>Ga0209166_10003818_pt1 | contig 10725 bp, 12 predicted proteins | sample Coa_R1_3_FD_187151 | JGI IMG/M metagenome (GOLD analysis project Ga0209166, IMG submission 187151) | Surface soil microbial communities from Centralia Pennsylvania, which are recovering from an underground coalmine fire - Coalmine... | ecosystem: Environmental > Terrestrial > Soil >... | reverse complement strand
TGGTGTAGTTCAGAATCTTGTCCTTCTTGACTGCCACCAGCAGGACATCCATCTGCGGGCTGCCCACTTCGTCGGAAAGAATCTGGTAGTCCAGGCTCACATCGGCCAGATCAAAAGGAATGTGCTGGGCCGCTTCTTTCTCGATGGTCTCGGCCAGTTCCTGGTCGCTCATCGAGGGCAGCGAGATTTTCTTCACGATCACCGAGTGTCCGCTGACCGCCGTGGCCACAGCCTTGGTCTTGATCTGGTTGTCGAGGAACAGCTTCGAAATCGCGCTCGATACCGTGCCCGAGTCCACGATCATGGAGTCCACCACGATGTCTGACGACAACGGTTCCAGACCGAGGTGCGCGACTTCAATCTGCCCACCCTTCTTCTTCAGCTCCACCGCCTTAATGCTCGAGGAGCCTACATCCAGGCCAACAATGGACTTCGATCCGAATCCAAACATGTGCCCACCTTTTGTGTGGCGCGGACATTTCTGGCCGCGACGTTTTCTAAACTTGCCCTGCCGCTTTCGCCGCAGCTTTCGGCTTGCGTCTTGCGGCTGGTTCCATTTCGCTGGACTTCTCTTCCATCCACTGGTCCAGCTTCGATTTCTTGAAGCGCCAACGATTGCCTAGCTTGAACGCGGGAATTTTCTGTTCGCCAACGTACTTGTACAAAGTGTCCGGACTCACGCCCAGATATTGCGATGCTTGGCGAATGTTCATTACTTCTCGCGAGTCGGCCATAGTTCCTTTTGCCTGTTCCGCCAGATCTACCCGTTCCGCACTGCCACCGTTGCGGGCTTCCCTGGCAGACTCCCTCCCCCTCTCTATCGGCACGAGGGGTTTTGGTGTTCCGAGCATATATCAGCCCTGAAAAACCCCGGCTCCAAGCGAATGTCCGTGTTTCTCTGGGTTTTTTGCCCGTTTTCTGGAATTCCGCGAAACGCGGAGATCGAGTGGGTTCAATATGTAGAGGCTTACTTCTTAGTAAACACTATGCCTTGCGGTTTTGACACCGAAGGGGGAAAGTCATCCGGAGAGCGGTAACTGAAGTACTAGGCACGGTACGGAGGTACTACGTCGCTGGTCCAAGCTATTGTTTCGGCGGCCTTTGTCCCGGCCGCCGAAATTTGTCTTTGAGTTACTGCACGTCCGCCACCTTCCCTCCCAGGAAGGTCCCTTTCAGGTCTTTGTACACGTAAATCTGCTTGGGTCCGAGATTGACGATCTTCTCCGGCGTTCCCATCGCAGCCTTCACCTGATCGGTGGACATGCCCATTTGAATAATTTGCGGTTCCTGCGGCTGCTGAGGCGCTTGTTGCTGGCGCTGCTGACCTCCCTGCTGTTGGCCGCCCTGTTGATCACCGCCTTGTGCCTGTTGCGAATCGTCGCTGATGGCGAGCAGTTGCCCGAGAAGAATACAACAAGCTCGGCGACGCGGTTCGGGGAGTCCGCTTTGCGTCGCATGCCTTAACTTCCTCGCTGGACTGGCTTGCGGTAATCTATCTGCTTCGTCAGGAGAACGACGTTGCGCTACCTCGATCGCTCGCAGCCACTCGCCCTCGTTGTGATGCGCCTCGCGCTGGGCGCCGTCATGCTGGCACACGGTTATCAGAATTTGTTTCGTCACCTGCATGACCACGTGCACTTCGTCACCAGCTTGGGCATACCGGCTTGGCTGGGCTACGTTTCGTCCGCGGCCGAGTTTTTCGGAGGGCTGTTCATTCTCGCGGGATTCTTCACGCGTCCGGCTGCGTTCGCTATCTGCATCGATCTTCTGATAGCGATCTGGAAAGCGCACTGGCACAACGGGCTGATGGGATCGCCCGATCATCCCGGCTTCGAGTTCCCGCTCGCACTCGCAGCTCTGGCTTTCGCCCTGATCTTCTTCGGGGCCGGCCCCATCGCCCTCGATCACGTACTTCGCGGCGGGGGCAGCGGCCCCCGCCGCACCTAGCGCCGGCATCTCGCTGGCTGTCGCGAGCGTATCTACCACCGCATCTACCTTGGCATATGCGGCCGAATCATTTGCCGTGCGTCCTACACAGTGCCTCACAAATTGCCCGACCCCACAACTTTCGCGCTGCCTCTGGGTTCATCTCCTGCACGAGGTCGCCCGGTTCCGGCGATTTGAATCTGCTCTCGACTGGCACTATGATGGACGGTTGGCGTTGCATCCAAATGCCTTTGCTTCCGCATCTTAAGCGCCAGCAGCCATAATCACAGGAGGTTTCAATTGAGAAAGCTCACCTTCCTTGTTGTTGTTTTTGCTTTTTTTTCACTGGCCAATTTCGCGTCGGCCCAGCAGGCCGATGCCATGCTCGGCTTCGGAACCGTGATGTCCCCAGGGGCTACTGCTTGTGGCCCAACTCCTTCCGGGGGTTTCACTTGCCCTCAACGCGGCGGGCTGTATACCAACATCAGCGCGGACGTGATCTTCAAGGGCCGGATTGGCGCGGGCTTTGATGCCTCCTGGAGATCGATTGGAAACTACGCCGATCTCGGTCAGGCGTATCGCCCCATCCTTTTCGACTTCAATGCTGTTTACCAGCCTCGTCTAGGAAAAAAGGTGGGCGCCGATCTGTTTGGCGGAATCGGTTGGCAGACCACCCGTTTCTACAGCTTCCAGCCCACCTATAGCTGCTATGCCTTCGGCGCCTGCTATAACAGCGCCAATCACTTCCTGGTTGATGTGGGAGCCGGTGTCCGCTATTACGTGTGGGGCCATGCCTTCGTTCGCCCAGAAGTGCACTACTACCACATCCTCAACAACGGCGATTTCTTCAGCTCGGACAACGTCATCCGAGTCGGAGCCTCAATCGGATACACTATCGGTCCAGACTAAGTTGCGGTTGCAGCCGCGGCTAAAGGCGTCCCCGGGGCGACCAGTCCGCTATTCGCTCACCCGTAGCTGTCTGTCGTTCTCGCGCAGTGATTCACAGAGCTGTTCGCACTGCTTAGGGCAGATTTTACCGAAAACTGCAACCGAGTACTGTGTACCGAGCACTGAGTACTGAATTCCCAGGGGGCGGTATTGAGAAAGTTCCATCGGCTTGCATTGGTCTGCGCGTTCGTTATGTTCGCCGGCTTTGCCCACGCGCAACAATTTGATCTGGGCGCCGGCGGCAGCACTCTCTGGTCTTTCAAAAACACCACGGCTTCGGTCGGCTATCTGCCGCCGCCGGAGAAGGGCGGGAACTATCCCAGTGTCTTCGTACAATACACCAATAAGAAGCACCTCGGCTTCGCTGCCGAAGGCTCCTTTCGCTATCACCAGGCTCTCTACAATGGCCTGCAGCCCTATCGTCCCATCTTGTACGACCTGAACGCGGTGTACGCCGCTCCTCATCTGGCTAAGAAGACCACCGGCGATTTCATGGCCGGAATCGGCGCCCAGACTTTGCTGTTCTACAATGCTTCCGGCGGTTGCGGCCTGCCGACCGGCGGCTGCCGCACTTACATCAACAGTACTCACTTCCTGGTGCATGCCGGCGCCGGGGTCCGCTACTATTTCTGGCGAAATTTCTTCATTCGCCCCGAAGTGCACTGGTACATCATCCCTAACAACTTCGAATTCCATTCCGATCATGTCTTCCGCGCCGGAGCTTCCATCGGCCATACCTGGCGTTGATCGTAACGAACACAATCTCTTTCAAGAGTTCCTCCTCTCCCTGCTCCGAAAGAGGGGGCTGCAAGGAGGGTTACTCCGAAGGTGCTCGCCCATTCTGCCTGCGGTTTCGCCACCACACCCACACGAGACCCAGCACGACAACGATCGCCACCGCAACATCAAACCGTTTGATATCGTGCTCCAGCCGCTGCCAGTGCCGGCCGAACAGGTAACCCGCACTAGAGATAACGGTCACCCACAGGCCTGCGCCGAGAAAGTTGAAGATCAGGAACGTTCGCCATGGCATGCGCAGAACTCCCGCCATGGGCCCTGCAATGATGCGCATGCCAAACACAAAACGCGCGAAGAAAATGGTTACCGCGCCGTAGCGCGCAAAGAGATTCTCTCCCCGCTGAAGAGTCGAATCCCGGATTCGAAATAACGATTGATAGCGCGCTAGCAGTGGCCGTCCGCCATAAAGGCCGAGCGCGAATCCCAGATTGTCACCCAGAGTCGCGGCAATCGTGCCGACCAGAATGATCCAGGAAAGCTGCAGTTGGTGTTGAGAAAAGGCCATGAAGCTGGCCAGCAAGAGGATGGTTTCACCGGGCACCGGCACCCCGGCATTTTCCAGCAACAGCGCTGCGCCCACGGCCCAATAGCCGTAGTCAACCACCGCATTCCGCAACAGTTCGAGAATGGAGTGGCTCATGCCATAGCGCCGCGTGTAGCGCCGGCGTCTCGCCGGCTGTCGCGCGAGCGTCCCCGCCCGCGCACCCGTCCATCAAAATGAAACTATCCGTGTTTCAAAAACCGGATCAACTCCCGATTAAAATCTTCAGGGCACTCTTCATAGGGCAGGTGCCCAATACCGGGAAACACCACCGTCTGCACATTGGAGAAGTGCCGCGCCAACTCTCTCATCGAAGAAACGTACACCGCCGGGTCCTTATCTCCCCACATCAGCAGCGTAGGCACAGATTTCAGCTTCGGCAGCAGCTTCTCCAATTCCTTCAAATCAGCAGTCCATGTCCGCACGATGCTGAGTCCATGCTCCACCCATCCCGGAATCGCCTGCGGCGCTTTGTAACCTTCCAGACTGTCCGGCGGAATCTTGCTGCGGTCGGCATAAAGCCGCCCATGAAAAAAGGGAAATAGAGAAGAAACGTGCGCGGTTGCCCAACGAAACCCAGCCGCTCCGACCGCAGTAGCGAAAAGTGGCGCGAGCATTCTCCCATGTGGCGAATACGGATTCACCGGACACACCAGCACTAGCTTTCTCAACCGGCAGTGATCGGCGGCAACGCATTCCGCCGCGACTGCCATGGCTACGGCGCCGCCTCGCGACGTTCCCAGCAAGTCGAAAGACGATAATCCGAGCTTGTCGGCAAATTGCAGAACCCGACGCGCGGTTCCGCGCATGGAATGATCCAGCCCAGGCGGACGGTCGGAGAAACCCGCTCCGAGCATGTCAGGCGCGTACAAAGTGGCGTAGGGCGCCAGGGCCGGCAACGTATATCGCCAGGAGAATGAATATGCGAACAGCCCGTGCAGCAGAATCAGCGGTTGCCCGGACCCAGCGCGCAAGTAGCGCATCCGAGCCCCATCCAGATCCATCCAGCATTCTTCAATGCCCTGATCTAATAAGAGAGCTGTGCTCGGCGAAATCTCCTGAACATCTTTCATCGGTATTTGCACATTCGCGAAAATCTTCGGCGCGGGGACAACTCTTTCTCCACCCCCGGCCTCTATCTAAGTGAAACAACGCCTCTGTCGCTTCACTTTGGGGAGCCTTCGGCTCCCCGTTTTTTTCTCCGACGCAACTCAAATGTGGGTGGCCATTTCTCGCGCGCTTGGTGTGAGAAACGGGCGAGTTCGGGCCTACGCTGCTTCCTTCCTCTTCTTTCCCAGCAGTTTCTTAAGCACCCGAATTCCCTTGTCCACATGCTTCTCTTCCATCAAGAACGGAGGCAGGAAGCGCACCACCGTGTCCTGCGTACTGTTAAACAACACGCCCTCGGCCAGACCCGCATCCACAATGGGACGCGCCGGAATCTCCAATTGAATGCCCTGAATGAATCCGCGGCCGCGGACGCCAATCGCCGCGTTCCGCTTCGACACGAGCTCTTTTAATTTTTCCTGCAGGTACGCGCCGACTTTGTTCACATTCTCAAGCAGCTTTTCTTCTTCGACAATCGCGAGAAACTCCAGCGCGATGCGGCACGCCAGTGGACCGCCCCCAAACGTCGTGCCATGCTGTCCCGGTGAAATTGCTGTGGCAAATTCTTCTTTGGCGATGAACGCTCCCAGCGGGAGTCCCGCGGCAATGGGCTTAGCAATCGCGACAATGTCGGGAGTCACGCCAAAACTCTGGAACGCGAAAATGGTCCCCGTGCGTCCCAGGCCGCACTGAATCTCGTCAAAGATAAGTGCCGCGTGATGCCGATCTGCCAGGGCGCGGCACTCGCGCAGAAACTCGGCTGAGCACTCGTAAATTCCACCTTCACCGAAAATAGGTTCCAGCACGATCGCACACGTATTGTCATTGACCGCGGCCCGCAGCCCTTCCACATCGTTCTGCTTTACGAAGGTTACTTCTTCCAGCAGCGGCTCGAATCCCTTGCGATGTTTGTCTTGCCCGGTGAGCGAAAGCGCGCCAAAAGTGCGCCCGTGGTACGACCCTTCCAGCGCCACCAGTCGGCATTTCGCCTCGCCGCCCGCGCGATGTCCCGCCAGCCGCGCCAACTTGATTGAGCCTTCGATCGCTTCCGTTCCGCTGTTCGAGAAGAACGCGCGATTCAGTCCGGACAGCGCACACAGCTTCTCTGCCAACGGCCCCTGATACTCGTGATAGTAAAGATTCGAGACGTGTACCAGTTTCGCCGCCTGATCGCGAATTGCCTTCACGATCCGCGGATGCGCATGCCCCAGCGCGTTCACGCCTAGCCCCGAAACAAAATCGAGATACTTCTTGCCCTCGATGTCATACAGAAACACGCCCTTGCCCCGGCTCAACACCACCGGATAGCGGCTGTAAGTCTGCAGCAAATATTTCCGTTCTCGTTCCGCGATTTGTTCGAAGGTTTCCATAAGAGCACTCATTTTACCGGAACGTGTCATTCCCGCGAATGCGCCCAATCACAGACAGGTGCCGCACATCAATGGCGATCGCGCCTCCACGAGTTTCTGCCGTGGCGGCCGCTCCTTCCCTCATCCACCTTTTCTATGCGGAGAACCCGTTTCTATGCGGAGAACCCCGTCATACACTTCCCTTTCCCCGGTTTTACTCCCATCATCAGCAGAGATAGCAGAGATAGTTCTCCGCCGGCTGTCCATTGCCAGGGAAAAGGGTCCTGACGCCTGAACGGATGATCTCGTGCATCAGCGAACGACAAACGCACGGATCAAGGCTCAACCATGTTTGAAGAACGCCGCCACAGCGTGCGGCACAAAGTGAATGGACCAGTCTTCGCCAGTTTCGATGGCGTGACTGGCGGCATGATCCTCGATCTCAGCGAGCAGGGGCTCTCCATGCAAACCCCGGCGCCGCTCGACCCGGATCGCCGCGATCTTCCGGTGCACCTGCGTTTCGATCTTCCCGATTCCAACGCGCACCTCGAGACCACCGGCTACATCGCGTGGGCTGATGCGCTGGGGCGCGCCGGCGTACGTTTCTCCGATCTTCCCGCCGAGGCGCGCCAGCGTCTGGACGAATGGCTGGCAGTAAACGATGAAGCTCCCAGCCGCAAGGCCCCGAAACTCAAGCTGGAGCGGTCGTCCCTGGTTACGCGCACGACGATGCCTACGGAAGCAGCCAAGCGGCAATCAGTCAGCCTGGAAGCAGGCGCCGCCCCAGGAGACTCAGTTAATGCGGCGCCAGGTTCCAATACGATGCAATACGAATTCCACTCGCTGGGCTCCGACCTGAACTCCGCCTTGCGCGTAATTGGCGAACGCGCCCGCACCCTTCTTCGTGGAACCGGCGCCGCTATCGCTCTCGCCGAGAACGGCCCGATGATGTGCCGGGCCAGCGTCGGCACCGGGGGTCCGCCACTCGGCACTCGTGTAGACATCAATTCAGGATTCACCGGAGAGTGCATCCGTGAAGGAAAAGCACTGCGTTGTGATGACGCTGAGACCGATGGGCGAGTCGCCCAGGAAATCTGCCACCGTCTCGGCATTCGCTCCATCGCCGCCGCTCCCCTCCGCTATGAGCGGGATGTGGTCGGATTGCTTGAGGTTTTCTCTCCGCACACCTTCGCCTTCGATGAAGGCGACCTCGCCATCCTCGAACGCCTGGCGCAGACCGCGCTGCTCATGGTCAGCGAAGCGCAGCTCCTCAAACGCTAGTGGCTCTGCCGTCCGGGTAGCCCCGACGTCTTGCCGGCTGTCGCCGGGGCGTCCTCGCGATCCCTGGGTGCCCCATTTCTCGCGCACTTTTTGCGCGAGAAGTGGGGGCTTTTCCTGAACACGGACGCCGATGCCCACGCCGCTACTTCCGTTTCTTCCTACTCCAATTCCATAGCGGCGCACCCCACGCGCCCGCGGCCAGCAGCGCCCCAAACAAAATGACGGCATCAATGCTGGCCCGCCCCTCGCGCGCCCAGTACACATCTCGAAGATTCAGCCACAGCGCAAACTCATCCAAAGTGAGGGCCGCGCCCACCCCGTACAGAATCGACATCAGCCGCCCCACAAAAATGGACGACCGGTCCGATCCATTCCCTACCTCGCAAAGCCAGCCATATCCCACCAGCAGCAGAATGCTGATCCCAAAAACGAGATGATGGATATGCCGGCCGCCAACCTGGACAAAATGAAATGGCGGAATGTTGTGCACCACTCCATACACCACGGCCCGCACTCCGGCAAACGTTAGAAAGAAACTCACCGAAGCCACAAACAGCCGCCGCCGCGGCCGGTCTGGAATGCCCTCATGCAGCGCCCGCCCTAGCGACGTCCCATCCAGAAGCAAGAGAAAGCCGGCGGTACCCGCCACCGCCAGCAGCAGGATGAACCAGGTATAAGCCATGCCGCATTAAACCGCAGGAGGGGGGCGGACCGCCAGGGTCGGGGAGTTTAAGGTGATATTGGGCCAATGGAATTTTCATTGCATGATAGAGTTGCGCCGTCACGTGAGGTTCTGGACATGCAGCGGTTCGTTAAACAATCCCTTGCGGCTACTGCAACTTCCCTGCTGCTCAGCGCACTCGCCTTACTTTTTGCGCAAGGTCGACTCTTTCCTCAGGCTTTCGCCGACAGTCGATTGGCAAGACCCATCGGTGACAGCTGCTTCATTCTTTCCTTGCCAGGTGTAATGGTTGCTGTCGCGATCTGGGGTTACAGTTCGGGGCGAAGATTGCTGAGCGACATGCTTATTGTGGCGGTGAATGGAGCGTTATACGCAGTGCCCCTTATCTTCTTAGCAGCCCTAAGGTATTGGCGAAGGCGCGGCACAGCTCGGAAGGAAAGCGCGTAACTGTCGAGACCGGCCCATAGCCCGCTGCGAATCTCCAAGTGTAATGCCGAGTGCTTCGATCACCCTCGGACCCGCACTTTCTTTCTTCCCTGCTCCGTTCTTTCAGGGCCACGGCTTGATAAGGAGCGATACAATCTGACGCGAATAAGGCGTCCCACTTTACATTGGTGGCGCCAGGGGATCTGCACATGAATCGTCGAGACATGCTGAAGGGTGCCGGAGTAATTGCGGGCGCAACCGCCGTGAAGTCAACCGCCCAGAATTCCTCACCGCCCGCGCGCAAATCGAAAATCATCGTCACCGGCGGGCATCCCGGCGATCCCGAATACGGTTGCGGCGGCACCATCGCGCGCCTCACCGCGCTGGGCCATGAAGTCGTCCTGCTCTACATGAACGATGGAGCCTGGATGCAGACTGGCGCTGCCGTGCGCATCGCCGAAGCCAAAAAGGCTTGCGAGATTTTGAAAGCTAGGCCCGCCTACGCCAACCAGCTCAACGGCCATGCCATCATCGACAACGCGCACTACGAAGCGTTTCAGCAAATCATCGAGAAAGAAAACCCCGACGCCGTCTTCACCCACTGGCTCATCGACAATCATCCCGACCATCGCGGCATCGCCAACCTCACCTTCGAATCCTGGAAGCAACTGAAGCATCGCTTCGCCCTTTACTACTACGAAGTTTCCGATGGAGAAGACACCACGCAGTTCCCCGCGCCCACTCACTATGTCGACATCACCGGCGTAGCCGACACGAAGAAAGCCGCCTGCTACGCCCATGCCAGCCAGACTCCGGACTTCTACTATCCCCTGCAGGATACGGTCGCGACCTTCCGCGGCTTCCAGAATGGCTCCAAGAAAGCCGAGGCCTACGTTTTGCAACTCGGCAGCCGCTACGATATCTTCCCGCGCACGGGCATCTCGGTCGCATAGCATGAAAGCGAATAAACATTTCTCGGATGACCTGCCGGCTGTCTTACAGAAGAGCCTGGGTCTTCACATTCGTGCCGGTACCGGTGCGCACCGATTCATCGGCATCTGGTTTGTGGTCGTGGACAGCCGAGTTCTGGTCCGGTCCTGGAGTATGAAACCCGGCGGTTGGTATCGCACCTTTCTCAAGGAACCGCGCGGCGCCATCCAGGTGGGAAAATCCGAAATTCCGGTCCGCGCGAAGCACATCAGAAGTGAGCGCTTGCGCAACGCCATCGATCGAGCCTACCTGGCGAAGTACAACAGCAAGGGAGCGATCAAGTATGCCAAGGACCTCGCCAGTCCCAAATCCAGAGCCACTACCCTGGAACTCGTGCCTCTGTCGCAATCCAAACCGTAACCTACCAATGTCCGCTTTTGGACGCCCGCAATCGCCAGCGGACAATCGCTTCCTCCGCCAACCCGGTAACGCCCAGACAAAGCAACGGATTGAGCGTCTAAGAAGTTGGAAGGCAAGATGCTACCCAGCCTCCCAGAATAAGTGGGGCGCCCTCAGGCGCACTTGTGGGAACCTAAGCCTTCGCAGGGCGCTCCACCGCCATCAAACACTGTTTAGCAATGTTTTGTAGAGGCCAGACATGTTCACCACTCTCATGCAGGATGTGCGCTTTTCCCTGCGGCAGTTGCGCAAGACCCCGGGATTCACCACCACTGCCG
>Ga0209166_10003816_pt1 | contig 10727 bp, 10 predicted proteins | sample Coa_R1_3_FD_187151 | JGI IMG/M metagenome (GOLD analysis project Ga0209166, IMG submission 187151) | Surface soil microbial communities from Centralia Pennsylvania, which are recovering from an underground coalmine fire - Coalmine... | ecosystem: Environmental > Terrestrial > Soil >... | reverse complement strand
GGACTGGGTGCTGCGGCAGTTTGACCCGGGGCTGTCGCCCACGCCATTTATGGGCGCAGCCACTCACCTGGCCGTTTCGGGCGTTTATGGCCTGCTATTTGGCGGGCTGTGGCGGCCGGTCGCGCGCGTCTGGCGGCGGCCGCACGCCTGGCTGGCCGGGCTGAGTTACGGGCTGCTGCTCTGGCTGCTGGCCATGGCCGTCCTGTCGGCGCGCTCGGCCGGCGGCAGCGCCTGGCTGGCCGGCTTTGGGCCGCTGCCGCTGGCCGTGGCGCATGCCGTCTACGGCCTGGCGCTCGGCTGGCTGGTGGGTCGTTTTCAACAGCGCTGAAGTGACGGCGCTTGCCGGAGGAGACAAAACATGCGCAAGGTTTTGAAATGGATCGGGATCATCCTGGGCGGGCTGATCGGGCTGCTGGTCATTGCGATCGGCGTGGTCAGCGTGATCGGCAGTCAGAAGCTGAGCAACAGCCAGCCCTACCACGTCAGCGAAGCCTTCAGCGCGCCGACCTCGCCGGAAGCCGTGGCGCGTGGGCAGTACCTGGTCAATTCGACCACCGGCTGCTTTGGCTGTCATGGCGACGGGGCTAAGGGCCAGATACTCATCGACGGGCTGCCCGTCGGTACGCTGCCGGCGCCCAACCTGACCGCGGGCAAGGGCGGTATTGGCGGCAGCATGACCGATGCGGACTGGAACCGCGCCATCCGGCATGGCATTGGCCACGACGGCCGCGTGCTCGCCATCATGCCGGCCGATCACTTCAATCACATGTCTGACGCCGATCTGGGCGCGGTGGTGGCTTACATCAAGAGCCTGCCCCCGGTGGACAATGTCTTGCCGGCCCGCAGCCTGGCGTTGCCAGCCGATGCCCTGGTTGGGGCCGGGGTGTTCTCGTTGCCCGCCGAAGACATCAACCACAGCGCGCCGCACCCGGCCAGTGTGGCGCCGGCGGAAACCGCCGACTATGGCAACTATGTGGTGGAGCTGGCTGACTGCACTGAATGCCACGGCGAGAACCTGACCGGCCAATCTGGCGGCCCCGGGCCCGCCGCCCCGAACATCTCGCCGACCGGCGAGGTGGGCGCCTGGACCCGGCAGCAGTTTTTCACTACCATCCGCACCGGCGTCACCCCGGCCGGCCATCAGCTGACCGATGACATGCCCTGGAAGACGTTTAAGAATATGACGGACAGCGACCTGGGCGCGGTTTATGCCTATCTACACTCGCTGCCGGCCAAATAAAACGGCGCCGGCTGGCCTGGCCGGGCGCATTGGCGGTTCTTGGCTGTCAGGGCGAAGCATCCGCGACGAGCTTGGTCAGCGGTCAAACCGCCGTGGTGCGGATGCTTCGCCCCTACGAACGACCACCTACGTGAGATGCGCTGGCTTTGCCTGGCACCTGGCGGCCACGATGAGCGGTAGTAAAATCCGGCCCTGGCCACTGCCCACCCGATCAACATGAGCGCTATGGCTGCCAATTCTGCTCCGAGTGACCGTCGGCTGACCCTGGCGCGCGGTGTGTGGTTCGTCGTGGTGACGCTGGCGCTTGGGCTGTTTCTGCTGAGTATCCCCTTGCAGTCCTCGTACCTCGCTGCCCAAATCAGCCCGGCCGGTTTAGAGCAGCTCCGGCAGGCAGGTCTGTCACTCGGCTTCTACGCTGGCTATAACACCGCGCTAAACACGGTCCACGTCCTGGTGTCCACGCTCGTCGCGGCCGTCATCTTCTGGCGAAAATCAGATGATTGGATGGGGATATTCAGCTCGCTCGCGTTTGTGCTCATTTCGGTCACCAATGACACTACAGCGCTGACTCCCGTGGCGCAGCAGTACCCGCCTTTGCGCTTTCTCATTCCGTTATTGAGCTTCCTCGGGGTGGTGGCTATATTTCTCTTTTTCTATCTCTTCCCGGATGGACGATTTGTCCCGCGCTGGGTCGTCTGGCTGGTGCCGTTGGTGGTCGTGAACGAAGCGCTCAATATCTTTCGACCTGATCTGCTCGGCCAGGATTGGTTCTTGCCAGTTGAGTTGGCGAGCATTCTGTTGGCCCAAATCGATCGCTACTTTCGTGTCGCGAGCGCGGTGCAGCGCCAGCAGACCAAGTGGGTCGTCTACGGAACTACCGTAGCGATCGGTGGAATGGTCTGCACGTTCTTGTACTCTGCGATTGCGTCACAGCAAGGCCAACCTTCGCCCGGTATAAGCGATTTGATCGGCAACATGGCCTGGGACTCATTCAGTCTCCTGATCCCGCTGTCGATCGGTATGGCGATTTTGCGCTCGCACCTGTGGGATATTGACGTCCTTATTCGCCGCACCCTGATTTACGCGGTGCTGACAGCGCTGCTGGCGGCCATTTACCTGGGGGCGGTGGTGGCCCTGCAAGCGGTGTTCACCGCGCTGACCGGCCAGCAGCGCTCGGAGGTGGTGACGGTAATCTCCACCCTGGTGATCGCCGCGCTATTTGTGCCGCTGCGAAACCGCATTCAGGCAGTCATCGACCGCCGCCTGTACCGCGGGAAATATGACGCGGCGCGCACCCTGGCGCAGTTTGGCGCCGCGCTGCGGAATGAGGTGGACCTGGACGACTTATCGTCCCACCTGTTGGCGGCCGTGGACGAGACCATGCGGCCGGAGAGTGTGGCGCTGTGGCTGGTTAAGCCACCGCTTAAGAGTGCTGGCGGGCTCAGTTTAGCGCCGGTTGACCGCACGCCAGTCGAACCATCCGGAACGCACAGGGAGCGTTGAAATGCAAAAGTACACCACTATCGTCATCGGCAGCGGGCCGGCTGGCCACACTGCCGCCGTCCGCCTGGCCCAACTGGGGGCGCGCGTGGCCATCGTGGAGCGCGACTACGTCGGCGGCATCTGCACCAATTGGGGCTGCACCCCTAGCAAGTCGATGATCGAATCGGCTAAGATCGCGCGGCTGGCCCGCGAAGCCAGCCGCTATGGCGTGCACGTCGGCGGGGTCAGCGTCAACTTTCAGGAGGTGGCCGCGCGCCGCGATGAAGTGATCGCGCGCTCGCGCCAGGCCGTGGTGGACCTGCTGCGCTATCACGATGTGCACATCTACCAGGGCGAGGCCGATGTGATGGAGCCGGGCCAAGTGCGGGTGCGGCGCGGCAAGCTGGACCGCGACGGCCTGGTGATGCACTACAGCGGCCACGAGGAACAACTGCAGGCGGAGCACATCATTCTGTCCACCGGCTCGGTGCCCGCCACGCCCGACTTCGTCAGGCCCGACGACCCCTTTATCGTCAGCAGCAACCGGCTGATCACGATCGGCGATCTGCCCAAACGGCTGACCATCATCGGCGGGGGCGTCATCGGGCTGGAGTTCGCGACCATCTTCGCCAACCTGGGCAGCCAGGTGACGATCATCGAACACCTCGACCGGGTGCTGGCGGCGATGGACCCGGAGATCTCGGCGGCCATCACCGCTGAGATGGAAGCGGTTGGCGTGCGCATCCTTACATCGCACCGCGTGTTCTCGCTGGCCAGCGGCGTGGCCTACGCCGAGCACCAGCTGACGCACGACGCCATCGAAGTGCCCTCCGACGCCATCCTCATCGCCACGGGCCGGAGGCCGGTCATCCAGGCCGGCATGTTCGACCGGCTGGGCATCGCCTATGACCGGCACGGTATCGGGGTGGACGAATACCTGCGCACGAACGTGCCGGGGGTGTGGGCCATTGGCGACGCCACCGGCAAATCGGTGCTGGCGCACGTGGGTATGCAGCAGGGCATCGTGGCGGCCGAGAACATCATGGCCGGGCCGGAAGCGCCGCTGCGCTGCATGGATTACAGCGTGATCCCGGCCGTGGTCTACTCCATCCCGGAGGTGGTCGGCGTGGGCGAGGTCCCGGCGGACCTGACCGATGTCCAGACGTTCAGCGTCCCGTTCTCGGTCAACTTGCGCGCCCGCATCGAGGCCTTTGAGGCCGGCTTTATGAAGATCTGGGTGAGGCGCGGCTGCGTGCTGGCGGCCCAGGCCATGGGCTACAATGTCTCCGAGATCATGCAGGAGCTGGCGAATATGATCGCCTTGAGGACGCCTGTGGAGCACGTGGCGGACATCATCCACGCCCACCCGACCTATTCCGAGATCACGCGCTCGCTGCTGGAATATGCCGTGGGCAAGCACGTCGACTTTGTGCCTGCCGACGCCTGACGGATCGTAACGCATGCCGTAACGCTGGGCAGACGCCCGGGGGCTAGACTGCAAGCGAAATGACAACCTTCCTGCGCAACTTTTGGCGAAACCTGATTGGCAGCAGCCAGAGCCAGCCGCAACTGGTGGCGGCCACCGTGGGCAAGCAGCCCCGGCGCGCGGCGGGCCCGGCCATCGAGATTGCCCCGAATGACCCGATCATCGCCTATTTCCAGAGCGCGCCGGGCGCGGTGGAGATCGACAAGCTGACGCTGGACTCGCCGGCCCTGCGCGCGCTGAAGGCCGCCGGGGTGCGGCTGGCCGTGGCGCTGGTCAGCCAGGGCGAGCTCATCGGCCTGCTGAACCTGGGCCCACGGCTGAGCGAGCAAGACTACTCAGCCGACGACCGCGCCCTGCTGAGCAACCTCGCCACTCAGGCCGGGCCGGCCGTGCGGGTGGCCCAGCTGGTGCGCCAGCAGCAGATTGAGGCGCAGGCGCGCGAACGTCTGGAGCAGGAGCTGCGCGTGGCGCGCCTGATCCAGCAGACCTTGCTGCCCAAGGAGCTGCCGGCGCTGCCCGGCTGGGGGCTGGCGCGCTACTATCAGCCGGCGCGCGCCGTCGGCGGCGACTTCTACGATTTCATCCAGCTCGCCAACGGCCAGCTCGGCCTGGTGGTGGGCGACGTGACCGACAAAGGCGTGCCGGCCGCGCTGGTGATGGCCACCACCCGCGCCATCCTGCGCGGGGCCGCCGCCCAGCATGATTCGCCGGGGCCAGTGCTGGAGCAGGCCAACGATCTGCTGGTGCCCGACATCCCGCGCAATATGTTTGTCACCTGTCTGTTTGCCATGCTCGACCCGTCCAGCGGCCGCCTGCGCTATGCCAATGCCGGGCACGATCTGCCTTACCGCCGGCATGGGGCGGGGGCGCTGGAGCTGCGCGCCACGGGCATGCCGCTGGGCCTGCTGCCCGGCATGCACTACGAGGAAAACGAGACCGTCATCGAGCCCGGCGACACCGTGCTCTTTTACAGCGATGGCCTGGTGGAGGCGCACAACCCGCAGCGCGCCATGTTCAGCTTTGGCCGGCTGCAGTCGCTGGTGGCCGAGCATGCCGGCGGCGCGCCGCTGATCGAGTTTCTGCTGTCGGAGCTGGCTGGCTTTACCGGCCCGGGCTGGGAGCAAGAAGACGACGTGACCCTGGTGACCTTGCAGCGCGACAGCGCCGCCGCGCCCGAGGCCGGCGCCCAACCGGGCGAGACCTGGCGCACGCTGGCCACTTTTAGCTGGCCCAGCGAGCCCGGCAACGAGCGCCTGGCCATGGCCCAGGTGGCCGAAAGCGTGCAGGGGCTGGGGCTGGGGCTGGAGCCGGCCCGGCTGGAGCGGCTGAAGACCGGCGTGGCCGAGGCGACCATGAACGCCATGGAGCATGGCAACAAGTTCAAGGCCGAGGTGCCGGTCGAATTTGTGGTGAGGGCTTCCGACCGGGCCGTGTCGGTGTGCATCACCGACCAGGGCGGCGGCCTGCCCATCCCCGAAGCGCACGTGCCGGATATTGAAGCCAAGCTGGCGGGCCAACAGACCCCGCGCGGCTGGGGGCTGTTTCTGATTGAGAAGATGGTGGACGAGATGCACGTGTCATCGGATGAGAAGACGCATACGATTGAGCTGATCATGTACCTGAAAGGAAGCGACGATGGCCACCAAACCACTTGAGGCCTCAGTTCGCCAGGATGGCCACGCGGCCATCATCACCCTGCGCGGCGAGATCGACTCGTTTGGCGAAGAGACGCTGAACAAGGCTTACGATGTCGCCGAGTCGTTTGGCCAGCCGGCGGTGCTGCTCAACTTCGCCGCGGTCGACTACATCAACAGCACCGGCATCGCCCTGATCGTGGGGCTGCTGGCGCGCGCCCGCAAGTCGGGCAAGCGCCTGCTGACCAGCGGCCTGAGCAGCCATTACGTGGAAATCTTCCAGATCACCCGGCTGTCTGATTTTATGAGCCTGTACCCGGACGAGGCGACGGCGCTGGCCCAGGCGGCCGGCTGACCGCGGCCCGGCCAGATAGGGAGAGCGAGGCATGAACAAACCGATCGCGACCATGGGCGTGCGCAAGGTCAACGACCGCGTCAGCGTCATCGACATCCACGGCGAGGTGACGGCGGCCGCGGAGAACGCCCTGATGGATGCTTACACCCAGTCCGGCGCCCAGGCCCGGGCGATTGTCTTGAACTTCAGCGACCTGGAGTACATGAACAGCAGCGGCATTGGCCTGCTGGTGACGCTGCTCATCCGCGTCAACCGGCAGAAGCAGCGCCTGCTGGCCTACGGGCTGAGCGACCACTACCGCCAGATCTTCGACCTGACCCGGCTGGACGAGGCCATCGGCATCTTCAACGGCGAGAGCGACGCCCTGGCGGCGGCCGCCTGAGCCGAAGAGGGCAACATGTCTACAATCTCTCAGCCCACACAGCCTGAAGACCCGCGCGACGCGGCCTGGGCGCGGCCGGTCTCCCACCTGAAGGTGGAAGACGTTCCGGCCGGCGCGCTGAACCTTAACGTGGAGGGCCGGCAGGTGGTCGGCCCGCTGCAGGGCTTTGGCCAACTCTGGCAAAAGACCTACTGGGTGCGCCTGGCGGGCGTGAAAGCCAGCCCGGCGGAAGTGATGGCCGACTGGAAGCAGAACTTCCCAAAGTTCTGGCCCAAGGGAAACAACTTTTACCCGTCACTGGTCGGCATTGCGCCAGGCGAGGTGGCGCTGCTGAGCCTGGCCATGCCCGGCGGCGTGCCGCTCTCCACCGGCATGCTGGTGCTGTACGTCGACGACGTCTCGTTCACCATGATGACGCCCCAGGGCCATATGGAGTCGGGCTGGATCACTTTCAGCACGTTTGAGGAGGACGGGGCCACTGTGGCGCAGGTGCAGTCGATTGCGCGCGCCAACGACCCCATGTACGAGATTGGTTTTATGCTGTTCGCGCACGGCGTGCAAGAGCGCTTCTGGCGCGACACGCTGACCGCGCTCGCCGCGCACTTTGGCCTGGCCGGCCAGGTGCAGATGCGCAAGACCTGCGTGGACAACCGCTGGCAATGGTCACAGGCCGGCAACCTCTGGCACAATGCCGCGGTGCGCACGGGGATCTACCTCAGCCTGGCGCCAGCGCGCTGGGCGGGCCGCCTGTTTCAGCGCTGATGACACCCATGGGAGAGATGAGCATGGACTCTCAAACGCCTCCGGCCAACGAAAATCCGGCTGAGTCTGGTCACTGGGCCAGGCCGATTGACCGGCTGAAGGTGTCGGATGTGCCCACCGGCGCCACCGCCATTAACGTCAATGGCCGCGAGGTGGTCAGCCCCATGCAGGGCTTTGGGCCGCTGTGGCAAAAGACCTACCGGGTGCGCCTGGCAGGGGCCGCCGTCTCACCGCAAGTCGTGATGCGGGAGTGGAAGGCGCACTTTCCCGAGTTCCAGCCGCCGGAGAACCGCTTCTTGCCCTCGATGGCCGGCGTGAAACCGGGCGAAGTGCTGTTTATCGAGGCAAGTCTGCCGGCCTGGCCGGGCAGCCCGTGGGGGTTCCCGGTTTCCGCCGGGGTGATGGTGCTGTACGCCGACGACGAGATGTTCACGGTCATGACCCCGGCCGGGTTCCCGGAGGCCGGCTGGAACACGTTTAGCGCCTTCGTCGAGGAGGGCGTGACCGTGGCCCAGGTGCAGTCGCTGGCGCGCTCCAACGATCCGATCTACGAGTTTGGCTTTCGCTACGTTGGCGGCGCCGCGCAGCAGGAAAAGATTTGGGCGGCCGTGCTCACGGCCGTGGCGGCACACTTCGGGGTGAAGGGCACGGTGCAGACCGAGCTGAGCTGCATCGACAATACCTTGCAGTGGTCGCAGGCCAAGAACGTCTGGCAAAACGCGATCATCCGCACGTTCTTCTACAACCTGGCAGCGCCCTTCCGGTGGCTGACGGGCCGCTCCAAGCGCTGAGCGGCCCGCATGCCCGCTCGCGCGCGCTATGATGCAGTGGTGGTCGGCGCCGGCCCCAATGGGCTCTCGGCCGCCATCGTGCTGGCGCAGGCCGGGCGCTCGGTGCTGGTGGTGGAGGCCGCCGCCACCATCGGAGGCGGCTCGCGCAGCGCCGAGCTAACCCGGCCCGGCTTCATCCACGACGTCTGCTCCGCCATCCATCCACTGTCGCTGACCTCGCCCTTCTTGCGCCGGCTGCCGCTGGCCCAATATGGCCTGGAGTGGGTGATGCCGCCGGCGGCGCTGGCGCACCCGCTGGACGACGGCAGCGCCGTCGTGGTTGAGCGCAGCGTGGCGGCCACCAGTCAAACGCTTGGCCGCGACGGGCCCGCCTATCGCGCGCTGTTCCAGCCCCTGGTCGATCATTGGCTCGAGCTGGCCGAAGACCTGCTTGGCCCATTTCCATTACCACCCAGGCATCCATTTGACCTGGCCGGCTTCGGGCTGCGCGGCGTGTGGCCGGCCGAGTGGCTGGCCGGCTGGCGGTTCAAAGAGCAGCGCGCGGCGGCCGTCTTCGCCGGCATGAGCGCGCACTCCATGCTGCCGTTTAGCGAGCCGCTCACCGCCGCCTTTGGCCTCACGCTGGGGGCCTCGGCGCACGCCGTGGGCTGGCCGCTGGCGCGCGGCGGCTCACAGTGCATCGCGGATGCCCTGGGCGCTCATCTGCGCAGCCTGGGCGGTGAGATCGTCACCGGGCAGACGGTGACCTCCATCGACGAGCTGCCGCCCGCCCGCCACTATCTGTTTGACCTCACGCCGCGCCAGATCTTGCGGGTGGCCGGCCACAAGCTGCCGGCCGGCTATGCGCGCCGGCTGGAGGCCTATCGCTATGGCGCGGGCGTATTCAAGGTGGACTGGGCGCTGGATGGGCCGATCCCCTGGAAGGCGCCCGAGGTCGCGCGAGCGGCCACCGTCCACCTGGGCGGCACCTTCGATGAGATTCGGGCGGCCGAGGCAGCGGTGGCGCGCGGCGAGCATCCTGAGCGCCCTTTCGTCCTGCTGGCGCAGACCTCGCTGTTCGACGCCAGCCGGGCCCCGGCCGGCTGCCACACGGTGTGGGCCTACTGCCATGTGCCAAACGATTCGACGGTCGACATGACCAGCCGCCTGGAGGCGCAGATCGAGCGCTTCGCGCCGGGTTTCCGCGACCGCATCCTGGCGCGCAGCGTGCGCGACGCGCCGGCGATGGAGCAGTACAACCCCAACTACATCGGCGGCGACATCAACGGCGGTGTGCAGGACTGGCGCCAGTTTTGGACGCGCCCGGCGGCGCGCTGGGTCCCCTATTCCACGCCAAACCCCGCTATCTACATCTGCTCGTCGTCCACCCCGCCGGGCGGCGGGGTCCACGGCATGTGCGGCTTCCACGCGGCGCAAGCCGTTCTGCGCGCCAGGTGAATTCTTGCGGAAAAGTGAATGGGCGGTGTGCAGCTCGCACCGCCCATTCACTTTTCTGGGGCCTGTCAAGTGGCGGCGCCCTACAGCGGTCACCGCCGCGCCCTTACAGCAATATCGGCTGAACACTGATGGCCGTGAACCCCCGCCGCCAGTAGCCTATGCACTATGGTCATCTTCATGCTGGCGCAATGCTCAATCTGTGGAACGCGCTACGCGATCGCGCCCGATGTGTCAGAGCCGTCGCATTGGCTCCTCTTCGAGCGCCGTCCCACGATTAACCAGCCCAGCCATATCTGCGTCGGCGGCCTGCTGTGCATCCACGGCCACGCACTCGACATCACGGCGGAAGAGGCCGTGCTGACGACCGACGGCGATTGGCTGGTGTTAACCGTGGCTCACACCGAGCCGGCGCTCAACTAGCGTTCGGCCGGGTGTCTGGCGCGGCGCACAGGCGGGCGGCCAGGGCTGAGAAGCGGTTCGGCCCGCGGTTGGCGGAAATCGCCATCTCGATGGCGCGGGTGCTGCCGACGAGCACGCACAGCCGGCGCGCCCGGGTGACCGCCGTGTAGAGCAGCTGGCGGTAGAGCATTACCGCGTGCTCCGTCAGGATCGGTATGACCACGGCCGGATACTCGGACCCCTGGGCCTTGTGGATGCTGATGGCATAGGCGTGCACCAGGTCGTCGCTATCAGCCCAGTCATAGGCAATTGAGCGCCCATCAACATCCAGCCGCAGCATCTGGTCGTCGTCGTCAATCCCCGTTACATAGCCAATATCGCCGTTTGAAACATCGCGCTCATAGTCATTGCGCGTAAACATCACCTTATCGCCCACGCGGAACGTGCAGCGCGGCAGGGTGCGCTCAGCCTTATTGCGGGAGGGCGGATTGAGCCGCGCTTGCAGCCGGGCGTTCAGCCGGTCCACGCCGGCCCGGCCGCGGTACATCGGCGCCAGCACCTGCACATCGCGCAGCGGATCGTTCAGGTTCAGGCTGTCGCCAAACTGCTCGCGGATGCGCCGGCAGGTGATGTCCACCACCAGGTCGGCGGCTTCGCTGGCGTTCTGGGTGGGGAACAGAAAGAAGTCGCGGTTGCTCTGGCGGGTGATGGGCAGCAGGCCCTGGTTCAGCCGGTGGGCGTTGGTGACGATGAGGCTGC
>Ga0209166_10003811_pt1 | contig 10731 bp, 9 predicted proteins | sample Coa_R1_3_FD_187151 | JGI IMG/M metagenome (GOLD analysis project Ga0209166, IMG submission 187151) | Surface soil microbial communities from Centralia Pennsylvania, which are recovering from an underground coalmine fire - Coalmine... | ecosystem: Environmental > Terrestrial > Soil > Unclassified... | reverse complement strand
CGACAGGCGCCCCTGGTGAGATGATGCAGGAGTGAGCGCCACCGGAGACAGCCCGGCACGGCAGTTCGTCGCTGCCTGGCATGCCGTCACGGCCGTGGCAGCCGAGTGGGCCGAACGCACCGCGGCGGTGACCGCCGAGGCGTTCCGCAAGCTCACCAGCGACCCGGCCTTCCGGGCGGTAGGGGGAGTCTGGCGCGACTTGGCTGGCTGGCCACAGCGTGACTGCGAATGCTCCTGCGCCGACTCGCACCCCGAGGACGCCGGGGTATGCGACCAGCGCGCGGTGATCACCCGCAGGCTTCCCGCCGGCCAGGATGGCGCGGTGGACGTACCGATGTGCGCGCCGTGCGCAGTGGCCCAAGGCGTCGCGGAACTGCCCAGCTAACTCCCGGGCCGCTCTCCGCGCTGCGGCACCATGACCCGCCCGCTCTGAGCGCGCTCGTAACCATCAAGATCACCGGCCGGGCACGTGAGGGGTAGTCCCCTGCGCAGACCGGTCCTATGGTGGCAACCAAGGTCACCATCGGTCTGCGCCGGTCGTGACTGTGGGCGTACCCCGCCGACGCACCACGGGCCGCGTCCATAGCGCCGGCCTGGGCAATGAGGAGGAGTCCATGAAGACCAAGGCCGCCGTCCTGCGCGGAACGGGCCAGGACTTTGAGGTCACCGAACTGGAACTCGATCCCCCCAAGGCCGGTGAAGTCCTGATCCGGTACGTGGCAGCAGGCCTCTGCCACTCCGACGAGCACCTGCGCCACGGCGATATCGTGCCGCGCTTCCCGATCGTCGGCGGCCACGAGGGTGCCGGGATCATCGAGGAAGCCGGCGCGGGCGTCACTCGGCTGCAGCCCGGTGACCACGTCATCTGCTCGTTCCTGCCGGTCTGCGGCCACTGCCGGTGGTGCTCCACCGGCAAGTCGAACCTGTGCGACATGGGCGCCACCATCCTGGACGGCTGCCTGCCCGACGGCACCTACCGGTTCCACGGCGGCGGCGAGGACTTCGGCGGCATGTGCATGCTCGGCACGTTCTCCGAGCGCGCGGTCATCTCCGAGAACTCCGCCATCAAGGTGGACCCGGACCTGCCGCTGGACAAGGTCGTGCTTATCGGCTGTGGGGTACCGACGGGATTCGGCTCGGCGGTGCACGCCGCGGCCACCGAGCCCGGCGACACCATCGCCATCTACGGCATCGGCGGCATCGGCATCAACGCCGTCCAGGGGGCCGCGCTGGCCGGCGCCCGGAACGTCGTCGCGATCGACCCGCTGGCCAACAAGCGCGAGGCGGCCGAGCAGTTCGGCGCCACGCACAGCTGCGCGACCGCAGAGCAGGCACAGGAGCTGATCACCCAGCTGACCCGGGGCGTCGGTGCCGACGCCGCGATCGTCACGGTGGGAGTCGTGACCTCCGAGGTGGTCTCGCACGCGTTCAACGCGATCCGCAAGGGCGGCACCGTGGTGGTGACCGGACTGGCGGACCCGGCCAAGACCACGATCGAGCTGCCCGGCGCGATCCTGACCCTGTTCGAGAAGCGCATCCAGGGGAGCCTGTTCGGTTCCGGCGACCCGTTCCACGACATCCCGCGGATGGTGGAGCTCTACCAGGCCGGTGACCTGAAGCTGGACGAACTGATCACCACGACGTACACCCTCGACCAGATCAACCAGGGCTACCAGGACCTGCTCGACGGCAAGAACATCCGCGGCGTGATCCTGCATGACGGCGCCTGAGCCCGGCCCGCCACCATCGATGGGCCGTGCCCCGCCCATCGTCGGGCTCCGGCGGGAGCGCGAGGTGCTCACCGTCGCGCTCGAAACAGGCCGGCATGTGGTGATCGAGGGGCCGCCCGGCACCGGCAAGTCGACGCTGCTGCGGGACATCGCCCGCCACGCGGGCCGGGCTGTGGTGTTCGCGGAAGGCAACGCCGAGCTCACCCCAGCCCGTTTGATCGGACAATACGATCCGGCCCAGGTACTCGCCGACGGATACGTACCGGGTGCCTTTACTGACGGCCCGCTGTTGCGGGCAATGCGGTCCGGCGCACTGTTGTACCTGGAGGAGTTCAACCGGGTGCCGGAGGAGACGCTCAACGTTCTGATCACCGTGCTCGCCGAGGGGGAGATCGCGGTGCCCCGGCTGGGCATGGTGCGGGCCGACGCAGGGTTCCGCCTGGTCGCCGCGATGAACCCGTTCGACGCGATCGGGACCGCCCGGGTGAGCCACGCCATCGCCGACCGGATCTGCCGGGTGGTGCTCGGCTACCAGGACGACGCCGCGGAACGGGCGATCACCACCGCGGTCACAGGCGAAACCGGGGAGGTCGTGGACTTCGCAGTGACCCTGGCCCGGGCCACGCGCGAGCACCGTGACGTCCGGATGGGCTCGTCCGTCCGGGGCGCGATCGACATGGTGGCGCTGCTGACCGGGCTGGCACGGATGCGCGGCGAGACCGGGATCGCGCGGGAGACGGCTCGCGACGCCGCGCACGCCGCGCTCTCCGGGCGGATCCGGATCGCCGACGGCTGCGACCGGGCCCCGGAGTCGGTGCTCGACGAGCTCCTGGCCCAGCTCTGGCCGGAGGACGCCCACCTGCCCCGGGCCCCGGACGGCTGCGTTCCCGGTGGCATGCTGGACGGCCGGGGAAAAGGTAGCGGCCTGCCGCCTCAGGCGGCGGGCACCGGCCTGCGCCGTGCGCCGGCCTCGGCGGCCCGCCGTGACCGCGGGAACAACGCCCGGCGGACCATCGGCCGCGCCGAGCTGGCCGCCAGGCACGCCTCCTTCGAGACCCTGTCATCCGGGGTCGGCCGTCTCGACGAGGATGCGCTCGCCGGGCTGCTGGCCGCCGACCCGGACACCGCGGTGATCCTGCTGGCCGATCTCGCGCGTGCCACCGACCGTGAGTTGCGCGCCGCCGCGCAGCGGCTCGCGGCACGGGTCTTCTTCCGGCTGGGCGCGGCCGGGCAGAAGCCGGCCCGGGGCACCCGCCGGCTGGGCGCCAGCCGGGGCGAGGGAGACCTGGACCTGGACAAGACCCTCGACCGGTGGTCCGGACTCTGGCCCCCGGATTCGGGCGATCTGGTGACCCGGTCCTGGCAGGCACGCTGCCGCACGTTGTGCCTGCTCATCGACTGCAGCGGTTCCATGTCCGGTCTCGCGGTGGCGATCGCGGCTGTGGCAGCGGCCAGCGTGGTTCTCGCCGCCGACCGGCGCCTCGCGCCAGCCATCGTCGCGTTCAGCGGCAACGTCACCGTGCTGCAAGCTCAGGGCGCCCGCCGCGATCCGGCCGAGCTCGTGGGTGACCTGGTGGCGCTGCGCGGGCACGGGTTGACCGATCTGGCAGCCGCGCTCAGCGCCGGCGCTGCCCAGATGGCCAGCGCCGCCGGCCACGAGCGGGTGGCGGTGCTCCTCTCCGACTGCCTGCCGACCACCGGTGGTGACCCGGCGCTGGCGCTGACCGGGATCGGCCGGCTGCACGTGCTCTGCCCGCTACCAACACCGGAAGCGGCGCGGGCCGCCGCCGACCTGGCCCGCCGGGGTGGCGGCGTGAGCCAGCCCGTGCGAAGGCTCACCGACGTGGCACCGGCCCTGACCCGCGTCCTCTCCTGAGCCACTCCCCCTGTCATATAACCCACTCCGCCGCCACGGGTGCCAGGCGATGACGGGGCGGACCGGGGCCATGTTGCGCGCCCGCAGCGCACCTGCCCACACGCCCGTCCCGTAGGCCACGTCGTCGGCCAGGTGGCCGAGCACGTACCGGACCGGGCCGAGTGATCTGCGGCGGGCGGACCAGGCCGTCAGCGGCGGCCCCAGCAGCAGCGACGCCGCAGCAGCACGCCGTGCCCAGCGCCGCGCCGGACTGCCCCCACCCGGCACCACGAGCACGCCGGCCAGCAACGGCATACCGAACTGGCAGGCATAGCGGCCCATGCCCAGCCAGGTCTGCCTGGTCGCGGTCAGCATCACGGGTACCACGCCACGGGACGGAAGCCCGGCCCGGTGCAACGTGGCGCGCATGGCCAGCACCGACCCCGTGAAACCGAGGCCGGCCACGGCCGGGTTACCGGCCAGCAGCCCGGCAACCGTCAGCGCGGGCCATGGGTGCAGCACCAGGGGCGGCACCTGGCCGGAGTGCCGCGACGCCAGCGGCGCCGCCGAGGTGCCGTAGCGAAACCGGCGGGCCAGCAGGGCCGGCCAGCCACGCGGCTCGTGGTGGGACACGCGGACCGCCGGGTCGTAGCGGATCCGCCAGCTCGCGCGGTGCAGCCGCCAGACCAGGTCGACGTCCTCGCCCCAGCGCAGCGCCGGGTCGAAGACACCGGGCCCGCCAGCTTGGACCAGTGCCGCGCGGCGGACCAGGAGCGCCGCGGCCGGCACGTAAGCCACCCCGGTGCCGGGCACCACCCGCGCCTGGGCCTCACCGAGGTCCAGGCAACAGGCCGCGGTGGTGTAACGCCCGGCCCAGGAAGGGCCGGCGGGCACCGCCACAATCCGCGGGGCCACGGCCGCCACGACCGGGTCGGCCAGGTGCGCGGCGAGCCGTTCGATCCAGCCCGGCCCGGGCACGCAATCGCTGTCCAGGAACGCCACCAGGTCAGTGCTCACATTGAGCAGGCCGGTGTTCCGGGCGGCACCGGGGCCACCGTTGACCGGCCGCCGCACCAGGGCCGCGCCATGCGCGGCGGTGACGTCCGCGACCGCCCCCGGGTCCTGCGATCCGTCGTCCACGACGACAACCGGATAGCAGCGCCCCAGGGCGGACAGGCATTGGCCGAGCAGCGCGGCGCGGTCCCGGACCGGGATCAGGACCGTGACGTCCGGCCGCGACGGCAGTTCCGGGGGACACGGATGAGCCAGGCCGGTGTCGGTGAGCTTGCGCGCCAGCCTGGCTGCGGCGTCACTGCGGACCGGGCCGGCCCGCAGTTCCGCCAGCGCCGCGCGGCCGGTGCGGGACAGCCGCAGCACGCGGGCCGGTCCGCTGCCGAACAGGGTGTCCTCGCCGAGCTGCTTGGTGCCCGGGTCGAGGACCACACCGAAGCCGGCGGGCAGCCCTGGCACGCCCGTCCGGCGGCCGGGCACACCCACGCCGGCGCCGGATGCGCGACTGGCGCCCCCGGCTACATCGGCGCTACCACCGGGGCCTGCGGTACCAGGCGGTCCGGCGCAGGTCATAGCGCGAGGCCGCCGTCTACCGGGACGATGGCGCCGGTCATCGCGCTGCTCGCCGGGCTGGCGAGGAAGACCAGGACGGCGGCTACCTCGGCGGGGTCGAGCAGCCGTCCGGCGGGTTGCTGGCTGGCGAACGCCCGGGCCCCGGGCAACTCGTACAGCCGGGCGCTCTCGTCAAGGATCGGGGTGGCGGTGGAGCCGGGGCTGACCGCGTTCGCGGTGACGCCGCTATCGCCAAGCTCGGCGGCGAGGGCACGGATCAGCCCGGCGACGCCCGCCTTGGCCGCGCAGTACGCGGCGAGCATCGGCAGCCCGCGGGTGGCCGCCGCGGACGCGACGGCCAGGAACCGCCCGGACCGGGGCGCGGGGCGGCGCAATAGCGCCGGGACCGCAGCCCGGGCCAGCGACAGCACCCCGCCAAGGTTGACGTCGAGTACCGCCTGCTGCTGAGCCAGCGGGACTTCCCAGAGCGGGGCCCCGCCGGCGATCACTCCCGCCACCGCGATCGCCGCGTCCAGACCACCCCAATGATGCTCCGCCTCGGCCACCGCGGCCGTGACGGCATCCAGGTCACGCACGTCGGCGACGAACGACCGCACGCGGCCGGGCCCGGCGCTTTCGCTCGCCCGGCGGACCACCCCGGACAGGTCCGCCGGGCTGGCCATAGGGTATGGCAGCGCGGGGTCGCCGGCCGCGCTGTCCACGGCGAGGACCGACCAGCCGGTGGTGGCCAGCGCCAGCACGGTGGCGGCGCCGATGCCGCGCGCCGCCCCGGTGACCAGCGCAACCCTGTCGTTCACTCCGGGACGAACCCGGCCAGGGGATCCGGGTTGCAGGCGGTCACCGGCGGCCGGGCCAGCAGCGTGAGCGGGACCGGCCGACGCTGCCCTGGCCGTTCCGGGACCGGCCGGGGCTCCCCCGCCTGATATGGCGCGGTCCGGTGGGAATGATCGGGAGACGGTCTCGGTGAGACAGTTGCCGCGGCCGATGCGAGCACCCGCTCGCCGTGGCCCTTGACGCACTCGGGGTCCGGGCCGTCGAGCGGGAGCCCGGTGAAGAATTTCGCGGCCATGCACCCGCCCCGGCAGCTTCGCAGCGCCGAGCAGGATTCGCAGGCTCCCCCGGTCTGCGGACGGCGCAGCCGTGCGAACAGTTCCGAGTGCTGCCACAGCCCGGCGAGCCCGCCCGGATCCCGCACGTTCCCCGCCAGGAAGCTGGGGTGGATGGCGAACGGGCAGGCGTACACGTCACCGACCGGGTCGATGAGGCAGACGACCCGCCCGGCACCGCAGAGGTTGAGCCCGGGCAGCGCGGCGCCGTAGCCGCTGAGGTGAAAGAACGAGTCACCGGTAAGTACGTCCGTGCCGTGGGCCACCAGCCAGTCGTAGAGCTCGCGCTGCTGGCCGGGGTGCAGGTGCAGTTCGTCCCAGACGTCAGCACCGCGGCCGGATGGCCGCAGCCTGGTGAGCCGGAGTTGCGCGCCGAACCGGTCGGCGATGGCCTTGAACGCGTCGAGCTGGCCGACGTTGTGCCTGGTCATCACCACCGAGATCTTGAAGCCGGCGAACCCGGCGCCGGCCAGGTTCGCCATGGCGCGCAGCGCCACCTCGTACGAGCCGCGGCCCCGCACCGCGTCGTTCACCTCCGGGGTGGCCCCGTCCAGGGAGATCTGGACGTCCACGTAGTCCCGGCCGGCCAGCCCGCGGGCGGTCTCCGGTGTGATCTTCACGCCGTTCGTGGAGAACTTGACACCGACATCGTGACCTGTCGCGTAGTCCACGAGTGCCCAGAAGTCGGGCCTCGCGGTCGGCTCGCCGCCCCCGATGTTGACGTAGAAAACCTGCATCCGCTGCAGTTCGTCGATCACCGCCATGCACTCGGCGGTTGTCAGCTCCCGCGGGTCGCGCCGTCCCGAGCTGGACAGGCAATGCACGCAGGACAGGTTGCAGGCATAGGTCAATTCCCACGTCAGGCAGATCGGTGCCTGCAGCCCGCGGGCGAACTGGTCCGCCAGCGCAGGCAGCCCCGTGGTCATGCCGCCTCCCGTTTGCAGATCATCTGTGAGGCTGCCAGGGTCTGCAGGGCATGTGCGTAGCGCATCAAATCCTCGGCCTGCACACCGGCAGCCGTGCAGGCCGCACGGGCGCTCGGCTGCGCGCCGAGCGAGCGCACCACCGCGAGCAGGGCCGGGCTCTTCAGGAACGAGAGCCGGCGTGTGCCGAAGTGGTAGAGCAGCGCGCCGAACGCTTCGGGGCGAACCCGCACCTGGGCGTCGAGCCGCCAGGGTGCGTCCAGGTCGAACTGCTCCACGGGTTCAGTAGACGCCGCACATGCCATCGATCGAGACCTCCTCGACGAGAACGTCGCCGGCAAGGTCGCCGCCGGTGACGACCGCCTCGTCGGTCAGCTCGTCGGTCAGCTCGGCGGGGGGCTCGCCGGCCAAGGTGGCTGCGTTGTCGGCCATGATGGCTCCTTTGCGGCGTGGCTACGGCCTATATTCGTCACAGAGTGCCGAACATAGGCAGGCTAGCGTGCCGCACCGGGCAGCCGGCCGGCTCGCTGCACCCGCTGGCCGCAGGCCGCGCCACCCTCGCGGCAGGAGGCCGGAGATGGCAAGCACGAGAACGTGGTTCGAGACGGTTGCCGAGGCGCAGCGCCGGGCCAAGCGGCGGCTGCCCCGGTCTGTTTACCTGGCGGTGCTGGCCGGTGCCGAGGCGGGCGTGACGATGCACGACAACGTCCGCGCGTTCTCCGAACTCCGGTTCCGGCCGCACGTGGCGGCCCTGCCCGCGGCACGTGAGCTGTCCACCACGGTCATGGGCCTCCAGGTCAGCCTTCCGGTGCTGATCTCCCCCACCGGGGTGCAGGCGGTGCATCCGGACGGCGAGGTCGCGGTGGCGCGGGCCGCGGCCGCCGCCGGAACCGTGATGGGCCTGTCCTCGTTCGCGTCCAAACCGGTCGAGGAGGTCGGCAAGGCCACCGGCAAGCTGCTGTTCCAGTGCTACTGGGCGGGCGGCCGGGACGACATCCTGGCCCGGGCGCAGCGGGCCAGGGCGGCCGGGGCCAAGGGCCTCATCGTCACCCTCGACTGGGTGTTCGATCACCGCCGGGACTGGGGCAGCCCGTGGATCCCGGAGCACCTGGACCTCAAGGCCGTGGCGCGGCACGCCCCGCAGGTCGCGGTCCGGCCCGTTTACCTGGCGCGGTGGCTGCGCAGCGGTGCCCTGCCCGACCTGGGCGTGCCCAACTCCGCCACCGGCGACGCCCAGACCCCCAGCTTCTTCGGCGCCTATGGCCAGTGGATGACCTCGGCACCGCCAAGCTGGGAGGACCTCGCCTGGCTGCGGGAGCAGTGGGACGGCCCGTTCATGATCAAGGGCATCACCCGGCCGGATGACGCGCGCCGCGCCGCGGACATCGGCGCCACGGCAATCTCGGTGTCCAACCACGGCGGCAACAACCTCGACTCCACCCCCGCGACCATCCGCTGCCTGCCGGCCGTGGCCGCCGCCGCCGGGGACCGGCTCGAAGTGCTTCTCGACGGGGGCATCCGGCGCGGCAGCGACGTGGTCAAGGCCATGGCCCTCGGTGCGCGCGCGGTCATGATCGGCCGCCCCTACCTGTGGGGCCTGGCCGCAAGCGGGGAACGCGGCGTCAGCAACGTGCTGGAGATCCTGCGCCAAGGCATCAGCGAGACGCTGTACGGGCTGGGCAGGGCCTCCATCCACGACCTGACCCGCGACGACGTCATCGTGCCGGACGGCTTCACGCTCACCCAGGAACCCTGATCAGGCAAGAGGCGCCGGACTGCGTTGAACCGGGGCAGCTATGGCGGCAGCTCTTCAGTCCGGAGCTTGCGGAGAATGCGAGCGAGGTGGGCGCGGTCGGCCGCGCTGAGCCGGATCTCAGCGCATCGGGGCCGCCGCGCCGGCGGGGTGGCCGGATAACTTCACGACCTGCAGGGCGGGACGCTCGACCGGGGCGAAGTGGCGGGTGAGCAGTTCGTCGAACTCCTCGGCGCGCAGCGGCTGGGAGAAGTAGAACCCCTGCGCCACCCGGCAGCCGAGCCCCCTGAGTTCGCAGACCTGGCTCTCGGTCTCCACGCCTTCGGCGATCGCCGCGATGCCCATGGCATTGGCCAGGTCGATGACGGCCCGGACGATCGCCGAGTCCACCGGACTCTCGGCGACGCCCTGCACGAAGATGCGGTCTACCTTGACCTCGTGCACCGGGAACTGCTTGAGGTAGGCCAGCGAGGAGTGGCCGGTGCCGAAGTCGTCGATGGCCAGGCGCACGCCCAGCCGGTTGAGCTTCTTCATGACCTCGCGGGCACCGGACAGGTCCTCCATCACCATGGTTTCGGTGATCTCGAACATGAGCAGTTCCGAGGGCAGGCCGGTCGCGTCGAGGGCCGCGGCCACCTGCGACAGCAGGCCGCTCTCGGCGAACTGGCGCGGCGACAGGTTGACGCTGATGGGCATGTCCACGTTCAGCCGGTCGCGGATCGCGCGCACCTGCCGGCACGCCTCGTCCAGCACGTACCGGCCCAGCGGGAGGATCAGCCCGGTCTCCTCCGCCATCGGGATGAACCACTGCGGGCTGATCAGGCCCTTGGTGGGGTGACGCCACCGGACCAGCGCCTCCGCGCCCACGATGTGCCGTGAGTCCAGGGAGTAGAACGGCTGGTAGTGCACCTCCAGTTCGTCCCGCTCCAGCCCCTTGCGCAGGTCGGCCTCGGCCTGGAGCCGCTCGGAGGACCGGGTGCCCATGGACGCCTTGTCGAACACCCGGTAGATGCCGCCCCCGCCCTTGGCCTTGGCCTCGTACATGGCCACGTCGGCGTCGCGCAGCACGTCGTCGGCCGTTTTACCGGGCTCCGTCAGCGCGATGCCAACCGACACGCTGGCGACAAGCTCGTAGCCGTCGGGCAGGACCATCGGCTGCTCAGCGGCGGCGCAGATGCGCCGCGCCGCGGCGGTCGCCACCTCCACCCCCGCCACGTCCTCCAGCAGCACCACGAACTCGTCGCCGCCGAAGCGCGCAAGCAGGTCGCGGCTGCGCACCACCGCCTTCATGCGGGCGCCGATCGCCCTCAGGAACTCGTCACCGGTCACGTGACCGAGGCTGTCGTTGATGCTCTTGAAGCGGTCCACGTCGACGAAGATCAGGGCGTGCACCTTGCGGTCCAGGGCGGACCGCCGCAGCGCCTGCTCCAGACGCTCCACCAGCAGGCGGCGGTTCACCAGGCCGGTGAGGCTGTCGTAGCAGGCGTGGTGGTGCAGTTCATCCTCGAACGCCTTGCGCTCGGTGATGTCGCGGAACGTGAGCACCGCGCCGGACGGCCTGCCGTCGCTGATCACCGCCGACGCCGTGTAGGCAACCGGAATGCTGGCGCCGTTCCGGCCGCGGAACCGCGCCTCGTCCTCCCGGATCGTGCGGCCCGTGCGCATGGCTTCGCGGGCCGGCCCGAGCAGGAAGTCCGGCGCCGTGAGGCCGCCGTCGGGCAGCGGGTCGTCGATCGAGATGTCGAGCGACGGCAACTCGATCATCCCGGCCGCGGCCCGG
>Ga0209166_10003810_pt1 | contig 10731 bp, 5 predicted proteins | sample Coa_R1_3_FD_187151 | JGI IMG/M metagenome (GOLD analysis project Ga0209166, IMG submission 187151) | Surface soil microbial communities from Centralia Pennsylvania, which are recovering from an underground coalmine fire - Coalmine... | ecosystem: Environmental > Terrestrial > Soil > Unclassified... | reverse complement strand
ACGCAACACCATCCACGCGATGCGCGCGGGGCAGAACCAACACGAACCAATCGCGAGGTTCGAGACACGCCGAGACATCGTGCAAGACCACTCGCATTTGAGTGAGAGCCAGCGCGCGGCGGTCGAGCAAATCCTGTCGAGCCGCGATCAGGTGACGGCGCTTGAAGGCGTCGCCGGCGCGGGGAAAACTACTTCTTTAGTTGCGATCCGCGAAGCCGCCGAGCGAGAGGGCTATAAGGTGGAAGGCTTCGCGCCGACATCACGCGCGGCGCAAAAACTCGGAGAGGCGGGAATCGAATCGAGCACATTGCAGCGGCACCTGACGCGGAGCGAAGAGCCACACGGCGGACAAAAACGCCTCTACGTTCTCGACGAATCGAGTCTTGCGAGCACGAAGCAGATGAACGAGTTCCTGCATCGGCTCAAGGAAAACGACCGCGTACTACTGGTAGGTGACACGCGCCAGCATGAAGCAGTCGAAGCGGGCCGACCGTATCAGCAGCTCCAAGAAGCGGGGATCGAGACGGCGCGGCTTGATGAGATCGTGCGGCAGAAAGACCCAGCACTCAAAGAAGTAGTGGAGCAACTCTCGCGTGGCAGTGTGAGAGAAGCAATCGAACGACTCGATACGCAGGGCCGCGTGCATGAAATCTCTGACCGCGCCGAGCGGCTAAGAGAAATCGCACGCGAGTACGCAGCGAAACCAGAAGGCACGCTGGTGGTGTCGCCCGACAACGAATCGCGCAGAGCAATCAATCAGGTTATCCGCCAAGAAATGCAAACGGGAGGCCAGGTGGACACGCACGAATATAAACAGCGTGTGCTCGTTGCGCGGCAGGAGATCACCGGCGCGGACCGACAGTGGGCCGCGCAATACGAAGTGGGCGACGTTGTACGGTACACGAGAGGCAGCAAGACGCACGGCATCGGGGCAGGAGAGTATGCCCGCGTCGAGGGCGCGAACGAAAGAGAAAATCTGGTGAGGGTGAAGCGTGAGAACGGCGAGCAGGTGAGTTACGACCCGCGCCGGTTGCACGGCGTGACGCTCTACCGCGAGACCGAGCGCGGATTCAGTCAAGGCGACCGTGTGCAGTTCACAGCGCCGGATCGGGAACAACACATCGCCAACCGCGAACTAGGCACTATCGAAAAGATCGCCGATAGCGGCAACCTGCAAGTACGCCTCGATTCAGGCCGGACCGTCGGATTCAACGTCAAAGATAACCCGCATCTCGATTACGGCTATGCAGTGACGAGCCACAGCAGCCAGGGACAAACCGCCGACCGCGTACTCATCCACGTGGACACGGAGCAGGCAGGTGAAAAACTCGTGAATCGCCGCTTGGCGTATGTTGCGGTGTCGCGCGGACGCTATGATGCGCAAATCTACACGAACGACAAGGGCCAGCTTGCGGAGCAACTCTCCCGTGACGTGTCGCGCCGATCCGCGATGGAGCCGAACCACGAATCCGTGTCGTCAGCACATAAGACCGAGCGATCTTCTGCGTCAAGCCAAACACATGAGCACACGCAGGCGGAAGGTCAGAGCATCAGCCGATAGAGCCTGCTTCTCTCCGATCAGCCAGCCCCCGGACGTTTGCGCGCATTCGCGGCCTTTGGATGTCAACTGACCCTGACTGCTTTGAAGGGGCACGCTCCTGATTGACATCAATAATTACTTCAACGGCTCGGTTCCTTCGCTCAGAATATGCAAATAGCGAGGATATGCAAACAAGCGATCTCTCCGTTTGCCGGTCATTTCCTTTGCGATTTTGAGTTTTGCAAGGCTTTCAAGAGCACCCGTAATGGTGGGGATGGAAAGTTTGAGCGACTTTGCCGTAGGGCCAATCTTGATTAGCGGGTGCCCTTGCATGTACTCATGAACGAGCAGGGCCGATGCGGTCTTGCGACCCAACGTTTGGATTTTTTTCCGATCAGCTTCGAAGAGGTGAAGAATCTGAACGGCTGCGCTGGCTGCTTGGCGCGCGGTTGTTTCTGTGCCCTCCAGAAAAAAGCTGAGCCATTCTTCCCAAAGGCCTTCGGTACGAACTCGCTGAAGCAGATCATAGTAGCGTTGACGGTGAGCCTTGAAGTAAAGACTCAAATAGAGGAGCGGCTCACGCAAAGTGCCTTTGGCGCAGAGAAGCAACGTAATCAGCAGTCGGCCCAGCCGACCATTGCCATCGAGAAAGGGGTGGATCGTTTCGAATTGGACGTGAATGAGCCCTGCCTCGACGAGCACGGGCAGCTTGTGTTTTTCGTCGTGAAGAAAATGCTCGAAGCGGTCCAAACACTCCATCATGCGTTCGGGTGGAGGCGGAACAAACGCAGCGTTTCCGGGACGGCTACCGCCAATCCAATTTTGTGAGCGGCGGAATTCGCCGGGTGTCTTGTTCGCCCCACGTCCGCCTCTCACCAGAATTCCGTGAATCTCCCGGATGAGGCGGAGTGAGAGCGGAAACCCTCCTTTTATGCGACGAAGACCGTGTTGCACTGCTGCGACGTAATTGGAGACTTCCTCGACATCATCGATGGGAACGCCGGGCACTGCTTCGTTTTCGAATAGGAGCAAATCGGAGAAGGAAGACTTGGTGCCTTCGATCTGTGAAGAAAGAAGGGCTTCCTTGCGCACATACAGATAAAGGAAGAGCTGAGTGTCCGGCAGGAGTGTTGTCAGGCCGTCTAATCGTCCAAGAGCCTGATTTGCCCGGTCGAGCTGCTGGTATAGTCCACTTAGATCGACAGGCGGGTCTGGAGGCAAGGGTTGAGGCACAAAAGCTTTGACTGTCTCGCCCGCCGTGGTTGTCGAGACATAGGTGCCGAGCCTTGAGTGTTTTTCGTCCGCCATCGGTTGCTATGCAAGCTCGCTTTAATAAGCCTAGTTCATATTAAAGCATAAGCTGGTTAGCTTTAATAGCCAAATAATGGTAATCGCTGGGTTGTCTGCGCCGGCAGAGTTCCCGCACGGATTGAACCAGTCGCGCCAGCCCTTTTACTTCTCGCCTGCGCTCCGCTCAACTCCCCCTCCACATGCTTTACTCGGCGCAAGATAGGCCGTAGTTCGCTCCCACTGTAAAGCCCGCTTGTGCAGCTCCGCTCGGTATACCCCAACCGTGCTCGCTTCCGCGCCCCTCCGGGCTACGCTGAAATGCGCTTCGGGGCTTGACAGCCGCGAATCACGGCCAGAACCCGCCTCCAGTAAAGCATGTTGTTTTTTATGCCCTCAATGGGCCTGAAAACACTAACTCACACCGGAGCGAATACCCGATATTGCTGACAATCCAAGGAAGCAGAGAATCCTCGGTCTTTCCGTGATTCAATGCTGATCGATTACCCACCGAAAGTTCCCGTGGCTTTCGCCGCCGTCAAAGGGAAGTCCGCGGGCGCGGCTCACTGTGTGCGCCCATACCTCTGAATCGGCGGACTCCGGGGCAAGGAGAGTACTATTGACAACAAGTACCGCGAACATAAAATAGGGCGCACTCTTGCCGCATGGAGGTCCCCGATGCGAATGGCAGGGATGGTACTGCTGGTTTCTCTAGGTTTCTTAACTTCCGCTCCGGTTGATTCTCAACAAACAGCTACATCCGCGCAGCGCGACCCTACAGCAGTCGCATTGCTGCAATACTCAGTTCGCGCCATGGGTGGAAACGTCCCATCGGATTCTGTTGCGACAGGGAACGTCACCATTGTGGCCGGTTCGGAGACGTCTACCGGCACGATCCGCATTCTTACTCGGGGCACCAGTCAGACCTCTGAGCAGATTCTCCTCCCGAAATCCTCGGCCACTGTTACATACTCTGGTGGTCTTGCAAGTCAAGCGGTCAATTCCTATATCACAAGCCTTGTTCTTGAACGCGCAGCGACCAGTCAGTCCGTCTGCTTCCCCCTTCCGTTTCTCGCTGGCGTTCTCGCAAATTCAGATGTGTCCCTTCAGTACGTCGCACTCGAAACGCTCAATCAACAGTCCGTCCAGCACCTCCGGCTACAGAATTCCTTCGCGTCGCAACCCAATCTTCAGCGGCTCGCCGAATTTGCTGTTTTTGACCTATGGCTTGACGCGAGCACCGCTCTCCCATTGCGGCTTTCTTTCATCAGGCGTGACGGTGGCGGCTCTGCACCTCGTATCCCGGTCGATATGTATTTCATGGTCTACAAGACCGTATCCGGCCTCGCCTATCCTTCGCAATTCAGCATCTCGGTCAACGGTACACCCTGGGCAAACGTCACGATTTTAAGCGTCACGTTTAACACTGGATTGACGGATTCCAGTTTCTCCGTTCAATAGGGGGTAGACATGCGTCGCGTAGCTATTACGTTGTGTCTCGCAGTCTTGACCATTTCTCCCAGCGGGTTCGGGCAAAATCCCCAGACTGGATTTCCGCCCTTCAGTTCTTTTCAATCCACAGGATTCGACGCTGTAAACGAGCAGAACCTGAATGCCGTCATCTCCGTTTCCATTTTCTCGATACCAGCGAGAGGGCAGGCATTCCAATACAACCTAGTGAACAATTCGCTCCTGTGGACGCAAACTAGAGGCACACCGAATGCTTGGACTCCCGTCACCGACGCGAGCGGCAATCCCACCTGGGGTTGGAATTATGGTCCTGCTGTTTCGGGTACGGGACAAATCCTGCTCCAAGTCAGTTCTCATACCTGCCGATATATCGACCCTGATACGGGTTTCCAGGCCTTCGCGTCCTATACCATCTACTCGAACTTTCGCTACAAGGATTGGCTGGGCACGGTCCACCCTTTTCCGATCCTTTATACGGTCGCCAGCCAGAACGCTCAAACCTATTGCGGCATCGAGAACACGCCTCTCCCCGTCACCGGCTACGCATCTGATAACACCGGTTTTTACATGAGTGCTGGCGGCTCAGGCGGAAATTACGTACTCGATCCCGCTGGCGTAAACGCGGGCGCTGCACCGATAGATTCGAATGGCAACTACTTGAGTCAAACCGTTGTCAATTCAAGTCAGACCAATTGGACCGATACTGCTGGCCACCTCGCTCTGAAAGTCTTCACGAACAGCACCAATATCCAATACCAATGGGCCGACTCTAGCGGAAATTACGCCGCCGCGACGACGACCACGGTGCAGCTCTCAACTCTCCCGATCAAGACCAATTTCGCATGCACAGGAATCTCCGAATACACGGGTTCCGCAAAACTTCCCACGGAAATCGATCTCCCGAACGGCCAGAAGTATGTAATCACCTATGAAACCACGCCGGCAAACCCAAGCTACTATACTGGCCGCGTGAAGCGCGTTACGCTCCCAACAGGAGGCTATTACGAATACGACTATCCAACTACGGCTGGCGACGGGATCGTTTGTGCCGACAGCAGCGTGAACAGTTTGACGAGGCTCGTGAATGACGGCACCACCACATCTACATGGACTTTCTCACGCTCTCCAAGCGGGTCGAATTGGGTGACGACGGTCACCGCCCCACTAATGCCTTACGATAGCGCGGCAAATAATTCCGTTTACACGTTTAATTCCTCCGGACAGCAAATTACTGCTCAGTTGTATCAGGGTGCGTTAAATTCGGCGAATCTGAAGAGAACGATCAACACAGCATGGACGAGCGGGGCCCCGACAACACAAATAACCATTCTGGAAGACGGCCAAACCCAAAACGAGGTCGAGACCTCTTTCGATTCCTACGGAAATATCCTCTTCCTAAAGGAGCACGACTGGGGCACTGGCACACCGGGCTCAGTTCTTCGCACCACTACCTGGACCTACTTGAATTCGAGTCCCTACATTACTGCGAATATCCTGAACAGAGCGACGAGGATGTCCGTAGCTGATAGCGCGGGCACGGTTCATTCCAGGACCGATATCGCCTACGACGAGTCTGGCTACGTAAACTCGACCTGCGTCACAGGAGCCGCGCAGCACAATGACACGAACTTCGGCTGTTCTTTCACGACGCGCGGAAATCCAACTACGGTAACCACGTACACGAACGCCGCTGCGCCGAGTGGCAGCATTACTCACCACACCTACTACGACAATCTTGGAAACATAGTGAAGGCCGATGCGGATTGCTGCCAGCAGAAAACCTGGAACTACTCAGCCACCACAAATTATTCCTTCCCGGATTCCGTGAGCCGCGGCTCTGCAAGCCCCTATCTCACGACAAGTGCCACGTACAACGCTTACACGGGGCTTGTCGTAACCTCGACCGACGACAACGCACAGGTCACCCACTACACCTATGACAATTATAAGCGCCCCACGAATTTACAGAGGCCCGATAGTGCGAACTTAACGTGGGCATACATAGACGCGACGCCCCCAACGCAGTCCAGCATAACGTCATCCGTTCCCGTCCAAGGCTCAAGCGCCAAAGAGTCCATAACAACGCTCGACGGCCTCGGCCACCCCGTAACGCAACAAATCACCGATGGGACCACAACGTACTCGATCATCGCGACACAGTACGACCCTTTTGGCCGCGCTTACAAGGTCAGCAACCCGTATACTACAAGTGCCCAGTACTGGACGGCCAGCCAGTTCGATACCCTTGGCCGTCCGACGGTAAGAATCCTGCAGGACAATTCGCAGACTACTTTCTCGTACACAGCCAACACTACCATCATGACCGATCCCGCGGGCAAGCAGCGAAAGAGCCAGGTCGACGGCCTTGGCCGAATGCTGAATGTCTGGGAGCCGGATCCCAGCAACGGCAATTCACTGTCCCTCCAAACAACCTACGCATACAGTGTTCTTGATCTTCTCACCGGTGTTACTCAGGGCGTCCAAACTCGAGCTTATACGTTTGATGACGTTGGCCGCCCCACCTCAGTGAAGGCACCGGAAACGAACCAGGTGGCCACGCAATTCCAATACAACAATTTTGGCCTGGTCACGCAGCGCACCGACGCCCGCGGCGTCATCACCACTTATGGCTATGACACTCTCAATCGGCTGCAGTCGATCAGCTACAACGTTGGCACCACCGGTGTTCCCTCGACGTCCTCCGTCAGCTTCACTTATGGCACGAATTCCAGTCAGAGCAACAACGGACGCCTCATTACTATGAGCGATGGCGTTGGCTCGGAAAATTATAGCTACGATATCCTTGGCAACATGACCTCATTGCAAAAAGTCATTGGCGGAACAACCTACACCACGGGCTATCAGTACAACCTCGCTGGCGAATTAACCTCCATCACGTACCCCTCGACTCGCGTCGTGCAGCATAGCTACGACACTATTGGCCGCCTCTGCGCCGTCGGCACTGCTGGAAGCACCTGCACCTCAGGCACAACCTATGCCGGCGGTTTTTCTTACAACCCCGCCTTTCAAGTTACTGGCCTGAGTTATGGCAACGGAGTCATTGCCGCCTTCGGCTACACGGCAGACCGCCTTCTCCTTCAAAGCCTCGCTTACACTAAGGGCACGACTGCTCTGTTCAGCACCAACTATTGGTATAAAACAGATTCCACGAATTGCCCCAACGGCGCCTCCGGCAACAACGGCCAAATCCAGTGCATCACGGATAGTGTGGATTCTGGGCGAACCGTCAGCTATTCGTATGACGCCCTCTACCGCCTCTCCTCCGCACTAACAAACGGTTCGGCCAACTATCCTCAATGGGGACTCTCGTGGAGCTACGACCGCTACGGCAATCGAACCGCGCAGACCGTTACGGCGGGCTCGGCCTACTCGAATTCAGTGGCGGTCAACACCAGCACGAATCAAATTGTCGGCCCACCCTACGCCTATGATGCGAGCGGTAACATGACCAACGATGGGAGCAACTCGCTAGTCTACAATGCTGAAAACCGCTTGCTGTCTGCCACAAATGGCAGTTCTTCTGGCTCCTACACCTACGACGCAAAGAACCTGCGCGTCAAAAAGGTCTCAGGATCGACAACAACGGTGTATGTATTCTCGGGTTCGAGAGTCATCGCCGAGTACGACAACGGGGCAGCGGCCGGTTCGCCCTCGCGCGAATACATCTACTCTGGCGGTCACTTGCTTGCCAAAATCGATTCCTCTGGCACCAAGTACTACCACCAAGACCACCTTTCAAACCGCTTGGTAACTGATTCGACCGGGAACACGCTCGCTCAGCTTGGAACCTACCCCTACGGGGACACCTGGTACAACGCCACTAGCGACAAGCTTTTCTTCACTGCCTACGAGCGCGACGCGGAATCCGGCAACGACTACGCCATGATGCGCTATGGCATTAGCGGCCTCGCTCGGTTCTCCTCGCCCGACCCACTCTCCGGCTCAAGGGGGAATCCGCAGTCACTCAATCGGTATCCTTATGTACATAATGATCCCATCAATCTCACCGACCCCACTGGCCTCATACCTGGCGGGCCGCCGAAATACGAATGCAGCAACTTCGATCCAGTACAAATGCCGGGTTGTGGCACTCCTGGCGACTTTGGTGGCGGTGGTGGCGGCATGGCTTGCTATATGGACGGCATCCTAAGCCCGTGCGGAATCGTTCAGAGTGCGCTCGGTGCTGGTGCGGCTGTGCAGTGCCCCAACAACATTTGTGAGGCCATAAACGGAGACGGCCAGTTTGTGCAATTTCGAGCGTTTGCTGACGGTAGCTCTGGGTACCTCCCACACGACGCGCCCGCCGGGTACAGCGTCAAAGACATCGCCAATGCTGCGAGTCTGGTTTCGGAATTTGCCAACGGCACGCCCATTGATCCCACTCAGCTTGCCGGCAGGGCTAAGCAGGTCTACGATCTCCTCGTAGGGCTTGGCGTAAGCCCCGAGAACATCGCGATTTATCAAAACGGTACACAAAGCTTTGCTGCGGTGTTGACGGACGACGGTTTCGAGGAACTTGAGAACTCATCGAAGTTCGCTTCGTATTTCGGTGACGTTGCTTTGCACTACCCTTACACCGACGGTGGTAGAAGTGACCAGACGCCCTCCCTGCACTCCGTTTGGTTCGATGAAAACCTGACCGACTATGTAGGCGGACTAGGAATCTACATGCAGTTCCATTCGGACAGCTCAAGTCCTTGGAATGGAGGTTTCTGGCAGCATTGGGGGTGTGACGTCCTCCACCTCACTTGCAACTGAGCCCTACTTCCGCCATGCGATTTGCAACGAAGTTCTGGAAATTCAAGGGCATAATGACCGTAGGGCTCTTCTCTGTGGGCGTCGCGCTTGCGGGCACGCACACAAGTTCCGTTGAGCCAATCCTGCGCCAGCTGCGAATTGAGGAACTTTCCAAGCCAGTCCTAGCGTTCGATATTGCCAATGGCTCAGATCTGGCGGCAGCAGCATTGAGTGACCTTCACGTTCGAGTTTGGAGGCTGTCTTCAGGGCAGCTAGTCCATGAGTTCTCTTTTTCCGAGCCGCCGACAGACCAAAATCTAAAGCTGGAAAATGAGGTTGAGCCCATATCCCTTCACTTTTCGCCGGATGGCAAGACTCTGGGGGTGGCGTTTTTGAACGCGATCTATCTCTATAATGTTGAAACCTGGGAGGAAAAGAAGAGGTTAAGCGTTGAAGGGGAGGACAGACTGCGTCCAGACATAACCGCAACTAGCGAGAGGCCCCAACTGAAGCCGAGAACAGCAGAGCAGGCTCAAACTCAGTCCGAACAGCCGATAAGTGACATCAATCAAAGGATGAGGAAATGGGCCGCAGAACGACATCAGGGCGATGGACGAACTCGAATCAGCGACTTCACATTCGCCAGAGGCGAACAGCTGGTCCTTGCGTCCTACTGCCGCGGGGCATGTTGGGTTTGGCCCGGGGTTCGTAGGGATAGGTTTCCTTCGGGCAGGGATCCAGTGCGACTGTGGAATGCACGCTCGGCGAAAACAATCTGGGAAAATGCGTACGACCCCAAGGGGGTGATATCGGGGGTAGTTCCGCTGCCTGATGGCAACCGATTCCTCGCGGTGAATTCGCAACTTGGTCGTTGTGCAGTCGGAGGCTTTGACATGGACACAGGGCAATCGCTGTGGTCCCACTCGATCGGCCCATGTGACCAGCCTCCAAGCATTCTCGTCCTTCCTGACGGTCTCTCGTTCATCACTAACCGAGTAGATGAAGCCAACCGGGAAAACCGGAAAAAGAAGCTTTGGAGGTATGCGGCCATTTACGAAACCAGTACGGGCAAAAAAAAGGCCAACTTCCCAGAGGCCGACGGAATTTCGGCGGCTGATATTTCGTCTGATGGGCATTGGCTAGCGGCTATTGTTTGGAAGGGGACTCAGTTTCAAATCTGGGACCTGCAAGCGAAGAAAGTCGTTCTCAGAGCGATCCCAAAAGGATGGAAGAGGACCGCGGACTGCGTCTTGAATCGCGTCCAGCTAAGCCCAGATAACCGCTGGTTGGTTGTCGGTTGCAACGAGCGCGGTGACATGGCCGTCTATGAGTGGGGCAAAGAGAACATCTCTAAACCTTAGATCCACGTGGACTCTCTGCACGGTAATCAATTTGCAGTTATTTCTGCACAGGTTCCGTGTACCCGCCGTGTACCTCACTTGGGCGGGTTTGATGTTTTTGGCGTTTCTCCCGTTTAATGGAATCAATAACTTACGTGCTTTCAATGTCGCTTTTAGTTCGATCCCCACCGCCCCTACCAAAAGTCCCGTGTACAGTCCGGAGAGATCCTTTACAGAACGTTCCGAAGACATAGTTTACACCCTTGGGCCGAAGGGGTTTGCTAAAGGCTGCAGAGTCCTTTCCTCGAGATCGATGTAGCCGAGATCGTAGTCCAT
>Ga0209166_10003807_pt1 | contig 10738 bp, 8 predicted proteins | sample Coa_R1_3_FD_187151 | JGI IMG/M metagenome (GOLD analysis project Ga0209166, IMG submission 187151) | Surface soil microbial communities from Centralia Pennsylvania, which are recovering from an underground coalmine fire - Coalmine... | ecosystem: Environmental > Terrestrial > Soil > Unclassified... | reverse complement strand
GCTCCAACGGCCATCCCCGCCTCAGCCGCGTCTGCCAGCCCGCCAAGCGCGATGGGCAGCGCGGCGCTCTCGCCGAATTGGCGATCTGCCGCCGGAGGGGAGGCGTTGAGCGGTGCGCCGCAGCGTCCACAGAAGCGATCCCCCGGAAGAAGCTCTGCCCCACACAAGGGGCAGCGGAGCGCGAGCGACCCGCCCGACGCGCCAGCGGCCAGGGTTGGCAGCGCGGCCTGAGCGCCTGGCGAGGGTACATCCATCGTTGGCAGGTTGGAACCATCGTCTGGTGGCGCAACGGTTGGCGCCAAGAGCGTTGGCGCCCCATCAGATTGGTTCTGCGGCAGATGCGTGGCTGCCGCAGTGGTGGGCGCGTCATCTGCGGCGCCCGCCGCCTCTGAAGCAGCAGGCGGGTTCGCCGCGCCGACGGCAGAGCCAGCGGGAGTCTTCTTCGCGCCTACGCGGCTCTGTTTTTTGGCGGGCGCCGGAAGATTGCTCGCCGCGCCAGGCGCGTTGCCAGGTAGGGCTGTGATCGTAGGAGCCTCGGCGTTGTCGCTTGCCGCAACGGCTATCGTAGGGATTTGCTCCTCACTATCCGCCGAGGCGGCGATGGTGGGCAGATCGGCCTCGGCGTCCGTTGGGGCCGCTGGCGGCTGGCTGGTCGCCCCGACAGACGCGCCTGCTCCCACTCCAGCCTCGGCCACAGGAGGACCGAGCGGACGCCCGCAGGCGAGGCAGAAGCGGTCCCCTGCTTGTGCTTCTGCCCCACAGAAGGGGCAGCGCTGGCCCAAGGGTCTGGTGGTAGCCGAAGCCGACGACGCGGCGGTGGTTTCCCTGGGCGGTTGAAGCCGCCCACAATGCAGGCAGAAACGCGCGCCGGGCGCCAGTTCCTCCTGACAGAAGGCACATCGTTCCATGCGACCCCCTTTGTGAACATACTCCGCTCTCAGTCAAGTCATGGGAAACGATTGACTCTTGATTAGGGCAAGTATACCATGTTTCTGCGCGGAGAGCCGCGCGTATGTTTTAGCTTACCAATGGGAGATAAGGAGTGGATGAAAATACTGGAGATTTTCGATGTTACTTCCGCGGCGCGGAGCCGCCCATCAGCCTGGCCTGGATCAGCCCATGAATTTGCATGGCTTTTAAGGTCTTCTGCGACGGGAAACCAGGGTATATCAATAGCTTTCTTAATACTATAAACCTTTACCTATCCTTCCTTGTCTTTTTCCCACCCTAGTGTCTCTCTGCCAGAGGGGATAAGATGAAAGGCACATCTCGTTTCTGTGTGCAGAGTAGGCGCCACAAGGAGACTCGCGCTATGTCTGAAATATCCGCTGGCCTCGCCGACCCACTCGATTTCCTGGTGATCGGCCATGTCACCAAAGACCTGCGCCCCGATGGGAGTTTCAGCGTGGGCGGCTCGGCCACGTTTGCCTCGCTGACCGCGCAGCGCCTGGGGCTGCGCGCCGGAATCGTCACCAGCGCTGCGCCCGATCTGCTGGCGCGGCTGCCGGAAGCGATGCCAGGCGTGGCAATCGCCGCTGTGCCTGCCGCTGAATCCACCACGTTTGAGAACCTCTACGTCGATGGGCATCGCCGCCAGTATCTGCGCGGGCGGGCTGCGCCGCTGGGGCTGGGGGCTGTCCCAGCGGCCTGGCGGCAGGCGCGCATCGTGCTGCTGGGTCCGCTGGCGCAGGAGGTGGCCCCGGAGCTTGCCACAGCGTTTGACGGCGCGCTGTTGGGCGCCAGCCCGCAGGGTTGGCTGCGCCAGTGGGGGGCCGATGGGCTGGTCTCGCCCACCGCCTGGGCCGCCGCCGGGCAGGCGCTGCCCCATCTGCACGCGCTCATTCTGAGCCGCGAAGATGTGATCGCCCACAACGGCGGCGCCGGGCAGCAGGAGCAAGTTGAGGCGCTGCTGCACGCCTGGGCGGCCCTCACGCCCCTGCTGATCTTGACCGAGGGCGCGCAGGGAGCCACACTGCACGAACATGGCCGCGCGCGCCATTTTCGCGCGTTTCCGGTCCGCGAGGTGGACCCGACCGGCGCGGGCGATGTCTTTGCCGCCGCGTTTCTCATTCAGTACGCGCTCGGCCAGGACGCCGCTGCCGCCACGCGCTTCGCCAACTGTGTGGCCTCCTTTGTCGTCGAGCAGCCCGGCGCGCAGGGCATCCCCACGCCCCAGCAGGTGGCGGCGCGCCTGCGCCAAAGGGCAGGCGGGTGATGAAGCATGGCTGACGGCTGAAGGCCGCTTCTCTCGGCTGCGCCGCCAAGCCCGCGCAGGCTTGGCCGGTCTGTGAATGAACCGAACTATCACGTGGGACGACGCATAGGAGCTGACGCTACCTGGACAAGCGCCTCCTCTTTGAGGACGCTGCGCTCTGGTGGCTCCTCCACGCCTTGTCCGCCAATCCCTTCGCTCTCCAGCGCCGCATAGGGCGTCAGCAAGCCACTGATTGGAGGCCACTGGCCCCCTCCTGGTGGTTTAGCCCACCAGAGGCACGCGGGGCAGCGGCCAGGTCGCCGCTGCTGTAGCTGAGCGCGACGGGTGAAAGGGTGATAAGTCCGGTAGGGCGCCGCACCCGGCTCAGGTTTCTGGCCTTGAGCGCTTTCAACGTTCCATCGACGATCTTGCTCTTGACATAGACCCCAACCAGCGCATACAGCGCCACCTGCGGGCTAAGGACAGGCCCACCGCCAGAATAATCAGCCCATCGGTTGCCAGAAGCGCCGTCCCCACTTTCGCGCTCGCAAAGCGTTTGAGGAGGAGCGCGATGATGTCGGTGCCAGCCGTGCTGCCGCGCCAATGATAGATGATCCCAATGCCGATGCCAACCATGACCCCACCATAGAGCGCCGCCAGAAGCGGAGCATGCGTCAGCGGCCTGACGACAAGCGCCAGCGAGTCTACCGTTGCCCCAATCAGGAAGGTGGCCTACAGCGTTCGCAGGATGAACTCGCGGCCACCCAGGTAGCGAAAGCCGACCAGCAGGTGGGGCACGTTGATTGCCAGTACGGCAAGTATAAGCAACCCGAAGACCTCTTCTTGCGCGCTCTTGCTATCCGCGAGCAGGTATTTAGTCCCACCCACCTGGACGTTGCCGTAACGCTCCACACCCTGGGCGCCCTCTATCTGCGCCAGGGCAGCTATGCGCAGGCCGAACCGATCCTCCAACGCGCCCTGGCTATTCGTGAGCAAACGCTGGGTCTGGATCATCCCGACACGGCCAAAGCGCGCCGGGATTATGCGCGGTTGCTTCAGGCCAGTCAGAGCAGGACGCAAAGCATGCGGCGATAAAAGCGGGTCTAGGACATCCTGAAGCGGTCCTGGCGGCTGGTCTTCGTCGCAGCGCTCGGTCAGGTGGACCTGATAGACTATCCCGTCACCCTTGACAATCGCCCAGTAGCAATGCTATACTTCCAAGTGCTAGCACTCCCATATCGAGAGTGCTAGCAGTCCAATGCGATGGGTACGAGCAGTCTGGGAGCCTGTTTGCCAGGCCGCTCAAGGGCGAGGTGGCAGCATTCGATGGGCAAACAATTGACGCCGCGTAAAGAGGCGATTCTACGCTCGCTGGTCGAGGAGTACATCCGCACGGCCACGCCAGTGGCCTCAGAGGCGCTTCAGCGCAAATATGGGCTGCCCTGGGGCGCGGCAACGGTCCGCAACGAGATGGCGAGTCTGGAAGAGGAAAGCCTGCTGTTTCAGCCGCATACCTCCGCCGGACGCATGCCCACTGATCTGGGCTATCGCTATTTCGTCGAGCATCTGATGGTCGAATCGGCGCTCTCAATGGATGAGCAGCGGCAGATTCGCCACCAGTTCTATCAGGTCCAGCATCAGCTTGACGAGTGGGTGCGGCTGACAGCCTCGGTGCTGTCGCGCGCCTTGCAGAGCGCAGCGGTCGTCACGCCGCCGCGCGCCGCGCAGGGACGATTGAAACACTTCGAGGTGCTCTCGCTGCAAGAACTGGTAGCTTTACTCGTCGTCGTCTTGCAGGATGGCGCGGTCAAGCAGGAACGTCTGCTGCTGGAGACGCCCACCACCCAGGAAGAGTTGAGCCTGAGCGCACAGCGGCTCAACCGGCTCTTTGCCGATCTCAACGCGGCAGAACTGGAGCGCCGGGCCGCCGCAGTGGGTCTGGATACCAACGAACGGATGGTGGTGACTTCGATCAGTCGCATGCTGGCCCAGCATGGTGATTTCGCCGCCGAAACCTTTTATCACGATGGCATCCTGCAAATGCTCGATCAGCCCGAATTCACCACCTTGGGTCCAGAACACGAACGCAACCTCCGTATCCGCAAAGTCGTAGAAGTATTAGAACAGAATCGACTTCTCCCGGCGTTGGCGGCGCAGGTGCCCGCCGGAGGGGTGCAGGTGATTATCGGGGGCGAGAGCGAGTTTGAGGCGATGAAGGATGTGAGCCTGGTCGTCTCGCGCTATGGAGCTGAGGGCCAGGTGGGTGGCTTGCTGGGCATTGTTGGCCCCACCCGCATGCAGTATAGCCGGGCCATCGCAGTGGTTCGCTACATGACCGAAGTGATGAATGACCTACTGGCGGAGTTATGAGCTATGACGCTAGAAGAGCAAGAAGCCGGGCAGCAGATGGAGACCGAGGCGACGCCCCAGGCGGCGGAGGGCACAGAGCAGCAGGCAGCGACGCCTGATCTGACTGCCAAACTGGAGCGCGCGCAAGAGAAAGCCACAAGCCTGGCTTCCGAACTGGAGCGCGAACGCGAGAAAGCCACTGACTACATGAATCGCTGGCAGCGCGCGCAGGCTGATCTGGCAAACTACAAGCGGCGCGTGGAGCAGGAGCGCGAGCAGGACCGCAAATATGGCCCCTACCCGCTCTTCCTGGAACTTCTCAAAATCCAGGATAACTTTCAACGCGCTTTTGAGACGCTGCCGGTGGAACTGCGCGAGTTTTCCTGGGTGCAGGGCGTGGCGCTCACGTACGCGCACCTCGATGGGCTACTGCGCCTGCATGGCGTGACCCCTTTCGAGACAGAGCCAGGCCAGCCGTTCGATCCGGCAGCGCATGAGGCCGTGACGCACGAAGAGACCGACGCCTACGCCGACGGCGCGATTACAGCGGAATATCAGCGCGGCTATAAGCTGCATGAGCGCGTGCTGCGCCCGGCGCTGGTGCGGGTGGCAAAACCCAAGGCGGCAGGAACCGCCGCCCAGCCAGAGCAGGAGCAGGAGGCGCCACAGGCCAGCGGCGAGTGAGAAGAGACGTTCGCCAGCACGGAGGCTGGCGCTACACGCTGACAGCAGACCAAATACAGCGTTATCTACCAAAACAATAGAGTATCTGATGGAGGAACCGCGACGCGAGTCTGAGCAACTTAGACCGCGCGGCCCTCACCAGAGGAGGACAGAACGTGGCAAAAGTCATCGGGATTGACCTGGGCACGACCAACTCGTGCGTGGCGGTGATGGAAGGCGGCGAGCCGGTCGTCATTCCCAACGCCGAAGGCGCGCGCACGACCCCATCCGTTGTGGCGTTCACCAAGAGCGGTGAGCGTCTGGTGGGCGAAGTTGCCAAGCGCCAGGCGATTACGAATTCAGAGAACACCGTCTACTCGATTAAACGCTTCATGGGCCGCAAGTTTAGCGACCCGGAAGTGGACCGCGAGAAACGGCTGGTGCCCTTTAAGCTGGTCCAGGCCGACAACGGCGATGCCTGGGTGGAAGTCATGGGCAAGCGCTACAGCCCGCCGGAGATTTCAGCAATGATCTTGCAGAAGCTGCGCGCCGACGCCGAGGCATATCTGGGCGAGCGCGTGACACAGGCGGTCATCACCGTTCCGGCGTACTTCAACGATGCCCAGCGCCAGGCAACCAAGGACGCCGGGCGCATCGCTGGTCTGGATGTCATGCGCATCATCAACGAGCCAACGGCGGCCAGCCTGGCCTATGGCCTCGATAAGAAGAAGGATGAGCGTATCGCCGTCTATGACCTGGGCGGAGGCACGTTTGATATTTCCGTGCTGGAATTGGGCGATGGCGTCTTCGAGGTGAAGTCCACCAACGGCGACACCCATCTGGGCGGCGATGACTTCGACCAGCGCATCATCAACTGGCTGGCCGATGAGTTCCGCAAGGAGCAGGGCATCGATCTGCGCCAGGACCGTATGGCCCTCCAACGCCTGAAGGAAGCAGCAGAGAAGGCGAAGAAAGAACTCTCCAGCGCCATGCAGACGGAGATCAACCTGCCCTTCATCACCGCTGATCAGAGCGGCCCCAAGCACCTCAACGTGTCCCTCTCTCGCTCCAAGCTGGAGCAGTTAGTCGAGGATATGGTCGAGAAGAGCCGCCAGCCTGTGATGCAGGCGCTCAACGACGCGGGCGTGCGCCCCAGCCAGATCGATGAGGTCGTGCTGGTCGGCGGCCAGACGCGCATGCCAATGGTGCAGAATCTGGTCAAGCGCGTCTTCGATAAAGACCCCAACAAGGGCGTGAACCCGGATGAGGTTGTGGCCGTCGGCGCGGCGATTCAAGCGGGCGTGCTGACCGGCGAGGTCCGCGACGTGCTGCTGCTGGATGTGACGCCGCTCTCGCTGGGCATCGAGACGCTGGGTGGCGTCTTCACCCGGCTGATTGAGCGCAACACCACCATCCCGACGCAGAAGAGCCAGGTCTTCTCCACCGCCAGCGATAATCAGAACAGCGTGGAGATTAACGTCCTGCAAGGCGAGCGCGAACTGGCAAAAGACAACCGCTCGCTGGGCCGCTTTATCCTGGACGGCATTCCGCCCGCCCCGCGCGGCATCCCGCAGATCGAGGTAGCCTTCGACATCGACGCCAACGGCATCGTGAGCGTCCATGCCAAGGACAAGGGCACGGGCCGCGAGCAGCGCATCACCATCCAGGCGTCCAGCGGTCTTTCCAAGGATGAAGTCAACCGCATGGTGCGCGACGCCGAGTCGCACGCCGAGGAAGACAAACGTCGCCGTGAAGAGGTCGAGGTGCGCAACCAGGCCGACAGCGAGGCGTATAATGCCGAGAAGACGCTGCGCGACATTGGCGAGAAGATCTCGTCAGAGGAGCGCGGCGAGGTAGAGAGCAAGATCGCCGACGTGCGCAGCGCGCTGGCAACCGACGACGTGCCGCGCATCAAGAGCGCCCGCGAGGCGTTGCAGCAGGCGTTCTACAAGATCAGCGAGAAGATTTATAGCCAGGCGGGCGCCACTGCCGGTGGCGCGGGCGGCCCTGGCGCCGGGTTTGGATCGGAGGGACCATCAGCGACGGGCGGCCCTGGAGACGAATCTTCCTCTGGTCCCAGCGATGACAACACCGTTGAGGGAGAGTTTAAGGAAGTCTAGGGGAAAGAGGAGGTGAAGCCGCTTGCCTGGCAGGTGGCTTCACTGTGGGCCGCATAGCCCATATCTCCGGTCAAGGCCAGGCAAACACCACAAAACCAGATAAAACGGGAGAGAATAAGGAAGATAGTACCCTGTGTGGTCTATTTGGCGCGCAGGTGTGGTATAGTTTGGGCAGGTCGAGCGGCCAGTAGTGGCAAGCTGACAGGCAAGACACCCATCGCTGCGCAAAAGTGGCGGAATGTGATTCCAGCAGGAGGAGTTCCTGGCATGCTCATGCCAGGCGCTCCTCCTGAGACAAGAGGTTGCCAATGGCCGTCAAACGCGACTATTACGAAGTACTCGGTGTGGCAAAGGGCGCCAGCGAAGACGAAATCAAGAAAGCGTTTCGGAAGCTGGCGTTTCAATTTCACCCCGACCGGAACAAGGAGAAAGGCGCTGAGGCGCGCTTCAAGGAGATCAACGAGGCGTATGAGGTTCTCAGCGACCCGGAGAAACGCCAGGTCTATGACCGCTTCGGCCATGCTGGCGTGGGCGCAGGCGCGAATGGCGACTTTGGCAGCTATGGCTTTGGCGCCAGCTTCGCAGATATCTTTGAGCAATTTTTTGGTGGCGCCACGACCCAGACGCGCCGGGCCAGCGGCCAGCGCGGCGCTGACATTCGCTATGAACTGACGATCACCTTTGAAGAGGCTGTTTTTGGCTGCCAGAAGGAGATTGAAGTTCCCCGCTGGGAAAACTGTGGCGCCTGCCACGGCACAGGCGCGCAGCCGGGCACACAGACCCAGCGCTGCTCGGCCTGCCAGGGCACGGGCGAGATTCGCCGAGTGCAGCAGTCGATCTTCGGGCAGTTTGTCAACGTGATGGTCTGTGACCGCTGCCGGGGCGAGGGCAAGGTGATTACGACGCCCTGCGCCACCTGTCGGGGTCAGGGGCGCGTGCGCAACAACCGCCGCGTGGCAGTCAATATCCCGGCGGGCGTCGATGATGGCATCAATGTCCGCGTCACTGGCGAGGGCGAAGTCAGCGCGCGTGGCGGCACAGCGGGCAACCTCTATGTCAGCCTGACCGTGAAGCCGCATCCGTTCTTCAAGCGGCAAAGCAACGACATCATCTACGAGTTGCCGCTGAGTTTCAGCCAGGCATCGCTGGGCGCGGAAGTGCCCGTGCGCACACTGGAAGGCGAGACAACAATCAAGATTCCAGCCGGAACGCAGAGCGGCAGCAGCTTCCGCCTGAAGGGCATGGGCGTGCCCGTCGTGCATAGCACAGCGCGCGGCGATCAGCATGTCATCGTCAAGCTGGTCACGCCGCGCAACCTGACCAAGCGGCAGCAAGAATTGCTCAAAGAGTTCGCCGAGATCGAGGCCCAACAGAACGAGCGCAATATCTTTGAGAAGATCAAAGACGCTTTCCAATCCTAGCTCAGAGCAAAAAACCGCCGAGGCCGCCGCGTGGGGTATCACGCGGCGGCCTTTGCTTGTACCGCCTTCCCTGCGGCAAACCATTGGCTAGCACAGAAACTAGCAGTATACGCAGGGCATTTTGCTTGCTCGGACAGCGGGCAAGCGCAGGTTAGCCTCCGAGTCCATCTGGGAAAACGCGCAGAACACCTGGCTTGATTTTCCTCGCCTTCTTGTTGAATACAGCAAAGGAGGTGTTTCAACGAGCCAGCTAGCCCTTTTTACCCAGAAGGCTAGACAGTCTGGCCTATCCTGTGTATACTTGTGTCCAGACAAGTTCCTATGAGGAGGTGTTTTATGGCTGGAGCATCCAGATCATCATCTGGCCGATCACGCCCAGCGAGCGAAACAGCAGACGACACGCAAAATCTGGCGCCGCTGGAATCCGACCCGTCGGCGGCCCCCATCACGGCAAACACGCCCTTGCCGCCGCTGACGCCACTGCCTTTGGCGTCTGATGCAGGCGCAGGCCCCGCCACCGGCCAACCTCCGCCCCCCGCCTGGCCCCATCCAGCGGATATGCCTACACTGCCGCCACTGCCTCCGGCCAATCAGCCACCCAGGCCCGGCGCGGCATCGGCTTCAGGCATCACAACAGCCTGGGCAGCCCACACCATGTTCGCGCTGACGTATACGTCCGTTATCTTGCTGGCGGCGATGGCAATCGCGTATACGGCTATCATCAAGAGTGGCGTCTTGCTGGTCTGGGGCGTGCTACTGATCATCTTGCTGAATGTAGCCTACTTTGTCGTGGTCTCTAATATCGCACGACCCGGCCCAGCGCAGCCCTGGCGCGTGCCCTTCATGAATCCCCGGCGCGGCCCGTAGCGCCAGTGTCTCGCTGGCGCTCCCACCACGCAGCCCACTGGTAGCGCCGTCCTTCCAGGCGGCGCAATGCTTCGCCAGCGTCTCGCTGGCGCTACAGGGAGTATGCGCTCGACAGCCAGATATCCCCGCCTGTGCGCGTTCACAGGCGGGGACGGAAGACCCGTTTTATCACTCACTGCGGCACTGCGTTACCTACCACCACGAACACCACAAGCGTGAGAACGCAGCAGGCCAGCAGAAGGAGCGCCACAAAGGGCAGTAAGGCCACTGCCGAGGCTTTGCCACCGGTGAGCCGGTGAACACCCATCATGGCGAAAACGCTCAGGACGATCCCATAGACATCGAGAGCCAGCCCCAGCAGCCCGCCAATGATACCTAACGGCGCGAAGGAAAGTTCAATATAGGAGAGCGCGATAGTAATAAGGCCGATGGGAACATAGATGAGCAAGATGGTGTAACTTTGCGCCAGGAAGGTTCCGCGTCCGCCGAAGGCTCTGGCGATACCAAACGCCACGCTCTGGTACAGCAGAAAGCCCAGCGGCACGAGGATGAACAGGCCAGGGCCGGTAATAAAGCTGGCAATAGCAATGGCCGCTGACTGAATCTGGGCGACCTCGGCCTGGCTTACCCCGCTGCCAGGAGCGACGGGCACAGGCTGAGCAACAATCGGGTAGAGGGTGTTATGCAGCCAGCCCAGCAGGCCATCAATGAGAATGTAACCGATAAACTGCACCAGCAGGATGTCCCATTTGGCCCTGCCGGATTCTTCGGCGAACGAGCGCGCGCCCGGCTTGCGGAGGATTTTCCAGTAGTGCAGCGGAAGCTGCGCGATGGCGTCGATCAGCGGCAGGGGCTTCTGAGGCATGCCATAATATGGGGCTTGCCCGTATGGCGCTTGTAGCGCGCCAGAGGGAGACGGCGGGTAGTAGGCGTTCCCATAAGGCGGGTAGCCATCCCCAGCGGGCGGGTAGGCATCCCCAGATGGAGAAGCGTTCCCCGATGGTTGGTATTCATAGTATGGCCCTGGCTGCTCTGGAACGGGTGGCTCTGCTGGCGCCAGCGCGGCTGGCTCTGGTTGCTCTGGGGCGCCTGGCTCCTGTGGCTGCGGGCCTGCTGGTTGAGTT
>Ga0209166_10003804_pt1 | contig 10743 bp, 5 predicted proteins | sample Coa_R1_3_FD_187151 | JGI IMG/M metagenome (GOLD analysis project Ga0209166, IMG submission 187151) | Surface soil microbial communities from Centralia Pennsylvania, which are recovering from an underground coalmine fire - Coalmine... | ecosystem: Environmental > Terrestrial > Soil > Unclassified... | reverse complement strand
CTTCATGAGCATGAGCCAGTCGAGCGACTGCTTTGCCGTGCGGATGCCGCCCGCCGGCTTGAAGCCCACCCGATAGCCGGTCCGCTCGCAGTAATCGCGAATGGCGCGCACCATGACGAGGCCCACCGGCAGCGTGGCATTGACGCTTTCCTTGCCGGTGGAGGTCTTGATGAAATCGGCGCCGGCCATCATGCAGACCTGACTTGCGCGGGCGACGTTGCGCAGGGTTCCCAGCTCGCCGGTCGCCAGGATCGTCTTCATGTGCGCCTCACCGCAGACTTCGCGAAACGCGCGCACTTCCTCGTAAAGCGCCTGCCAGTTTCCCGTCAGCACATGGGCACGCGAGATGACGATATCAATCTCGCTGGCTCCCGCCGCCACAGACGCGCGAATCTCATCCAGCTTCTGCGGCAGAGCGTTCTGCGCGGCGGGGAAGCCCGTAGACACAGCGGCCACAGGAATCCCCGATCCCGCCAGCGCCGCTACGGCCACCGGCACGAGATTGTGGTAGACGCAGACGGCGCCGGTGTGAAGATCGAGGTGGGCCACGCCCAGTCGCTCCAGCAGATCGGCGCGAACGGGTGAGCGGGCTTTGGCGCAGAGGCGGCGCACGTTGCCGGGTGTGTCGTCGCCGGCCAGCGTCGTCAGGTCAATGCACGTGATGGCACGCAGCAGCCACGCTGCCTGCCACTCCTTCTTCACCGTTCGCCGCGCGGGCAGCGTGGCTGCGCGGCGCTCAATGGCGCTGCGATTCGCCTGGGCGCCGACGACGAACGCCAGATCCAGCGGCGTGCCCGGGTTGCGGACGGACGCCGCATGTGTGCCACGGCGCGCATCCGCTTGTGGCTCCATCACTATTGCCATTGATCAGGTCCTCTCTCGCTGCGTAGTCACTCCGCCGCACACTCTCTACTTCATAGAATACATCACCAGAGAAACGTCACAGCATCACCCGTAGGGGTGTCAGGATGATCTCGCTGGCCTTCACATAGGGCGGACGCCGCACCCAATCCGTCAGCGTCAGCTCGAACGCATTCGTCCTATCCACAGCGAAGATATCTTCCATCTGGCGGCCGATCTCGCGGCTGTAGACCTCTAGATTGATCTCGAAATTTCCGACCGAGCTGAGGCGGTCCAGGTTCGCGGTGCCAATGGTGGACCATTCGCCGTCAATGGTGCAGGTCTTCGCGTGGATCATCGCTTTACGATAGCCAAAGATGCGGATGCCGGCCTCCAGGCATTCGGAGAAATAGGCACGAGACGCCCAATCCGCCACGATGTGGTTTGAGGTCCACGGCACGAGCACCTGTACATCTACCCCGCGCTGGGCCGCCGCCTTGAGCGCGCCGAGCAGGATATGATCGGGCACGAAGTAGGCGTTGGTGAGCAGGATACGCTGTTGCGCCCGGTCAATCGCCTGAATGTACATGTCGCGGATGGGGAACGTCAACCGGATAGCGTCGTTGCCGCGCACACCAATCAGCGGGTCGAAGCGGCGCGCGTAGTGCCGCTCTATACGTTCGGCTTTGGGGCGATGCTGGTTCCAGAAGTCCACGAAGGACTGCGCCAGCTCAGCCGCCGCCGGCCCGCGAACGCGCAGGTGCGTATCGCGCCACTCGGTGGCATAAAGGCTGCCGAGATTGTAGCCGCCGATGAAGCCAATCTTGCCGTCTACCACCAGCAGTTTGCGGTGATCCAGCGCATAGCGGCGCGGATCGAAGATATGCCACAGGTGCCGGATTCCCCGGAATGGCATCGTATGGATCGCGGCGGGAAAGTTCTTGAAGGAGCGCGGAACAACGAGATTGCCAAACGAATCGTAGATCGCGTAGACCGCGACACCTTCGGCTGCCTTGCGAGCCAGGCGCTCTTTGAACTCCTCGCCGACCGCGTCGCCCTTCCAGATGAAGGTTTCGAGATAGATGCTCTCCTCGGCGTATTCAATCGCGGCGATCATGGCGTCGTACAGGTCGCGGCCATAGGTGTATAGCCGCAGGTGGCTCTCGCCCACGCTCACGTCCGTGTATTGCTCGTGCGGAAACCCCCGCAGCGGCTTGCGGCCTCTTCGTCGTGCCGCCACTACGAAGGAGAGCACGGCGATGGTAAATGCCTGGATTGCCACTAGCGTGGCGAGAACGACTCCCGCTGCCCGCAGCACCGGCGCGCGCCGCCATCTGATCGCAAGCCGGACGGCCTTTATTCTGGTCCACACCTTGCGAGGCTTCATCTGCTACTCCCCAGGCCCATGGCCGTGCTCACCAATGCACTCCAACTCGCGTGCGGGTATCCCGCCAATACTGGCGAGCGAGAACGGTACAGGGTAACGGTATTTCCTGAGGAAATGCGTGTTGGTTTGGGTATACCATGTGGCGCGGTGGGCTGTCGCGCCATGATGTGTCGCGTGTCATCGCCAGCCGTCCCATTTCTCAGTCTATTTTTATCACGTGGGCGTATACTGCATAGCACGAAACACAATGTGGGGGAATAGCAGGGGAGCGAGCATATGGATATGACGGCACCTACAATCCCACGGACCGCCTCGCCCGCGGGGGCGATGCTCCCAGTCGAGGTGGTGCGCCGCGAGCTGGCCGCGCGGGATGTTATCACCCTCTGGCTCGCCGGGCCGGGTACGATGGAGGCTCCGACTGGCTACGTTCCTGGCCAGTTCATTACGCTGGCGCTGCCCAACGGCCGCGAGACGCTGTACCGATCGTACTCGCTCTGCGGGAGTGGGCGCGGTGATCGCCCATGGGAAATCACTGTCAAGCGCCAGCATGCCGGACTCGTCTCCAGTTTTCTGTATGAGCGTGCCGCCACGGGCGACATCCTCTATGCCAGCGTGCCGCGCGGCTCTTTTGTGCTCCCGCGGCCCATCACCGGCGGCATGCCACTGGTCTTTGTGGCCGCTGGCAGCGGCATCGCGCCGATCTATGGCATGCTCCGCGCGCTCGCGCTGCTGCCCTCGCCGGCGCGTCCGCGTGTTCAGCTGCACTACGCCTCCAACAGTCGCGAGGAGATCATCTATGGCCGCGAGCTTGCCGCGCTCGATTTAGATCGCGAATGGCTCGTTCAGTGGCACTATCTCGCTTCCAGCGGCGCGCGCCTCACGCCCGATGCCGTCCTCGCGCGCGCGGGCAAGCTTGCCCGCGCCGCGCACTGGTACATCTGCGGTCCCGATGCCCTCAAACGTGCTATGCAGGGTGTGCTGGGGCGCGAGGGCGTGGCAGCCGCGCAGGTGCATGTCGAGACGTTCGGTGGCGGCCAGAGTAGCCGCTCCGGTGTCTACTCGCTACCCATGCCAGCCACTGCCAGCGTTCCCGCCGTCTCTCGGGTGCGTATTGCGGCAAGCGGCGCCATGCTCGATGCCCGTGCGAACGAGACGCTGCTGGAGACGTTGGAGCGCCACGGCTATGCGCCTCCCTTCACCTGCCGTGCCGGCGTCTGTGGAGATTGCCGCCTCAAGCTGCTGGCCGGGCGGGTCGGTGGTCTTAGTGGCGAAGGTCTTTCCGAGGAGGAGCGCGCCGCCGGGTATGTGCTGAGTTGCATTGCACGCCCGCTCGGCGATGTGACGCTCGCCAGCGTGGATTCCGCGCCGGGCGCGGCTCCCACACCCGCCGCTCGCGCAAGTGGCTCCCACTCTTTCGCGAAGGCCGCGCTACGGGTCACTCTGGCGGCGGCTTCCGTTGCCGTCTTTGCTGGTGCGCTCCATCTGACGACCGCTCCGTCCGCCACCGCCAGTGGCGCTGGATCGCTGACGGTTCCACCCCCGGCGCAGCAGACCGTCCAGCCAGGATCACACAGCGGCAAAGGCAGCGGCGGCATCACCACCAATCCAGGCGCCAGCTTTCCGAACACGACTTCGGGAGTCTCCTGAGATGGCGTCTGGGCGTCCGTCCGCGAGCCTCGCGCTGGTTACGCGCGCCGCCCGCATGATGGCGACGGATGTGAGCGTTCAGCTCGCCGTCACTCCAGCCGAGGAAGTGGACGCCGCCCTTGCCGCCGATGCCTGCATGTCGTGGCTGGCGGAGGTGGATGCCCACCTCTCGCGCTTTCGCGCGGAGAGCGAGCTATGCCGGCTCAACGCCGCGAGTGGACGCTGGTTTACCGCGTCGGTGCTGCTGTACGAGGCCGTCGTGTGCGCCATCCATGCCGCTGAGACCAGTGGCGGCCTGTTCGATCCTACGCTTCTGCCGCTGCTCGAAGCCGCCGGCTACGACCGCGACTTCGCGCTCATCGCGCACCGCGAAACGCACCCTGTTCCGTCTGGCCAAGCGTTATCTTCCCCTGGTGGAGACCTGGCGGAGGACGCGGAACCGGCTCCGACTGGGCTTGCCGCCTGGCGCGAGATCGAGTGTGATGCCGCGAGCCGGCGCATCCGGCTACCGCGCGGCGCACGGATGGACCTTGGGGGTATCGCCAAAGGCTGGGCGGCGGATGTCGCGCTGGAGCGCTTTTGCGGGCCGTTCGCCAACGCGCTCGTCAATGTGGGTGGCGACCTGCGCCTGCGCGGCGGACCCGCGGAGAACGAGGCGTGGTCCATTGGTATTCGCGACCCGCGCCGGGAGCCGCTGGAGAGCGGTGTGGTCGCGCCGGATGCCTATGCCGCACTCGTGACCATCAGCCGGGGGGGATTGGCGACCTCCGGAGCGGTGCGGCGTTGGTGGCTGTGTAACGGCGAACGGCGTCATCATTTGCTCGATCCGCGTACTGGCCGGCCTGTTCCGCTCTGGCTTGACGAAGATGACGACGTGGCGCCCGAAGATGGGGGACAGCCGCTCGTGGCGACGGCCACCGCGCTTGCGCCGACCGCCGCACGCGCCGAAGTTGCCGCAAAAGTCGCGTTGCTGCGCGGTTATCCCGCCGCACTGCGCGCGGTCGAGGACGCCTGGGCGCGCGCCGGGAGTGTGGCTCGTGACGGTGACTGCGATACTGGCGTCGCGCTCGCGCTGGCGTTGGGGAGCGGTGACGTGGTGATCTCTACCAATATGGCGGAGTATCTCGCCACATGGGGCACGGCGGGCGCGCCATTGTCAACAACTGTGTACAATGACCGCGACAACAGAGAGTGATGCACCTGGGCGCGCTGCTGGTGACGTTCTTTTTGATCGCCTCAGGTTCTTATTGCAGGGGAGGCTGGCGCTATGAATATCCTGTTCGTGGGCGGAACGGCGCACACGCTGGCCGCCGCCGCACAATCTACCGCCAGCCCGGCGCTGTGGTACATCACGCGCGCCGCCGCCGTCTCCGCGTATCTTCTGCTGACGCTCACCGTTGCGCTCGGCATCTTGCGTAGCCTCGCGCGCGATCTCACCATCCGCGCCGGTTGGACGCTCGACGAGATCCACCAATTTCTCGCTCTCCTGACTGGAGCATTCGTGCTACTACACCTTGGCACACTCGTGCTCGATCCGTACATTCCTTTTAGTCTCGCCAACCTCATCATTCCCGTCGCGCAGCCCTATCGCTCATTTGCTACCGATCTCGGTGTCCTCGCGTTGTACACGCTGGCCGTCGTGCTGGTCAGCTCCTGGCTGCGCCGTCGCATGTCGTACCGCGTGTGGCGCGGCGTGCATTATGCGAGCTTTATCACGTTTTTCCTCGTCACGCTGCACGGTCTGCTGGCGGGCGCCGATGCCGCCGCGCCGTGGATGCATGCGATCTACATCGGGTCCGCCGCCGCGGTTGTCTTCCTCGTCTTTTTTCGCATCCTTGCCCCCGCTGGCGACAAGGATGCCTCTTCGGGGCAGACCGCGAAGTGACGTTTGCGCGAATACCCCGGCGTATTCACGCTCCGTCTCGCGGTGACGCTGCTACTTACGAATTGACGCTAAACTGCCAGAGGCCGGTGCGCCAGGACGCGGGAGATTTATCGGTGTAGGCACCCGCGAACCATATGGTGGTGGGGGTAGACGCGGCGGAATCGAGGAGGCACATGCTTGAATAGTCGCCCCATGGACCGGCAAAGAACGGTTTGCTTCCGCGCTGAATGAGCTGCGCCTTCCCATTCGCGTCCAAAGTATTCTTGGGATCGGCTTTCTTGCGACTGCCTAACACGATGCTCGGCCCCATCGTCGCGGAGGCGGCCCCTGTGGCGAGCACGACATTGCCCACGCTATCCGCGACGATTGATGGGTAGAACGTATATCCGCCGGCAAATCCGAAGACGCCCGCTTGCAGTATGCCCACATGCGCTGTCACGGATTGAGAGCCCGCGCCCTGGCTATTAGCGGCAGGTCCAAGATCAAGCCAGTATACGGCAGACCGTGTCACGCTTTCACCGGACCAGTTGACCGCGGTGGTAAAGGCCGCGTAGAGGTGTCCTCCGGCGAAATAGACGCTTTCAATACGTGCGTCCCCAACCGTAAGCCGGAATGCGGTACCTGGCTGGCTGGCGGCTGGCGGCTCGGCGTAGGGGTATGGCAAATTCACGGATGCACGCGCAAGCGCGATAGTCTGCGTACCGTTTGCTGAGATGGGCAGACGGACAACACCCCACACATTCACGCGTTGTGAGATGGCCCCTTTGTCTACGTAGCCGGCATCATTGCTGACGAGCCACTCTGTTGTCGTGGCGCCCGTCTCCACCGCTGGCGATAGCGAATAGACCGGCCGGTGGTTGTCTCGCTGGAACCCTGTCCATTGGAACAGCGCGGCGGTGCGCCCTGCGCTGACCGCGGACTTAGGCATATCCCAGAGAACGGTGCCTTCGAACGCACCGTTGACACCGCAGGCAAAAATGCTGGCGGTGAGATAGTACGAGGTTGTATTGCTGCCAATCTGCGGAAAGTCTCCCCAGGTGCATGCCGCATACGCTGCGATCTCTTCAGGGAGCTGGTACACATGCCAGGAGGCGAGCGGAGATGTGCCTTGACTGATGGCGAGATCCAGGTAGCTTGCGGTTACCGCCCTATTACTGACGGCAAGCTCGTCGAATACGATCAGCCAGCGTCCCGCCGCCTGATCGAAGAACACTCGTGGCTGCCCGAGTAGATCGCTACCATGCAAGACGCGCGAGAATATATCCGCCGCGGCGATGTTTCGCGTGACATTCGGCGTTCCATCACTACTGGCGATATGAATAAGCCCATCTAGCGCTTCGACGACATATTGTCCATTGGCGCCAACGGAGACATTCATGGGCGCTTTTACGCCAACATCGAGCTGGCTCGCCCCAACCAGAGCAAGCCGTGGAGTGGTAACCGATTGATTGGCGCCCGTTGAAGCACTGGCAGCGAAACCAGGCACCGTCGGGGACATCGCGGGCAGGCTGGATAAGTGCGTGATTTTGGCGTCAGCCTGGTCGCTGTGCGCGGAGAGCGCGCTCTCCGCGCGAGGAGCGCCGCTGAGCGGGGTCAGGCTCGATAGCGTGACATCGCCAGCGCTGGCGACCTGTATTGTTCGCCCCTGCGTTCCGGATGCGCCTTGCAAAACGATGCTGGTCACGGGATTGATGTGTTTCACGGAGCTACCGAGAAAGTGGAGCGCGAGGCCGCTGAGCGACGCCAGCACAAGCACGGCTGCGAGACCTATCAAGAGCACCTTGCGAGAAAGCTGAACCGGCCCGCGAAACGGGACAACAACGCTCTTTGGGCGCCGTGGTACAGGCGCACCGGGGGCATCAGCTTCCGCACGCCAGGGACCGTTCGGAGTAAGATGGGGCGCGGGCGCTGGACTGCGTGGCGTGGTTGGAACGAAAGGACGCGGTTGCGCTCCTGGTGCGCCGGACGGAGAGAACGCGGGATTCAGCGACGTGTTCGCGGGCGCTGGATACGGCCCGAGTGGCGGAGCACTGTACGCCCCAGCGGGTGGTGCGGGCGGCATGCCGTATTGCGGCAGTACCGGCGCTCCGGTCGGCATGGGCGCCAGGCCGGGAGGTGGGGCAAACGGAGCGCCCGTGGCACCTGGAGTTTGTTGATACGGGGTATCCATTCCCTGCGGTGGAGGACTGTATGCATTACCGAACGCATTCGGTGTCGGCAACATGAGGGAGCTGGCCGGCGCGGGTGATGGCGCTATAGTGGCGGGCGGAGCGCCGGTGACCGGCGGCTGCGACCATGCGGGGTATATCGAGGTGCCGGTGAGCGCGCTGTGCAATCCGCGAGCAAACTCGCGGACGCTGGGAAACCGCTGCGCGGGATCTTTGGCGAGCGCCCGCAGCAGCATCGTGTCCACGGCGGGTGGCAGCGCCGGGTTGATGTGCGTCGGCGGCGTGGGCATGACGGTCAAGTGTAGGTGGTGCAATTCGACAACGGTGCCGTTGAAGACGTAGCGCCCAGTCAGCAGGAGAAACGCGATCCCCGCGAGAGCATACTGATCGGTGGCGGGAACGGGAAAGCCGCTGTACTGTTCAGGAGCGCTGTAGAGCGGCGTTCCAATCGTTCCCGTTCGTCCCACCAGCAGCGCCATGAAGCGCGCGAGTCCGAAGTCCGCGAGCAGGATCTGCATGCTCTCCGGGCTCATGTTCGCGCTCGCGGCTGGGCCGCCGGTTGCGAACGGCGCTCCGGGCGGTGTGTCCGCCGGGCGCAGGAGGCGCACCAGGAGATTTTGTGGCTTCACGTCGCGGTGGATCACGCCGTGGTCATGCGCGTACTGAAGCGCCTCCGCGGTCTGGGAGATGATATGTGATGCCAGCGCGGGAGCCATTGGCAACGAGAGCGGCGCACCACCAGGACGGTTCCCGGCAATGAGGAGGTCAGCCAGGGAGCCGCTGGCGATGAAGGGCATCACCAGATAGTGAATGCCCTGCTGCTCGCCATACTCATACACGGGGAGAATGTTTGGGTGGTCGAGCGTGGCAATCGCCTGCGCCTCCTGCAGGAATTGTTGATGCGCTTGCGCTTGCGCAACATCGTTGGCGACGGGTGAGCTTTCGCCACGGACGACCTTGACGGCGACCTGGCGGCCGAGACCGGGTTGGTCAGCAAGGTAGATGTCGCCCATACCGCCGCCGCCGATGCGGTATAACATGCGGCAACTGCCAAGCTGAGTGCCTTCCAGTCCGGCCATTGAGTGGGTCTCCTTCATCATCAGACGATCAGGGTGAGTGATATGGTTGCTCGGTGGTTACGTGCCTAGTGTATCGTATTCGTCAACGCGACATAAGCCTGGTTGGCGGGTGCCCCGCTTGACGAAACGAAATATGGGCTGCCAGTCCCATTGAAGGAAACCGGCAGCCCATGCTAAGGGTTCGAACGAGCCTAGCAGACTAACCGTGCATGGTCAGCTGCAGGCGCATGATGGACGTGATCCAGTCACCACCGGCGGCTGGGTTCGCGTACTCGGACGAGAACCAGATGAAGTCTTGATACGGGGCGGTGTAGGACATCGCCTCGTAATCACCCCACCGGCTATCAGCTGTACTGACCGTACCCGACACCGCGATGATCCCAAGGCCGCCTGTCATGACGCTCGGCGTATCGGTGACGCGGCGGCTCGTCATGTTGATGCTCGGGAAGGTCGTGTCGCCCATGTAGTCGTAGCCCATGATGATGTCGTTGTCGATGTCCGGGTACATCACAGGGAACGTCAGGGCGGTGAAGTTACCGCTCGCGGCCAGGTAGGCATCTTGAGCCACGCCAGCGCTCGCGATGGTCGTGGGATAGCCCGTGTGCAGCTGAGCGGTGAAGTCCCACCACTGAATGGCGGGAACGAACTGGCTGGCGCTGCTGACGAAACCGGTCGAGTGCGCGGCGAAGATGTGGCCGGCATGGTAGACCGGCGTGGCGCTCACGCGGTTGTCGAGCGACTCGACGCAGCCTGTGCCACCCGTGCAAGACGGCTGGTCGGCGCCGGGTGGCGAAATGTAGATGTTCGTGTCAACAAAGGCGCCCGAAAACACATCGCCAGCGCCGCTTTGGTTGCCCGGGTCGCTGAACGACCAGATGGACGCACCATGACACGATACGGTGATGCAGTTGTTGCCGAACGGATCGGGACCGTTGAACGAGCTGACGAAGAACTCGGTGTGCGGCGCGTTGTTCGCATCCATCGGCGTTTGCACGGGATTGACCGTGTCAATGACGACGTTACCAACCGTCAGATTGAACCAGCCGTTGCAGGAGAAACCGACACCACCGTAGAGTCCGGCCTTGCCGCAGCCAACGACTTCGGCGTAGTCATAGGCAGTGCCGGCCTGGTTGAACATGTTGGCCGAGACGTAGATGCCGTCGCCGTTGAAGCCGAACTGCGTGTAGTCGGCGGCACCTGTGGGATCCGATCCGAAGTTCATCGGGATAGCGAACACACGCCATGTGCCATTCGGATTGGGAGACGTGCTGGTCGCGATCCAGTAGAGCGTCTGGAATGGGCAGGCATTGAGGCCAAACGCGCCCTCTACCTGAAGCTCAGCCTCGCCCCAGCGATTGTTGAAGGGGTCGTACCACGAGCGTGGGTCGCTGAGGAACGGGCCATGGGAGTCGCAGCTGCCGGGATTCCCCACGCCAAAGAAAGCTTGCGCCGTCTTAGGCCAGCCGGCCTGCACCGTGCCTCCCAGGTTGTAGAGCGAGAGCGAGGTGTTCACGCTCTGGAGGACGAGGCCACCCGGACTGGCGGCAAGACCCATGTCCGGCGGCTGGCAGCCACCGAAATATGGACACGTGGCCGCGGAGTCGGACTGCCCGTTGAACTTGTTGAACGTGCTTGGCAGATTCGCGGATTTCGTTGAGCTCGTAATCGGCGCGTAGCCCGCACCATGAGGTGCGGCGGAGCCACGGTTCGAATGCTGCGCCTGCTGGTAGACCTTGG
>Ga0209166_10003802_pt1 | contig 10744 bp, 9 predicted proteins | sample Coa_R1_3_FD_187151 | JGI IMG/M metagenome (GOLD analysis project Ga0209166, IMG submission 187151) | Surface soil microbial communities from Centralia Pennsylvania, which are recovering from an underground coalmine fire - Coalmine... | ecosystem: Environmental > Terrestrial > Soil > Unclassified... | reverse complement strand
CCGCGGGTGTAGGGCCCCGCTGCTAGCCCTCCTGACCCCCGACCCCCGACCCCCGGCCCCTCGTCTCGTCAGCCACCAGCCGCGCGACCAGCCGTGCGCCGAGCAGCACCAGGGGCACGCCGCCGCCCGGGTGCGTGCTGCCGCCGACGAAGTAGAGGCCCTGGATGCCCGGCACCTGGTTGGCCGGCCGGGCAAAGGCGGCCAGCCGGTGGTGTGCGGCGTAGCCGTAGAGCGCCCCACCGTAGGCGTGGAAGCGCGCGGCGAAATCGGCCGGCGTGATCACCTGGCGGTAGACCAGGTGCCGGCGCAGCCCGGCCAGCCCGGCCCCCTCCAGCTGGTCGAGGATGTGCTCCGCGTAGGGGCCGGCCCAGGCCGCCCAGCGGGCGGCGTCGGCGACCGGCGGGGCGTTGACCAGCACGAACAGGTTGCCGTGGCCCGGCGGCGCCTGCGTCGGGTCGCTCGCGCTGGCGTAGCTGACATAGATCGTGGGGGCGGGCGCCGGCTGCCGCGCGGCGAAGATCGCGCGAAACTCGGCCGGGTAGTCCGCGCTGAAAAAGATGTTGTGGTGCGCCAGCAGGGGCCACAGGCAGTCGGTCCCCAGCAGCAGCACGAACCCGGAGCACGACAGGTCGGCGGCCGTGGTCGCCGCCCGGCGGGCCAGCGCCGGCCGCCAGCGGGGCGCGAACAGGGCCTCGCGCGCGTAGAGGGGGTCGGCGTTGAGCACGACGGCATCGGCGCCGAGCACCGTGCCGTCGGCCAGGCGCAGCCCCCGGGCGCGGCCGGGCGGGCGGGTGCCCGCCACCAGAACCTCGGCCACGGGCGTCTCCAGCCGCAGGTCGACCCCCAACTCGCCACAGATGGCCACCAGACTAGCCACCAGGCGGTAGAGCCCGCCCGCGATATACCACCCGCCGCCGGCCAGCTCCACGTAGGGGATCAGGCAGAGCGTGCCGGGCGCCCGGTAGGGGGAGGAGCCGCTGTACGTAGCGTAGCGGTTGAAGAGCTGCACCAGGTGCGGGTCGCGAAAGTAGCGCCGCACGACGCGGTCCATGGTCGGCAACGCGTCGATGCGCAGCACATCCAGCCCCCGCCGGGCCAGCAGATCGCGGAGCCGCGGCCGCGCCCCGTACAGGAAGGGTCGGGCCGCCCGCTCGTAAAGCCGGCGGCCGTGGGCCAGGAAGGCGAGATAGCCGCCCACATCGCCGGGGGCCAGGCGGCCGATCGCCGCCGTCATCGCCACCAGGTTGCTGCTCGTGTCGAGCCGGACGCCGTCGGGGTAGAAGTACCGGCAGAGGGGGTCCAGCGGCCACAGCTCCAGATAATCGCCCATCCGGCGGCCCAGGGCGCGGAAGGTCGCGGCGAGCACGCCCGGCATCGTGATCAGCGAGGGGCCGGTATCGAACTGGAAGCCGGCGGCGGCCACCCGGTTCATCTTGCCGCCGGGCTGCGCATCCCGCTCGCATACTGTCACCTGGTACCCGGCCGCCGCCAGCCGCGCCGCCGTCGCCAGCCCGCCCACGCCCGCGCCGACCACGGCGACCCGCGGATTTTGGATTTTGGATTTTGGATTTTGGATTGATGACGATCTGACTGCGGACCTCCCTCCCCGCGCCTCTGGCCCCAGCCCCTCGTCCTTGGTCCCCAACCCCTCGTCGGATCCTGTAGCCGCATGCACGTCAGCCGCAGCGGGGCGATGCGGCTAGGGTAGGAGCGGGTCTCAGACCCGCTTGGTGGGGCGGGTGAGGGTCGCCGCAGGACCGCTGGGCCCGGCGGGTAAGCTGCCCCCCAAAGTGCGACGTGGGCGGGCGTGGGCCGCGTGGCGGGTGAGAGACCAAGTGCTCGCTCGCTATCGACAACCGGTTGCGCCCGGCAGCGGATTCTTCGCTGCGCTCAGAATGACAGATCTTAGCGTATCTGCTAAGATACTACACTGAGCCCTGACCCCCGATCCCCAACCCCCAACCCCCAACCCCTCGCCTGACCCCCGACCCCTGATCCCCGACCCCTCGTCAAGGCATCAAATCGCCATAGACCACCAGCCGCTTATCGTAGTTACGGGCCGCGCGGTCGAAGGTGCCATGGCAGGTGATCAGGTTGAGGTGACGGCCGCTGGAGGCGCCGAAAATGCGCTGCAACGGGCAATCATTGTAGGGGCAGGTCGCGGTTTCGGTGGCCACAAAGCCGTAGTCCCGGCCACTGGCGTCGCGCACCCAGTAGCGGTCGCCCGGCTGCAGGTCGCCAAGCCGCCAGAAGACCACCGGCCCGACATGGTACCAATCGAGGTGCCCGTCCATGGCAGCGTTGCCCGGCGCGCCGGGGCGCGTGCCCGGCGCATACCAGCCCACGTCCCAGGGGTCGCGCGGGATGTCGAAGTCGTTGTGCGCATCGACGCCCAGCGACTCGACGGTGGCGCGCACCCCCAGCTTGGGGATCACCAGCTGGTGGGGCAGGGCCGGGTCGGCGGCCGGGCGGGGCGCGGGGCCGATCACGCCGTCGTACCAGGTGGCGCCATAGCGCCATTTGTAGTAATGCAGCCCGATATTACCCATCTGCACCCGCCAGGGCGGGTCCGCGCTCGGCTGGTAGGTCAGCACCCGCCGCTCGAAGGCCTGGATCAGCACGTCCTGGGGCTGCCCGGCGACCTGCACCGTCGCCCAATAGGGGTCAGAGATCGGCAGGCCCATGGTGAAGACCCAGGGGTCGAAGAGCGGGCGAGTCGTGGTGGCCCCGCCCTGGTAGACCGGGCCGCTCTGGGTGAGGAAATTCATGAAGATCTCGGGCACATTATGCCCCGTGCGGGGATCGTAATAGGTCACGCGCAGGCCGGGATAGCGGCTTTTGCCCGCATCGGTCGTCGTGCTACCGTCGCGGCTGATCACATCGGTCACCACCTGGCCGCGGCGGTCGGGCTGGCGGTGTTCGCCACGGGGCGTGTTGCTGACCCCCAGGAACGAGGCATAGGTCGGGGCCGTGGCGTCGCCGGTATCGCCGGCGATCGGCACCTGGGCCGGGGCGCGCTCCAGGTAGGCCGTGTTGCCCTGCTGTTGGCGCCCGGTCATCAGCTCGACGGTCAGCAGCCCGCTGGTCACGAACCACTGGGTGCTAGGGTCCGCCAGGGGGGTGTTGACCTCCATGCGGCCCTTATCCCAGTACTGCACCAGGCGTTGGCCCGAGCCGTCCGGGGCGTCGGCATAGGCCTCAAGGCCCGCGACGCCCGGCGCCGGCCCCCAGATCCAGGAGCGGGTGACGCTATGGCCGGCCACGCCGGCATCGGTGCGCAGCCAGAGCAGGTCGAAGCTCGAGTCGGCGAAGGTAAACGCGGACGCCGCCGCCCCGGCCCGCGGCGGGCTCAGCCCGGCGGCCGGCAGCAGGGCCACGCCGAGCAGGGCGGCCAGCAGCCCGCGCAGGGGCCGGGCTGTCCCGGCCCAGCAACGAAAGATGAAGGAGGCATGAGCCTGCATGCGGGGTCCTCTCCTAGCCGGGCGTGCCGGCACGTGAAATCGATCCAGGCCGCAGCCCATCGGCCGTTGCCGGCCCATTATAGCGTATACGTCCCGAGCCCAGCAATGGGATGCGCCTCGCTGCTGCGCCACGGTTGGTCGTGGGTTTGTCCCACACTCAGGCCTGCGCCCTGGCGGCCAGTAACCGACTTTTATCTTGCTCTAGCCAAGCCCTTGACAGGCTTTGTAATCAGATATATAATCGCTATATATGTGAAACTTTCACGAAAAATCCCACTTCGTACAAAAGCAGGTATAGCAATGTTAATTGAATTCACAGTTGGTAACTTTCGCTCCTTCCATGAGCGAGTGACGTTGAGCATGATAGCGGCCTCGGCTCTACGGTCCAGAGATAAAGAGTTAGATGCGCAGACGGTCGTCGAGGTACCGCCGGGTGTCGAATTGCTGCGCAGTGCAGCGATATATGGGGCGAATGCCAGCGGGAAAAGTAATCTCGTGAACGCACTGGCTTTCATGCGCACCTTCGTGTTGAATTCGTCCCGCACTACGCAAACCGAGGATCCGATCCCGGTGCAGAACTTCAAACTCAGTACAGAGACGGATGGGCAACCATCCTTTTTTGAAATCTTGTTTCTACTGGACGGTAAGAGGTATCGCTACGGCTTCGAGGTGACACGGGAACGGGTGATAGCCGAGTGGCTGTTTTACACTCCCAAGTCCCGCGAAGCGCGGCTCTTTCAGAGAGAGCAAGGGGCTGATGAAGAAACTATCGTCATTTCCCCCGCCTTTAAAGAAGGTAGGCAACTCAAAAAGGTGACCCGCAGCAATGCGCTCTTCCTTTCCGTCGCCGCGCAATTCAAGGGAAAGATTGCAGAAGACATTCGCGCCTGGTTCAGTCAGATCAACGTTAGTCTCGGCGTCGCATTGGAGATGGACTTAGCGACCCTCCAACAATTTCATGAGATAGCCGACAAAAGAGCCATTCTGCAGTTGATCCGAGATCTCGATCTGGGGATCCGCGATATCGAGTCTACACTGATAACCGCTCCGTGGAGTACAGATAATGACCCTACAGTCAAGGAATTTTTGGAAATATTTGGACGGATGAGCAACCAGACCATTCCAAGTGAGGTGCCGGAGATTAAGACGGTTCACGAGAAATATGACGCGGCGGGTAACGTCGTGGGGACGGTGCAGTTTGAGTTTGGTTTGTACGAGTCGGCTGGCACATGGCGGCTGTTCAGCCTAGCGGTACCTATTCTGGAAACCCTGCGGCATGGGCGAATCATGGTGGTGGATGAACTGGATGCCCGCCTGCATCCGCTGATGACTTGTACCATTATCGAGTGGTTCCACAACCCGCAAACCAACCCCCATAACGCGCAACTCATCTTCACCACCCATGACACGACCCTCTTGCGCGCGGATCGCTTCCGCCGCGATCAGATCTGGTTTGTCGAAAAAGACCGGATGGGAGCCAGCCACCTCTATTCGCTGGCCGAATTCAAGGTCCGCAACGATGCTTCGTTCGGGCGCGATTATATCCAGGGCAAATACGGAGCCATTCCGTTCATTCAAAGCGATATCCAGGCGCTGGTAGGAGCCGTGGATGGCGCGGCGTGATAACCTGCCCCGGCGCGGTACACCGGCGGCGGCACGGAAGCGCGTAGTTGATAAAATACCGCTCATTCCGCGTTTCTTGATTGTCTGCGAGGGTACCCAAACAGAGCCGGGCTACTTTAAACAATTTCGCGTCCCAGGGAACGTAGTAAAGATCGATGTCATTGGAACAGGGTTAAATACAATCCAGGTAGTCCAAAAGGCACTCGACAAAAAACAGCAGGCGCGTGATCCGTATGACCGGGTTTGGTGTGTCTTCGATCGGGACAGCTTTCCGGAGAAGCATTTCAACGACGCGCTCGATCTAGCACGTGAATATGATATCCAGGTAGCCTATAGCAATCCCGCCTTCGAACTCTGGTTCGTCTTACATTACGATTCCCGCACCTCATGTATCAGTCGTCAGCAGTACGCGAACAGACTAAGTGTGCTACTCCGCCGGCCCTACCAAAAGAACGACCGAGATCTATATACTATACTGAAAGAGCGGGAACCCCAGGCCATCAAGCACGCCGAAGCACTGCTGCCACCCCAAGGCGCGCGCGATCCGGCGAACGATAATCCCTCCACAACCGTGCATCTGCTGGTTCAGGAATTGCGAAATGCCGCACAGCGGCCGTGGGAACGATAAGTGCGCGCTCTGGAGGCGGTACCATGCTGATTGCGCTGACCCGGCCAGTGAGTCCCCGCCTGGGGGACTGCGAGCTGACCTTTCTCCCGCGGGTGCCGATCGACGTCGCGCGCGCCCGGCACCAGCACACCGTCTATTGCACGACCCTGCGCGCCCTTGGCGTCGCGGTCCAGACTCTGCCGGCGGCGCCCGATCTGCCGGACGCCGTGTTTGTGGAAGACACAGCGGTCGTCGTCGACGAGATCGCCGTCATCGCGCGGCTGGGGGCGCCGAGCCGGCGGTCCGAAGTGGCGGATGTGGCGACGGCCCTGGCCGCGTACCGGCCCCTGGGCGTCCTGCGAGCGCCGGCCCAGCTGGACGGCGGCGATGTGCTCCGCGTGGGGCGCACGCTCTATGTCGGCACCTCCGGGCGGACTAATGCGGCCGGCGTGGCCCAACTGCGTGCCCTCCTGGCCCCCTATGGCTACCAGGTGCAGCCCGTGGCGCTCCACGGCTGCCTGCATTTGAAATCGGCCTGCACCGCCCTCGACGCCACGACCCTGCTGGTGAACGACGCCTGGGTCGATCCGGCGATCTTTGCCGGGCTGCGCGTCCTGCGCGTGCCGCCGGCGGAGCCCTGGGCCGCGAACGTGCTGGCGGTGGCCGACCAGGTGCTGCTGCCGGCGGGCAACCCGGCCACCCAGGCCCTCCTGGCGGCGCACGGCTTCGCGGTGACCCCCCTGGATATCAGCGAACTGCAGAAGGCGGAGGCCGCCCTGACCTGCCAGAGCATCCTGTTTGCGGACCCTCCGGGCGCCGCCACACCGGCACCCTAGTGCCGGATCAAGCCAGCTATAGGGGAATGAGGAGTGAGCACCCCCAGGTGCGAACGGCGGGGCGCGACCCGTTCGCACCTGGGGGTGCTCACTCCTCGGTGCGTAACCCCAACAGGTCGCCGGAACCTGCACTAGCGCAACCCCGGCGCGTATCTCCATCTTAGGACCGATCGGACGGGGCCCAAAATCCGCCTTCCGGGGCTGGCGACCGGCCGGCGCGGGCCGCTATAATCATAAAGCGCCCGCGGCTGACGCAACACCCGCGATCCCCGGGGCGCAGGAGGGATCTCTGATGGCTATCCAATGGCTCCGCCGGCGCATCACCGCGAACATGCTCTGGGAGTTCCCCGAGCTCGGCATTGTCGTACTTGGCGTGTTTGTCGTCTGGGTCGGGTTGTGCTCCGTCTGGCCGATCCTGACGCTCTATATGCAGGCCCAGGGCAGCAGCCTGGCCGATATCAGCGTGACCACGGCCGCCGCCATGGCCGCCAGCTTCCTGTTCCAGGTGCCCATGGGCTGGGCCAGCGACCGCTTCGGCCGCAAGCCTCTGCTCCTCGGCGGCCTGGCCCTCGTGGGCACCATCTCCTGCCTCTATCTGCTGGTGCATAGCAGCCTGGGCTTCGCCATCCTGCGCTTCGTCGAGGGGATCGGCGGTGCCGCGATGATGCCGGCCGCCCGCGCCTATCTGATGGACACCATCCCGCCGGCCCGCCGCGGCCAGGCCTTTGGGCTGCTCGGCGCCGCGTTCAACGGCGGCATCCTGCTCGGCCCGGCCATCGGCGGCCTGCTGGGCGGGCTCACCGGCATGACCGGGCCGTTCTGGCTGGGAGCCATCAGCAGCCTGATCGCCTTTACCTTTCTGGCACTCAAGGTGCGCGAGCATCGCGGCCCGCACCCCCATACGGAGCCGGACGCGCGGGAAGCGGCCGGCCTGGTGGCCGCGCGGGTGCAGTGGCGGGCCATCTTGCCGGTGTTTTTCAGCACGATCGGCTGGGGCTTCGTCAGCGGCTTCTTTAGCGTGGTCTGGAACATCTGGATCCATGACCTCGGCGGCAACCTCGACATCATCGGCCTCAGCTACACCCTCTTCGCGCTGCCGCTGATTTTCGTCGGCCCCTGGGCCGGCCGCCTGGCCGATCGCCGCAGTCGCGTGCTCATGATCCTGCTGCCCTCGCTGGTCGCCGCAGCGATCTATTATGCCTACGGCTTCTTGCGCGACCTCCCGGTGATCCTGATCCTGGGCATCCTCGAAGGCGCGATGATCGGCATTCTCGCGCCGGCCTCCGACAGCTACATGGCCGACGTCCTGCCGCCCGCCCTCCGCGGCCGCCTGCAGGGCCTGGTCAGCACGACCAACACGGGGGCCGGGTTCGTGGGCGCCCTGATCTGTGGCCCGCTCTACGCTCTCGGGCCTTTCTATCTCTTCATGCTGCTCGGCAGCATCCATGTGGTCTGTGCTGTCGTGGCCAGCGCCCTGATGCTGCCCACCGAGCGGCGGCTGCGGGGGCCCGCGCCGGCCGCGCCGGGGGTCCGGCCCGCTCCCGTGCTTGATCTGCCCGGACAAACCGGGTAAAATAGGGGCCAGGGAGAGGTGGCAGAGCGGTTTATTGCGCTTGTCTTGAAAACAAGAGGACGCGAGTCCCCAGGGTTCGAATCCCTGCCTCTCCGCCGGACGAGTCGTCAGTCGTCAGTCGTCAGTCGTCAGTCGTCAGTGAGACGAGTCGGCAGTCGGCAGGGCGACGAGTCGGCAGGTGGCAGGCGATAGTCGATAGGGCGACGGAGCCGGGCGCCGGCGATCACGTGCCAGGAAACGAGGACCCCCGCGGTTAGCACTCCCTGAGAGGATGCTGGCCGCGGGGTATGTGTGTACGGGGAGGACGCGATGCGGCCAGGAGGATGGCGTCGGCAGGGGGGGCGGTTGCCGTCCGGGCCGGCGGTGCTGGGGGGATTGCTGGGGCTGGGCACACTAGCCGGCCTGATCGCCTGCGGCGACACCGCGCCGGCCGGTCCGCCGGTGACCGTGGCGCCCGCGCTCCAGGCTGGCCAGGCGGTATTCGCCCGCTACTGCAATGTCTGCCACCCGGGCGGCCATCGCGGCGCTGGGGTTTCGCTGATCGCGACGCCCCTCGACGACCCGCAGATCGCCGCGACCGTCCGCGGCGGCCGCCACAGCATGCCCGCTTTCGACACTGACCGCATCTCCGACAGCGATCTGCAATCGCTGATCGGCTATATCCGCACCCTGCGCTAACCGCGCGCTAGCGCCTCGTGCGTGATCTCCGCCAGGCGCAGGGCGATCGCGTGCTGCAACACGACGTCCGCGTTCCCCTGGTCAATCGAGCGGATGTAGGAGAGGAACGCACTAATCACCAGGACCAGGAACAGGCCGAAGATCCAGGGATTTTGCAAGAAGGCCTGCCCGGCGACGACCGCGGCGAAGGCGCCCACCCAGATCGCCTGGGGGAGCATCCAGACGCTGGCGAGGTTCGTGTGGTTGATCTCGGCCATGCGGGCCATCGTCTCCAGCTCGGCCACGCTATAGTCGCGCGCGCGCAGCTGCGCGAGACAGCGCGCGACATGCTTTTCGCCGGTATGCGCGAGATCGGCGAGGGCGCGATAACGCCAGACATGGAAGCCCTGGCCGATCGCGTCCCGCTCGCGAAAGTAGGGAATCGCCTCCATCGCCGGCCCAGCCGGCCCCCGTTGCAACATCCGTTAGGGCTCGGCGACGACGGGCAGAGTCAGCAGGGCGTGGGGCACGATCAGCACGTCGATCGGGGGCGCCGCCGCGGGCCGCGGGCCGAGCAAGGCGATCGCGTCGGCCAGGCCGGCTTCCAGGGTGGGCGCGGTGCGCAGGTGCGCCTGACGGATCACCTCCGGCTGCTCGGCGCCGACGACGATGATCGGGTGCTCGGCCAGCACCCGGGCCAGCACAAAGGCGCGCTGCTGGCCGGGGGGGTAGCCATTGCGCCGCGCGTCGTCGAGGATCCACTGGATCGAGGGCGCATCGCGCATCGCGGCGAAGAAGTTGCGCTCGCCCACGCCCTGGCCGGCCCCCTCCTCGCAGCGGGCCGGGATCAAGAAGGCGCCGCCCGGGCGCACGACCGGCCGCGGGGCGAAAAACAGATAGGAGGCGGCCCGGGACGCCTGGTACAGATTCGTATCCTTCGGCCAGCCGACCCCACCGATCGCCAGGTCATAGGCATGCGGCACCGGCACGGTATAGAGCCGAGCGGCCAGATCGGCCAGCTGCGCGAACGCCGGCTCCGGCGCCCCGGCGGCCACTGCCACGACCCGCTGCTCGCCATCGCAGACGACGTTGACGATGAAGGCCAGCCCGGCCCGCCGCGCGATCTCCGTGACGGCTTCATGAAAAGGGTTGCCCACCAGGTTGCCCAGGCGCGTCCCCGGGTGGTCCAGGAAGCGCGGCCCATGCGTCGCCGCGATCGTCGGCGCCCCCGCCACGCCGATGGCCACCGTCTTGCGCCCGCCGGAGTAGCCGGCGTACTGATGCGGCTCCACGATCCCGGTGGCCAGCACCACATCGGCCTCGACCACCACCCGGTTCAGCACGATCGGTACGGGCAAGGCGCCCGTGGTCTGGCCCAGATCGATCAACGCGCCCGGGTCTTCGGCCGCATGGTCGACCACACGCACCCGGCCCAGGACGGCCGGGCCGAGCTTTTGCTGCCATTCGGCCGGCGTGCTCGGCCGGTGCATGCCGAGCGCCACCAGCACGGTGATCGCGGGGTCCGGGATGCCACCCGCGTTCAGCTCGTCGAGCAAGGGCGGCACCAGCAGGTGGTCCGGGCAGGCGCGCGTAATATCGGTGACCACGATCACCGCCCGCGCCCCCGGCCGCACGGCCGGCAGATCGCGCAGCCGTGGGCCGTGGGGCGCTGCCAGCGCCGCCTGCACGGCGGCCGGCACATCGGCGAGCGGCGGCCGCGACTCCGGGTCGAGCACCGTGCCGCGCACTCCCGGCGGCAGCCGGAAGTGCAGCGTCCCGCGCCCGTAGGGGATGGCGAACGGCGGGGTTGGGGATTGGGGGTTGGGGGTCGGGGCTGCACTGGACATTGGATTATGTTATGTCAACTTATGGGCGAGGAGCTGGTCGAGCCGGGCGCTCAGCCAGGCACTGACCGTGGCCAGGCTGGTGGGCGTGACTTCGTGGCCGATCGGGTATTCACGGTAGGTCAGATCGATCGGCAAGGTGG
>Ga0209166_10003801_pt1 | contig 10744 bp, 9 predicted proteins | sample Coa_R1_3_FD_187151 | JGI IMG/M metagenome (GOLD analysis project Ga0209166, IMG submission 187151) | Surface soil microbial communities from Centralia Pennsylvania, which are recovering from an underground coalmine fire - Coalmine... | ecosystem: Environmental > Terrestrial > Soil > Unclassified... | reverse complement strand
CGACGGCGCGGTGGTCACCGTGACCATCGACCGGCCGGAGGTGCGCAACGCCGTCGACTCGGCGACGGCCGCGGCGCTCGTCGACAGTTTCGAGCGCTTCGACGCCGATGCCGCGCTCAGCGTCGCGGTGCTGACCGGCGCGGGCGGAACTTTCTGCGCGGGCTACGACCTTAAGGAGCTGGCCTCCGGGCGCGGCGACAGGCTGAGGGTCGCGGGCCAGGGCCCGATGGGTCCGACCCGCATGCAGCTCGGCAAGCCGGTGATCGCGGCGGTAGAAGGTTTCGCAGTCGCGGGCGGCCTCGAGCTCGCCCTGTGGTGCGATCTTCGCGTGGCCGGTCGCGACGCTGTGTTCGGCGTGTTCAACCGGCGCTTCGGCGTGCCGCTGATCGACCTCGGCACGGTGCGTCTGCCGCGCATGATCGGCGAGGGCCGGGCGCTCGACCTGATCCTGACCGGTCGCCCCGTGCAGGCCGTCGAGGCACTGCAGATCGGCCTGGTCCAGCGGCTCGTCGATCCGGGCCAGGCGCTCGGCGAGGCCCAAAAGCTGGCTCACGGTCTGGCCGAGCTTCCCCAGGGTGGCATGCGGGCCGATCGAATCAGTGCCAGGAGCCAGTGGTCGCTCAGCGCGGATGAGGCGGGAGATGCCGAGCGCAGCGGTGGGGTCGACGTGATCAGCTCAGGCGAGTCGCAGGCCGGAGCGAAGAAATTCGCCGAAGGGCAGGGCCGGCACGGCGAGAGCTGACGTACCTTAATTGGGGGGTGCCATTGTGGCTGAGGCTGTGATCCAGGCCGGAGGCCTGGTCAAGAGATACGGTGAGCTGGATGCGGTGCGGGGCATCGATCTCGAGGTTCGACCCGGCGAGATCTTTGGCTTCCTCGGGCCCAACGGCGCGGGCAAGTCGACCACCATCTCGATGCTCTGCACGCTGCTGCAGCCCACGGCCGGCACGGCCCGCGTCGCGGGCATCGACGTCGTCGAGGACCCGGCGCGTGTGCGGCGGCGGATCGGCCTGGTGTTCCAGGATCCGTCACTCGACGACCAGCTGACGGGCCGTGAGAACCTCGAGTTCCACGCGTTCATCTACAACGTTCCGGCCGCCATCCGCCGCGCCCGCATCGACCAGATGCTCGAGCTCCTGCAGCTCACCGATCGCGCGGGTTCGCAGGTGCGCACGTACTCGGGCGGGATGAAGCGCCGGCTCGAGATCGCTCGCGGCATGCTGCACGAGCCGCAGGTCCTCTTCCTCGACGAGCCGACGTTGGGCCTCGATCCTCAGACGCGCCGCAGCATCTGGACGCACCTCAACGAGCTTCGCGCGCGCACCAACATCACCATCTTCATGACGACCCACTACATGGACGAGGCCGAATACTGCGATCGCATCGCGATCATCGACCGCGGACAGATCGTCGCCCTCGGCACGCCCGACCAGCTGAAGGCGCGGGTGGGCGGTGACGTGGTGACCATGACGTCGAGCCGGCCGGAGGCGGCCGCCGAACAGGTCGAGAAGATGCTCCGCGTGACGCCCATACGCGACGACGGCACGCTGCGCATCGAGGTGCCGGACGGCAAGAAATTCGTGCCGAGGCTTGTCCGGGAGCTGACCGTGCCGGTGGACACGATCTCCCTGCGCCGCCCAAGCCTGGATGACGTGTTCTTGAAGCTCACGGGCCACGCGATTCGCGACGAGGAGGCTGGGGCGAAGGAGCAGATGCGGGCGATGGCGAGCCGCTGGAGGCGCAGGTGAGCGTCGAGACTCGGACCGCCGCCCCCCTCTCCACGGCTCGACCCGAGGTTGACACGCGCAGCGCCAGCCTGCGCGCCGTCTACATCATCTGGTACCGCGACCTGCTCCGCTACTGGCGCGACCGCTGGCGCCTGGTGGCTTCGCTCGCGCAGCCGCTGCTGTTCCTCATCGTCTTCGGCTCGGGCCTCAGCTCGGCGCTCGGGCGCAGCGCGCAGTTCGGCTCGCGCGGCGGCTTTTCCTACATCCAGTTCATGTATCCGGGCATCATCGGCATGGCCATCCTCTTCACCGCGATCTTCGGCGCGATGTCGATCGTCTGGGATCGCGAGTTCGGCTTCTTTGAAAGAGGTGCTCGTGGCGCCCATCGACCGCTGGGCGGTCGCCGTCGGCAAGGCGCTCGGCGGCACGACGCAGGCCATGATCCAGGGCCTGATCCTGCTCGTGCTCGCGCCTTTCGTGGGCGTCAGCTCAACCTGCTCACGATCGTCGAGCTGGTCCCGCTGGCGGCCGTGCTCGCCTTCGGCCTGTCGGCGTTCGGCGTGATGCTCGCGTCGATGATGAAGTCGCTGCAGGGCTTCCAGGTCGTGATGAACTTCCTGATGATGCCGATGTTCTTCCTGTCCGGCGCGCTGTTCCCGCTGCAGGGCCTGCCCGGCTGGATGACATGGCTGACGCGCCTCGACCCCGCCTCCTACGGCATCGACCCGCTGCGGCGGGTGGTGCTCTCCGGCTCAGGCCGGCCCGCGGCCGTGATCGATCAGTTCGCTCTGACCATCGGCGGCCACGTGCTGCCGATCTCCCTCGAGATCGGCATCATGCTGGCCTTCGGCCTGATCATGCTCGGCAACGCCGTCGCCATGTTTGAGCGCCGAGACTGAGAGGAGCAGCAGCGCGCCGAGCTCGCCCGCCAGCACCGGCCCCGCGCCCCAGACCGGGAAGCCCTCGCCCGCGATGAACAAGGCGAACACGTAGGCATACGTTCCCCGCGGGCACGGCCCGCGCATGAACAGCAGGACCGCCAATCCCAGCATCGTGAGGTCGTCGTAGTGGACGTAAGGGCTCGCCGCGAGGCCGCCGGCGAGGGCGATCGCGAGCGTGGTCTCGAGGCCTCGGGCGCGCAGCCGGTAAGCGAGGGCCAGCGCCCACAGCGCGATGAGGGCCTGCACCACGCGCGTCACCTCGAGGTTGTGAATCCAGGCCGCCAGCGTCTGCGACTGGTTCTGCGGCACGGTGGTGGCGAAGCTGAGGATGCCCTGGTAGTCGGCGATCCCGCCAGGACCGAGCGCGAGCGCGGACGCGGTCGCGAACGCGGCCAGCACGGCCGCCGAGGCTGCGAAGGCGCGCCACCGCCCGGTCACCAGCAGGGCAGCTGGAATGAGGAGCGCGAGCTGGGGCTTGAGCACGAGCACTCCCAGCACGGCACCGGCCGCCCACTCTTGCTTCCGGCGCAGCAGCGCGTACGAGACGGCCACGCCCGCGGCGACCAGGAGCGCGGGCTGTCCGAGCTGCAGCCCGTAGACGACCGGCAGCCAGCCGGCGGCGGCGATCAGGAAGATGACCCGCTTGCGGCCGCCCCCCGGGGCGGCGAGGCGCCAGGCGACGACGAGCGCAGCCAGCAGGATGGCGCTCCAGGTCCAGTACGCGACCCGGTAGGGGAGCGTCGTCAGCGGGACCACCAGCCAGGCCAGCGGCGGCGGGCTCACGTAGCGGGCCAGCTGCGCGACCTTGATCCCGGAGCCGATGGCATCGAGCTGCTCCTGCTGGAGTTTCAGGTCGTAGAGGTGAGTCCAGCCGTGGGCGAGGCCGAGGCGAGCAGCCGCGAAGTAGAAGGTGAAGTCGTTGTGGAAGTTGTCCCCGAGGTAGTTGGCGAGCCAGATCCAAAGGTCGTAGCCGGCCAGGATCACCGCCGCCGCGCCGCCGCCAGCGACCATCAGGTTGCGGCGGCCGGCCCTGCCCATATCGATAGTCCGGCTATCGTACGGGCGGTGGCCATCACCGGATTCGAGCCGCTCACGCTGGAGCTGAAAGACGGCACCAAGGTGCACGTGCGCCCGATCGTGCCGGAGGATGAGCCGCTCCTCCACGAGGCCGTGGCCGCGATGTCCGAGCGCACCGTGTACTTCCGCTTCTTCTCGCCGCTCAAGCGCATGCCGGACGCCATGGCGCACCGCCTCGCCGTTGTCGACTACAACGACCGCTTCGCCGTGGTGGCGAGTACGCATAGGCCGAATGGCAAGGAGAGGATCCTCGGCGTAGCCCGCTACGACCGCGCGGCGGGCACCGACGTGGCCGAGGTGGCGCTCGCGGTGGTGGACGAGTTCCAGCGCCGCGGTCTGGGCCGGTCCCTGCTGACGATCCTGTCCAAGGTCGCACGCGAGCACGGCATCAAGACGTTCTCGCTGATCGTCCTGCCGGAGAACCAGCACATGCTGGGGCTGCTCCGGAAGATGGGCTGGATCCACCAGGCCAAGCTCACCGGCGGCGTTTACGAGATCACGTTCGAGCTGCCGGAGTGAGCACGCCGGAGGTGTTCACGGAGCCACTCGGAGACATCAGCACTGCCGAGTTCCGCGCCGCTGCGCATCGAGCGGTCGACTGGGTCGGCGACTACCTCGACACGATTCGCGAGCGGCCGGTCCTCTCGCGCGTCAAGCCGGGCGAGATCCGCGCCGGACTGCCCGCGATCCCGCCGGCCCAGGGCGAGCGACTCGAGGTGATCTTCGAAGACTTCGAGCGCCTCGTCCTGCCGGGCATCACCCACTGGAACCATCCTCGATTCTTCGCCTACTTCGGCATCACCGGTTCGACGCCGGGGATCCTGGCCGAGCTGCTGTGCGCCGCCCTAAACGTCAACGGCATGCTGTGGCGCACGTCGCCTTCGGCAACCGAGGTCGAGGAGGTCGCGTGCGCTTGGCTGCGCGAGGCGCTCGGTCTCGCCCGCGGATTCTCCGGCGTGATCAACGACACCGCCTCCTCGAGCACCCTGTACGCGCTGGCCGCGGCGCGCGAGGCGCTTCCCGATGCGGAGATCCGGCGCCGCGGCATGTCGGGTACGCGGCTGCGCATGTACACGTCCGAAGAGGCCCATTCGTCCGTGGAGAAGGCGGGCATCGTGCTGGGCGTCGGCCAGGAGAACGTGGTCAAGATCAGGACCGACCCCGAGTTCCGGCTGGACGTCGCCGACCTGGCGCGGGCGATCGCCAATGACCGCGAGGCGGGGTTCACTCCATTCGCGGTCGTGGCCACGGTGGGCACGACCTCGGTGACGGCGGTCGATCCAGTCAACGCCATCGCGGACGTCTGCGCGCGCGAGAACGTGTGGCTTCACGTGGACGCCGCCTATGGCGGCGCCGCGGCCGTGCTCGAAAGCCATCGCTGGGTGCTCGCCGGCTGCGACCGCGCGGACTCGGTCGTGGTGAACCCGCACAAGTGGCTCTTCACGCCGATCGACTGCAGCGTCCTGTACTGCGCGCGCGAAGACCTGCTCAAGCGGGCCTTCAGCCTCACGCCCGCGTACCTCACCACCAGCGAAGGCCCAGGCGTGCGCAACCTGATGGACTACGGGTCGTCGCTCGGTCGGCGGTTCAGGGGCTTGAAGCTCTGGTTCGTGCTCCGCGCGTTCGGCGTCGAGGGCGCGAAGGCGCGCATCGCCGCCCACATCGACATGGCCCGGCAGCTGCGCTCGTGGATCGAAGCCGACCCGGCCTTCGAGGTGCTCGCGCCCACGCATTTCTCGACGGTCGTTTTCATGCACCGCGGCGGCGATGCCGGGAACGAGCGCATCCACGACGCCGTCAACGCTTCAGGCCAGGCGCTGATCTCGCACACCGACGTGCGCGGCCGGTACGCGCTGCGGATGGCCATCGGCAACCTGCGCACGACGCTCGAGGACGTGCGCGCGACCTGGGAGTTGATTCGGTCGAGTGCCGGTCCTCGCGCCCCTCAGGCCTGATGCAGGCGTCCGGGAGCCGGCACTCGAAGTAATCGGGCCGGTCAGCCGCCCCAGCGGAACACGGTGCACATGTAGTCGAAAAGCTGACCTTCGGGCATGCCGTTCGCGAAGTGCTGAGGGTCGGCCGGGTTGACGGCGAACATCACGACCGTGACCCCGTTCTTGGAGGCCGCGATGACGGCGAACCGCACTTTCACGGCGGTGGAGTTCGAGCCGACCAGGTTGGCGGAGTAGACCGCACCCAGCCCGACCTGCTCGGCCAGGTGCGCGCCCTTCAGGTCGGAGACGCGCGTCACGCTCTGCCACTTGGCGCTGGGCAGCGCGCCGACCACTCCCAGGATCACCTGGTCCAGCGGCTGGCTTCCCTTCGAGCCGGCGACGCTCACGCTCCCGATCTGCGTGGCGAGCATGATGCCGGCGTCGTCCTGCGATACGACCGTCCAGCGCTGGCTGTAGTCCACCGAGTACTTGAACTCGGAGCTCGTGTAGGTCGCCGAGGCAGGCAGCGGGGTCACGATCTTGGGATTGCAGTTGGACGTGCAGTTGTGGTGCGAGCCCTCCGCGCCGCGGATGGCCAGCGCGCTCACCGCCACGGTGACCACGATGAGCACCGACAGCAGGCCGACGGCGACGGCGATCTGAGTGGTGCGATCGCCGCCGATGCGCCCGGCCCGCGGTTGCGCGCGGGGGTACGTGTAGCCCTGGTAGATGGGGATGGGCGTGCCGGCGACCGGCGCGCCGCACCTTCCGCAGAACGTGGCGCCCGAGGCGAGAGGGGTTCCGCAGCTGCCGCAGAACCGCGCCTGGGCCGCCATCAGGCCTTACTCCCGGTCCGGGTCGAGCGCGGGGCGGCGGCGCGGGCGGCGCCGCAGTTGGGGCAGAAGAGCATCGTCGGCACGATGTGGTGGCATTCGGGGCACTGCGAATCCGGGCCGATCTCGTGCGCGGCCCCTTCCGACAGCAGCGCCTGGTGGATCACCTGGCGGACGTACAGCATGAGCGCGATGGTCGCGAGCGCCCACACCAGCACCTGCACGATCAGGTCCTGTACGACGAAGGTGAGCGCACCGAGCACCAGCTGCGTACCGAAGGCCACGGCCACGGTCGCGAGCGGGCTGACCTCGCGCGCGCGGTCGGAGCGCCTCCTGTCGTAACGGTGCAGCCAGAGGGAGGCCGTGACGAGGCCGGTCGTGCTGGCGTTGGCGAGCGAGACCAGGATGCCGAGACGCAGGAGCCTGAGCGCCCAGTCCACCGGGTCGCCGCTCCCGACCAGCGGGCCGGTGATCAACGGCCAGAGCGCCGCCAGCTCGCTCGCCAGCGAGAAGCCGAGGGCCGAGGCTGCGCCGAACGTGAGGCCGTCCAGCGGCTCGCGATAGCGGTTGCGGAACTGGAAGAGAAAAAGCGGTCCCGCCAGCATCAGCGCCTGGCCGACGATCGGGATGACGACGGCGCGGAGCGCAAACCCGGTTCCGTTGTCGCCGGCCAGGTTGATCCTCGAGGCGGCGCCACCGGCCAGCTCGGTGAAGGCGTAGCCCAGCACGGCGCCAGCGAGCATCGTCGCGCCGATCAGCAGCCAAGGCTCATCGGCGTAAACCTCGACCTCATACAGATAAAGGAGATAGAGAACCGGGAGAAGGAACGCCGCGGCCGCGGTCGCGGGCGCGAACAGGTGCAGCGCGGCCAGGACGACGACGAACAGCGCGCCCGCGATCAGCGCCCAGCGGAACGGCCCGCCGCGGCGGTGCGGCAGGTGCGGGAAAAGAGTGGTGATCAGGTTGAAGTGCAGCACGGGCTCGGACGGCACCGCGGCGAAGGCATGGCGCCGATGCACGTCGGCCGTGCGTAGGTGGGCGCCGCAGTGGCCGCAGAACTCGCCGGCGGGAACGGTGTTCCCGCAGTGCGGGCAGCTCACCAGCGGCGGGCCGCCCGGACCGGCCGCGCTCTCGCCCGCGCGTCTGCCCGGGCCGCGTCGCCTTTCCTGTCGCGGCTCCTCGCTCATGCGCCGCCGCCTTTCACGTACACGACCCAGGCCGCGTCGAGCGCGTCGGCGTCCATGCTGCCCCAGCCGGTCGCGAAGTCCCAGCCCGGAGTGGCGTTGTAAGCGAGGTTGTTGCCCGCGGTCACGTCGTGGAAAGGGTTGGACGGGAGCTTCGTCTGGTTGGCGCCCATCCAGTAGATGGCCGGGTTGGCGAACCCGACCTGCCGCAGGCCCTTCTTCTTGAGGTCCTGGTTCACGAGCGCGATGGTGGACGCCCACAGCGGCGTCGCCGCCGAGGTGCCGCCCGCCTGCGTGTCCTCGCCGCCGAAGACGATGTGGAAGCCCGTGATCGGGTCCGCGTCGCCGGCCACGTCGGGCACCTGCCGGAAAGCGTGCCCGTTCGCGTCCTCGACCGCCTTCTGCCAGTCGGGGATGGGATAGATCTGGCTGGGACCTCCGCCCGTGCCCGTCTCGTCGATCGGGCTACCCCATACCGCCTCTTTGAAATATGCGCCTGAGGTCGACTCGAACACGCTGGTGCCCCCGACCGCCGTGACCGACGGCAGCGTTGCTGGAAAGCTCGCGGCCGGGTCCTGGTCTTCGCCGCAGGTGTAGGCGCCGTTGTCGCCGCTAGCGACGAAGTGGCTCATTCCCTGCGCAACCGCTCGGTCCTCGATGCCGGAGTACAGGTTGCGGTGGCCGCTTGAGGTCTCCGCTTCGCAGATGCCGAGGCTCTCGGAGATGATCGCCCCGAGGTTGTCCGTGACCATCTGGTCGAAGGCGCGGTCGAGAAACACGAACTGCGGCCCGGCCGTGTAGACGACGAGCTTGGCCGCCGGCGCGACCTCGTGCGCGATCTCGAGGTCGAGCACGGTCTCCCCTGCGGGCTTCTGCGGAGTGCCCCAGTTCGAGTCGTGCTTGACGGTGAGCAGCGGGCCGAACGGTGGCAGGCCGAACTCGCTTGCGAACTTGTCGAGGTCGTCGAGGTTGGCCTTGGGCAGCGTCTCGATCTCCGGGAACAGGATCGTCTGGCCCGCGCCGTCGAGGCCGCGCGCCCGCAGTGGCGCCAGGTTGTAGAAGGCGAGCACGTCGGTCGGCCTGAGGCCGCCCGGCCTCACCGCGTAGCCGCGCGTGCGCCGGTAGTTGTCGAGCCCCGTGACGCCGGTCACGACCGCCGCCAGCGGCGACATCAGGGTCGGCGTGTCGAGCGACGCGTAGAACACCGTGCCGTCGGCGAGCCGGTAGCGCTCGATGTCGACGCGCAGCAGCGCCGACACGGCGGGCGCGGGCCCATCGGCCTCGATGAGGGTCGAGCCCGGCGACCACATCGCCTTTAGGCCGACGGCGTGGAGGTTGCTCAACGCGGCCTGCACCAGCCCGGGATCGGGCCCGAACTCGGACTCGTATTCGGCCGCCGAAACCGTCTTCCCGGCGGCGACCAGGGCCGCCAGCTGCCGGCTCTGCCGGGTCTTCAGGGCGAGGTTCAGGAACACCTCGGTGCCGCTGTCGGCGGGGCCGAGGTGGGTCGAGGCGCGAATCGCCTGGGCCAGAGAAGGCGCGGCCGGGTCGGCTTGAGCCGGTATCGAAGCAACCTGCGCGGGCGGGCTCACGGTGCCGGCCGAGCTGCAGGCCGACCCGATCACCAGGGCGGTCACTAGGAGGCCGAGGGCTTTCAAGGGAACACAGCTTCCCAAACCTCGCTCTCGAATGCCACCTCGAAGCCGAGATTGCGATACAGCTGCGGCGCCCCGGTCGGGTTCATGCCGTCGACGTAGAGAGACGCGGAGGCGGCGCCCAACCGCCGCAGGCGCTGCAGCAGCTCCGTTACGAGCCACCGCGCCAGGCCGCGTCTCCGATACCCCGGAAGCGTACCCACGGAGTTGACGATGCCGACGGGCTGAGGCCGAGCATCCTGTTCGTTGGTCTGCAGCTGGCCGAGCGTGATCGCGGCGGGGCGGCGGTCGCCATCCACGGCGAGCAGGCAGAGCTCTGGCTCGCGCCCGGTCATCAGCTCCTCCTCGGTCCGCGATGAATAGCGCCAGTGGCCCGCGAAAGCACGATTGTGGGCGTCGGCCCACACACCCGGCGCGACGGCCGGACCCACCAGCAGCAGGTACCCCGCGACCGGTTGAATGTCCGGCAGCTCACCGCGCATGTCGCGGTCCATCCGCCACCACGGGCGGACCGGCTCAAGGCCAAGCGTCGCGAGGTCGGCTCCGGCGCCACGAGGGAGCCAGACCTGGGCGGCCGCCGCGCCCGCCGCCCGAGACAGCCCGAGTCCCCACTCGACCAGCCGCCGCCGGAGCTCGAGATCGCCGGCGGACGCGATCGCGACCTCGATCCTGGCGATGGTGCCGAGGTCGTACGTGCGATGCGTCACGAGGACCGCGCCGTCGAGCTCGCCCCCGGGAGCGCCAATCACCCGTGAGCTGCCGGCCCAGTCGAAGCCGGCCAACGCGCGTGCCATCCAGCGCCCCGGCGCGGTCTCCCGCCGGCTCTCGCGCGCCTCCTTATTCAGGAGACGCATGACCGCGGCCTGGTCATCCGGGAGCCCGGGTCTCACGTGGTGGCGCTCGCGACCACCTCGCGGACCTCGGGCACGGCCATCCGGATCTGGGCCTCGAGGTCGGTCTCGACCTGGTGCGCGTGCTCGAGGCTGACGTCGCCCGAGAGCGCCGCGACCACGTGCGCGTAGATGTGGCCGTGGCGGTCACTGAGCTCGACGCTCACGCAGCGCCGCACCTCGGGATGCACCTCGACCACCTGCCGGATGCGCGCGGCCAGCTGCGCGCGCTCCTTGGTCACGTCCTCGCCGACGATGACGGTCGGCTCGAGCGGCTCCAGGTGGATGTCGATGCGCGACGCGTCTGGAAGCTCCTCGCGCAGCGCCTGCTCGAACTGGGCGCGCGTCTGGTTGGCGGTGGCGAGGCTGATGTCCCCCTTCAGCTTGGCGTGCATGCTCAGATGCAGCGAGCCGTCGTGCTCGCGCTCGACCGTGACGTTGTGCAGGTCGCGTACCCCTCCATCGCGCGCGGCCACGGCGTGGATCCGCTCGACCATCGCTCG
>Ga0209166_10003799_pt1 | contig 10747 bp, 13 predicted proteins | sample Coa_R1_3_FD_187151 | JGI IMG/M metagenome (GOLD analysis project Ga0209166, IMG submission 187151) | Surface soil microbial communities from Centralia Pennsylvania, which are recovering from an underground coalmine fire - Coalmine... | ecosystem: Environmental > Terrestrial > Soil >... | reverse complement strand
CGTCTATTCCCACCTTTTCCGGCATACGCGGCTGGAAGGGAAGTCGAGCCTTCGTTTTTCCATCCCCTGGATGGCGCGCAATGTTGGCTTTGGCGGGAATTCCGTGCGCAAGTCCCTGCGCCGGCTCGTGGCTAAAGGCGTATTGAAGCTGCTGGAACGCAGCAAAACGGGCCACGTCGTCCACGTGCGGTTGCCGGAAGAAATTCGAGGCGCGCTCCCTAGCAGGGCGGAGCTTAGCGCCGCCGCGCGGCTGCCTGGCCGCGAAAAGCTCGAAGAGATCGATTTCCTGAAAAGTCCGGCCTTGCGTGAGGCCATTCACGCTCGCGAACGGGGCGCCTGCTTTTACTGTTTGCGGCAGATCAGCGGTCGGAAGCGCTGCATCGATCACGTCATGCCGCAAGCGCTGCGCGAGTTCAACTCCTACCGCAACCTGGTCTCCTGTTGCGTCGAATGCAACTCCTGGAAGGGCGCGCATGCCGCGACGGACTTCCTTCGCTGGCTCTATCGCCAAGACCGCTTGACCGCTGTCGAATTGACCCAGCGCTTCCGCGCTCTCAAGCGCCTTGCAGCTGGAAAACTCCGCCCTAAGTTGCCAGAAAATGGAAAATAGAAATTGGAAAAAGGACAGTAGAAAGACCGCACCTTGCATGAAACAAGCCCGCAAGGATGGGCCGCCCAAAGACGTTTTCGGAATTAAGGGGCGGCCCCCCGCCGGAAAATGGAAAATAGAAATTGGAAAAAGGACAGTAGAAAGACCCCACCCTTGCATGAAACAAGCCCGCAAGAATGGGCCACCCAAAAGCGTTTTTCGGAATTAAGGCGCGGCCACCCGCCAATGGAAGTATTCTATGATATATGACATCCTATGGGATGTCACAATGCGCCGGATCGTCCTTGACACTTCGGTCGTTGTCGCGGGACTTCGCTCTAGTCGGGGCGCTGCAAACGCGGTCCTCCGCTTGGTGGCCCAGCGTCGCCTCATACTTCTTGCGACTCCGCCTCTGTTTCTGGAGTATGAGGATGTCCTGAAAAGGCCGGAGCACCGGCTGGCTCACGGGCTTGCTCCAGAGCAAATCGATGATTTGCTTGCGGAACTCGCTGCCTTGGTTGAACCGGTCGAGTTGCACTTCCGATGGAGGCCTCAGGTGGGCGATCCTGGCGACGAGATGGTGCTCGAGGCTGCCATCAACGGTGACGCCGACGCCCTGGTGACGTACAACGTTTCCGATTTTGCCGTTGCCGCTGAACGCTTTAGCGTCTCGGTCCTTCGGCCAATCGACGCTTTGAAGAGGATGAAACCATGAGTAAATCTACTTATCCATTAAAGCTTCCGAACTCCGTCAAGAAGGCCGCCCAGCGCCTCGCCAAAGAGGACGGTGTCTCCCTGAACCAGTGGATCGCCGCCGCCGTCGCCGAAAAGGTGGGTGTAATTGAAACCGCCGCGGACTTCTTCAAGAAGCGCGCGGGAAAAGCCAGGGGCGACGGCCTCATGAGATTCCTTCGCAACGCCCCTCGCGTCGCTCCGGAACCGGAAGACCAATTCCGCTAACCGTGCAGCTCGCGTGGTTGCTTGTCCTTCGCCTAAGAGTCAAAGACCGCACCGTTTGGAGTATCAAATGCCAAAGGGTGCGCCACCCGCCCTTGCATGAAACAAGCCCGCAAGGATGGGCCACCCAAAGACGTTTTCGGAATTAAGGGGCGGCCACCCGCCTGGAAGGGCGCGCATGCCGCGGCGGACTTCCTTCGCTGGCTCTATCGCCAAGACCGCTTGACCGCTGTCGAATTGACCCAGCGCTTCCGCGCTCTCAAGCGCCTTGCAGTTGGAAAACTCCGCCCTAAGTTGCCAGAAAATGGAAAATAGAAATTGGAAAAAGGACAGTAGAAAGACCCCACCCTTGCATGAAACAAGCCCGCAAGGATGGGCCACCCAAAAGCGTTTTTCGGAATTAAGGGGCGGCCACCCGCGTGTCAGCCAAGTCAACAATCTCTTAGGCATGTCAAGCCCCGATTGATGTAAGATGCTGCGATTCGGAGGAGATTAGAAATGGCAACAAAACCCGGCAAGAAAATGACGAGGATCGGTAGCTGGACACTGAAACCCAAGAAAGGACGCGACCGGAAGTTCTCCGGGACGCTATTGAAAACCTTTAACTTTGGCAACAAACGGCTCGCTATTTTCAGCGTACCTAAACGCTTCGATTGAAAGTTTTAGGCGAGGAGAGGAGCCAGATGAGTCTAGCCATCGACGTTGATACGGTAACGCACGTCCTTCTCGCGGACGGCTGGCATAAGGTGAAGGGCTCTTCGTTCCCAATTTCCGGCCGAAAGAATCTCGCAATTAGAAGCAGTATGAGCGATTGTTCGGCGTCACTTAGTCATTCTCTTCGCTCCGAAAAATTCGATTTTTAATTTCTTCACACGTTCCAGACGGGACGTTCCCATCTTTCATAAAGCTCAACCGCATAAAATCAAGAAGCCACGAACGGTAACTTGACCGCGGTGGATAGCTGCGCCAAAACTGCGCACCTTGCCACAAAGTTCTTCGCAAAACCACCTTTGACAAACGGGGTCTTCTATGGGACGATTAGACTAGTCAGACTAGTTAGGAGAGTATATGCCCAAGGGGAACAAGAAACAGGCGCCAGAGGTCACAACCCGCAAAGCCCGCAAACTGAAGCTCGGCGAGCCCTCGTGGCAGATTCAAACCGCCAAAGCCAGGTTTAGCGAGCTCTTTCGACGCGCGCGCACAGAAGGCCCCCAGCTTATAACTCGGCAAGGCAAGGAGGCTGTGGTGATGATTGCGGACGAGCAATACCAGCAGCTGGTGGGCAAGTCGCATCAGCCGAAGAGTCTTGTGCAGTTCTTCCGCGAGTCGCCGCTGGTTGGTGTCGAACTGGACCTGCGGCGCGAGAAGGACGAGGGGCGAGACATCGAGTTATGAGCGGATATTTGCTGGACACCAACTGCATCTCGGAACTTGTCCGTGTGAAGCCCGAGCCAAGGGTCATGGCGTGGATGGAAGCCGCGGAAGAATCCTTGTTGTACCTGAGCGTCCTTACGCTCGGTGAGATTCGAAAAGGGCTGGCGGGGCTGCCTCAGGGCAAGCGGCGAACGAATCTTGAGACGTGGCTGGAGATTGAAGTGAGGGCGCGGTTTGCAGGCAGAATTCTTCCGATTGATGACTCGGTGGCGGATCGCTGGGGCCTTGTTGCAGGCAGCGCAAAGAAGGAGGGAAAATCGCTGTCGACGATTGACGGCCTGCTGGCGGCGACGGCTCTTCAGCACAATCTAACAGTCGTTTCCCGCAACGTGAGCGACTTTGCCGCAGCACAAGTGCACGTCCTAAATCCCTGGAAGGCTTAGCACGATTGCTTAACGAAACCGTAACTTGACCGCAGCGGGGGCAAGTCTCGTCTCGCTTTTCCGTCTTTGTTATCCCTGTTAGACTAAGACCATTCGAGGCGCCCCAATGGCCCACGCGATCACCAAAGATCCCAATATTCTCGGTGGCGAGCCCGTCTTCCGCGGCACGCGCGTTCCTTTCAAAATACTCATCGACTATCTGGAAGGTGGCGACACCTTGGATCAGTTCCTGGAACAGTACCCGACCGTGAGCCGTGAGCTGGCCATCGCCGCCATTGAAGAGGCCAAGGTCAGCCTTGTCTCGCAGCTCCGATGAGGGTGCTGATCGATGAGTGCGCCCCAAAAGCCCTGAAGCTCTTCCTTGCAAAGCACGGCCACGAATCCCGGACCGTTCAGGAAGCAGGCTGGGCCGGCAAACAAAACGGTGAGCTCCTGAAACTAGCAGAAACTCATTTCGATGCGTTCGTTACTGTTGATACGAACCTACGGTACCAGCAAAACCTGGAAAGGCGCAGAATCGCCATTGTGATATTGGACTATTCCTCGAATCGTCTGGAGGGCCTGCGCCAACACTTTCCCGCCTGTGCTTCGGCCCTCGAGAAAATTAAACCCGGTGAAATTGTTCAACTCACCGACACCGCCTAATTTCGGCGCGTGCATTCGCCGAAACCTGTAACTTGACCGCAGCGGAGGCGTGCGTTAGGGTGTAAAGAGTTTCTCCCAATGGTGGTAAAGCCGCCGCAACAGCGAGGAGGAATTCCATCGGCCAGCCGGTTCCCGTAACAAGAAAACCTTCCAATTGGATGCGACGTACCGTTCACATTTCCGGACAAATTGAACCCTTCTTTGGCACGTTGGATGAAAACGTGCGCCTGCTCGAAGATTCGCTGCACGTACGCACGCATTTGCATGACACGCGGCTCGTCATCGAAGGCGAGCAGGACAGCGTGGACCGCGCCGTGACTATCGTCGAAGAGTACAACCACCTGACACGGCACGGGCGCAAGCTCTCGTCGTCGGAAGTGAAGTCGCTGATGCGCGTGGCAACCGAGGAGCCGCACGAGTCGCCGCGCGGCATGTTCGAGCACACGCGCGCCCGCTCATTTGGCAAAAAACAAGTTACGCCGAAGGGCGCGAACCAGCGGCACTACATGGAAGCGATTGAGAAGCACGACATGGTGTTTGCCACCGGGCCTGGCGGCACGGGCAAAACGTACCTTGCGGTGGCCATGGCCGTGAGCGCCCTCCTGACCAAACAGGTGAACCGCATCATTCTGGCGCGGCCCGCGGTGGAAGCAGGCGAGCGGCTCGGATTTTTGCCGGGAACGCTGCAGCAGAAAATCGATCCGTACATGCGCCCGCTCTACGACGCGCTTTACGACATGCTGGATGCCGACAAGCTGGAACGGTTCCTCGAAAAGGGCATCATTGAGGTTGCGCCGCTCGCGTTCATGCGCGGGCGCACGCTGAACGATTCGTTTGTCATTCTGGACGAAGCGCAGAACACTACGAGCGAACAGATGAAAATGTTTTTGACGCGCCTTGGTTTCAATTCGAAGGCTGTGGTGACCGGGGACATCACCCAAATTGACCTGCCGCAAGGGAAGAAGAGCGGGCTGATCGAGGCGCTGGAGGTTTGCGGCAAAATCGAAGGCATCGCCAACGTGCAGTTCGGGGAAAAAGACGTGGTGCGCCACAACCTGGTGCAACAGATCATTCGCGCCTATGAAGACTACGAAACGACGCATCCGCAGCGCGGCGGCACGAATGGAAAAGCAGCGGCTCCGGTGAAAGAAGCAGGACAAGAAACTCAGCAAGGATGATCCTGAACCAGCAGAATGAGGTGCGCGTGGCGCGGCGTCCACTGGAATCGTTTTTGCGCCGAGTGAAGAGGGAGCTCGGCTTGAGCCAATCGGACGTGACGGTTTGCCTGGTAAGCGACAAAGCTATGTCACGGTTGAACCAGAATTTTCGAAAGAAAAAAGGGCCAACCGATGTGCTGTCGTTTCCCGCCCTTGTGCGGAAGAGGCCTGTACAATTACCACGAAAGTCGAACGCGAAGAAATCAGCGAAAGGCCAAGACCTGGGAGACATCGCCATTTCCCCGTCGACCGCGCGGCGTTATGCAAAAAACAACGGCCGGCCTCTGACAAGCGAACTCCGTGTGCTGATTTTGCACGGCGTCTTGCATTTGCTGGGTTACGACCATGAAACCGACCGCGGCGAGATGGATAAGAACGAGCAGCGGCTGCGGAAGCGATTCGGATTGACGTGATGAACTTAGGCTTGCCCCTTGCGTGCGTTTTTTTGCAGGAAGGCATCCGGCTGCCTATTACGTTTTCCTACTGGGTCTATGTGCTCAGCGTGTTTCTGGTCGGCCTCACGCTCCCGATTTTTTCCTACCTCACTCTGATCTACCGGGAATTGGGACGCGTGACCACCGGGCGCGTCCACGAACATTTGGATATTTTCGAAGCGGAAATCGAGCCCAAGCTGAGAATCAACCGGCGCAGCGGCGGACGCACGTTCCGCATTATTGGGCATTTCTGGCTGGCTTTTCTGGTTCTGGAGACGACGCGCGGCGTGGTGTATTTCGCTCAGGGTACTTGGGAATCGTTCATCGAGTTTTGCGTGTTCGTAATTCTTGAAGTTGTCTTGGCGATGCATTTCATTCCGGACATGTTGCTGTACCGCACCACGGGGCGCTGGCTGCTTCCGCTTTTGCCGTTGATTCGCGGAACGATGTGGATTGTCTGGCCGGTGCGCGTGTTCCTGGAAGGCGCGGAATCACTGGCGCGCATTTCCGAACAGGAAGCGGAGAAAACGGAAGAGCAGCGCACCGAAGAGGGAATTGAGGCATTAGTAGAAGCCGCGGAAGAAGAAGGCATCATCGAGCCCGAACAGGCGGATTTGATCGAGCAGGTAGTGGAATTCAGCGACAAGCGCGTGCGCGAAGTGATGACGCCGCGGCCGGATATCGTGGCGATCTCCGCCGAAGCCACGCTGGAAGACTTGCACGCAAAAGTGGTGGAAACGAGATTCAGCAAGGTTCCGGTCTACGAAACATCACTGGATGACACCTTCGGCGTGGTTTACGCGCAGGATCTTTTGCAAATTACGGACCAGGATTTGCCTCGCCGAAAAGTGCGGGAACTGGTGAAACCGGTTTTGTTCATCCCGGAAACCAAGATTGGATCGGATTTGTTGCGCGAGATGCGGCAAAAAGGGCATTCGCTGGCAGTCATCATTGATGAACACGGAACCGTTGCAGGCATCGCGACGATTGAAGACCTGGTGGAAGAAATTGTCGGTGAAAGCGGCAATAACGGGAAGCCGCTCGCGCCCGACGTGGTGCGCGAGCCGGATGGCGGCTTGGTGATGCGGGGGAGCCTGGCGATTGATGCCGTGGAAGAATTGCTGGGCGTGCATTTTGGCAAGCAAGCCGACGACACAGTGACAACGCTGGCCGGACTTTTAAGCCATGTGACCGGCAAAGTGCCGGCACCGGGAGACAAGATTGATATGGAAGGGCACCGCTTTGAAGTGGTGGAAGCCAATCAGCGGAAAGTATTGCGCGTGCGAATCCGCAAACTGATGAAAGCGGTTCCAGCAGTGAGTAAAATCGTGGAAACGTAGAGGGCTCGGGGCCAGGGGCATTCAATCCATTTCAAGCGGAGGGCAAGAGATGTTCCGTGTGACATCCAGAGAGTTTTCTGCGGGTGTGGCGCTGCTTGTTGCGTTGGTCCTAACGGGAGTTGGGGCCGCTCACGGTCAGCAGAAGACGGAAGGGCCCGCCGTGGATTTGCAGTGGGCCGTAAAGATTCCGATGCGCGATGGCGTGAAACTGAACGCCACGATTTTCTCCGCGCACGGGCAAAAAGAGCCGCTGCCGGTGATTTTCACATTCACTCCTTACATCGGGGATTCGTACACGGATCGCGCCGTGTATTTCGCGAAGCATGGGTACGTCTACGCGTTGGTGGATGTGCGCGGGCGCGGCAACTCGGGCGGCGAGTTCTGGCCGTTTGAAAATGAAGGCCGCGACGGATACGACGTCGTGGAATGGCTTGCAAAGCAGGCGTATTGCAACGGCAAGGTGACGATGTGGGGAGGATCGTATGCGGGATTCGATCAGTGGACCGTGCTGAAGGAGTTTCCTTCGCACTTGGCTACCATCGTTCCTGCGGCTGCGGCGCATCCCGGCGTGGATTTTCCTTTTCAATACAATATTTTCGGTCCTTACGATATGCAGTGGCTCACGTTCACCAGCGGAGTGACAAGCAACGCGAACCTTTTTGGCAGCAGCAGCTATTGGGGCGCCAAGGCGCGCGAGATGCATATGGGGCATTTGGCTTATCAGAATTACGACAAGCTTGTCGGGAATCCTTCCGCAGTATTCCAGAAGTGGGTGGCGCACCCGGTGCCAGATGCCTACTATGACGCGATGGTGCCCTCGCCGGAGCAATACAAAAAAATCAGCGTGCCCATCCTTACGATCACGGGGCATTACGATGGCGATCAGCCGGGCGCTTTTACGTATTACAAGCGGCACATGCAGTATGGGACTGCCGAAGCCAAAGCGAAGCATTATCTGATTATCGGTCCATGGGACCATGCGGGAACGCGCACGCCAAAGGCAGAAGTCGGTGGATTGAAATTTGCTGCGGCGAGCGTGCTCGACCTCAACAAGCTGCACACAGAGTGGTGCGACTGGGCGATGAAGGGTGGCCCAAAGCCGGAGTTTCTGAAGAAGCGCGTAGCGTATTACCTGGTTGGAGCGGAGGAGTGGAAGTACGCGGACAGTCTCGAGGGCATTGCGAATGCGACGGAGACGTTTTATTTAAGCTCGAATGGCGCGGCGGCCGATGCATTTCACTCCGGCGCGTTGGCCGAAGCTAAAGCCAGCTCAGGAGCCCCAACGGATTCATGGACTTATGATCCGCTGAATACGAGGCCGGGCTCGGCTGAACCAGAGGACGATCCTGCTCCGTTGACGTCGCAGCGTGCGGCGATGAATTTGTTTGGCGAAGGCGTGGTGTATCACAGCGAGCCATTTGGGGCGGCCACCGAGATAACCGGATTCGTGAAGCTAACGGTGTGGCTGAAGATGGATGTCCCGGATACCGACCTGGAGGCCGATTTGTTCGAGATTCTGCCAGATGGAGGCTCGGTTTCACTCACCAGCGCTACGATGCGCGCGAGATATCGTGAGTCGCTGCGTGAAGCCAAGCCTGTGCCGGCGGGTGCGACGGAGAAATATGTCTTCGACAATTTCATGTTTTTCTCGCGGCGGATTGCAAAAGGGAGCCGGCTAAGGTTGATTGTGAGCAGCATCAATTCGACGGGCGCGGAAAAGAACTACAATAGCGGCGGAGTGGTGGCGGCGGAAACGGCAAAGGATGCGAAGACCGCTCACATCAGCTTAGTGCACGACGCAGAGCGTCCTAGCGCGCTGGAGTTGCCGATCGTAAAGCCCTGATGCCCGAAATAGAAAACCCTGAGGAGAAGCAGGCCTTTCGCTCCGGATTCGTGGCCATTATTGGACGCCCGAATGCCGGAAAATCTACGCTCGTCAATCGCCTGGTCGGCCAGAAAATCGCCATCGTCACGTCGAAACCACAGACCACCCGGAATCGCATTCAGGGAATCGTCACCAAGCCGGAAGGGCAAGTTGTCTTCATTGATACGCCCGGCCTGCACAAAGCCGATTCGGCGCTGGGAAGGCAGATGATGCAGGAGGTGGCGGCGGCGCTGGAGGGGATCGATGTTTTGCTCCTTATGCTGGATGCGAGTCACACGGAACCTGCCTCGGCAGGTAAGCTGCATGCCGACGACTTGCTGCTGGAGAAGGCCCGCCGGTTTCGCGGCAAGACCATTCTGGCATTGAACAAAATCGATCGCCTGCCGAAAGCGAAGCTGCTTCCGCTGATCGATGCGTACGCCAAAGCTTTTGATTTTGCCGTGATCGTGCCCATTTCCGCGCTGAAGGGTTCCGGCTGCGACGAGCTGCTTCAGGAAATTCTGAAACAGTTGCCGGAAGGCGAGCCGTACTTTCCCGAAAACCAGGTGACGGACCAACCCGAGCGTTTCCTGGCGGCGGAAATCATCCGTGAAAAAGCCATTCAGGTGATGTACCACGAAGTGCCGTATGCGCTGGCGGTGTTCGTGGAAAAGTTTGAAGAGACGCCCAAACTGCTGCGCATCGAAGCACTGATGAACGTCGAGCGGGATTCGCAGAAGAAAATATTGATCGGCCACAAAGGCGAAACCATCAAGAAAATCGGGACGGGAGCGCGCAAAGAGCTGGAAGAGATTCTGGGAACTAAAATTTATCTTGGCCTATACGTCAAAGTGGCGCCGGACTGGCGAGAAAATCCTCAGAAAGTGCGAGAACTCGACTGGCGCCATCAGCTCGAGCAACTGGGAAGTGCCACGGACCAAGATGAATAAAGCTAGGGCTTCCTGGTTGCTAGTTTCTCCTTGGGCGCGGAGTTAGAGCCTCGTGCAGATGGCGTAAAACGTTCGTTAGAGACTTCGCCAACTGCTTAAGTCATGGAGTTAGCATAGGTGGCAAACCAAGCGACGGCTTGGCAACAGAACGACGCGCCACCGATGTTAAACATCATCAAACTCCAATGTTTTTACTCATACCTTAAAGAGGTTACCGGATCTACGCGCATGGCGCGGCGGGCGGGGAGAAAGGCTGCGAGGGCAACAACGAGAATCATTCCCGTGGAGACACCGATAAGCGTCAGCGGGTCGACCGCAGTTACTCCCCAAAGCATTCCCCTCAGTGCTTGGGCCGCGCCATATCCAACCGCGCTCCCCAATGCCACGCCGATAAGCACAAGCGTGGCGATTTCTCCCATTATCAGCCTAAACACGTTGGCTGGCCGCGCACCTAGCGCTATCCGAATGCCGATTTCTCGCGTTCTTTGCGAAGCGACATACGACGTAACGCCGTAGACGCCGATCATCGCCAAGAGCCCAGCAAGCAAAGCGAACAGACTGGCTGTCCAGGCGACAGAACGATTTCGCTGAACGCTGCCATCTAACTCGTGGCTTAGAGGATGAAACTCCAGTGACAGCTTGGAATTAACCATAGCTGCTGATACCTTCAGCCGTTGCGTCAGATCGCGCACTGGCCCTGCAAATCGGACTTCGTACCTCCCCATCGGAGCACAGGCTGAACATTGCGAAACCGGCCTGTATAAGATAGGCAGAGGCTCGTGGCTTGGCCCCTGGAAGTCTATGTTTTTGGCGATTCCCACAACTGTCACAGAGTACCCTTGCCCGGCAGTTCCATCGTCGTTTTCGCGAATACTCAAACCGATTGGATTTGCCCCCGGAAAGAATCTCTGGGCCGCGAAATCACTGAGGATGA
>Ga0209166_10003797_pt1 | contig 10747 bp, 16 predicted proteins | sample Coa_R1_3_FD_187151 | JGI IMG/M metagenome (GOLD analysis project Ga0209166, IMG submission 187151) | Surface soil microbial communities from Centralia Pennsylvania, which are recovering from an underground coalmine fire - Coalmine... | ecosystem: Environmental > Terrestrial > Soil >... | reverse complement strand
GTTTAGCATGTTCATATAAAAGAGTCTTGGTCGCAAAAAGATGAAGTTGAGATTCAATCTCATTGGTGAGATTCTTACGATCCTCTTGCTCTTTTCCAGAGAGAAGGAACGTTTCTATTGCATTTGATATTTTATTAGTAGCAGATGCAAATTCTTGAATTTCTTGTCTTCTTTCTTGTGCTTTCCGTGTCCCGAAATCTTCCGTACCAGAAGTAGGTTTGCTCTTTGCGTGTATGTTTTCAATAACTTCAAAAACTCTGTCTGACATATATGCATTCCCTCACCACCAAACTACGCTTTTTTCTTCTCCAAAAGCTTTTTGATTTCTTCAAAACCCTGCGTCGCGGCACGTAACTCACGCTCAATTTGTGCCAGTTGGTGTTCTATGCCCATCCCGGCATCATCTTCATCATCCGCTAATTTGATAATCGGGTAGTTCGTCACTCGACTAATTTCGCGCAAAGTCGAAACCGGTGGTTGTGCCCGACCCACTTCCCAAGAACTGACCGCTTTATCTGAAAGTTTCAGTGCCTCAGCCAGTTCTTTCTGCGAAAAACCCGCTTGTTTACGAGCAGCTTTGATTTTGGTCCCCAAATTTAATGATTTTTTAATATTTGTCATATATCCTACTTTAATTAGAATAAATTCTATTTATAATAGACAACTATTCAGTATCTACTTTGGAATCATTTATGAAAACTTCACCCTCCTATTCAGCACTAATTATAGAACCAAACCGTTCTCTGACCGTTCCTTATGTATATCTTCCTGAATCCTATCACGTTTCAATGGTGACTTCGAGCAAAAAAGGCCTCGAACTCCTCGAAAAATCTTCACCTAACCTAGTATTTCTTAGCAGCAATCTTGCTCCTGAACAACTTTTGGCCATTTTAAAAATCCTTAAAAACAAAAGTCAGCAAAAACTGATCCCACTGATTTTTGTTGTCGACTGGTCAAGACCGGTCATCCAACTTCCCGGCACCACGTGGGGCGGCAAGGTCGGGCTTCTCCATTCGCTCTCATCACTAACAGAACTGCTCTCTACCTTGGAAAGAGTGATGGGAACGGCCTAATTATAAGGAACTTGCTGCCCAGATGCAAAAGGAGATCTATGAAAACAATTTTGGAGGCCCTCGCTGGCAACTACCAGTGGTACAAAGTGCGCCGGCAGGAGTATGCAACCAACGCCAAAATCCCGTTTCGGATTTCGCCGGAACCGTTATACATATCGAAGGAGGAAGTGCGTGAAGTTGAAGCAATTGGCACTGACGTCACACAGTTCGTCCAAGCAGTTGATGAGCTGTACAAAACTGACGAAACAGTGCGCAATTTATTGAATACGGGCAAGCCAGAAATTTTCTGCATTGAACGTGAAGCACATTATTTATTTGTGCGTCCCGATCTAATCATGACCAAAAATGGTTTTTCAATTTGCGAACTGGAGACATCTCCATTTGGTTTAGGTCTCGCAGAGTTGCTCAATCGCGCGTACCGCCAAGCGGGTTTTGAAACGTTGGCGCAAGATGAAGCGCTCACAAATTATTTACATCAACACGCTCCTGGCGGCGGCACAATTGTCTACACACCAAAAACCGAATCGTATGCTGGCCAACTAGCCTTTCTGGCAGATCGCGTGTTGTCGAATGGCAAACCGTGGACAGCCGACTACGCCGCAAATGTGCAAGACGAAGGTCTCTCGCCAACCGACCTTTCTACAATTTACCGTGGTTTTTATTTGTCAGAGTATTTGAGCGATCCACACATTAAAATGCTATTGGAAAATCGCGCTGACGAAAAAGCACAAAATTTTATTCCCTCACTCACCCCCCATTTAGAAGAAAAAGCAGTGCTCGCGCTGTTGTGGGATAAGCGATTTGAAAGTTATTTTGCACAACATTTAGGTGCAGCCACAGTCGCCCACTTGCGCAGTGTTGTTCCAGCCACGTGGATCGTGGGACAAGAGCAGCACTTTGCGCCCGGGCTTCCAAACAACATGAATTCCACGATCGATCTTGCGACGATGTCGCGCGCGAAACGCACGTTTGTTCTCAAACCCTCGGGCTTTAGCACTCATAGTTCGTGGTCGGAAGGTGTGAATTTTTTGCATGAAAAATCTGCCCAGAAAGCGCAAGAACTCATTGGTGAGGCACAAAAAGATAGTGATACACTCTATGTCATTCAAGATTTTCAAAAGGCGCGGGATATTCCGATGCACTACGAAAATGCTGAGGGCGGTTTGACACCAATGCAAGCGCGCATTCGCCTTACTCCGTATTTTTCGATGCAGCGCGGTGCAGAAGGAGAGTTGCTCACTATTAAAGCTACTGGCTGCGAGAACACTGACTTCATTCACGGCTCTACTGCCAGCATCACCACAGCCGTCGCCCAAACCAATGGGCAGGAAGGAGCACAATAACATGATTTACCGCATTATTTTTGACTGGAAACGCACACTCTATGATCCCGACCACGACGAACTCATCGAGGGCGCGCGCGAAGTCCTAGAGCTCTTGAAAGAAAAAAGTATTCCGTTGGTGTTAATTGGCAAAGGCGGCAAGGATATGAAATTAGCTGTAGTGAAACACAAAGTGAAAGACTACTTTGACGACATCATTTTTGTCGGCGACGAAAAAAGTATGAAAGCTTTCCGACCATTCATCTTGAAAAAAATGCCTGAAGCAACGTTTGTTATTGGGGACCGCGTGCGTTCTGAGTTGGAGATTGGCAACCAGTTGGGCGCAACAACAATTTGGGTCAAACAAGGCAAGTTTGCAGATGAAAAACCGCTGGACGAAGTTCAGGAACCAACCATAACTGTGGCGTCTCTCAGCGAGTTGCGGGATTTTTTGGCGGAGAAGTGAAGAAAAAGTAATTTTATCCAAAAACCGCCTCCTTTCGGAAGCGGTTTTTTTGTCTATACATTCGCTAGACTAACTGACAAGTCTTGATACACCTACTTGCTATGTTAGCAAAATTTTTGGTTTTTACAAGAACTTCTTTGCAACGTGGACCCGTTGGGAGTTGAACCCGATAGACATAGTGTATCAAGACTCGTCCAGCGCCTGCCGAGCCCACGTTGATCCATACTTTATTGGAAAAACATTACACGAACTGTAGAAAAAACTCACTTCCGTTTTATGCTGATGCCACCGTCTTTTTCATCGACAATGAGAATCTGAATGGAGTCAGATAGTGTTGTGCTATCGGCAGTTGCTATTTTTTTTGTCTCAATTTCTTCACGCAACTTATCTGCCCTTCTCCAATCCTTCGCTGCCTTCGCTGCATTCCGTTCTTGTAAGAGTTTTTGTATGTCCGCCGGCAAGTTTTGAATTTTTAAAGATTCCGCTGGTTGTGCTTTTTCATTTACAAACTTCGCGCTCTTCTCCACCAGCCCCAACCCCAGCACTTCATCAAACTCGCGTAACAAATCAAATTTGTCCTCGCCTGGAATGTTTGATTTGACCACTTCCCACAAAACCGCCATAACCTCAGGCGTTTTCAAATCATCCTCCATCAGCGCAAAAAATTGTTTTCGGTATTCATCGACTTTACTTAATTTTTCCGGACTCAAAACGGTGCGACCCTTCTCATTACGAAATTCATTTACTGAACGCAACAATTTCTCCCAAGTTTTCTGCGCTCCTTCCAAATTCTCCCACATAAAATTCATCTCGGAACGGTAATGTGTAGTCAAAAATAACAAACGCAGCGCACCAGGATCAAAACCGCGCTTCACCACATCATCAATCGTAAAAAAGTTCCCCAGCGACTTGCTCATTTTTTCGCCATCAATCCGTAAAAAATTGTGGTGCACCCAGTATTTGACGAATGGTTTTTTGCCGGTTGCAGCTTCAGCTTGCGCAATTTCATTCGTGTGGTGGACCGGAATGTGATCAATACCGCCGGTATGTATGTCAAATTGCTCGCCCAAGTACTCAATTGCCATCGCGCTGCATTCAATATGCCAACCCGGAAAACTTCTTTCGGCCCACGGGCTCGGCCATACCATTGCGCGGTTTTCACCGGGGCGTTCAAACTTCCACAACGCAAAATCAGTGGGGTTTCGTTTCCCATGAACTTTTTCCAAGCGCGCGCCTTCTTGTAACTCCGCTAAATTCAAACGCGCCAACTTTCCATAGTCATCAATTTTTGACGTGTCAAAATACACGCCCTCACCAGGAACAACATACGCAAAACCTTTTTTCTCCAACGTCTTCACCATTTCCAGCTGTACCGCAATGTGTTCCGTCGCGCGGCAGCTCACATCCGGCCGCATGTTGCCCATCAAGTCCATTGACTTCCAAAAGTAGTCCTCAAACTCATGCGCGATATCCCACACGGACTTGCCATATTTTTTGGCACCTTTTTCCAACTTATCCTCACCTGTGTCTGCGTCGGAAGACAAGTGCCCCACATCCGTCACGTTCTGCACAAACTTCACCGCATAACCCGCATGCCGCAGTGTGCGAATCAACACATCATCCATCGTGTACTTGCGCAGGTGACCGAGATGCGTGTAGTCGTAAACCGTGAACCCACAAGCATACAAACCCACTTGCGGCTCTGAGCGCGGCGCAAACTTTTCCACTGAGCGCGACATGGTGTTGTAGAGGTTCATACAGATTCCTTACTGGTCATATAATATATGAGAGCTCACGCGATTTGCAGTAGCGCCAATGAAGCCCACCTTAAAAGCTCCTTTTCTGTTTGTATTCCACGGATAAGATCAGGAAACCAATACTTCGTGCCACCAGTTACATGATCCATTGTAAAAAACTCATCAGCTTGCTCTGCAGAAAAATTCTGCTCCCATCGCAGCATTCTTTCGTCTTGGTGCGTGACTCGTGCCACCTGTTCTAATGTAAAAAGCTGCACTGGTACTAAACGGATTCCTTGTGCAAATGATTCGCTAGCTCTGTGGTGTCCGTCTAAGATGATGGGCTTTATCCCCTTTCTTAATGGGAGAAAACTCGCAATGATTGGGTGCGCGAAAAGAAAACTTTCTCCTTCAGTTCGGAGACCACTTTTCACATCGCTTGCCTTTCTTTCACACAGATGAACTGGTGATTGTGTTGGATGCAAAACCCTTAGCGGCAGCAAAACTGAACTCTGCGGATCGATCATTTCTAATAAAAGTTTTTCGTAGTTCGGCATATATTTCCTGTTTTTAAAATAAAAAAACCTCCCGTTTCGAGGAGGTTGTGTTGTTTTTAACGCGTTTGTGAAATTTTAAAATTATTTTGTGATTTTTCTGCAACAGGAATCCCCCTCTTTTTGCTGAGAAGGACAACAACAGGAATTTTGGTTAAATAATCTTTTTAACATCCGAGTGAAATGTATTATAAAGCAATATTTTCATCCTGCGCTGGTCATTCGCTTCCGGTCATTTTGTAATTTTGTTAAAGTTTGTTTTTTGTTTGATGCTCCGGGTCCACCCTCGCCCCTCGTTTTTCCTTGCGGCATTGGCAGCTCATCATCTGCTGCTTTCCGCTGCTCTTCTTCTTTTTTCTTTGCTTCCTCTTCTTGTTTTTTCTGCTCGGCTTGCTGCTTTTTGCGCATTTCGTCCTGCACAAATTGTTGCTGCTCAGAGTTGAGTTGCTGGTAGCGCTGCAGCATCTGTTTCTTGCGTGCTTTTTCTTCAGGACTATCAGTTGGCTTCACGCCGAGCATACTTTGCATAAAGTCGGGCAAGAAACTGAGCAAACTTTTTGTAATATCTTCAGTGATGTACTGTGCTTCTTGTGGTAAAGTGCCAACCGGTCTTGGTGGTTTTTGCGAAGCAGCACCAGCACTGGGCAGAGTTTTAGATGAAGATGAAGACGAACCAGCTTGTGGTACTCCACCAGCACTGCCCTGCTTTCCCGCTTGTGTCATTTGGGAGAGAGTCGATTGCATGTCTGGTGAAGAAAAACCGGATGGAATTGCTCCTGGAGGTGGGGTACCTGGCTGCGGCATAAATTATTTTAAATATGTCAAATGCGCGTTTAGATATGTGTGCGGTTTAACTGCAGAATTTCATGCCCTTTCATTTCTTCTGCCTTTTGTTGTTGTTCAGTTGCAGCTTGCTGGTCCTGCGACACTTTCGCTTGATACTCTGGCGATTGTTTTTCCGCTTTTAACTTTTCAAGCTCTTCTGCCAAATGCTGCTGGTCGAGTTGTTTTTGTCGCTCGACTTCTTCTTGCGCCATGCGTTCTTCGTCTTTTTTCCGCTTTTCAAGCTCAACCTCATTTTTTGCTTTTGCCTCGCTCAAAATATCATCCAAAACGTCGAGGGGGCTTTTACTAGCAGCACCCGGTGGTGGTGTCGGAGCCGAAGGCGTTGGTGCTGCAGAAGTAGTCATCGCATCATCACTTACCATTTTTCTTCTCTTTCTCCCGCAGTTTATTCTCACCGAGTTTGCGCGTTGCGACTTTCAGCGCGCTACTAATTGCTTGATACAAATTTTTGGAGCGCTCTTCCACAACCACATTTTTCCCCGGTAAGTCAACCAAAACTTTTGCGCTGGCTGCGTGCGAGTCATTTTTTTTGCGCTTCACCAAATCCAAAAACACCGTAACACGCGCTACTGAGCCGCCGTGTTTCCAGATTCGCTGCGTTTGTTGCGTCACAAAGTTGCGAATGGCATTTGTGACAGTAATTGTTTTGGATTGGACGTCGACTTTCGTGGAGTTATTCACTATGTCCAACTATAACAAACTCGCTCTACCGGTGCAAGAAAACAAAATGTCTCAAACCACTGCAGTTTGAGGAAATTTTTGCAGATTTTCAAGTGGCCTTACTCCACCGCCCGTCGTCCTTCTAGCGCTCGCGCCAATGTCACTCCGTCTGCATACTCAATATCTGCGCCGATCGGTAAGCCATGACCAATGCGCGTCATTTTTAATTCGCTCAAGTCTTCGTTGCTCTGTTGTTTCTGCCGCACCACCTCCGCGATGAATAAGGCTGTTGCTTCACCCTCCATCGTGGGGTTTGTCGCTAAAATGAGTTCTCGGACACCGTCCAATCGCTCCGCAATGTCATACAAATACAATTGGTCCGGCCCAATGTTATTGAGCGGCGCAATTGCGCCATGTAATACATGATAACGTCCGTGGTATTTCCCCGATCTTTCAATTGCCAGTACATCCAGCGGCTGCTCAACCACACACAAGAGCGTTGCGTCACGTGCTGAATCACCACAAATTTCACATGGATCAACCTCTGCCACGTTATGGCACTGTGAACACATGACCGTCTCGCGCTTGAGCGCGGTCAGTTTCTGCGCAAAATCCTCCAACTCATTTTCTGGATTATGTAAAAGGTAAAACACCAACCGCTGCGCGGATTTCGGCCCCACTCCAGGCAATCGCTCAAATTTTTCAATCAACTGCCGCACCGCCCGCGGCAACCGTGTTGTACTCGTCATGGAGTGGATGGTAGCAGATCGGTGCTATAATGGAAATATGGCTATCGAACATTCAGCAGCAAAAATAGATCACGAGATGCGAATGAGGGTTATTGCTTTTCTCGAGCAACTTGCTCTCACTCACCCAAATGCTGTCCACACAATTATTAAAGAAACACTCATGAGCACACAAAAAGACTATGTAAAGCCCAATCGTTTTCAATTAGTAGCGCAAATAGAACCCATTACTGAAACAGATATTGCCGCAAGAGAATTTCCGATTTGGTGGAGTGAAGTACTCAATATTCTGGGAAAATATGAAGAAATTTTCGGAATTGCGGGCCTACAAAAGATATTCCAATCTTTTTTAGCAAATCCTTCCCAAATTTTAGAGAAACGTTCCGATCACCTTCCAATACATTAGAAGATTAGAGTTTTGGTTCGTTTTCTTTTCCAAGGGGACTTTGGGGATTTCGCAGCACTGGTTGAACACCAGGCAATTCCTCAGCATGTTCGATTATTGCCGCTTGGTCTTGGAGATTCGAGATACCTGGTACCTTTGCGATCATTTCTGCTTGAGGGTTAGATGGCAACTGTACCGGACTCGGATTGACGGGTACTTTCACTTGACTGGCCATTAATATTCGCTTCCGTTGTTCCGCGTCATCAACTGGTGTTGAGGGAGCAGATTGGCTGCTGTCAGGAAGAACTACTGCAGGCTCTCCGCTTCCACCAGCGACTGTTTTTTTTGCAAATGGCGGCTCAGTACTCAAGAAATTCTCTAGTTGCTGAGGTTCAGTAATGTTTTTTAACTCTTCTAACCGACCATTGGCTTTATCTGTCATAGTTGCTCCAATTTGTACATTCGTTTATTAACATTATCACATCACTTCAAATTCTGCCACAACCCCACGGTGTTCCCTTCACTGTCCACAAAAGAGGCAAACAGGCCCATTCCCGGCACCTCATCAACTTTGCCAAATACTTTACCGCCGGCGGCTGTGATTTTTTCAATGTGTTTGTGGATGTCCTCAACCTCAATCACAATTGATGGGTGTTGGTTGCTTTTTTTCGATTTGGTATAGAAACCGCCATTAATTGCGCCGGGTTTGGTCGGTCCATTTTTATCCGTTGGGGTTGTCGTCGCGAGACCATACCCACCCATTTCTGGCCCCAACACTTGCACGTCCCACCCAAATAACTCTTTGTAAAACTTCACCATCCGCTCCATATTTTGAGCGGGCATTTCAAAGTGGACAACTGGATTCATGGACATAAGATCTCCTTTTGTTTTGTTGTTGAAGTTGTTTGATGAAACGAAAAAATTCTAACACGCTTTTGCGCTGCGAAATTGAGGAAATGAAATATTTACATATCAAAGTGATACAATACCCGAATGTTCGATAAGGATTTTGAACAAACTTTTTTCCAGCTTGACGTGAATGAAAAACATCAAGCTTTATCATTTGGTGAAAGAAGCGTCGCATTAGACCTTTTACTTTCGGCGCTAAACCATGTTCTACCACAAAAACTTGAAGCACTCTCGGATCAAGAATTTGACAAAGTATGGCAAGAATTTGTTAACCTCTTAGGAAGTATGAAAAGTGATTTACCAGACACCAATGATAGAAAAAATCTCGAGGATTTTTATATCGGCTTTTGTCCCATGCGACAAAACGAATCACCAGGAACTAGAGCATTCTCTTTGTTGAAGCAGTAAACTTACTCCCCCACCTCGTATCGCACGAACCGCTGTACTACAAACCGCTCGCCGATTTTGCCGCTGAGGCTTTTCACCAATTCGTCGATAGTCATTTTGGGGTCTTTGATAAATTCTTGCTCCAAGAGGTCGTCGACGTTTGCCGGGCTCATGGACGCAACTTGCATTGCCACATTTTTGGCCATTTCTTGGAATTCTGGGTTGCGGGCAACAAAATCGGTCTCGCAACGGATTTCCACTAACGCTGCAATGTGGTTGTTGCTGTGGACGTAGGCTGCGACGTAGCCTTCTTTGGCTTCACGGTCTGCCTTCTTTTCGGCTTTGGCGAGACCGTGTTGGCGAATCCATTCACGCGCCTTTTCCATGTCGCCGTTACTCTCTTCTAAGGCTTTTTTGCAGTCAAGCATCCCCGCGCCAGTTTCTTCGCGGAGGGTTTTGATATCTGCGGCAGTGACATTTGACATAAAAATTTCCTTTTTTGCTATGTTCGAAGTTTAGCTTCTCGATTTTTTTCCGGCTAAGTATCCATCAGTCACAGCCTTAATGACATACGCAACGCTACTCACGGCGTCATCGTTCGCTGGGATCACAACATCGATTGGTTCTGGATTGGTATTAGTGTCTACAAGCGCAACGATTGGAACACCAACTTTTCTTGCTTCCAACACAGCGACTTTTTCGCGGCTGGGATCGATAATAAAAAGCGCATCCGGTTTGCCTTTCAACTCGCGCACGCCACCAAAAAACCGGTCCAAACGAACCCGCTCTTTGTCCAACAACACGCGTTCGCGCTTGGTGTAAATGTCAAATTTCCCTTCTTGCAAACCTTTTTCGATCTCCAACATGCGACGCAGTGATTTATTCACTTGGTCCCAGTTGGTGAGTAAGCCACCGAGCCAACGCGAAGTGATGGTCATAATGCCTATTGGCACAACCACCTCTTTAATCACGTCACGCGCTTGTTTTTTGGTACCAACGACAACGAGGTTTTTCCCTTCTTTGCCAAGTTGGTAGGCATAGTTGTACGCGATTTGGAGTTGTGCGGCAGTTTTCGCTAAGTCAAAAATGTGGATGCCGTCTTTTTCGGTGTAGATCCATTTCGCCATTTTGGGGTGCCAACGACGCGCTTGGTGACCAAAGTGGGCACCAGCTTCAAGAAGTTCGCGTAAATCAAACTCGGGAGCTTGATTTGGAAGTGTGGAAAGATCCAACATATTTTTTTCCTTTTCGCCCTCAATTTCTTTGTGAAATGAGTGGCTCGTATGCGCAAGAAGCAAGTTCAGGAATTTTTGAAAGCTCTGTGGCTTTCAAGCTTCTCGGCACGCTTTTACAAATTTAATAAGAGTGGTAGTATACCACAACATTTGGGAAATATATGTGAAAAGGAAAAATATGAACACACTAGAAAACTTACAAAGACAAATGGATGATCTCGCCGGAATGATCACAGGTGACAAAATATTTTCTCACTCACAAGATGAACGTGAGCGTAGAATTTTTCTCATGACCCTCTTTAGCACCATTTTGTACGTTGATCCAAGCAAATTTCCAGATCATGTCTACTTACACATTCTTGTTTGTGAGCCAGGGGTATCAGCACCAAAAGGCATTCAACCAATAGAAGTCATTTCCCAAGGAGAAC
>Ga0209166_10003796_pt1 | contig 10753 bp, 10 predicted proteins | sample Coa_R1_3_FD_187151 | JGI IMG/M metagenome (GOLD analysis project Ga0209166, IMG submission 187151) | Surface soil microbial communities from Centralia Pennsylvania, which are recovering from an underground coalmine fire - Coalmine... | ecosystem: Environmental > Terrestrial > Soil >... | reverse complement strand
CGCGAGCGGGCCGACAAAATAGACACCCCAGCTGGCCCAATGTGTGGCGGCGAGAGCAGGTCCAAAAAATCGGGCGGGGTTGAGTGCGGCGCCTGTCAGCGGGCCAGCCACAAGGATTCCCAACGTGATGGTCAGGCCAATGCCGAAGCCCGAGATGGCTTTGAACGCCCCTTTTTCATCGATTGCTGTGGCAAAGACCACGAGCACGAGAAAGAAAGTGGTGATCCCTTCGAGGGACATTCCCGCCAAGACAGGAAAATCGCGCCCCAGTTCGGGAGTGCCCAAAGCGACCGTGCGCCAGATGTCATCGGGAATGACAGCCTTCAGAACGAATGCGGCGACGGTTCCGCCAAGGAGTTGTGCTGCCCAGTACAAGAGGGCTTCGACGGTGTTGATGCGCTTGGTGACCCAAATGCCGATGGTCACCGCGGGATTGAAGTGGCCGCCGGAGATATGGCCGAAGGCGGAGACCATGATGCCGATAGCGAGGCCGTGAGCAAGAGCGATGGCGAGAAGCCCGATGCCGCCGGAGCTCCGCAGATACTGGTCGGCGCAGATGGAGCCGGCGCCAAAGAAAATCAGAGCGAAAGTACCGATGAATTCCGCGACGAGTTTTTGCGTAATGCTGTACATGAAAATTCCTCCCGGGTGGAAAGGAAGATACGCGCGATTCGAACGCGTGCATTCTAGCCGCAATCCGGCGCGGAACGCCAGTCCCGGAAGAAGCTAATGTCCCGGAAGAAGCTAATAGGTGGCAGCCGAAAGCTCACAGCAAAGCTTGGGAAAAGCCGTGCCCAATCCTTGGGTTGGTGCTGTTGAAACTAGCGTGCAGCGGCCTTAGCGGGTGCTTTGCGGCGGGGACTCTGTCCGTGCCGCGTTTGGATCGCGTTTTCTGAAATTGCATCGCGGCGCGCAAAAATGCCAGCCAAAACGGGTGCGGCGCTTCCGGGCGTGAGGAAAGCTGTGGCTGAAACAAAGTGGCAATGAAGAAGCGGTGATTCGGCAGTTCCACCGCGCGAGTCTCGCCTTGCGTACCACGTGCGCTGACGCGAAGTCCGGCAGCCTGAAACTGCTTTTCGTATTCTTCGTTGACGCCGTAGTTGCAGTAGTACTGCTCGGAGTGATCTTCACCTCCGCAAATGGAATGAAGGCGAGTGTCCGGCAGAATTCTCAGGCGTTCGTCGCCGGAAGCTTTCGGGCCGCCCTCGCGGCGATTGGGCAAGCTGCAGGAAAGAGGAGTTACAACGTAATGGGTCGAACCTGAATTGTTTTCCGCGCTGTCCGCGTCCGCAATCTTCAGAACATTTCGCGCATACTCTAACAGAGTATATTGGAAGCCCCCTCAGGTTCCGGTGAAGGGCCAATCGCGAGTTCGGGCAAACTCGATGCCGCGCAACATTCCGGTGAAACTCTTGTAGGGGCTGCCGGGTGAAGCGATTAACGCATCCCATTGGCTCAGAATTTTCGGAGCGTCAGCGCTGTCGAGAGTCGGCGTGGGGAGCCAGCGCAACATGAGAGGGACCTTTAGCTTCGTGGCGGCGTCGTACAGCGCGGCGTTGGTTGCGAAGTGCGAGTGATAGGCCGGCTCGAAGTCGCCGATGATGCCAATGCGAACGGTGCCTGCCACGTTTTGACGCCTCGATCTACGATTTCAAGTGAAGAACTCACTGCATGAAAACACCAGATGAGCAAAAGGGACAGAGCCAAATTGGTGCGGAGGCTTCGTTTTAGCGTGAGGCGGCGCTGACGGGGGCGCCGACAGGCGTGAGCCAGTTGTGGCGGTCGGGCTTCGTGCCGCTGGTGATGGCGAAGAATTCTTCCTGCAACTTGCGCGTAATCGGTCCGGCAACGCCTTTGCCCACTTGAATGTGGTCCACCGAGCGGATGGGCGTGACTTCCACGGCCGTGCCCACGAAGAAAACTTCGTCGGCTATGTAAAGCATTTCGCGGGGAATGACCGCTTCTTTGCAGGGGATACGGAGATCCTCGGCAAGTTTCGTAACCGCGTCGCGGGTGATGCCGGGAAGAATGCTGGTGGCCAGCGGCGGCGTGTAAAGCGTGCCGTCGTGCGCCAGAAAAATGTTCATGCCGGAGCCTTCACTGACGTGGCCGCCGGAATCGAGCGCGATGCCTTCGGTGAAACCGTTGAAGGACGCTTCCATGCGAATGAGCTGCGAATTCATGTAGTTCGCGGCGGCTTTGGACATGGCGGGCAGCGTGTTCGGCGCAATGCGGGTCCAGGAGCTGACGCCGACGTCCACACCCTTGGAAAGCGCGTCGGGGCCGAGATAGGCGCCCCAGCTCCAACAGGCCATATAGAGGTCAATGGGAGAATTGAGCGGATTTACGCCGACATCGCCATAGCCGCGCAGAACAATCGGCTTCACGTAACAAGAATTCATTTTGTTGACGCGGACGAGTTCGCAGGCCACGTTTGAGAAATCATCCACGGAGTAGGGAAGCTCCATGCGATAAATGCGGGCGGAGTTGATGAGGCGCTGCATGTGCTCGCGGAGGCGGAAAATGGCCGGGCCCTGCTTGGTTTCGTAGCAGCGAATGCCCTCGAATACCGCGGAGCCGTAGCTGACGACGTGAGAAAGCACGTGCAGCGTGGCGTCGTTCCAGTTGATCCATTTTCCGTTGTGCCAGATTTTCTCCGTCGGCTGAATGGCCATAAATGCTCCCGTTAAAGAATGCCGCGCACGGCGGTGCGGCTCGAATTTTCAGGATAAGGTACGGGGAAGCGAGCGTCAATGCAGGAAAACTATGGATGGAGGCGCGTGCGAACCAAATTGGTGCGCTTTCGAGTTACTTTTGATCGCTATTTGAAGGGGTCTTGCCGCCAGGAGGCCTGACCGGAATGCCCAACGCTGGCCGAGCTGTTGAGGGCCCTGAGTCAAACCTCGCCAGAGCAGTGCTCGCTTCCACGAGAACACGATCCGACATGTTTTCCGCAATGCCTAATAGGAGGAAAGGAATGGCCGTTGCCGCAACCAACAGCTTGGCGCGCCGCGGCACCTTAGCCTCGGGTTCCCAACGGAAGAGTTGCGCGGAGAGAAAAAAAGTAAGGCAGGCCCACAGAGCAAGCGAGAGGACTTCCACGTAGCGGCTCCAGGGAGTTGCCGCATTCAGGACGGCTTGCTGCAGACCGTTGACAAGATAAGTAGCGGGAAGAAACAGGCCAAAGCGCTGCACGCCGCGCGGCATGAAAGCAAGAGGGAACGTGGCGCCGGAGAGAAAAATCAGGGGCAGCCACAAGAGCTGGTTCAGCACTTGGGTTTCTTGCATTGTGTTGGTTACGCTGGCAACGACCAAACCAAGCGAGCCGAAGGAAATGATCCCTATGGAAACCAAAAGAAAAAGCGTAATGGGGTTGCCAAGGCTGGGGACGTGGAAAATTACACGAGCAAAGAAAAGCTCCAGAGCGACTATCGGGAGAGTGAGCACGTAGTTAGCGACGATGCTCGACGCCAGCAGGTCGCTGGCAGTAACCGGGGCGACGTGAAACCTGCGAAGGATTCCCTGTTCGCGAAACATCACCAATGTGGCGCTGAGTCCCCAGAAGCTGCCCATGACGTTGAAAGCCAGGACGGGGCCGAGGTAAAAGGCGCAACGCGCCGGGATGCCCTTGGCAAGCAGGCCAAGCCAGAGAAAAAAGAAGGTGAAAGGCATAAAAATCACGAAAAAGAAAAACATCTTGTTGCGAAAAGCAATCTGGATACGCATGCGCGTGAGGGCGGCAAAGTTTCTCAATCGCGTAGCCTCCTTCCGGTCATTTCAATAAAAACATCCTCGAGAGAGGGAGTGGCGATTTCCAGGCTGACAAGATCATTGCCCTGGGCTTCGAGTTGTTTGACTAAAGAGACGATGGTCTGCGGCGGACGCTGCGAATGCAAAACGTAGGCGCCGTCGAGTTCGCGCGTGTCGACCACGCCTTCAAGGCTTTTCAGGATGCCGTCGGACGCGGGTTTCGAGAGGCGCACTTCGATACGCGTTGTGCCGCCGGAACGGGCCTTCAATTCACGGGGCGTGCCGAGCACAATCACTTTTCCGTGGTCAATGATGGCTACACGATCACACAGACGCTCCGCTTCCTCAATGTAATGCGTGGTCAAGAGGACGGTCTTTTTTTCGCGGCGCAGCTCCTCAATGACGTCGTAGATTTCGCGCCGGACCTGAGGATCCAAGCCTGCTGTTGGTTCGTCGAGAAAACAGACGCGAGGATCGTTCACCAGCGCCATGGCAAGCGCGAGGCGCTGTTTTTGCCCGCCGGAGAGCTGGTTGTAAAAAGAATTCTTCTTGTCATCGAGTCCGAAGCGCTTGAGCAGTTCTTGCGGATCGCGATGACGTTTGTAAAAACTCGCGAACAAGCGGATGGCTTCGATTACGCGCATTTTGTCGGGCAGGGCCGTGGCCTGCAGCGCCGCGCCGATTTCCTGCTTCAGCGCATCGGGATCGCGCTGCGGATCAAGCCCGCATACCGAGACGCGGCCGGAGTCGAGCGTGCGCAATCCCTCGAGGATTTCGACAGTGGTGGTTTTGCCCGCGCCGTTGGGACCGAGAAGGCCGAAGACTTCGCCTTCTTCCACGGCAAAGCTGACACCGCGCACGGCTTGCACGTCGCCGTAGTGCTTGACGAGGTTCTCCACTTGAAGGATGGGATTCGCCATTTTCTTGCCCCCACCACGAGAGGCGGAAATGCAAAGAAGATTCTATAGCATACCGCAGTTGTTCACTTTGTGTTTCCATAGAACCGTTTGCGGAAAGGCGATGGCTCTCGCAAATCCATACGAAAACCGGGCGCGAAATATTACGCGGCAGGAAGAGGCAGCGGGGATGGCGGATCCCTGCGCGCGGTGGTCTTCCTGCAGGCGTTTGCGGTCTCTCCTTGACAATCTACCTATGCAGTGGTACATATGTCGAATGTCTAGGAGAAGTCATGCCGATCGAAAAGTCTGATCTCCTGCAGGGCACCTTAGACCTGCTGATCCTGAAGATTGTGGCGCTCGGCCCGGTTCACGGCTACGGGATCTCGCAGCGCATACGGCAGATCTCCAAAGAAGTCTTGCAGGTGCAGCAAGGCTCGCTCTATCCCGCGCTTCACCGGCTGGAGAAACGCGGCTGGCTCGAAGCAGAGTGGGGGCAGTCCAGCAACGGAAGAGAGGCGAAGTTCTACAAGTTGTCAGCGAAGGGGCGAAAGCAATTGGCCAGTGAAGAATCGAACTGGAATCGCCTGGCGGGCGCCGTGTCGGAGATTCTCCAGACCGCGCATTAGGAGCAGCCTATGTCCTGGTGGAAATTCTTTCTTCCCAAACGCGCTTCGGGAGTACAACTCGATTCCGAACTGCGCTTTCACATTGATGAGCTCACCGAAGCTAACATGGCAGCGGGGATGTCACCTGAGGAAGCACGGCGCCGGGCGATGCTGGAATTCGGCGGCCAGGAGCAAGTCAAAGAAGAAGTGCGCGATGTCTACCGCGTACGAATCCTGGACAGCACGCTCGCCAATCTCAAGGCCGCCATGCGTTTCCTCCGCAAATCGCCTTCGTTTTCGGCCACCGTGATTCTGACCCTGGCGCTCGGAATCGGCGCTAACAGCGCTGTCTTCTCTGCTATTGACGCGATTCTCCTGCGGCCTCTGCCATTTCCCGATGCCAACCAACTCGTCCTCGTCAAGCAACACAATCCCAAAGACCCAAACTTTCGCACTTTCGTTGCTCCCGTACGTCTGGAAGACTGGGACCGCCTCAACTCGACGTTCCAGGGCCTTACGGGCTACTACACTGAGGACGTTTCCGAGTCCACCGGTGCGCTCCCGGAAAAAGTAACTCGTGCATGGGTTTCGCCCGGCTTTTTCCATGTTTGGGGGATGTCACCGACCCTCGGCCGGGAATTCTCTCCCGAGGAAGAGACGCCCAATGGACCCGCTGCAGTCCTCATTAGCGACCGCTATTGGCGCCGCCGCTTCAACGCGGATACCAACCTCGTAGGGAGAAACCTGCGACTCGATGGGCATCTTTATCCGATTGTCGGGGTGATGCCGCCGTCTTTTCTGTTTCCGAATCGCGAGACAGATTTATGGTGCCCCATTCCGGCCGGCATTTCCTACGGTAACGCTCGCGAAAACAACTGGTTCATTGTCACCGGGCGCCTTAAGCCGGGCGTCACTGTCACGCACGCGCAGGCCGATCTCGCGACGATCCAATCGCAGCTCGGGCGCCAATTCCCCAAAACTGATGGCGACCTGTCGGTCACCGTCGATGCACTCAAGGAAACCACCATCGCCGGCTCGCGCCGCTCGCTGTGGTTGCTGTTCGGTTCGGTCTCCCTGCTCTTGCTGATTGCCTGCACGAACATCATTGCGCTGCTATTGTCTCGCGCGACGCAACGTCAGCACGAAATTGGCGTTCGTTTTTCCCTGGGAGCTTCGCGTGGGGTGCTGATTTCGCAACTGCTGACGGAAACTTTTGTGCTCGCTTTGATCGGCTCAGGGCTGGGCCTCTTCCTGGCCGCCGCCACATCGGACATTTTCCGCTCGCTGGCTGCCCAGCTTCCTCGTGTCGAAGAGATTCACCTCGATGCGCGCATCATTCTTTACTCGCTCGCTTGTTCCGTCGCGGTGACCTTTCTTTGTGGTTTAATTCCTGCGATTCGCGGGACGCGTGGCAACCTTTCCGGGTCGCTGGCGCAGACAAGCCGCTCGCAAGTCTCGGGACGAAATCCGTTGCAATGGTTCCTCGTCGGCATCCAGGTCGCGCTGGCAGTGACGCTACTGGCCGGTGCTGGACTTCTGCTCCGCAGCTTCCAGCAGCTTGGGCGCGTGTCACCCGGATTTGACTCCAGCCACCTGCTGAGCTTCCAGCTCAGCATGAACTACGGCGAAACCGGCGACCTGAAAAAACTGCGCCAGTTCACCGACCGCATTCTCGAAACTCTCCGCGCTACTCCTGGCGTTGAAGCCGCCGCCATCTCTGTTGGCGCGCCCGGAGTGCCCCTGAAGTATCAGGCGGAACTCAAATTGGTCGAAGGCCGCGCCGACAGCGAGCCTAAGCTCATGGTCGATAATCGCTTTGTCTCCGCCAGCTATTTTGAGACCATGCGCATTCCGTTGCTGGCTGGAGAAACTTGCCGCGAAACCGGGGGCCCCCCGACGGTGGCAGTCAATCGCGCTTTCGCTAACGTCTACTTCAAGGACAAGTCCGTGATTGGCCATCACGTGCAATCCATAAGCGGGATGGGCTACGCGGGAGCCGCGGAGATCGTCGGCATCTCCGGCGATGCACGCGAATCCGGGGTGGATCAGCCTCCCGTTCCGACGGCCTATTGGTGCGCTCCCTTGGCCGAGCCCGGCACGTATTTTCTCGTCCGCACGCATAACGCTCCCATGACCATGGCTGAAACCATTCGCCGCCGGCTTCGCGACATCGAACCCATGCGCTCCGCTTACGATTTCGCTCCGCTGGAGCAGCGCTTCTCCGATGCGCTTGGGGAAAATCGCCTGCGCACGATTCTGCTGACCTTCTTCGCGCTGACAGCGATTTCTCTGGCGTGCGTCGGCCTCTACGGAACGCTCAGTTACACGGTGAACATGCGGCAACGCGAAGTCGGTCTGCGTCTTGCATTGGGAGCTTTGCGGGAGCAAATCGTGAAGCAGTTCCTCGTTCAGGGGTTGGCGGTTACATCGGCTGGCTGCGTGGCCGGTTGGGGACTCGCGATGGCTTCTGGGCGAGTGCTCTCTGGAATGCTCTATGGAGTTTCGCCGACGGATGCAGCAACTTTGTCCGCCGTCATTTTTCTAGTTCTGATTGTTGCAGGAATCGCTTCCTTGGTGCCGGCGGTTCGCGCCGCGCGTGTGGATCCCATGCAGGTTCTTCGCGAGGAGTAGGGCGGTAACATTTTCCAACGTCGGATGCGAAGCGATCACTCATCGAGTGACCTTCCCTGTTCAAGCAAGTAGAAATCCTTCAAAATCTGCAATGACGCGACGCAGAGTTCGGCGCCAGTCATTTCCGGTGAGAGTGTCCCCGAATGGGGGCGCTTTTCTTTTTGCCCTTTTTGGCGGGTTTCCAGAGGTGCTTCTTCAGATCGACGCGAAACTCGACGAGCGTGATGCCTTCACTTTCGAGAAGTTTTCTTTGAAGCAATGCATGAGGCCCGCGAATCAAGATTTCGCCGCGGTCGCCGATCACGCGGTGCCAGGGAATACCCTTTCCGGAAGGAGTTGCAGCCATAGCGCGCCCGGCCGTGCGCGCGCCGCCAGGCAGACCTAAAGCTTTGGCCAGCCCTCCATACGTTAGAACCTTTCCGCGAGGAATTCGTTGCACGAGCCGATACGCAGGATCCCAGGACATTTCTTTGTTGTTGCTCCTCTTTGTTGTTACTCCGCGGTGCCAATCCGTATCAAAGAAAAAGGAACCTCATGGTAGGTGTGAGCTTCGGGAAGAACAAGAGAAAAATGCCGGCACCGGGTTTAATGGAGTAGCTTTTGGGATTTCGTTCCTAGACGAAAGTGAAGATGTGCCAAACAAATGGAACGTAGAAGAAAAAGTGATGGGGTTTTAACCGCAGACGCGTTTAGGGTGAAGGCGTTACTGATACGGTGCAACTTTTGGTGAAATTCCGTGTCTAATATTGCAGAGCGTAGTGGAAGCTGATTACACTACGCACCTGAGCAGCAGGAGATGAGGTAAGGTCATGGCTTTTGTTCGCCGCAAAGGGAATTCGTTCTACCTGGTGCACAACGTGCGCCGCGGCGAAAAAGTGCAGCAATTACATTTGGCGCGTTTGGGACAGCGCGCGCGCATTACCGAGGAGGTCGTAAAGGAAGTTTCGAAGAAACATCCGTTCGTGGAGCTTAATTGGAGAGCTTTGCGGGAGCAGTGCAATCACTCTGCGGACCTGGCGAATCCCCAGTCGCCGGCAGTCCAGAAACTTGTATCCTCGCTTCGCACCCTCAACCTCGAATTGGCGGACGTGTTTCCGCCGCTCCTCCGAATTTCAGAATCGCCCGTAGTGGCAAAGGAACTGCTGGTACAATTGCGGCTCCTCCAATCCACCATCCAGGTCAAATTGGAACAGTTTGACCGGGGACGCGGGCGGTACGGCAACCAGCAGGGGCGGGTTCGCTAGGAGGCGGTTATGAGCGACTACATTCTTTCTCTAGATCCAAGCAAGCGCAGCTCGGATACGATTGATTTCCAGGCATCGCTGCGAGCGAAGATTGTCGGCCAGGAAGAAGCGGTGCAGGCGCTCGTGGACCTCTACCAGGTGTTTCGCGCCGGCTTGAATTCGCCGGGCCGACCCGTGGGCAATCTGCTCTTTCTAGGCCCGACCGGCTCAGGCAAGACGCGCATCGTGGAAGCGGCTGCGGAGATTCTGTTTGGAGACGCCCGCGCGGTGATCAAGGTGGATTGCGCGGAGTTTCAGCATTCGCATGAGATTGCCAAGCTGATTGGCTCGCCTCCGGGCTATCTGGGACACCGGGAAACGCACCCGTTGATCACCCAGGAGGAATTAGCAAAGAGCCACACAGACAAACTGAAGCTCAGTTTCTTGCTATTTGACGAGATTGAGAAGGCTAGCGACGCATTATGGCAACTTCTACTGGGTATCCTGGATAAAGCGACGTTAACACTCGGTGACAATCGCAAGGTGGATTTGTCCAAAACGGTGATTTTCCTTACCTCCAATCTGGGCGGCGGGGAAATCACCGAGCTGATGGAAGGTGGCATGGGCTTCATTCAGCCTAAGGACAAACCGACAAGCGGGTTGGACGAAAAAGTACAGCGCACCGCGGCGGAAGCGGCGCGGCGCAAATTTTCCCCGGAATTCATGAACCGCCTGGATAAAGTCGTGGTCTTTCATCCGCTAAGGAAGGAACAGCTGCAGGAGGTTCTCGACATCGAATTAGGTCAAGTGCAGCAGCGCGTGCTGGATACTGCAAAGGGACAATTCCTTTTCCGGGTGACACCCTCCGGGCGGGATTTCCTACTTACAGAAGGCACGGATCAGCGCTACGGTGCGCGGCACTTGAAGCGGGCTATCGAGCGCCACGTGGTTTACCCCCTGGCCAATCTTCTCGCGACGGATCAGGTGAATTTGGGCGACTTGGTATGCATTGATTGGGACAAGACCAACAACCGTCTCACCTTCGTTCGCGAGGGCGAAGGAGCGCTCGTGGAGCCGGCTGCCAGGAAAGCTGGTGCGGCTGCCGCAGGGGCCGAAGCGACCGACGGAAAGTCAGCCAGCGCGCCTGAGGAAACCGTTGCAGAGGAGAAGAAGTCGCGTGCGGCGCAACCTGGCGGGGGACCTGCGGCGGCGCCACAAAGCCGGAAGAAGCAAGATCGATCCAGCTCCTAGGGCAACAAACGCTCTTAAGGTAAGACTTTAACTGGAACTTCGGGGCGCATCCAATTGCGCCCCTTTTTGTCGTTTGCCCGCTGACACAAAATGTTCTGCTCTGTCTGCCTGTTCTCTCATTTTTGACTCAATTGGAACGCAATCTCAGGTTGTGAGACGGCCTACAAAACTCAAAATCCTGTAACTGACTGAAACCAGTGCGTTTCCTCACTAGCAACACTGTGAAAAAGATTGGCACCTTCCATGCACTATCTCAATCTTCGCGCGAGAGCTGAGACGCGCGCCGCGTTTGGGGGGAACTGGACGCGGAGAAGGGTCGAAGCGATGAAAGCAGCCGTCCGACACCAACTGGACCCAAGCATCCGCAGCAATGACACCCGGGATTTTCATGCCT
>Ga0209166_10003795_pt1 | contig 10754 bp, 7 predicted proteins | sample Coa_R1_3_FD_187151 | JGI IMG/M metagenome (GOLD analysis project Ga0209166, IMG submission 187151) | Surface soil microbial communities from Centralia Pennsylvania, which are recovering from an underground coalmine fire - Coalmine... | ecosystem: Environmental > Terrestrial > Soil > Unclassified... | reverse complement strand
CGGAATGCGGATGGCTCGGTGCAGTTCAATGATGAAGAGCCGCGGCTGTTCCAGACTTGCATGTTCACCAGCTACATGGACGAGTACGTTCCGGCGATCATGCGGGAGATCAACTCGCGTTACGACATGGATTGCTTCTACACGAACGGATGGCCGCCGATCGGGAGCCTTCCGGAATGCCATTGCGCGGTCTGCAGCAAGCTTCCGTCGCCTGACACCACAGCCTACTGGCAGGTTTTTAACGACCGCGTCCTGGAGTTGTGGCGTAAGTACGACGCGATTGCGAAAGAGAAGAAGCCGGACAGCTTTTTCTTCGCAAATCTTGGCGGGAACGTGCGGTGCGGGCCGAATCTGGATCGGCTGGGAAAAACCGCGGTGTGGTTTCAGGCGGATAATCAGGGACGGACTTATGGAGATCCCGTTATCTGGGGATGCTCGCTGCAGGGGCGTGTGTGCAATGCCATGATGGACGGGAAGTTTGCAGCCAATGTCACGGCAGCGTACTCCACCGGGAGCGTGCGCTGGAGGAACGGTTCCAAGAATCCGGCCGAGGCGAAGATGTGGCTGAATGAAACCCTGGCCAGTGGAATGGCGCTGTATTACCACTTCATCGGATCGGAAGGCGGTTTTGGACAAGATGTGCGATGGCAGAAAGTTGGGTCGGATTACTTTCAGTGGGCGGCAAGACACGATGCGCATTTGAAGGGGCAGCGCTCGATCGCCAACATCGGTGTTGTCATGGGGCAGAGTACGCAGCTTTTCTATCCGGGCCCGGCGACGCTGCACTCGCCGCATTACATGCGGGAGACCACTCATGGGATTTATGAGACTTTACTGCGGGGACGATTTGCTTTCGACTTCGTACACGAAGACCGGCTCGATGCGAAAACACTGAGCAAATACCGTGCGTTGTTGCTGCCCAATGTCGCCATGATGAGCGACGGGCAATGCGAACAGATTCGCAGTTACGTTCGCGCGGGAGGCTCGGTTATGGCGAGCTTCGAGACGAGCCTGTACGACGAGAACCGGAAACCTCGCGCCGATTTCGGTTTGGCTGATCTGCTGGGGATCAGCAAGGCGGGAGAGGTGATCGGTACGAATGGCAACGCATACTACGGATGGATCGAACGCGGTCATGCAATTGTCGACGGCTTTGCGGGCACGAAGTGGCTGCCGGGCGCGCAAAATCGCGTACCGGTAAAGCCGGTGGAGGCGCCGGTGCTGACGGTCGTGCCGGGATTCGTGCAGTATCCCCCAGAATTGGCATATCCCCCGGTGCCGCATACGGATGAGCCCGCGGTCGTGCTGCGTGAGTCTGGATCGAGCCGGATCGCTTATTTTCCGGGAGACATCGAGCGGACGTTTTGGCTGACTGGGCATGGGGATCTGTTGCGTCTGCTGCACAATACGATCCGCTGGATTGCCCGAGATGAAAGCCTGGTGCAGGTTGAGGGCGACGGGTTTCTGGAGATGTTCGCCTGGGAAACGGCGCGGGGTTATGCCGTGCACCTGCTCAACTATACGAACCCCAATGCGGATCATGGCTGGCTTCAATCTGTCTATGCGGTGGGTCCGCAGAGTGTCAGGATGGCGCTGCCGGGCGGGGTCAAGGTGAAATCGGTAGAACTGCTGCGTGCCGAGACTAGCGTCGAGTTCCAGGTGGAAGGGGAGGTACTGCGATTCACCATTCCCCGGGTCGAGGATTACGAAGTTGCCGCCATCAGCGTCGCATGATGTCGGTGCAGAGGCCGGGGAAATTGCCGTATAATCCGGCGCGGATTCCATCCGCAATGCCGCCTCAGGTCTATGGGACCTACAGAATCCAGCGATCGCCGTCAGTCCGCGTCTGAGCGGTACTCCATCGCCATTATCACGCTTGAAGAAGAGATGTTCCGGGAAATGCGGCGGGCGCTGGCTCCCAGCTTCCGGGCCACGCTGGCCAGTACGGAATCGCAGATCAAGACACTCATTGACGACCCCGATATCCATGGAATTGTGCTTGACCTGGAGAGCATCGGGGAGGAGCCGGCGGACGGGATCGAAGTGTTGCAGGAGATGCGGCGGCTTCGGGACGACCTGATCATGGTGGCGATTACGGAATCGAGCAGCAGCGAACTGCCGCTGCTGGCGAGCCAGGCGGGGGCGGATCACTTCTTTGGGAAACCGGTGGACTGCGAGCAACTTCGAACCTTGCTGCTGCAGACTGCGGAAAAGCGGGCGCTGCAATTCGAAGGGCAATGGCTGCTGGACCAGGTCGAGAACAAGGCGGCGTTCTGCGGCCTGATCGGCGGCAGCGAAGCCATGCGCAAGGTGTACCAGGCGGTCGAGGCGGTCGCCAATAGCAATGCCAGCGTGGTGATTCGGGGCGAAAGCGGGGTCGGGAAAGAGTTGGTGGCGCGGGCGATCGTCGAAACCGGGGAGCGGCGGGACCAGCCGTATGTGTGCCTGAACTGTTCGGCGCTGCCCGAAACCCTGATGGAGTCGGAGCTATTCGGGTACGAACGGGGGGCGTTTACCGGGGCGGAGGCGGCGAAGCCGGGAATGATCGAGTTGGCGCACCGGGGAACGCTCTTTCTGGACGAGATCACGACCCTTGACCACGGGTTGCAGAGCAAGCTGCTGCGGGTGCTGCAAGAGCGGTCGGTGCAGCGGCTGGGGGGCAGAGCGGCCAAGAAGATTGACTTCCGGCTGATCACGGCCACCAACGACGACCTGGAAGACATGGTGCGAAAGGGGCGGTTCCGCGAGGACCTATATTACCGGATCAATGTGGTACCGATCATGGTGCCGCCGTTACGGGAGCGGGAGGGGGATATTGCGCTGTTGGTGGAACACTTCGTCCGGCTGTATTGCACGGCGAACAAGAAGCCGGCCAAGCAGGTGCAGCCGGATGCGATGGAGATCCTGGAACAGTATTCGTGGCCGGGGAACGTGCGGGAACTGGAGAACGTAGTGCAGCGCATGGTGCTGATGAGCGACGGGGCGGGGATCACGGCGCATCACCTGCCGCAGCAGTTGCTGGTTTCGAGCGCGGCCAGCCAGGAAGCCATTCTGATCCCGGAAGAGGGCGTGGACTTTGACGCCGAGATGGAAAGGATCGAGATTGCCTACCTGAATGCGGCGCTCCGGCGAACCAATGGAAAAAAATCGGCCGCAGCCAGCCTGCTGCGGATCGATTCGCAGCGGATGAAGTATCTTTGCCGGAAGTTAAACCTCTAAGCGCTGCGATTTCGGTTAAAAATTAACCAGAATACGGTTAAAAATTAACCCGATACAAATTTTTGACCTACAAGGCAATCCAGAAAACCGGCAAGAAGGTGCCCATAAAGCCAGCAATTTGCTGAGTTTCGGGAGAGAAATGGGGACAACAATCTGTTTGGCACGCCTCTTGCTAAAGAGGAATGCGTTGGGCAGAGACAAAAACAAAAATTGATAGGAGCTCACAATGACGATCCAGAAGAAATCTTTGATCAACTCCCTGAACACCACGAAGAAGGCCATTGTGGCCTCCACCCCGGCCACCGGCAAGGCCGCCACTGGAACCGTGAAGCCGGCCCTGAGTGTGAAGCCTGGCATGAGGGCTGGTGTGAAGGGTGGTATCCGCCCCGCCAAGATGTACTAGCTCGTTAGATGCAAGAGTTGTTTTGCAGGAGGGACGAAGAGGCTGCCGGGGGAGGCAGCCTCTTCGTCCGTTCGTTTACCAGACTTTCCGCCCGAGAAACTCCCAGACGGTGTGCGCTGCGAGGCTAGCCACGCTCCGGCGAACGCCATAGAGTCGAGCCGTTCCTGTCATCCCGGGCCGCATGGACCCATTCGGATTGTCCACCACTAAATCAAAGACGTAAAACTTGGGCGGACTTTGCCCCTTGTACTTGCTCAGGTCGATCAGGCCGGGAGCAATATCCGAGGATAGCGGGGCGATGCGTACGGTGCGAGCGTTGTGCTTGCTCAACATGCCGTCAACCTGCAACCGTGCAGCGGCGTCGGCCTGGAATTTGTACATATCGAACTCGGAGACGTAGATTCGGGCGCGCAGGTGCGAGAGGTCGCCGACCTCGGCCAGTTCGGCACCCTCCGGAACGTAGGCGCCGAGCTTGTCGCCGACTCGTGGAGTCAGGACGACTCCTGAAGTTGGGGTAGATACCGCGAGGCTCGCGATCTCAGAGTTGAACTGGCGAGTCTGCTGGCCCAGCCGGTCGCGATCCTTGGCGGCAGAACCGAAATCAGCGTAATGCAAAAATTCGGAGTTCGCCTTTTGCGTGGCCATCTCCAGGTCGGATTGGCTGCGCGCTGCCTTGGCATCGAGCCGTAGATTGCTGAGCTGGAGGATCGGGGCGCCTGCCTGGACCTGCTGGCCCTCGTCGGCATAGACGCGGGCCACAGTTCCGGGGACGAGGGCCCGAATCACGGATATGTTGCCGGGTTCGAGGACGAATCGCCCCACCGCGGTTTCGTGCCATATGGGCAGGAACACAAAAACAATGGCGGCCGCAGAAAGGACAAGTTTGCGAGTGGGATTGAACCAGGCGGCGATGCGATCTTTTTTGTCGAGATATACGAATTTCATAAAGTTCCAAAGGGTGCGAAGGCGGCCACGGAAGATCATGTAGGCCGTCGCGTATTCGAACAGGAAGCCCCAGTCCGCGCTGAAATTGCGCGCGATGTTGCCGATGAAACTGGCGAAGATATACAGGACGGAATAGCTGTAGAGACCAGAAAGGATGGCGTACACGACATAGCCGGGACGGCGGCGCGGGGGCACGTAGGGCACTTCGACCGGCAATCGCCAGATGTTTCGCTTCACCCAACCAGACAGATATAAGGTTGAAGCCTCCTTCAGGTCCGAAATCCCCATTAAATCGCACATGATGTAGTAGCCATCGAGCTTCATCAGGGGATTCCAGTTGATGAGGACGACGGCAATTCCGGTGAAGAGAATGATGGTATAGGCGAAATCGTGGACCGGCGTGTTAGGAGGTGTTGCCCACCAGATGGGGGTGACCAGAGCACAAACCATCAGTTCGGCCCAAACTCCTGAGACTGCGATCATGAGCCGCTGAAAACGATTGGCTTTGACCTCGCCGGCGGTGGTGTCGGTGTAGAAGGCCGGCGCGAGATAGATGAGCAGGAATCCCATCGCGGGCACCGGGGCTCCGTAATGCTTGCAGGTCAGACCGTGACCGGTCTCGTGAATGCAGAGCAAAACGGAGCCGATGATCCAGAAAGCGGCGACATCGAACCAGCTCTTGTCAGCGAAGTTGTAGAACTCGAAAGTATCTCGGCCGACTTCGCTCCAATGGGTAATGAAGATCCCGGCGGTGAAGGCAAAAGCCAGCAGAGTCAGGGCGACGAACCAGGGCGCGTACATGAAGCTGATGTGGCGGTAAAGCCAGGCCAGAAAACGGTCGGGATTCACGGCGGGGAACTTGATGGTCGAGAGGTCGCCCCAATCCATTTTCTTCTGGAGGCGCCGGCGCTCGTTCGCGGTCTTCTGCATCAGCTTGATGTTTTTTTCCTGGGGCGTCTGGTACCAGAAATTCATGGCGTCGATGTCAGCCGCGAAGTCCCGGACCGTTTCCTCCGAATAGAGGACGCCAGTTTGGGCCGAATACAAATCCGCTATTTCTGCGAAGGAGCGCTGTCCATCGAAAAGCTGGATCAGATCCCACGTGTCGGGAGGAAAGGTGAACAGGGCATCGACGCCGGGGACGAAAGCCCGAACTTCCCGCTTGCCTTCTTCAAAGTGTTCGCGGAAGACGACGTCGGGATGGACGCGCGGAGGACGCTGGCTGATGAGCTTGGCGGGAAGCTCGGGAAGCGCAACGTTAAGGGCTTGCGTGATGTTCATCGCAGGGCATCGAGAGTGATGTTCGCATCCATGCCGGGACGAAGAGCGCCGCGGGAGCCCTCGAGTTCAACCATCACTTCGAAGGTGCTGCTGGAAGGGTCGACGACAGGACTGACTTCGAGGACTCGGGCCTTGTAGCTCTGATCGGGAAGATCAGGAGTGGTCAGCGGAAGTTCCTGGCCGCACTTGACTCGTCCGATGAAACGCTCGGGCAGGGTGAAGCGCATGCGGAGAGGGCCGTCGCCGGTGATCCAGAAGAGGCGGTCGCCGCGGGCGACCTGTTGTCCTTCGCGGACGTAGCGGCGGCCGAGGACTCCGGAGAAGGGAGCGCGAATCTGGGTCTTCTCCAATTCCAGTTCGAGGGAGTGCTGGGCGGCTTTGTCGGTGACCAGCATCTGCTCCACCCGCTGGACCTCGAAATGTTCCTCTTCAGCCTTGTATTTGGCGTGCTCGAATTGCTCAAGAGGAATGAGTTGTGCGTCCCAGAGTTTTTTGGCGCGCTCGTAGTCGGCGTCGAGAACCTTGGCTTCCGATTTCCAGCTATTGAGGCCCGCTTCGGTGCTCAGCGTTTTGGAGCGTGCGGCTTCGAGCTCGGAGGTGAGCTGGCGGTCATCCAGTTGTGCGAGCACGTCGCCGGCGTTGACGCGAGCGCCCACATCAGAGTTCAGCTTGGCAACGATGCCGTCGCGCTGGGCGAGCAGGTCGAGTTGGTGTTCGACGATCAGGGGACCGGAAACGGTGAAAGGCTTCTCCGCCGTGGGCGGATCGGGAGCAGGTGCGGTTGGAGAAGGCGTGGGAGCGGTGGCTGCCGAGACGCGGTCTGGAGTCTGTGAGGAGCAACCAGTGAACAGGAGCAAAGCCCATCCCAGGGAAATAGCAACGAGAATGAGAGACTTCGATCGACGCATGTTTACACTCCAAACCACGACCACAGTCGCGAATACAGCCAGACGAGCGGGCTGCGGAAAAGCACATACCCGGAGGGATACCAGCCTACGCGCACTTTGCCGCGGCCTTCCATGCCGGCGCGAATTGCCCCATCTTGATTTGCAATGGCCACGCGGGCGAAGAATACGCGCGAATTGGCCAGGAGAGCGCCCTTGGGGCTGACCAACGCCACGGTTCCGTGAAAAGTCCGAGTGGGAAAGCTATTCAACTTCACGGATGCTGCCGAGCCCGCTCGCAGCAAGGATGCATCGGTATCGTCAATGGCAACATCGACGATGGCGCGGGAAGTGTCCACGACTTCGGCGAAGCTGTCTCCGTACTGCAGTCGGCGCCCGACCATGTTCTCGACATGGGGAGTGGCGATGACGCCATCAATCGGGGAGCGCAACTGCGTCTTGTCGAGGAGTTCCTGATCGCGGGTCACTTCCGATTTCCAATAATCGGCCTGCACGTGCTGAATGCCGGCGTTGGTGCCGTCGTTGACCGAGAGGGCATGATTCATCTCCAGGAGCGCGGTTTGATACTTCGCTTGCGCTTGCGCGAGGAGAGCGCGGAAGTCCCAGTCGGCGAGATCGGCAATGACCTGTCCCTTGGTGACGGGGTCGCCTTCGTGCACATAGACTTTGCGCACCACGCCTTCGACCTCGGGCTGAACCTGCGCAGAGTGCAGCGGCGCCACGAGCGCGTCTCCGTCCACGCGCATGGGCAACGGGAATGCGGCGAGGAAGATCAGCAGGAGCGCGGCGGCGATCATCATGAAGACGCGCCGGCGCTTTTCAATCGCCATAAACTTCCGTTTCTTCTCGAGCATGGGCTGGAGCACGGAAATGAATGGCACCTCTTTGTACATCTGCGCATTGCGCAACGCGACAGTTGCCTGCCCGGCAATGACTTGCAGGACTTCAATGTGAGCGGGAGATAGGAAGTCGGGATCGGGGCTGACCAGACCCATGATGCCCACGCGCCCGGTGTCGTCATTCAGGGGAATGGCGTAGAAGGCACGCATCCCGGAGGCGGCGAAATAACTTTTGAACTTGGCGCGGGTTTCTTCGCGAATGCTATCGATTTCATCGTCATGCTGGCGGACATGGACGACACCTTCCGATAACAGGCTCCAGCGCAAGATGTCGTTGAGCGGGGCGATGTCGGCGGCGTCGGGATCGAGCTGGGTCACGCCACTGACGGCGCTGAGTTTGTACTTGCCGCCCTGCTGCAGGGCAATGGCGGCGCGCTCATAGGGAATCAAAGCCTGGGGAGCATCGACAATGGTTTGCAGCACGCGTTCCAGGTTGAGGGTAGAGGTAATCTCGCGGCTTACCGTGACCAGCATTTCAAGGACTTCGACCTTGCGCTCAGCCAGCAAGAGGCTGGCGTTGTGCAGTGCAATACTGGCGGTTTCGTTCAGGCTGGTGAGGACGAACAGGTCATCTTCGTCGAAGGGCGCACCATCGAGCCGATTAATGGCCTCGACGACTCCGACCAGCGAGCCTTTGTCGATCAGCGGGGTGACCATGATCGACTCGACAGCGCCTTCCTGGTGGTCTTGATTGCGGAGAACGAGGCGCTCGTCCGCCGGATCGTAAAGCAAAACCGGCTCACCGTTATCGGAGACAGCAGCAGCGATGCCCTCACCCACCTTTTGGATCATGCCTTGGCGGGTAGTAGGATCGTCACCCGCCTGGTGCGTCAGCGAGAGGCTTTCATCTCCCTGGAGCATCCAGATGTTGACGGCGGCGCATTCAAGCATTTCGCGGGTCTTGCCGCCGATGATGGGGAGCAGTTCGTCCATTTCGAGAGTCGAGCTGAAGACTTTCTCGATGTCGTAGAACTGGGTGAGGCGGGTAATGGAGTTCAGCGAGTTGTTGCGCTCGTCTTCGTAGGCCTGGGAGGCTTTCAGGGCGCGGGCTGCCAGCTCGCAGAAAGGCTCGAGATCGGCAAGCGTGGTGCGATCGGGAATGGTGTCGAAAGTGAGAATCTCGATCGCACCGATCAGGGCGTCATCCACGACCAAAGGGAGGCACACGAGGGCTTTCAAGGTGCGGCGAATATTGAGGTGAGCATATTCTTCGCGCGCCAGCGTGCGGCCTTCGTAGATGGCGGTTGCCGGATCATGTGCGAGCGAACCCAGGGTTCCAGCGTCTGCCGCGACTGTCTGATCCGGCTGGGCGTCATCCCCGATGGTGGCACATGCCGACCAGCAGAGGCCCTCATCGTCCTCGAGCAGGAGGTAAAGGATTGAGGTGGTTCCAGGAAAGCGTTCGAGGAGAGCCTGGGCAATCACCCGGGCACGGGCAGGAGTCTCGCTAACGGCGAGCAGCCGCGAGGCGAAAGCCACGAGGTTGAGGTCCAGATTCGAACCTGGAGTGGTTGCCATGATTTGGGTTTTGAGACCGCAAAAACCGGTATCGGGGGAGGAGCGAGTTCCACTTGCAAAAATTGCAAGCTTCTTCTACTTTGAGCGGGCACTTTATCAGAGGCTTTGCTGAGAGTCAATGATGATCTCGGCCGACACTGCGGGTAGTAGCCAATTCAGGCGAAAGGCGAGGGGCGCGTGGAGATCGAAGTTCGCAATCGAGGGGAAGTCAAGCTGATTAAGCTTACAGGCAGGCTGACGCTGGGTGATTCGGTGGATCGCCTGCGGGCCACGCTGGACGATCTTTTGGCCACAGGGGCGAACCGGTACGTACTCGATCTGGGGGACGTTTCGATGCTCGACTCCAGCGGCATCGGGCTGCTGGTCATGTATCTGAACAACGCGAAACAGCGGGGAGGCTCGCTGAAGCTGTTGAATCCCTCGAAGTTTGCGGTTCAGACTCTGAAGATGATCGGACTATTGAAGCTTTTCGACATTTTCCAGGACTCAGAAGAGGCGGTCGCCTCGTTCCAAGTTTAAAATCTCCTCAGGACTGTGGCTTCTGTTCTGCTAGTGCGAAGGTGTGCCTGGATGAAATTCGATCAAACTTTGCTGAGGAGCTTGCCCAAAGTACTGCTCCACGAGCATCTGGATGGAGTACTGCGGCCGGAAACGATTGTCGAACTGGCGGAGAATGCTGGGTACAAGGACCTTCCGACAAAGGACCGGGAGCAACTGGCCAAGTGGTTTCATCAGGGAGCGAATCAGGGGAGCCTAGCCAAGTATCTGGAGGGCTTCAAGCACACCATTGCGGTTACGCAGACGGAAGAGGCGCTGGAGCGAGTGGCATATGAGCAGGCTGAGGATTTGAGCCGGGATGGCGTGGTTTATTACGAGACCCGATTTGCGCCGCTGTTCCATACCAAGAAGGGGCTGTCTCATCAGCAGGTGGTGGCGGCGGTGCTGAAGGGAATGGCACGAGGGCGGCAGGATTTCGGAGTGCAATCGGGGCTGATCATTTGCGCCATGCGCAATATGAATGTGTCGCTGGAGATGGCCGAACTGGCAGTCGATTTCCGCGAGCGAGGGGTGGTGGGGTTCGATCTGGCGGGAGAAGAGGGAGGGTTTCCTCCCAAGAAGCACGTTGATGCTTTTCACTACATTCAGCGGGAAAACTTCAATATCACGGTGCATGCGGGGGAGGGCTTTGGGAAAGAGTCGATCTGGCAGGCAATTCAATATTGCGGCGCGCATCGGATCGGGCATGGGACTCGCTTGATTGATGACATCGCGGTGGCGGAGGGCAGAGCGGTGAAGCTGGGTGACCTGGCGCAATATGTACTGGACAAGAGAATTCCGCTGGAAGTGTGCCTGCTCAGCAATGTGCATACGGGGGCGACACCGAGTCTGGAGCAGCATCCATTCAAGATTCTGTATCAGGAAAAATTTCGAGTGACGCTCAACACCGACAACCGGCTGATGAGCGATACCTCGATGACGAAGGAGTTTGCGGCGGCAGCGGAAACGTTCGGGCTTACGCTTGAAGATTTTGAAAAGATCACGATTAATGCGATGAAGAGTGCCTTTCTACCATAGCAGCGATGC
>Ga0209166_10003794_pt1 | contig 10756 bp, 10 predicted proteins | sample Coa_R1_3_FD_187151 | JGI IMG/M metagenome (GOLD analysis project Ga0209166, IMG submission 187151) | Surface soil microbial communities from Centralia Pennsylvania, which are recovering from an underground coalmine fire - Coalmine... | ecosystem: Environmental > Terrestrial > Soil >... | reverse complement strand
GCCGGTGCCGAGGATGGTGGCGCGGGAGATCAGGTGTGGGGACATGAGCGAGTTAACAGTCGATAGTCTACAGTCGAAAGCGGGGAAGAAGATAACGCACCCTTCGAGTCAGGGTAAAGAGACGCGGAGAGCGCGAAGGTTCGCAGAGAATGGTTCGCAGAGAAGCACAGGCAAAAATCGCTGCGCCGGGCAAATCGGACATTACGCCATGCGGCGGCCTATGGCTGGGGCGATGATGCGGAGCTCAGCCATGAGTTGGGCGAAGGCGGCGGGCTCCAGGGATTGAGCGCCGTCAGAGAGGGCGTGGTCGGGGTCGTTGTGGACTTCGATCAGGAGGCCGTCGGCGCCGGCGGCTACCGCGGCGCGGGCCATGGGGGGAACTTTGTCGCGGCGGCCGGTGCCGTGGGAGGGGTCGGCCAGCATCGGGAGGTGCGACAACTTTTTGATTACGGGGATGGCGGCGATGTCGAGGGTGTTGCGGGTGTAGGTCTCAAAGGTGCGGATGCCGCGCTCGCAGAGGATTACGTTGTAGTTGCCGCCGGCGAGGATGTATTCGGCGCTGAGGAGGAGTTCTTCCATGGTGGCGGACATGCCGCGCTTGAGGAGAACCGGTTTGCGGACTTCGCCTAGGGCGCGCAGGAGATGATAGTTCTGCATGTTGCGGGCGCCGACCTGAAAGATGTCCACGTAGCCGAGCATCATTTGGACTTGCGACGGGTCCATAACTTCGCTGACGGAGAAGAGATTGAATTTTTGCGCGGCTTCGCGCATCAGCTCGAGGCCTTTTTCGCCCATGCCCTGGAAGGCGTAGGGCGAAGTGCGCGGTTTGAAGGCGCCAGCGCGCAGGATTTTGGCTCCGGCTTTGGCGACGGATTCGGCGATGGAGAGAATTTGCTCGCGCGATTCGACGGAGCAGGGGCCGGCGGCGACTACGACTTCGTTGCCGCCAATTTTTACGCCGTGGCCTAGATCGACGATGGTGCCTTCGGGTTTGAACTCGCGGCTGGCTAGCTTGAAGGGTTGGGTGATGCGCATGACCTCGCGCACGCCGTCGAGCAACTCGAAATCGCGATGATCGAAATCGCGATGGACGCCTACGGCGCCGAGCACGGTGTGGGATTCGCCGGTGGAGCGATGGACGTTGAAGCCGCTGGCGATCAGGCGGTCGATGACGTGCTGGATTTGGGCGTCGGAGGCGCCTTCTTGCATTACGATAACCATGGTGTGGCTGGTTCCCTTTCGCCGGTCTAAAGACCGAGCAATATAAGCAAGAGCCCGCTTTGGAAAGTGGGCGCTACAAAGGCGAATACTGGCCGGTCTAAAGACCGGCCACTACAAAGAACGGGCGCTACTGCATCTTGTCCTTGTCGACTACATCACCTAAATGCATGGCTTCGCGTTCGGCGCTGCGGGCTTCGTCGATGATGCGCTCGAAGAGGCGGCGAATGGCGGCGTCGGTGAGCGGGCCGGGATTGGTGCGCTCGGCGTTTTCGAGGACTTCTCGCTCGCGGTCGGGTTGATAGAGCGGAAGATTTTCGGCTTGCTTGATTTTGCCGATTTCGAGGGCGCAGCGGGAACGCTGGTTGAGCAGCTCGACGAGTTTGCGATCGATTTCATCGATTTGGCGGCGCCAGTCGGAGAGGGTCATGGGAGTTCACAGTCGACAGTCGAAAGTTGAAAAGCTCCACGAAGGTGGCCGCTACGGCTGGCGGCTGGTACAGGTACATGTCCATATACGTTGGGCGTTGCAAGTGCCTCCGATGATGTTGTAGGGGAGAAAAGCGTCGGCTGAGTGTTTACATCTTGCCGAGATGGGGCGCAGCGTGCTGCGCCCCTACCGGAGCATTCGCCGTTAGGGCGGTTGGAGATCATGGGGCGACCTCGCGGCGGGATAGGCCGTGGGTGGCGGCTTGTTTCAGCAGGCGGATTCGTTCCGCTAGGGCGACGCTGGCGGCTTCTACTGATTTTGCGTTTTCGATTTCGGAGACTAGGGCGGAGCCTACTACGGCGGCGTCGGCCATGCCGCCGAGAACGGAGACGTGACCGGGCAAGGAGATGCCGAAGCCTACGGCTATGGGGAGTTGTGTTACGGCGCGGGCGCGGCGGAGGAGGGCGGGGAGATCGCCGGGGAGGGCGTCTTTGGCACCGGTGACGCCGGTGCGGGAAATTACATAGACGAAGCCGGAGGAGACGGCGGCGATTTTGCTGAGGCGCTCGTCGGTGGAGGTGGGGGCGCCAAGGAAGATGGTGTCGAGATTATTTGCGGCGAGGATGCGGCGATAGTCGGTCGATTCTTCCGGTGTGAGGTCGGTGGCCAGGACGCCGTCGGCGCCGGCTTGGCTGGCGGCACGTGCGAAATTCTCGAGACCCATTTGCAGGATGGGATTGTAATAGCTGAAGAGCACGAGAGGGACTTGCGACGATTGGCGGATTCGGCGGACGAGATCGATTACGCCGGCGAGGGTGGTGCCGGATTTGAGGGCGCGCTCGGAGGCGCGCTGGATCGTGGGACCGTCGGCTAGGGGGTCGCTGAAGGGAACGCCCAGCTCGATGACGTCGGCGCCGGCTTCGGCGAGCGCGAGGACGAATTGCAGCGTGGCGTCGAGCGAGGGATCGCCGGCGGTGATGTAAGCGACGATGCCGAGTTCGCCGCTTGCCCGGAGTTCCGCGAAGCGTTGCGTGATGCGGGTCGAGTTGGTGGCGACGCTAGTCATTTCAAACTTCCATGCCTTGGAGCGCACGCACTACTGAAAGACAAAAGCTTTCTTCAGGAGCTGAGGCTACTGCTCGCTTACGCGAGGGCCTACGCCCCCGCCTGCTAAAGAAAATAAAGACTAGAGCAGGCGGGAGTATGTGTCCATATCCTTATCGCCGCGACCGGAGAGATTGAGGATTACGAGGTCGTTGGGGGTGAATTGGGCGCGGCGCTCGATCAGGCCGGCGATGGCGTGGGCGGATTCGAGGGCGGGGATGATGCCTTCGGTTCGGGCGAGCAGGCGCGCGGCGTCTAGCGCGGCGGAATCGGAGACGGCGGAATATTGGGCGCGACGCTGGTCGGAGAGCCAGGCGTGCTCGGGGCCGATGGCGGGATAGTCGAGACCGGCAGAAATGGAATGGGTGGCGGCGATTTGGCCGTCGCCATTTTGCAGGACGTAGGTGTAAGTGCCTTGCAGCACACCGGGACGCGCGCCTGCGTAACCTTGCGCGGCGCCGAGACGGGCGGCGTGTTCGCCGAGTTCACACCCGCGACCGCCGGCTTCGATGCCTACCATCTTTACATCGGTGTCGCGCAGGAACGCGTGGAAAAGGCCGATGGCGTTGGAGCCACCGCCAACGCAGGCGAAGAGGTGGGTGGGCAAGCGCTTTTCGGCGGCGAGAATTTGTTCGCGGGCTTCGCGGCCGATAATGGACTGAAAATCGCGGACCATAGTGGGATAAGGATGCGCGCCGAGGACGGAGCCGAGCAGGTAGTGGGTGGTGCGGACATTGGTGACCCAATCGCGCATGGCTTCGTTGATGGCGTCTTTGAGCGTGCGGCTGCCGGAATCGACCGCAACGAGTTGCGCGCCGAGCAGATGCATGCGGGCTACGTTGAGCGCCTGGCGGGCCACGTCCTCGGTGCCCATGTAGACGACGCATTCAAGACCGAGGTGGGCAGCGATGGTGGCAGAGGCTACGCCGTGCTGGCCTGCGCCGGTTTCCGCGACGATCCGGGGCTTGCCCATTTTCAGCGCGAGCAGACCCTGGCCGATGGCGTTGTTGATTTTGTGCGCCCCGGTGTGCAGGAGATCTTCGCGCTTGAGATAGATGCGCGGGCCGCCGAGTTGCTCGGTGAGGCGGGCGGCGAATTGCAGGGGCGTGGGGCGCCCAGCGAAATTTTTGAGCAAGCCGTGCAGTTGCGATTGAAACGAAACGTCGGATTTGGCGATCTCGTAGGCGCGCTCGAGCTCAAAGAGCGGAACCATGAGCGTCTCGGGGACGTAGCGGCCGCCGTAGGGGCCGAAGCGGCCGGGCGCAGTGGTGGGCGATTGGAGGATGGAGCTCATGGCTGAATAGGATTCTCTTTCGGAGTTTCGAGTTGCTGCTCGAGCTGCTGCTCGGCGCGGCGAACTTCGGAAATGAACTCTTTCATTTTGGCATGGTCTTTTTTACCGGGCTTGGTCTCGATGCCGCTGGCGACGTCGACGGCATAAGGGCGCACCAAGCGAATGGCTTCGGCGACGTTTTCGACTCTAAGGCCCCCGGAGAGAATGATACGGCGGGAGGCGGCGGCGCAGCGGGCGAAGTCCCAGTCGGTGGTCTGCCCGGTGCCTCCATAATGGCCGGCGCGGGCGGCGTCGAGAAGAAAGGCGAAGGCATCGGGAAATCTGTCGAAAGTGGAAAGCGAAAAATTGGCATCCACGCGAAAGGCCTTGATGACTGGAAGGGAGCCGGCCACGCGGGAAACAATGTCGGGTGATTCGTCACCATGGAGCTGCGCGGCGTCAAAGCGCACGAAAGAGCGCAGGGAGTTGATGTCGGCGGGCTTGGCGTTGACGAAAACGCCGACCGCCTCGACTTCCTTGGGAAGCTTGGAGCGGATCTGCGCGGCGTCCGCGGTCACCACGCGGCGGAGGCTTTTTTCGTAGAAATTGAAGCCGAGAGAATGCGCGCCGGCGTCGGCGGCGGCTTGGGCGTCGGCCAGATTGGTGATACCGCAGATTTTGATGCGAATCATCGCGGCTGGACCTGTGGCGCTACCGTGCCGAGCAGACCGGCAAGTGCGGAGCCCGGATCGGATGCGAGCATGAGATGTTCGCCGATGAGGAAAGCGTCGAAGCCGGCGGCGCGCAGGCGAAGGAGATCATCGTGAGTGCGCAAGCCAGATTCACTGACCGCGATACAATGATCGGGGATGCGGCCGATGAGCTCGAACGAGGTTTCCGGACGGACGGTTAGAGTTTTTAGATCACGATTGTTTACGCCGAGGATGCGAGCGTCGGCTGCCAGGGCGCGATCGAGTTCGGCGGCGGTGTGCACTTCGACCAGTGGCTCCATGCCGAGTTCGCGGCCGAGGGCGATGAAGTCGCGGAGTTGCGCGTCGTGCAGTGTCGCGGCGATGAGGAGAAAACTGTCGGCATCGTTGGCACGGGTCTCCCAGACTTGCCAGGGATCGAAGATAAAGTCTTTGCGCAGTACGGGGAGGGAGATATTTTTCCGGCCTTCGCGAAGATTCTTGAGGGAGCCGTTGAAAAATTCCTCTTCGGTGAGGACGGAAAGAGCCGCGGCGCCCGCGGCTTCCAGCGTGCGGGCGAGGGCCACGGCGTCGAAAGGATCACGCAGGACGCCGCCGGATGGGGATGCCGGTTTCAGTTCGGCGATGATATTGATGCCATTGCGAGACAAGGCGACGGAAAAATCGCGCAGCGGGGTGGCGGCTTTGGCGCCATATTTTAGCGCGGTTTCCGGCAGGACCTTTTTGCGATGATCCACGGCGGCGCGGCGGGCGTCGAGGATGCGATCGAGGACAGTTCCGGTGTTGGTTTGCGCGGACATTCGGGTAAGTTTGTATGCTAGCAGAAAGTGGGCAGTGAGTAGTGGATAGTGCGTAGTGGGTCGCGGGAAGTGATTGTGCGGCCGGCGAATCAAGGACTGAGGAGATTGATGAGCTATCGAGCGGAGTATGGGGCGCTACTGGAGGACATCGCTAAGGAGGCGGATTTCATTGCGATGAAGTATTTTCGCGGGAACGAGATGCGGGTGGAACGAAAGGGAGACGGGACGGCGGTGACGCAGGCGGATCGGGCGGTGGAGGAGATGGCTCGGGCCAAAGTTGCGGCTAGCGGACTCGCGTTGGACGTGTTGGGCGAGGAAATGAGCACGAGCGAAGAGAAAAATCCACGTTGGGGAGAGCGGGCGCGGCTGATTATCGATCCCATCGATGGGACAGAGGAATTTTCGCGCGGCATTCCTACATTTGGCACGCTGCTGGGGATCGAACGGGGCGGAGAGATCGTGGCAGGGGTGGCTAGCGCGCCGGGACTGGGGAGCCGTTGGTGGGCGTATCGCGGAGAGGGCGCTTACCGGAATGGAAAGAGGATGCAGGTTTCGAAGGTGGCGACCTTGAGCGAATCGATGGTGTTCACCACCGGCACGGGACCGAGCAAAGACAAATTGGCTCAGGAAAAGATCCGGCGGCTTCCGGATTCCGCTCGCAGTGGGCGGGCGCTTGGGGGATTCTGGCAGCACATGCTGGTGGCGGAGGGAGCCACGGAAGCGGCGCTGGATTGGACCTCGAAGCCGTGGGATTTGGCGCCGCTGGGGATTATTGTGGAGGAAGCGGGGGGCAAATCGACGAATGTGCGGGGCGAGCGGACGATTTATACCGGGAATTTTCTGAGCACGAACGGAAAGATTCACGATGAGGTGTTGCGATTATTGCAGTGATATTCGATTTCGTTGAACGCTAGTAAGAGCGGTGCCCCATCAGCGGTGCAAGATCGCTGCATTCCGAAGGAGAGCTTATGGATATGACCGCGCAAGGACGTAAGGCGGAGGATTTAAGGAAGCTGCATGGCGGGCCGAAGATTTTGGTACTGCCGAACGCGTGGGATGTGGCGAGCGCACGAGTGCTGGAAGAACTTGGGTATCCGGCCATTGCGACGACCAGCGCCGGAGTGGCCTTCGCGCTGGGATATCCGGATGGCCAACGAATTTCGCGGGACGAGATGCTGGAGGTGGTGGCGCGGATTGCGCGCGCTGTGCGGGTGCCAGTCACGGCGGACCTGGAATCCGGTTACGGCATAACACCGAAGGAAATCGCGGAAAACGCCAAGGCATTTGTTGCGGCCGGGGCGGTGGGCTTGAATTTTGAAGACGTGACCGGGGACACGGAGGATACGCAGGTCGAAATCCCGGTGCAGGCGGAGAAGATTCGGACGCTATGCGAAGTTTCGGCGTCCTTGGGCGTGCGGCTGGTGGTTAACGCGAGGACGGACGTGTACTTGATGCCGATTGGGCCGGAAGGCACGCGTTTCGAACGCACGGTGGAGCGACTGCGTGCCTATCGCGCGGCGGGAGCCGATTGTTTGTTTGCGCCGGGAGTGAGCGATCGCGGGATCATGCAGCGACTGGTGAAAGAGGTGGCGGGGCCGCTGAATATTTTGCTTACGCCGCGGTGCCCCGCGATTCCGGAAATGGAGAAAATGGGAGTAGCGCGAGTGAGCGCGGGATCGGCGGTAATGCGAGCGACGCTGGGGCTGGTGCGACGAATCGGCCGGGAGCTGATGCAAAGCGGAACGTACTCGGCGATGGCGGAGGGTGCGATACCCTACGGCGAAATAAATGCGTTGATGTCGCGCAGCCATCGGGATGCCAAAAGCACTCACCCATAAGAGGGCGAGTTGCGTATGACGGATAATGGCGCGGTGCTGCGAATCCTGAATGAGGAGATTGTGGGGTGCCGAAAATGCCCGCGCCTGGTGGAATATCGTGAGCGGGTGGCACGCGAAAAGCGGTTGGCCTATCGGGATTGCACGTACTGGGGTAAGCCGGTGCCCGGATTTGGCGACCCGCGGGCACAACTCCTCCTGGTGGGACTGGCGCCAGGGGCCCACGGGTCCAACCGCACGGGCCGGATGTTTACGGGAGACCGATCAGGCGTATTCCTCTACCAGGCGCTGTATGATGCAGGGTTCGCGACCCAGCCGAACGCGACCCGCATGGACGACGGGTTGCGATTGAAGAATACCTACATCGCAGCGGCGGCGCGGTGTGCTCCGCCGGACAACAAGCCGCTGCCAGTGGAAATCCTGAATTGCCGCGGATATTTGGAACGGGAGATCGATATTTTGCGGCCCAGGGCCGTACTGGCGCTGGGGAAAATCGGATGGGATGTTTTTATGGGGATTCTCAAACATCGCGGATTGATTGCGACGGGGAGGGGATTTCCATTCGCACACGCCGCGGAGGTGGAACTGCCGAAGGCGGGGCTACGATTGTTTGGTGTTTACCATCCGAGCCAACAGAATACGCAGACCGGGCTGCTGACTCCGGCGATGTATGCGACGGTGTTGCGGCGGATTCGAGAATTTCTTGAAGCGAGCGGACGCAGGAAGACAGGATAATGCAGAGCCGGAGAGGACGCCGAGGTTGACTGAGGGTGTCAGGATTGGCTGGCGGTTGGCGGATCGGACTGACAGACTTCACTCAGGCGTTGCATAGCGCGCGTTTGAAGCGCGCGTTATTTCCAATCATTTCATTGAGATAGCGCGAATGGTGGCGTGAAGCTTTGGCTGACCAAGTGCTTCAGTTGAAGTGTGACTTCGGTTTAAGTTGAACCCGGGAGGCGGGAATGCAGCATCGTGGCGTGAAACATCTTGCCGTGGCGTGGGGTGTGGCGACGCTGGCACTGGCTTCGGTACGCTTTGCCCGGGCGGAGGATCAAACTCCTGAGCAGAGTCAGGATCAAACCCCGGTTCAGCCCCAGGATGCAAGTCAGGATCGGGTGCAGCAACAGCCACGGGTGCTGTCGCGAGATCGGATGCCCGACGAGGCACCGGTCGCGCCGATCGTTGAGCAGCCAATGCGCGCCGCAGATGGGCGACGTCATACGGATTTGCCCTTGGAGGCATACGCGGTCGTCCCAGGGACAAAATTTCTGGTGCGGCTGGAGGATGAGCTGGGCACCAAGGAAACACGAGAGAAGAAGCGGTTCAAGGTGATCACGCTGGAACCGCTCGAAGCCGGGCAAGGCATTTATCTTCCACCGGGTGCGGAGATTCGCGGGCACGTGAGCCGGGCGGAGCCGGCGGGCGTGGCGGGCCGGGCAAAGCTCTGGCTGACCTTCGATGAGATTCACACCAAATTCGCGACGCTGCCGATCGTGGCGGAAGTGGCTAGCGTGCCCGGAGATCACAGCGTGAGAACGGGAACGGCGCAACAGGAGGGATTGATCGAAGGGCGCACCAGTACGCAACAGGCAGCGGCTGAAGCGGCGGCAGCAGGCGCGGCGCTGGGTGCCGTCAGAGGGGTGAAGGATAAAGACCCGAAGGAAGCCGCGGAAGGGGCAGCCGCGGCGGCGATCGCGGCGTACCTGGTGGAATCGGGCCGCGGTCACGAAATCGATCTGCCGAAGGGCGCCAAGCTGGAGTTGGAGTTGGAGCGGGCGCTGTACTTGCTGAAGGAGTAGGCTCCGTTTCGCAAACCAACGTAACCGCTAACCCATTCCTTTGAGGTCCTGGGTGGGGCGCAGCGTGTTGCGCCCCTACCTGTTTTCGTTTGCTTGGCAAGCCGCTACCCGGCTTGTTACAGTCAAAGCATCCAGCCTATGCAGAAAACACATACAACGGTCCCGGGAGAGAGGCTGAACCGCATGGGCGACGATGCGAAAATGGCGGTGCGCGCGGTGGAGACTGGAGAACGCAAAGACCGCATCCTGATTGTCGAAGACGAGGACAATGCGCGGAAGGGTTACGAGCAGTTGCTGCAGAAATGGGGTTACGACGTTCTGGGCGTGGCCAGCGCCGAAGAGGTGCTGGCTAAATTTGCCAGCTACCAGCCGGACACGTTGATTGCCGACGTCGAACTGCCGGGCATGAACGGGCTGGACCTGCTAAAACAATTGGGCGCTGATCTGCACGAGGTGCCCGCGATCATTATTACCGGAAAAGGAAGCGACGAGCGCGCCGTGGCGGCCATTGAGGCGGGAGCGTTCTGGTACATCGAAAAGCCGCTGAAAGGCCCGGTGTTACGGGCACTGCTGGACCGGGCACTGGGTAAAGCGCGCGACGCTCGACAGTTGGCGGTGCTGCAGAGGCAACTGCGGGAAACCGGGCGGTTGGGCGATTTGATCGGTGGATCCAAGGCGATGCAGGACGTTATGCGCATCGTGGAAATGGCCGCGCCGAGCTCGGCGTCGGTATTGATCACCGGCGAGACGGGTTCGGGCAAAGAGATCGTGGCGCGCACGATTCATAAGCTGTCGCCGCGCGCGGGCGGCCCGTTCGTGGCCATCAATTGCTCCGCAATCCCGGAAACATTGATGGAGAGCGAGATTTTCGGGCACGAGCGCGGGGCGTTCACCGGGGCGGCGGAGCGCCGCATCGGGTGCTTTGAATTGGCTGATGGCGGAACGCTGCTGCTCGATGAAATCGGAGAGATGCCCGCGCCGACGCAAGCGAAGCTGCTGCGCGTACTAGAAGACCGCAAGGTGCGGCGCTTGGGAAGCAAGAGCGAAACGCCCGTGGATGTGCGGGTGCTTGCCGCTACTAACAAAGATCCCGAGAGCGCGGTCGGCCAGGGACAAATGCGACAGGATCTTTTCTTTCGCCTGAATGTGTTTCACATTCATTTGCCGCCGTTGCGCGATCATAAGGACGACGTTCCGCTGCTGGTGGAATACATCCTGCATGACGTGAATGAAAAGCACGGAAAGCATGTGCGCGGGGTGGGCGCGGAAGTGATGGACATTTTCATGAGCCACACCTGGCCGGGGAATATCCGCGAATTGCGCAATGTGCTGGAACGCTCGACCATCATGTGCGAAAAGGATTTGATCACGCGCAGCTGCTTGCCCGATGAATTTGGGAAGACGCAAGCCAAGGGGCCGAGCGATTTATCAAGTATCAAGTTTCCGGTAGGCACCACGGTGGACGCCATGGAGCGCGAACTCATCCTGCAAACACTGAACGCCACCGGTAATAATAAGACTCGCGCGGCGGATTTGCTGGGCATCAGCCTGAAGACTTTGCACAACAAATTAAAAGAATACGGCGGC
>Ga0209166_10003793_pt1 | contig 10760 bp, 7 predicted proteins | sample Coa_R1_3_FD_187151 | JGI IMG/M metagenome (GOLD analysis project Ga0209166, IMG submission 187151) | Surface soil microbial communities from Centralia Pennsylvania, which are recovering from an underground coalmine fire - Coalmine... | ecosystem: Environmental > Terrestrial > Soil > Unclassified... | reverse complement strand
GGTGATTATCGTGCTGCTGTTCGTGCTGCTGACAGTTGCCCCGGTCAAAGGCACGAACACCACGTGGTACCAGAATCTTCTTGCGGGCATCCTGGTGGTGATTTTTGGATTCCTTTTTGTTACGGTCGCTTCCCGCATCAGTGGTTTGTTGGGCAACTCGTCCAATCCGGTCAGCGGCATGAGCATCGGTACGCTGATGGCCACGTGCGCGATTTTCCTTCTCGCTGGATGGACTGCTCCGAGTTACAGCGTCCTTGCTCTCACGATTGGAGGATCGGTGTGCATCGCTGCGGCGATTGCCGGTGCAACTTCGCAGGATTTGAAAACCGGCTACTTGGTAGGTGCAACGCCAGTACGCCAGCAATGGGGCTTGCTGGTTGGTGTGACGGTATCCACGTTCGCCATCGGCATCACACTCGGCCTGATGAACAAGGGACTCGAAAAGTACATCCCGACGCAGATTCCCATCAACCTGCAAGCCTTGCCTGCCGGCGTCAAAGTGGAACGAGACACCTTCGAACATCACGGGAAGAATTACGTCCTCATCAATGCGCTTGGTTCCGGCCAGGTTCCGGATGGCGAATACCTCTACGACCCAGGCACCAAGCAGATTGAGCTCCAGTGGGCGCAAGGCATCGGCAGCGATAAAGCGCCGGCCCCGCAAGCCCGCCTGATGGCCACGGTGATCAACGGAATTCTCAGCCAACGCCTGCCCTGGCGTCTGGTTTTGATGGGAGTGGCGCTGGTGATTGCCGTGGAGATTCTTGGCGTTCGTTCCCTCGCCTTTGCTGTCGGCGCCTATCTGTCCCTTGGAACTACGGCGGCAATGTTTGCGGGCGGGCTGGTGCGCGTGGCGGTCGAAGCCACCACGAAGAAAAAGGACGAAAGCGAGGCGAGTCCGGGCGCTCTCTACTCCAGCGGGTTGATTGCTGCCGGCGGCGTTTTTGGCTTGCTGGGGATTATCATCAATCTGCTTCAGGATCCTGAGATCTCTGCGCACGTACCTCAATGGGTCACTACCGTGTTTCGTCTGCCCTGGCGCGCGGACCTTTTTGCTTTCGGTCCCAAAATGTTCGGTCCGCTGGCAACCAGCAATCTTTTCGGCCTGATCATGTTCCTTCTTCTCGCGGCTTCACTTTTTTACTTCGCGCGGAAGAAGCTGGACTAGGAAGAATCGATGCCGCGGAGTTTTGAAGTCGAAGAGTCAAAAGAGCTCTGCCATGCCCGGTTCTAAAAATGTTTGGCGCCAGGCTTTATTGACTTTACATTTTGGCGAGTTCGCCGCTTTGACGAGTACTCTTTCGCACCGTAAACTGGGTCTTATGCCTGGCACATTCCGCCCGCGACGATACAACTTCGACTGGCGTGGTTTCATCACTCCGGGCGTAAAGCTTATTGTCTTGATTTGCGCGGGTGTATTTTTGATTCAAACCCTGCTGCAGATTCTCGTTAGCCCTCAGTTTGAATACCACCGGGTTAAGCAAGTTTTCGGGCTTGTGCCCTCCGCTGTTATTCCAGGACTCCGCATCTGGCAGCCTGTTACGTATATCTTTCTTCATGGCGGCATCTGGCACCTCCTCATCAACATGCTCTGGCTTTGGATGTTTGGCCGGGATTTGGAGCTTGCTTGGGGAAAACGCCGCTTTCTGAACTACTTTTTTCTGTGTGGAGTCGGCGCAGGGTTGATCGAACTACTTGTGAAGTCGATTCCAGTCCTGTTCGGGAGGCCGCCATTTGACATTCCCACCATTGGCGCGTCCGGCGCGATCTTCGGCATCCTCGCCGCGAACGCCATCCTTTTTCCGGATCGCCAGATCTGGCTCTTCCCGTTGCCGGTGAACATTGCCATGCGTCCCTATGTAATTGTCATGGGGGCAATCGAGTTTTTTGCCACACTAGGGTCGGGAGGCGATGGCATCGGTCATCTATGTCATCTCGGCGGTTTGCTGATAGGCTACATTTACCTGCGCCGCGGAACATTTCTTTACGGCTTGCGCAACAGTTATAGCGATTGGCAGAACAAACGCACTCGCCGGCGCTTTGAAGTTTACATGGGTAAGCACCGCAAGGATCCGCCATCGCGCCCCGACAACTGGGTCAATTGAAATTTAGAGGTCAGAGAAATAGAGAATCGAGATCGGTCTTCAAAAACGCTGCCCTTCTCTGATCTCTGTTCTCCGATCTCTGATCTCCTTCTAAGCACAGTTGATTGAAAATGAATCGTCTACGCCGGGCCACCGATGACGTGGAACTTCATGAAGTTTGTCGTGCCGCGAATACCCATCGGCGTTCCCGCCACAATCCCGATGACGTCGCCTTTGCGCACCAGCCGCTCTTCGAGCAGCCGCTTTTCCGCCACCGCGGCCAGTCCATCGATTTTCCGCACGTCCTGAATATTCCTCGGCATCACACCCCAAATCAGTCCCAGCCGCCGCCGCGTTTCCTGCTCGGGAGAAAACGCCACGATGGGCACCAGCGGGCGGTACCGCGAAATCAATCGCGCAGTGAACCCGCTATGCGTGAACACGGCAATCACTTTCATGTGCAATTCGCGCGACGCGTGGCACACCAGCTCCGCCACCGTCCCGGGCACCTTGAGTTGCTCCTGTTGCGCGGGCCGCGGAAATTCGGTGACGCTGGTTTCAGCTTCCTCCACAATACGCGCCATCATGCTCACCGCCTCGACCGGATATTTTCCCGTGGCCGTTTCCGCGGAAAGCATCACGGCGTCCGAGCCGTCGAAAATGGCGTTGGCTACGTCAGAAGCCTCCGCACGCGTCGGGCGCGGATTCTCAGTCATGGATTCCAGCATTTGCGTCGCCGTAATGACCGGCCGCCGCAGCTCTCTGGCACGGGCAATAATCATTTTCTGCACTACGGGCACGCGTTCTGGGCTCATTTCCACGCCGAGGTCGCCGCGTGCCACCATGACGGCATCGGCTGCGCGCAGAATCGCATCGAGATTTTCGATCGCCTGGGGTTTTTCCAGCTTGGCGATGACCGGCGTATCTTTTCCAGAGCGGCGGATCAATTGCTTCGCCAACAGCACGTCTTCCGGCCGCCGCACAAAGCTCACGGCAATGTAATTTGCGCCGTGTTTCAGAGCGAACGCCAGGTCCATGCGGTCTTTTGGCGTCAGCGCGGGAACGCGCAGCTTCAGTCCAGGCAGGTTGATGCCCTTGTGCTGGCCGAGCGCGCCGCCGTTCACCACTTCGCAAATCACTTGCCGGTCGCGCACTTGCTGGACGCGCAACTCGATTAAGCCGTCCGAGAGCAGAATGCGGTCGCCGCGGTGCACCTCGCGAGGCAGGGGCGCGAAGGTGGTGCTCACCCGCGTGGAATCACCCAGGACTTTCGCAGTTGTAATGACGAATTGCTGGCCCGCCCGCAACATCACCGGCCCGCCCCCGGCTAACGCCCCGGTGCGAATTTTCGGACCTTGCAGATCCGCCAGAATCGCAATTGGTTTTTCATGCTTCCCGGAAGCACCGCGAATCATCGCAAAATTCTCTGCATGTTCCTCGTGGGTGCCGTGAGAAAAATTCAGCCGCGCCACGTCCATCCCCGCCGCGAAAAGCTTGTCAATCATCCGCGGTGAGCGGGTTGCTGGTCCGATGGTGCACACAATCTTCGAGTGGCGGAAATTCATGCTCTCTTCCGAGGACAGACGAGACTCCACTTTCTATTATTCAACGGGAGCTTCGTTCCTGTGATTTTCTTTTTGGATTGTTGCCAGCAGCTTCGTGTTTTAGTAACGGGTGACCGCAAACTCCGTCACAATTTTTGTCATCACGTCCAGTCCCTTATCGAAAGACACCATCGGAATCCGCTCGTCATCGCCGTGCATGCGCTTCAAATCGTCGTCGCTAAGCGGAAAGGGTACCAACCCGTAAGCCTGCACATTGTGGAGCCGCAACTGGGCGGAATCGGTCAACCACGTGGATTGAAACGGCAATGCGGGCGCGCCTCCAAATTCCCTCGTAGCCACGCGACAAATCAAATTGTAGAAATCCGACTCTAGGGAAGACGGCGGCGCCGCTAATCCCGCATTTGGCTGTATCTCCAGTTTTACCGCCGGATCGTTCACCAGCTTGTTCAGGTCATTCATCAGTGTGGTGATGGAGTCTCCTGGCAGAAGCCGAATGTTCAGATTGGCGCGCGCTTCCGCCGGAATCACGTTGTTGGCCACGCCCGCCGAGAGCACGGTCGGCGCTATGGTGTCGCGCAGCATCGCATTCCAGAGCGGGCTGGCGTCTGACACCACGCGCTGTGCATGTTCGCCGCGGTCCGGCGTGTCCATCGAGCGAATCCACTTTGCGATCTCATCGTCTTCCAGCGGGGCAATGCCTTCAAAGTACCGCCGCACAATCGCCGTGAAGTGGACGGGCGCGGAATATGCCCCAATCTTCCCAACAGCGGCAGCCAAATGCACGATGGGGTTATCCTTCGTGGGTTGCGACGCATGGCCCGAAGTTCCTCGTGCGATCACAGCAACGTTTACGGCTACCTTTTCGCTTGCCTGCACACCGATGTATTGCACTTTGCCATTCTTTATAAAGACGTTGCCGCCCTCGTTGATGGCAAATCCCGCCGCAAATTTGTCCCAGTATTTCGCGATGAGCGTTCGGATGCTGGCGTCGCCGCTTCCCTCTTCATCAGCCGTTGCCAGGAAGATCACGTCGCGGTTGAGATGTGCATTGGTCCGCTTCAGGTGAATGAACACCGCCAGGTTCGCGGCCAGCATGCCTTTGTCGTCGATAGCTCCCCGGCCATACATGTAGCCATCCCTGACTACTGCGTTGAACGGATCGACAGTCCACCGCGCTTTGTCCACCGGCACGACGTCCATATGGGCGACCAAGAGCAGCGCTTTCGACGGGTCCGGGACGACCGAGCTTCTCAGGCGGGCCACCACGGCGCTACGCCCCGGCCCTACATCCAAAATTTCTGCCTTGATTCCTTCTCTTTGCAGCAAATTGGACACGTACATGGCTGCCAGGTTTTCATTTCCCGGCGGATTCGACGTGTTGATTTTGATCAAGTCCGCCAGCCAGCCGCGGGCTTCTCTGGCAATCGATGCAGGGTCAGGAGAAGCGGTGACAGGGCTGGCTGGCGTGGGCTGCGGGATTCCTTGTGCCGCTGACGGGAAATTGCCGGCCAACAGCACCACCGCCGCTCCCGCAATGACCTGTACCGCCTGATTCCAATTCACGAATCCACCCTCCTCACGAAATGGCTTCGACCGGCCTGAATCACGCCAGCTAACGTTTTGCATCCAGAGTGCTTCATACTAACATGCAGGTATGGGGACCCGGCCCGGTCATTGCCGGTGCAGTGCGTAAATTCCACTGCCAGTCCAGAGCCGTGAGTTGCATGAAAACGGGATTATTGGCACAAGATTATTGGCAGTTTGCTTTCTCGGCCATCAATGAGGGGTAAAACGATGAAGCGTATTATTTGTGTCTCGTTGTTTTTGGCATTGGGGGCATTTGTATTGTTGCCGCTCGTAGAGCCGCCGGCTCTTGCTCAGGCACCGACGGGTCCGCAGGGAGGCCCTCCTCCGTCGCAGCAGCAACAAAAGCCCACGCCGCCTCAAACTCCTGCCCAAGGGCAGCCGCCGCCGCAAGCCGGCGTCAGCATCAGCGTGGACGTTCCGGTCGTAACACTTGACGTAGTAGCGACCACGCAGCACGGCGACCTGATTCCTGGCCTCAAGAAAGAGAATTTCCGCGTCTTCGATGAAGGCGTTCCCCAGGCCATCACGAATTTTGCGCCGACCGAGGCGCCCATCACTACGGTTCTTCTTCTGGAGTTCAGTAGCCGCGGCTATTACGAATTCTTTGCCTACATTGGAAAGTATTGGGCCAGCGCGCTTTTCCCCCAGCTCCAGCAAAAAGACTGGGTGGCCCTGGAAACGTTCGACATGAAAACGCGCGTTGAGGTCGACTTCACACAAGACAAAGAAGAAGTGCTTCAGGGGCTCTCGCGTCTCTATTTCCCTGGCTTTAGCGAATCCAACGTATTTGACGCTCTTTTGGAGACGACCGAGCGCTTGAAGGATGTCAAGGGAAAGAAGTCCATCATCCTGGTTGCCAGCGGCCAGGATACGTTTTCCAAACACACCCTGGATCAAACGATGAAAGCTCTTCGCGGGAGTGATGTGCCGATCTTTTGCATAGGGCTTGGCCAGGCTTATTCAAATTTCGCACGCGGGGGAATGCAGAGCATGAATCTTCTACAGGCCCAGAATCAGCTCCGAACCTTCTCCAATGAAACGGGCGGGTTCGCGTGGTTCCCTCAATTCGAAGGGGAAATGCCCGACATTTTCCGCAGCGTGGCAGCCTTCTTGCGCCACCAGTACAGTCTTTCGTTCTCGCCAACCAGCGGTGGAAAGGACGGCAAATTCCACAAAGTGAAAGTAGAACTGGTCGCCCCCGACGGCGGCCCGCTGTCCATCGTCGACCAAAAGGGCAAAAAGCAGAAATACCAGATTTACGCGCGCGAAGGCTATCAGGCGACTAAAGGCGGCGTCGGCGACTGAACTAAATCTCGAAACTCGAAATGCGAAACTCGAAACTCGTCAAGCCGCCATCGAGTTCAAGCCGAATTTTCGAATTTCGTCTTAGTCGTTCCGTCTTCGACTTTTCAGCTTCAATATCCGCGCGTCAAGTCGACTTGATTGAACATCTCTCTACCGTCGAACCATCTCTCCAGCAAGTCCACGAGAAGCGCGGTCTGCCGAATCCACAGGCGATCGCTCAGCGCGCTGGTGTGCGGGGTAATAAAAAGGTTCGGCGCTTTCCACAGAGGACTATCTGCGGGCAACGGCTCTGTTTCCGCCACATCGATCGCGGCTCCGCCGAGCGCTCCGGTCTCAAGGGCGCAGATCAATGCTTTTTCATCCAACAGCGACCCACGCCCCACATTAATCAAGCGCGCCCCGCGCTTCATCTTGGCAAGTTCCGCAGCCCCGATCAGGTGCTTCGTCTCCGCCGTTTCCGGCGCGGAAATGACCACGTAATCCGCCTCAAGCAGAGCTTCGCGCAAACTCGTAGCGGGAAAAATCCTCTCGGCACTGTTCCCGTCACCCTTGCCCGAGCGCGTCACTCCCCAAACCCGCATTTCGAAGGCCTTCGCGCGTTTCGCCAGTTCTCGCCCAATCGAGCCGTAGCCCACAATTAGAAGCACTTGTCCATTCACTTCGGCAAGACGCTGCGGTTTGTCCCACAACACCTGCTGCGACCAGTTCGCACAACCCTGCTGGCGCACCGAGTCCGGAAAGTTTCGCGCAAGTGCCAGAATCAACCCCATAGTGTGCTCCGCCATCGGCACGGAAAACACGCCGCTCGGGTTCGTCACCAGGATTCCGGATTCGCGCAATTCGGGATACATCAGTTGCGCCACTCCCGCCGCCGTCGAATGAATCCACTTCAGCTTTGGCGCATCCTTCAACTGTTTCGCGCGCAGCGAATAGCCCACAAAAATATCCGTGTCCGGCAATTCCTCGGGCAGCCCGTCATAGTCCGGCAGATGGACCACATTCATCTCGGGCCAGCGCCTTCGAAGGGTCTCCGCGACTACTGGCTGTGGCCTCCACCACGTGAACGGGTGCCAAACGCAAATCACCAGTTTTGTTTCGGCAGGTTTTGTACGCTTCATGGAAGGTTAGGAAATAATCCGCAAATCGTTGCCGGTCATGTCGGCGGGTCTGGGCTGCCCCAGTACGCTCAGCATCGTCGGCGCGATGTCCTGCAAGGACCCGCCCGGTTTCAATTTCACCTTGTCGTCGCTCACCAAAATAAGGGGCACGGGATTCGTCGTATGGTACGTGTGCGGCCCGCCGGTCGCGGGATCGATCATCGTCTCGGCATTGCCGTGGTCCGCGGTGATAATCCACGCGCCTCCGCGCTGCTTCATTGCCTGGTAAATTCGCGCCAGCCCAGCGTCTACCGCTTCCACCGCCTTGATCGCCGCTTCCAGCTTTCCCGAATGCCCCACCATGTCCGCATTCGCGTAATTCATGATAATGGCGTCAAACTCGCCCTTCTCGATGGCTTTCACAACCGTGTCGGTGATTCCCGCGGCGGACATTTCCGGTTTCAAGTCATACGTCGCCACTTTCGGCGACGGCACTAAAATCCGCTCCTCTCCGCCAAACGGCTTTTCCACGCCGCCATTGAAAAAATAAGTCACGTGCGCGTACTTCTCCGTCTCCGCCGTGCGCAAATTCTTGTACTGCAATTCCGCGAACACTTGCGCCAGGATGTGCTCCAGTTTTTCCGGCGCCAGCACATACTTGAGCCACGGCCACGTTTTTTCATACTGCGTCATTGCTACGTAAAAAAGATTCTGCGGCCGCCTTTCATCCACGAACTTGTCGAAGCCCGGCTCCGCCAGCGCTTTCGTCATTTGCCGCGCGCGGTCTGCGCGGAAATTGTAGAAAATCACCGCGTCGTCGCTGCGGATCAAGCCCACAGACTCGGCGGCCGCTCCTTCACTCTTGGTCACAACGATTGGCTTCACAAATTCATCGGTAACGCCTTGCTCATAACTCCGCTGCAGCGCCGCTACCGGATCGCTGGTTTTTGTCTCAGCTTCTCCATGCACCAGCGCGCGGTATGCCATTTCCACGCGTTCCCACCGGTTGTCGCGGTCCATGGCGTAATATCGCCCCACCAGCGTCGCGATTTCGCCCACGCCCAGTTCGCGCATCTTCTGCTGCAACTGGCGCACGTAGTCGCGGCCGCTGTTTGGCGGCGTGTCGCGCCCGTCCATAAAGCAATGCACGAATACTCTTTCGACCTTTTGCTGCTTGGCCATCTCCAAAAGAGCAAACAAATGATGGATGTGCGAATGCACCCCACCGTCACTCAGCAGCCCGAGGAAATGCAACTGCCGCTGCCGCCCACGCTCCATTGCCTGCTGAAACAGTGGCACGTTTTGCAGTTGTTTCTCGGCGACCATCAGGTCGATCCGCGTGATGTCCATGTGCACGATGCGTCCCGCGCCCATATTCATGTGGCCGACTTCGCTGTTGCCCATTTGGCCTTCGGGCAAGCCCACGTACGGTCCGGAAGTCTGAATCAGCGTGTTCGGAAATTTGCGGAGCAGTTCGTCATACGCCGGCTTGCGTGCCAGGGCAATCGCGTTTCCCTTTGCCTCGGCGCGATATCCCCATCCATCCAGCACGGTCAACACAATCGGTTTCAGCCGTTTCGGCATAATCCTCATTTCAAGCTAAACTCGTTTTTTCAAAATTCGGAATAGCGATAGCAGACTCTAATGCGATGCAAATTCGCTCAGCGCTTTCAAAAGGCGATCGACTTCTTCGGCCGTGTTGTAGTGCACCAAGCCGACGCGGAGAACGCCGCCTTTAGATTCCACGCCAAGGCGTTCGGAAAGATTCATGGCGTAGAAATTTCCGTCCCAAGTGAAGATGCCGCGATCGCAAAGAAACTTAGCGATCTCCGTCGGGTGATGCTCGTCAATCCGCAACGAAATCGTGGAGCAGCGTTCGCCAAACCGTTTCGGATCCGTAATGCCGTAGACCTTCACTCCCCGAATCGTCTGCAGGCCGTCCAGGAGTCTTGTCAGGAGATTGCGTTCGTAGGGGACGGTCACTCGATACGCCGCGCCCAGCGCTTCGCGCCGCGTATTCACGTTCGAATCGCAGTGCCTTCCTACTCCCGCGAGGTAATCCACCGCCGCGCCAATCCCCGCAATCAATTCCTGCACCTGCGTTCCCGTTTCCCAGCAATCCGGAATGGCATCGGTCGCCGGCCGTACTTTGTACGGCTTGAGGCGTTGCAAATGCTCTTTCTTTCCATACAGCGTTCCCATGTGCGGTCCAAAGAATTTGTACGGGGAACATGCCAGAAAATCACAATTCAGCGCTTTCACGTCAATCAGCCCATGCGGCGCAAAGTGCACGGCGTCCACAAACATCAGCGCGCCTGCTGCGTGCGCCAACTTGGTGATCTCCGCAATCGGATTGATGGTTCCCACCATGTTCGACGCGTAGCCCACAGCGACCAACTTCGTCTTCGCGGTGATTTTCCGTTTCAAGTCCTCCAAATCGAGCGTGCAATCCTCCTCGCGAATGTCCACCTGGCGAATGACCACGCCCTTCTCCTCCAACGCGCGCCACGGCGCCACGTTGGCGTCATGATCCAGAGTCGTCACCACGATTTCGTCGCCTGCATTCAATTCGCGCCCGATGGACCGCGCAAGCGCAAAAGTAATCGTGGTCATGTTCTGCCCGAACACGACTTGGCTCGCGTCGCAGTTTAAGAAATCTGCCATCGCGAGACGTGTTGCGGCAATCATCGCGTCGTTGCGCCGGCTCGTCTCGAACGCGCCGCAGGTATTCGCGTTGGCGCTCACAAAATAATTCTCAACTGCGTCCATCACCTGCTTCGGCACTTGCGTTCCCGCCGGCCCGTCGAGAAACGCCGCAGCGTGCCCGTTCACCTGCAACTTCAGCGACGGAAACTGCTCTCGTACCCATGCGACATCAAGTGTTTTGCTTTCCGTTCCTTGAACTGCTGTTGTGCTCATGATTTGCTTCCCATAGTGAATTGGTTCTTCCACGAATCAGATAGTCTCTCACAGGCGCGGCGTAACAGCGATTCGCCGTATCGCGCCGTGCAAAATGTAACCGAGGGGGGCAACGTCGCGCCATTTAAGATGTAACCCAACCAAGACCGGAAAAAGGAGGCCACGAGGTTGGGAAACAGGGGGCGATGGGAGTATCTGAAGGC
>Ga0209166_10003792_pt1 | contig 10763 bp, 15 predicted proteins | sample Coa_R1_3_FD_187151 | JGI IMG/M metagenome (GOLD analysis project Ga0209166, IMG submission 187151) | Surface soil microbial communities from Centralia Pennsylvania, which are recovering from an underground coalmine fire - Coalmine... | ecosystem: Environmental > Terrestrial > Soil >... | reverse complement strand
CAGTGCTCGCGCAGCACGCCGCGTGCGTCGCAGCGGAAACAGTGCCAGGCGCCCGTCCGCACGTTCACGGAGAGCGTGCGGTGTGCGGCGTCCTGCGGCTTCCCGGCACAGGCTGGAAGCGGGCAACAGAAGCGCCGTTCCCGCGTGCCGGCAGGGGCGTGCGGGTCGGCCGCTTCGAGGTCGGCGAGCGTCAGCGGCTCGGCCGCCGCGGCCACCGGCTACGGCTCCCGGAACCGTTGCAGGGCGCCGTGAAAGCGCAGCGGTAGCTTGCGGCCGGGGGAGCCGTTGCGGTTCTTCTCGATGGTCAGGGTGACTTCCACTTCGCCGGCGGCGTCGGGCGGCGTGTCCTTCTCGCGGGAGAGGCCGAGCACCGTTTCGCCGCCGTACTCCAGCTTGCGGCTGCCGGCGCCGGCGGAGAGGCCGCCGCTGGTCATGCTCGCGCGGTTACGCTCGGCGATCGCCAGCACGGCGCAGCTGAGGGTTTGCGCGAGGCCGCGCAGCGCGCTGAGGGCCACATTCAGCGCCTCGTACTCCGGCGCGCCCTCGGCGATCGCGTCGGCCCACGAGTGCAGCGAATCGATCACCAGCAGCAGGTACGGGCTATCGCCGCGCGTCACCTCGGCCGCGGCGCGAATCCACGCCGGCGCCGCCGGGGCCGTGGTGGCGTCGGCGATCGCGAGCTGCGGCGCCGCGGCGGCCGCCCGGCAGGCCAGCGCCAGCGAGTCGGCCGGCAGCAGCTCGCCGGAGCGGAGCCGGCCCAGATACGTTTCGGTCACACGCGCCGTATGCCGGCGGAACAGTTCGAGGCGCGCCATCTCCGCCGAGACGTAGAGCGCCGGGCAGCCGCAGCTCGCCGCGGCCTGCAACGCCAGCGCGGTTTTGCCCGCGCCCGGCCCGGCGTGGAGGATGTGCAGACCGCTGCTGAGGGCGCCGCCCAGCTCGCGGTCAAGGGCGGGAAGGCCGGTCACGGCGCCACGCGGGGTTTGCGTGACGCGCGCCTGATGCGCCGCCAGCGCATCGGCTTCCCACTCGGAAAGCAGGTCGCCGAGGCGGGCCAGGTGCGGGGCGTTTGTGGGGTCGGACTCAGCAGCGGTGCGAGTGAACATCGTTAGCGCACCCCCACCGGGTTCGGGGTGAGCGGCAGCCTGCAGAACGGGCAATCGCCGCCGTCGCGGGCGAGCGACGCGCCCCCGTCGCAGGTACACAGCACGGCGGCGCCGGCGTTCGGCGCAAACGGCAGCCAGCCGTCAGGCGGCGCCCATGCCGGCGGGTCACTCAGCGCCGTGAGCTGGCCGGCGAGCACCGCAGCGAGCTGGGCGGCGCGCTCGGCGCTGTCCGCCGCGTGGCAGGCCGCGATCCCCGCATGGTCGGCCGGGTCGGACGGCACGGCATACGGCGCGATCTCGCGGGCGGCCGCGCGGCAGAGCGCCTGCACGGCGCGGGCCAGGTCGGCGAGGGAGGCGAGCGAGTAGGCGCCGCCGGGCGCGGGATTCGCGGAGGCGGACTCAGGAGAGAGACGCTCGAACATGGGCGGGTACTCCGTGGCGGCTTTTCGTTCACGGTACCCGCCCAGCCGCGCCCAAAAAGCGCGGCGCTGGGCGCTAGGTCCTTTAGGACCTTTAGAGGCCGGTTTTGAACCTAAAATGTCACCTCATAGGCTAGTTTCCGTCACCGGATAGGCTAGTTTCCGTCACCGGATAGGCTAGTTTCCGAGTGGCCTTCCGGCAGCAGCCGTTGCACCGCGTGCGAGCCCAGCGCACGCCGCGCGGCCTTATGGTGCTCCGCGTGCGCTCGCACGCTGGCATCGTGGTAGACGAAGGCGATCGTGGCGTATGTGAACCCGTCGCGGCCGCGCCCTGGCTTGCGTTCCCATTGCCACGACGTGAGGATGCCCTGTGCTGCAAGCTCATCGAGGGCCTTCTCAAACCGCTCCCGCAACTTGTGCAGGGCGCGATGGTCTTCCGGGATGAGCTCATGGATGCCGTGCAGGATGGCGCCCACGGAGAGCGGCTGTGCGAGCGTGCCGCTGCTGGCTCGCACGGCGGTTTGGTAGCCGAGATAGGCCCCCAGCTTGATATGCAGCGCCTTGCGGTACGGGTCGAGCGCCAGCAGTGCCGCCGGGTAGCGCCCGATCTGCCGCAAGTCGCGGCTCGCCAGCCAAGCGATACCGGGCACGAGGCGCCAGGCTGTCACATCCGCGCGCCGCGGCCCGTCGAAGCCTTCCAGCGGGCCGGTATAGACGCCGCCGATCGCCTCGGCCAGCACCAGCCGCCCCCGGATGACTTGTGTTTCACGGTGTTTCCCCTTCACGCGCACAGCAACCGTGGCGTGTAGGTCCAGCGAAGCGAGGTTATGCACCGCGGCGTTGAATCCGTCGCGGTTGCGCTGCCCGCGAGCTGCTGCCCACTCTCGTTTGAGGCCTCGCGCTCCCGCGTACGCCGTGGCGGTCAGTCGAATACCATCGGTGGCCTGTGGCAACGCCATCCACTCGTTGGACAGGTACATCAGCAGTTGCATATCGGCAGGGCCGAGCGTCGCCACGCCCTCCCACAGCTCTGCGCAGGCTGCCTCCCAGATGGCTTGCGGGACGGCGGGCGTGCTCATGCGCTCCTCGCCGGGACGGAGATAGATCACCGAGCCGTTGATGTGGCCGCGCTCTGAGCGATACTCCGGCCGGCCCAGCAGCTCCGGCTTCCACGCTGCGAGGGGCGCGCCGATCGCCTGCAGTCCGAACGCCAGGGCGCCATCACTCGGCATTTCCAGCACGCCGGCCAGGGTCTTGGAGACGTGAACCGTTTTGCTGCCGCGCGGGCGTCCGCCCGTGCGCTCCCGCTCCTGCGGCGGCGCGGGTAGCGGGGTGGGCACCGTCATCTGCTCGCCGTTGCAGGTGCCGGTGAGGCCACCGGCCGGCAGGAAGTCAGCGATGGCGCCGGCGGAAGGGGCGGTCACAAACGTGAGCAGGCCGGAGGCCAACAGCCGTCTGTATTGCTCGGGCAGAGGCAGCTCGAATGGGTTGCGATCGTCCGACGGGGGCCGCTCGGATGGGTTGCGATCGTTCGGCGAGGGCAGCCAGTCGTCGCGCATGATCGCCCAGGAGTGACCCGGGAGGAATTCACGCTGTACCGCTGGCGTCGAGTACCAGGTGCACCAGGCGCGCAGCACGATGGCAATCGCGTCGGCGATACGCTCACCGGCGCGCGGGGCGAGGGCGCCAGCTCCAAGGTCGGCGCCGGTTGCGGTCGCGGTGATCTCGACAACCATGGCACCGGCGCCGAGTGGTGGTGGCGCGGTCAGTGCGGGAGTCATGCGGCCTGCGGACGAGGGTAACGGCGTGTCGTTCGTGGTGAATGGTCCTAGTGTCAACGCTGTGGTCGTCTCAGCATCATCCGACTGATTGGCCGTCCCGTTACCCTGCTCTGCCCGATGCTCGTTCACGCTCCCCATCTTCAGGCTGACTGGCGAAACGGCTTGTTCCCGCCTGTTTTACCGGTTGGCGCTGCGCACAGATGGAGCGCCGGCAACGGTTTTTTGGCCATTTTGTGCCACATCACCCGCTCACGCTCACGCGGGGGCATACCGCCTTCGCCCATTCACGCAAAACCTTCGGCTAAACATCACCCGCTCACGCGGGGACATACCAGCACGGCAGTATCGGTTGCCGCCAAAAACCACCTGCTCATGTGCACGGGCCATCGCAGATGTCGCACCCATGACACATCGATCGGGCCGGCCCGCCTCACGCGCGCGGCGGGCATCGCTGGGCAGCGCGGCTATTCGCTGTTGTCCTCGCCTTCCGGCGCGTTCGTGCGCACGGCGATGTACTGCTCCAGGTCTTCCCGCCGCACGCGCCAGCCGAGCTTGTCGCCGCCGGGGCGGTAGCCGCGCAGCCGGCCGCTTTGCAGCCAGCGCCGCACCGTCTCCGGGTGCGTGCCCAGCCGCTCGGCGACTTCCTTCACCGTAAGATCGCGCGCTGTTGCCATCGTCATCACCATCGCTGAACCCTCCGAGTCCAGCATACCACGAAGTATAGCAATATGGTGGCAAAGTTGACCATAACAGCCTATTACGCTTGACTATGTTGTACGAAGTGATATGATAGCCATGTAAGAAACAGGCCGGCGGGTGGTAGGACACCCAACCGGCCCAACGAGAGGAAGGGTGAAATGACCACCGCATCCCCCCGCCGCCAGTCTAGCGTCGCGAAGGTGGCTCGGCTCCATCAGCACCCGGACAGCGGCGCCGTCCACGCGCTCAGCTCCGACGGCCGCACCGTCTACGTGGTTAAGCTGGGCGACACCACGAGCTGCACCTGCATCGGCTTCAGCCGGTACGGCCGTTGCTATCACGTCAGCACGGCCCTTGAGCGCTTCCCCGCCTTCTACACCCGCCCCGCCGCCGTCATCGTCCCCGTGACCGAGCCGGAGCCGCCTACCCCGGCGGCTCCGGCCTTCCTCGTCGCTGGCACGTACATCCCCGGCAAGCTGTTCTCCATCGGCGGCCGCGCCCGCCGCGCGGCGTAGAGGGATGACGCGATGGCGACGATGAGCACCCTTGCCACCGACGACTTCGAGGAACTGGTTATCCGCTGTGCCGAGATGGCGGGCATCCTGCGCGATGCCCGCCACGCCGGCGCCGCCGTCCCCGTGCTCTGCCTGCTCGACTGCGACCCGCGCCACTGGACGGCGTGGGGGCGCGCCGAAGTCTGCGCCAACTGCGGCACGCGGCCGCTTCCCGCCGACGTGTGGCACGCGGCGCTGACGACGCTGCTGCGCGAGGGCATGACGGAACGGCGGGCGGCATGAGTGCACAGCCTACCGCTCCGCGTCCGCGCAAGCGCGTCCCCTGCCGGAAGTGCGGCCGCGGCGTCTTAATGGCCGCCTACGCCGGCGCCTACCCCGTCTTCATCCGCTGCGGCGCCTGCCGCCGCGAGGGCAGCACGGCGGCGCCGCTGCCGGAGACAACCGACGCATGGAGGAAGGCGGCATGAACGCACCCCCCACTGCGGCCGCCCTGGCGCGCTGCCGCGCCGAACGCGACCGCCTCGCCGAACGGCTTGCGGCCGCCGAGCTGGTGATTGCTGAGGCACGGGCGCTGTGGCATGACGCGGTGCTCCACTACACCGCCGCCCCAACGGCGCCGGAGCTGGCCCGGTCTGCGGCGCGAGCTGGGCCTGTGAGCACCGGCCGGCGGCGCTGGGCGCCACGTCAGACATGGACAGCCTCAGCGCCGAGGAAGCCCGGCGCATGGTCGATGGGCTGCCGCGCTGGTTGTGCGGTGAGTGCCGCGACTGGCCGGACCGTGTACACGATGCGGCGGGCGGCTATCAGGCGGCCTGAGCCGGTGTGGCCATTGATCTGCGATTGCTAGCAATGGCCTGCCGCCACGCGGCTTCGCTGCTGTTCCGTGCTGTTTAGCACCGCAGCAACAACTTTTCGCGACAGGCGAGGCGAAGCCGCTCATGCTGGATGGAGGGCCACGGATACCCCGTACCACATGCCCTTGAGGTTTACTCGATGCCTACCCGACACCTTCCCGATGCGATGTGATGTGTAGTGGGTGCGGTCAGCCGCTCTCGAAAAGTGATCCCGACTTCCGCCAAACGGACGGCGGGATGAACTTCTGGCACGCTCGGTGCCTTGCGCGGCAGCTCGCGTGGGAGCGCTCACAGGAGGAGTAGTCGCGCCGGAGCTGACCGGCCGCTACGCCGCAGCGCTGGCCGCATCCGCCCTGTTTCGGTGTGTTTTACAGACCTGCCCCGCGCTTGTTCTGCGTTGTTTTGCAACGCGCCGATTCAGCGCATCCTACTGCGTGATCTTGATGGTGCCTGCCGTGCCAGTAAATGACTGATATTGCAGTTCAGTCGGAGTGCGCCCATCGCCAAGCTTGAACACGATGAAGCCGCGAACGCTCTGCCCCGGTACCATATCGTTGAAGTTGAGTTGTGGTGTCGGTCCATCAGTAATAGCCGGCGTGTTGGCGAAGCCAGCGGAGTCTTTCAGGTGGAAGTTGAGCCGATTTAGGTTGTATGTCTTCCCTCCGGTGTTCTGTGCAGTGATGTCCACTGCAATGTAGTGCGTGCCAGCTTCCGCTGGAAAAATCTGGTCTGCATATGGTTGGGTGCCATTGACTGTCAACAGGAGGTCGCCGATCTGCGCTTGATTGCTGGAAAGCGTGGACGAGGAGCGGCCCCCCGCTTGCGATCCCGAAGCTGCTGCACCTGCCCCGGTCTGACCGGCTACAGACTTGTTGGTATTCGTCTTACTGGAAGCACCGATAGCGGCCACGATGCCCACCACGATGGCGAGTAGGACGAATCCGCCGCATCCGATACCGATGATCTTGCCGACGGCGCCGCCTCCGCGTTGTACGGTTGCCGTCTGGCCATTGGCGCTGATGATCGACCGCAACGCCGTTTCGAGTCGTCCGGCGTCGTCAAGCGTCGCGCCCTCAATCGGGTAGACCCGCCCAGTGCGACCGCGCACACTGACCGTGCTTCCCTTGCGATCGACGGCGCGCATGTCCTTTACGTCCATCGTGCCGGCAATGCTGCCGTCGGGTTTGGTCAGCTCGAGCATGTAGCTTGTGACGCGGTACTGCCCTCCATCGGTCAAGGAACCGGATATCTCTTCGTCGTGCTGCATGGCGGGGTGCCTCCATGTAGAGCAGTCCGTGCCGTGGCACACGGAACCTGATGCTGTGCAGCATATGGCAGAGATATCGCCGCGCGATATAGATAATGCCCGCTGCTTCTACACTGCGACGTAGAGGCCGGCAGAGTCGCCCGGTCGTGCATGGCTGTAGCGGCTCGTGGTGGCAAGGCTGCTGTGGCCGAGCGTCTGTTGCAGGACGTGGATCGGGCAGCCGCGGTCAAGGCTGTGCGACGCCAGTGCGTGCCGCAGCCAGTGCGGCGAGACAGGCGCCATAATCCCCGCCCGCTGCGCGGCCGCGCGCACGATGCGTTCGGCCTGCGAGCTGGAAAGCTTCCCGCCGCGTTTGCGCGAGCGGAAGACCGGGGCATCGCCTGAGGCGTCGCCGCGGAGCCGCAGCAGCTCGGCGAAGACGCCGGCCGGCAGCCGCACCGTGCGTTCCTTCTCGCCCTTCCCCCAGACCGTGACCTGGCCGGCGTCGCCGGCGGGTTGCAGGTCGCGCCAGCGCAGGGCTGTGGCTTCCGAGACGCGCAGCCCGCTCGCGTAGAGCAGGCGCAGCAAGGCATGGTTGCGCGGTTGCGTCTCCAGCGCGAGCAGCCGGTGCACGTCGGCTTCCGGCAGGATGCGCTCGGCCAGGCGGGAACGGCGGCCGGGTACGCGCAGTGCGGCGCCGGCGTTGACGGGCAGCACGCCGAGCGTGTGGCCGAAGGTGAGGAGCGATTTCAATGCGGTCAGGCGCAGCGCCTGCGACGCCGCCGCAAGCTCGCAGCCGGCGAGCTGGTCTGCCCACGCTTGCAGGTCGGCGAGCGTCACGTGATCGAGCGGCGCGGTGCAGCAGGCGCGAAAGGCGCGCCAAGCCGTGCGGTACGCCGCCTGCGTGTGCAGGCTGCGGCCGTGGAGCCACTGCGCGATCAGGCGGTCTTCGGCGCTATCGGCTGCAACGAGCGCGCGCTCAGGTGTGGGCGGTATCGGGGTCAGGGTGGCGGTCATGCTGCTCATCCTCGGTGATAACGGGCGCTGGGTCGGGAGTCTCCCGCTTCCAGCGTTCAAGTTCTTCAGGCGTTGGCGGCGCTAACAGGTGGTCCCACAGCCGCCGCCAGGCCGCGCGCTGGGCGGCAAAGTCCGCCTCGCTTCTCGGACGCGGAGGACGGGGCGAGGGAGCGTCTGCCATCGCGGGAGCACCTGCGGCTTGTGAATGCGGCATAGCGTTGCTTATGCTGCATTCAATCCTAGCATATGCGGGCGTATGCGATGCATATGCAGGTGCGTATGCAGGACGCGCCGATGGCTGAGCTGACCGTGCCCGAAGCGGCGGCCGCTCTGGGCGTGCATCACGAGACGATCAGGCGTCGCATCCGCCGCGGCGAGCTGGCGGCGCGTAAGGATGAACGCGGCCGCGTGCTGGTAGACGTGCCGCGTACGCACGCTGATGCAACGCATACACCCCTGCATACGCAGGCTGAGGCGGACACCATCGCCGGGCTGCTGGCCGCACTCGCCGAGAGTCAGGCCGCGCTCAGGCGCGAGCAGGAGAACAGCGCACAGTTGCTTGAGCGCCTGAAGGCCGCCGAAGGCCAGGTGCTCGGCCTGCTGGCAACGCAGGGGCGGATCGCGCCGCCGGTCGAGACGACGTACAACACGCTGCCTGCGACCGCACAGCACGCCGCCACGCACGCTGAGAGCCACGAGAATCGGCCTGCGCGGCCGCAGTCGGGGCAACAACCGACGGCGCGCCGGGTGTGGTGGCGATTCTGGCGACGCTGAGGCAGAGAACCGCGACGGCGCCGGCGCACGGACTGACGATAACAAGCAGGGCAGGCAAACACCCGCCGAGATCAGCCTGTGGAGCCCAGCTCGTGGAAGCACCCGAACCCCGCACGTTCTATCGCATTGTCCAGAGCGACCCGCCCACTGAACGCGACTTTCTCTCCCATGCCGAACAGGGGAAACCTGCCGGGCGCAAGGCGCAGGCAGAAGGCTTGCACACCGGCGTGAGCGTCTATGACTCGCTGGAACACGCGCGCGACCGCGCCGCCTACTGGCAGTTTCGCCACGGCGAGTACATCGCCGTCCTACGGGTCGCGCAGAATCCGTCGATTACTTACAAGCAAACGTCGAACGATCCGGCCCATTTCACACTCTGGGCCACTGCGGATGTCTTACTCGCCTGTGTAGAATCGGTGCATCCGGCAGAGGAGGCCACCGCGTAAGGGCGGTGAGTGGAGGCCAGTTGTGGCCTACATCGTGATGGACTTGGAAGACGCCAACGTGGTGGACGAGTGCGCCACGGAGCGTGAGGCGCTGGAGTTCGTGCACGCCACGATCGACAAGTACGGTGAGCGCGCCGTTGCTCATTGGGCGATCGGTCCCGCAGACCGGTCCCGCCCACCGATTCGCGGCGATGAACTTATCGACCGCGCCCGAGCGGTCCCGGCGTAGCGGCGCGCGGAACAGAGCAGAGAGCGCCCGGCCTATGTACGAGCCGGGCGTTTCCGTGTCTCGACCAGTCATGATCTACGAACTGTGGGACACCGAGAGTCGCAACGTGATCGGCGAGTTCGACTCCGAAGCCGAGGCGCTGGCGGCTGTCCTCGAAGCCGTGGACGCGAACGGCGACGAGTCGGCCGCGCTGTTCACGCTCATCGCTGTACATGACGACGGCACGAGCAAGGGCATCACCGGCGGCGCGCAGCTCGTTGAGCTGGCCCGGCAGCGGCGGCAACCACTACCCGCGTAGTCACCCCAGGCCGCTGACTCCCGCAAGCAGGTCGCTCATCTGGTCCTGTCCGCGGCGCGCTTTCGCCTCAAGGGCTACCGGGTCCGAACCGGCCTCTGCTTCAACCGCGAGCGCGTGCAGCGTGGTCGCGTTGCGCGCCGGCTTGCCGACCAGATACGACGCCAGCCACTCGCGCGCTTTGGCGTCCCCGTACTTCGCCCGGTCAACCGCCCGCTCGACAATCTGCCGCCACGTCTCCGGCGGGCATGCCTCGCTGATGATGCTCAGGTAGGCGCGTTCCGTCTCGCGCCGCGGCCGGCCGGGTCCGCCGGGATTGCCGGGGGTGAACTGGCCCGTTCCGTTGCGCCCGCTGGTGCTCTTCATCGTTGCTGCGCTCCGTTTAGACGGCCTGAAAACGGCTTTTGGGTAGCGGCAGATGCGACACGGCCGCGGCCGTGTCGCATCAGTCCTGATCACCACTCTGAGCAATTGTCGCAGTTGCCGTGCGCCGTTACCAGCGCTTCGAGGCGCCTGCCGGGCAGCGGCCGTCATGCCGCCCCGCCACGCGCTACCCGGTCGAGACATGCGCCGCAGCGGCCCCACTGCGGCCCGGCGGTTGGCCCGCCGCAGTCAGCACAGTCGGCCGGCGGCCTGAGCGCCGCGGCGAGTGCGGCGAGCCCGTGCCGCGCAACCAGCTCGTTCCAGTCCTTGCCGGCGGATGGGCGCCAGCGCTCGACGGTCGCGCCGAGTGCCACGAGCGCCGGCGTCAGCCTCGCCGCGGCCGCATCGCCGGCAGCGTCGGCATCGAGCGCCACCGCAACGGCACGGAAGGCGCACGACTGCGGCAGCCAGTCTGGCCCGCTCGTGCCGCACAGACCGACGGCTGGCACCCCGGCGGCCGCCAGGCTGAGCGCGTCGATCGGCGCCTCGGTGATCACGACGCGCGCGGCGCTAAGCGCGCCCGGCGTGGCGAAGAGCCCCTGCGACTTCGCGCCGCCGGTGTGCGCGGCGGGCGTGCCGCCGTCCAGGTGCCGGCCGCTGACGGCGACGAGCTGACCCGCCGCGTCGCACACCGGGAAGAGCACTGCCGGCCGGCCGTACCAGCGCGGCGCGTGTCGTACGCCGGCCTGTTCTGCGAGCTGCACCGGCACGCCGCGGCTGGCCAGATAGCGTGCGCCAACGGACGCGGGCAGCGGCTCAGCGTGGTCGTAGGCGGCGCGCCAGTCGAAGGGCGTCTTCTGAGCCGTCTCGCCCGCCGTAGGCCGGTTCTCGGTCACTACAGCGCGTGCAGCGGGCAGCGAAGCGGCCGGCACCGAGTCGAGAGCGAAGGCGCGCCGGAGCTGAGTACGCCGGCGCTCCGGGGGTGGGCGCCAGTGCTCGCGCAGCACGCCGCGTGCGTC
>Ga0209166_10003791_pt1 | contig 10767 bp, 5 predicted proteins | sample Coa_R1_3_FD_187151 | JGI IMG/M metagenome (GOLD analysis project Ga0209166, IMG submission 187151) | Surface soil microbial communities from Centralia Pennsylvania, which are recovering from an underground coalmine fire - Coalmine... | ecosystem: Environmental > Terrestrial > Soil > Unclassified... | reverse complement strand
AATGTTTGCACAGTCTCGCCACGCATTTCCGCACTTCGAAGGACTTCAGCTCCAGCTCATTCAAGTACACCACTTCGCGCCTCTGGCAGAAGCCGCACTCCATCAGCAGCCTGGCAAGAGCCTCTTCCGCCTTGTGCGGGGCAGGGAACTCGATGTCCCAGAAGTCCGCTCGCGGCTCCGTGATGTGGATCGCGTACAAAAATCCGTCTGGATCTTGATCGATTTCCGCAACCACTCGGGCCCGCGCCGTCCTTACCAAGTCCCCCTCGGACCGTCGCAACGTGATCTCTTGTCCTACCGTCAGCTTCTCGTCCAGCCGCAAAACGCCTCCATTGCGGCTCACCAACAGCGTCTCCGCGACGTGCTTCGTGGGCGCACCGCCGGCGGAAATCCAAGATGCCTCCACTGGCATGCGGAAGCTCACGCGGTCGCTTTGCCGAAGTCCGTCGCTTCTCATCGTTTCGTTTGGCATGAAGGAAGATTTCCATTTCAGATTAGCACCCCCATTCCCCGCTTGCTCCTTCGCATCAGCGCATTTTGTCGTACCAACTAATAGTTCTTGCTCCTCTCTCCAACGCCCCGAAACTCTTCGCCCTGTTGCCTCTTTCGTCCTCCTGTCCCTCGCAATTCCGCTATTTTTTAGCTTCTCTGGCAATCTTAAGGGATAGAGGGGAACGCTCTTCCGGCTCGGCCTGACTCGCTGTTCCCCGGTCTAATTGACAGTGGGCAACGTTATCACCATGAACGACCGAACCGCCGATGGCGCGTCGCACAAAGTAACCCTTCGCGACCGCCGCTACGCTATCCGTTATCCTTTCGCCGCTGACGCGGAAGTTCTTGATCTTGAATCCGGCGCTCGCTCGGAGGGCGTCACCTCGGATCTGTCCCTCGGCGGCTGCTTCCTCTGCACCAGCAAACCGCTGGCGGTGAGGTCCCGCACTCGGGTCACCTTGAAGCGCAAGAACGAAAGCGTCGAAGCCCTCGCCATGGTCCGCATCGTAAAGCCTAAGATCGGCATGGGTCTCGAGTTCATCGACCTCGAGCAGGAGTCAGTCTCGATCCTCACTCGCTGGCTCGGACAACTCCGCCGCGACCGCTAACTCCACCGTCTCCATTCTCTTCGCCTGCTGCTCGATCATTCGATGCGTTATCCTTCTTCTTATTCCTGAAACGAAGAACTCAAGCTGGGCATCTCGTCGCACAAACAACGGGCGTCTTCATACAATGGATATGGCGCGTTCAAGTAACAAAACCGGGCCTCTTCTGCTCGCGGGCGCGCTCTCGCCGCGTTGTGATATTGGATGTTTATGTAATCGACTGCATAACAAGCATTATGTGCCGCTTGTGAAAATGAGGCTCTCGAGCTGAAGTCCTTCGTTTTTAATCTGTTTTCCTTCATTGAGCATCACATAAAAAGTGGGCAGTTTCCGAGGAGTAGAACGAGGAACAGCCGCACAGCAGTTTGCGGTACATGGTGCCGCCAGAGTTTGCGCGACGAGTTGCGGCGCTGCGGTCGCCTGCGGCTCCCTGCGCGCTGCAACGTGGACTACCGACTCAGGCAAAAGTCATGAGTTCAGGAGATTTTGGTGTCGTACGATCCCGTGCGCGGGGCAAGGGGTCATCCCCCGGTCCCCCGCTTCAGCCGACTGACCTACCGGATCGTGAAGGTGGCTGCGTGCCACGGTGTGAGATTGCCTGCGGAATCGCTGGCTTGGACTTCCAGGCGGTAGTTACCTTTGGGGAGGTCGTGGGTCGCGACCTCCTGCACAATGGGGATCACTGCTTTGCCGGAATGAAGGAATTCGGTCGCCGGGCGGGGACCGCTGTCGATTTGGAGATTGCCGGTGGCGAGATTAGCGATACGCAGATGGAACCGGACATTGGCCGGGGCGGCTCCAGCCGCAGGTGGTGCAGCGCGCAGTTCCGGGGCGTACACTTCAAAGTAGGCGAAGAGTGGATCACGCTTCTTGAAGGTCGTGTCGGCGGCGGGCGTGAATTCGATGCCTTTGCTGACAAGGGGCACGAACTTCGAGGGAAGAATGCCGTCCGTGTACAACGGCGGATCCACCCGGTGATACCGCTTACACAAGGCCACGGAGCTAAGATCGAGTTGCTTCTTGTCGTCGCTTTCTATACTCAACGGAATGTCAACACGACCAAATTTCTTGCCATCGCTGAGAATCACGCGGAGCTCGTAGTCTCCAGGAGGCAAATCTATTTGGGTCTCGTAGCGGGTCGGCATGGCGTAACGATCGTCACCGCTGTCTTGGAATTCAGCGAGGTGTGCGAGGGGCATATCGCGAGGACAACAGGCCTGATCGCTGAAGCGCGAAGCCAGAGTTCCGTCCTTTCGGCGCGCGGTGCCTAGAACACCGATGCTGGCAACCAAGTTTCCGTTCAGCCATTCACGGTGCAGGGATTTCTGTGGAAAGTTCAGGACCAGATGGACGCGCAGTGCTCCCGAGTCGGTAAAGAACACGCCCGATGCAGCCAACACGGGGATTTGCGGTCTGGTTGGCGATGCCAGAGCGCTTTCAAGCTCTTGGCCGAACTTCGTTGCTGCCAGCGGATCGGATAAAGAACGCTGCACGTTGCAGTATTCGGAACGGTTATAGACCACCACGTTGCGGCGGTCGACGCTAATTTTGATTTGATGGCAGCTTCCCTTGGCGGAGTGCGGCGGTACGTAAGCGATGACGTAGGATTCTTCAGCGACCGGGGACCAGTGCCAGTCTACCGACGGGTCAAAATCCGCAGTGCTCCACTTCCCGATCGGAGTGCCAGAGTATTCTGAGTGGTTACCGTAGTTATCGAAAAGTTGCCACCAATGACGCCGCCGGCGCGCGACATTTTGAATCGTCTGTTCAACCCCGTCTTCAAACACACGGAAGTCCTTGGGGGCCAAGTCCTGAATCACGCCCTCCCAGCACCTCGCTGGCGCTTGTCGGATGCTGACTCCCTGCTCCTGGAGAGCCTTCGCGCTGTCGACCAGGCAACGATATCCGGCCGGTGAATAAGTGCTAAGGTCCCAGAGTTGCTTGTCAAAAACGAAAACCGGGACCAAAACCTGATTGGACTCGACACGAATCGCCAGCGAGCTTTCCGTCTGCGCAGCCGCGAACGGCACCGAGGCGAAGCAGAGGCCGCTTGTTAGCGCAAACCCACGGATGAGCCACTCGATTTTTTTCAGCGAGCGTGGGGCAGACTCGGCGGAACTCTTCATCCCGTTCATTCCGTGTATGCACTCCGAAAGATTACCACCCACTTATGATAAAGCGCCCTCCGATTATTACGTTGCGCCGCTTCCGCGGAGGGAGCTAGCGGATCGGGAAGGTGGCGGCGTGTCACGATGTGTGATTACTTGCGGTGTCGCTGGCTTGGTCGATGGCAGTTTCTTAACTCTTGGGTATCCTGCCGCTTGCGGCTTTGTTTCTCGCAAACGGTGGGGGCCTCCTTCCTTCAATTCACCCATCGAGCGGAGATTGCCCTACGTCCCAATTTCGCACTTCTTCTCACTACCCACCATCCACTACGCACTTCCCGTTCCCGTCTCACCAAACTGCAAAATTCCCGCCAACCCCTTCTATTCCCGAGACTTCCCCGCGTCTCATTCGAATGATAAGTACCCACGTACTTTACCTTTACAGTAATTCACTTCCATGCTATCATTCCGCATGTTTCGCTCGCCAACCACCTCATCACCCTCCCCTTCACCTGACCGGTGTCACCATTTCTCGCTTGTCCGTCTGTACTCGGACAAATCGGTGCCAAGCACATGCACTGATCGGGTCGGAGGTGCCACTTTCCGGTCACTTCTTCTAGACGCTAACCACTCGCCACTCGCCACTATCTTCTTTAGAATCCGCACTTACGCAAAACGCGCCCATAACCCGTTTAGAATCCGCACTTCCAAAACACAGCACTTAAAACCCTTTAGAATGAACACTTCCAAAAAAACCGGGGTGGGGGCCCCCTCCTTCAAGCCAAAACCTTCACTCTCTCATTCTGAATTCCTGCCGACCCTGTTTACGCCGAGCATCGCAAGAAGCAGCGGTTCTCTCTCCCTCAAGGGTCACGGGACACGGGTTGCGGAACACGGGTCACACAACCCGGAGCAAGAGTCACAAGCAACCAGTCACAAGTCCCCAGTTTTTTGCCACTCAAGGCCGCGTATCGAGCGGATGTTTGCTCTTCTCATAAAATTCGTTCTGGATTTTCAAGCTCTGGTCGTCGGCCTTTGCCGCGCGGATGGCTTCGACGATGGCATCGATCCAATTCTTCATGTTCCATTCGCCGAGTTCCTTTGTCGCCACGGAGCCGTCCCCCGAATAATGATTCGGGAATCGCGCATACCACCAGATTCCCGTGTACACGTCCTCCGGCAAATTCACCCGTTTCTGATCCGCGCCCGATTCGCTCTTCGCGCGGTCAAGATGCACGAGATCGGGATGCGACACCATCGTGTTCGAGGTCTCATTTTCTCCGGCATGATAGTCGATGCCCGTGGATTTTTTCCCCGGACCGCCCGGCTTGCTGCGCTCACCGTCAAGAACGTACACCACATAGTCGTGCGGATGGTCCATCTGCGACTGCGCGAAAAACGGCAGCAGGTGCTCGTTTCCGCCGTGTCCATTCACGATCAGAATTTTCTTGCACCCATTGCGCGCCATCTCATCGGTCGTTTCTTGCAGCAGCTTCAGCTGCATGTCCACGCTGTAAGCAATCGTCCCGGGCTCGTGTTTCGCCTCGAAGATTTGGCCGAAATAATACTCGGGGAAAACCACCGCGTACTCTTGCGCCACCGCCTGCAGCGAAGCGTAGCGCACGTTCAGCAAATCCGTTCCGAGCGGCAAATGCGGGCCATGCTTTTCCAGAATGCCAAAGGGCAGCAAGCAGGTTCCCTTCGATTGCTGAATGCCCGCGCGAAAGTCGCCCGCGGTCAACTCTTCCCACTTCGGCGAGAGCTTTCCCTGTGCGCGAACGCCCATCGCGCCAAGGCCCAGGCTCGCTGCGAGCAAACCACTCGCGATTGTTGGCATGCGTCGAAAAATCATTTTCCATCCCTCCTCGTCGCCGCGAATTCTACAGCCGCGCCGTCAAAAGCGCATCATGAAACCGATTGTGTAAATGCAACATGGCCGTGCGGGCAGGGGAATCTGGCTCTAAAACAAGCTGTTCACGAAATATAACCTATCGGAAGGAATGCAACGAATGTTGCAATAAGTTATAATGAGCGGCGGGCATGGGAGCGCGGAACCAGGATGGATGGCCCTTGGTTCCATGTCACAGGGGCAACAACAACGCAGCGGAAAATGCAACGCGCGTTGCGATAAGGATAGTGCAGCCCAGCAAGCGACAAAGTACGGTAACGCTCAGCGCAACCCGCTTTAACCGAATGCCCGATTTGCTGCGATTGCGTCGCTCGTGTTCCGGAGTTCTATGAAGATCGAGTCCATAACTCTTCGCGAAATTCAGATGGCTCTCAAGGCGCCGTTTGAAACCAGTTTTGGCGTTTCGCATCACCGTAGAATCCTTCTGGTCGAAGTCGTCGCGGACGGCGCAACTGGCTGGGGAGAGGTCACGGCCAGCGAAACACCCGGCTACAACTCGGAGACCACGGACACCGCCTGGCACGTGATTTATGATTTCATTGCACCATCGCTTATTGGAAAGAATCTTGCCGCCGCTTCGGAATGTGGCGGGATGCTCGCCGCTATCCGTGGACATGAGATGGCGAGGAGCGGTGTCGAAAATGCGCTCTGGGACGCCGAGGCCCGGCTCAAAGGCGTCCCCCTTGCCAAGCTCTTGGGCGGCACGTTGAACGAAATTGCGAGTGGCGTCTCTCTGGGCATTCGCGAAAATCCTCAATCCCTTGTGAGAAAAGTAGAAGAAGAACTGCAGTGTGGATACCAGCGCATCAAGCTAAAGATCAAACCGGGGAAGGATCTCGACTATGTCGCGGCCGTGCGGAAGGCATTCCCCGGGATTCGTTTATCGGTGGACGCCAATTCCGCCTACCGGCTCGAGGACGCGGCGCATGTCCGAAAGCTTGATGAATTTAAGCTGCTGATGATAGAGCAGCCGTTGAATTGGGACGATATCTACGCGCATTCGAAGCTTCAGTCCCGCATTCAGTCCGCAATTTGCCTCGATGAATGCATCCATAATGCCAGGCACGCCTTAACCGCCATTGAGCTGAACGCCTGCCGGATCATCAATATCAAGCTTGGACGAGTGGGGGGGCATAGCGAAGCGCGGCGGGTCGAGCAAGTTTGCCGGACGCATTCCATCCCTGTGTGGTGCGGGGGAATGCTGGAAACCGGGATAGGCAGAGCCCACAACATCGCGATGTCTACGCTCGCAGGCTTCACACTTCCCGGCGACGTTTCCGCGAGCAAGCGCTATTGGAACGAAGACATCATCGAGCCGGAGGTCGAAGTCACATCGAGGGGCACCATACACGTTCCCAAAACGCCCGGCATCGGCTATTCCGTGAAGCGCGACCGGATTGAGCAGTTCACGGTTCGAAAGAATCATTGGAGCGACCGGCGGCCGTTTGCGCAAACACCTGCCTCCGGAACTGCGGCGTCTGCGCCGTAACAAATCGTGAATATAATTCAGGCGGATTGCCTGCTATCCTCTTACACCGCATGACAGCGACTTTGCTCAGAAGCTGTGGTGTAGCTTCTCGTGGACGTGCAAGGAAACAATTCTCCGGTCGTGTTCGTCGCCGGAGCCGGATGCCGCGGGCTCTCGCTGCAAATTCGAAGGGGACATTTATGAAGCGTGTCGTTGTGCTGGCGCTTTGGGGTCTGTTTGCAAGTTCGGGAATCCTAGCGCAAAGACTGCCGGATAATGTCGTGCCGGACTCGTACGACTTGAAATTTGAACCGGATCTCGCCTCCGCCACATTCACGGGCGATGAGACCATTCACGTTCATTTGCAAAAAGCTGCCACGGCCGTCGTCCTGAATGCCGCGGAGATTGAATTTAAGGAGGCGTGGATTGGGTCGGCGGATTTCAAGCAGGCTGCCGCGGTGACCGCGGATGAGAAAAACGAAACGGTCACGGTAACGGTGCCAACGATTGTCCCGGCGGGGCCCGCGGAGATTCACATTCGCTTTACGGGAATACTGAACGACAAACTTCGCGGGTTTTACTTGAGCCAGACAGAACGGCGCCGCTACGCCGTGACGCAGTTTGAAGCCACCGATGCGCGCCGCGCGTTCCCCTCATTCGATGAGCCCGCCTACAAAGCGGTCTTCCGCATCACGCTCGTTATAGACCAGGGCGACACGGCCATCTCGAACGGCAGAATCATTTCCGATACACCCGGCCCGGAAAGCGGCAAACATACGCTGCAATTTTCCGACTCGCCAAAAATGTCCACGTACCTCGTGGCCATGATGGTCGGCGATTTCGCGTGCATAACCGGCGGGGCGGATGGGATTCCCATTCGCGTCTGTGCCGTGCCGGAGAAAAAGAATTTGCTGTCCTTCGCGCTGCTCTCCGCGGAAAACATTCTCAAGTTTTATGACACCTACTACCAGACGAAGTATCCGTTTCAAAAACTCGACATCATCGCGTTTCCGGATTTTTCCGCGGGAGCGATGGAAAACACCGCGGCCATCACCTACCGTGAAACGCTTCTGACCATCGACGACAAAAATGCTTCGGTGGACGCGCACCAGTCCGTGGTCGGTGTGCTGGCGCACGAAATGGCGCACATGTGGTTCGGCGATTTGGTGACCATGAAGTGGTGGGACGACATCTGGCTGAACGAGGGATTTGCGACGTGGATGTCGTTCAAACCCATCGAGGCTTGGAAGCCGGAGTGGCACGCCGAGCGCAAGGAGATTCAGCAGACAGGAGGATCGCTTTCAACGGATTCGATTGCGTCGGTCCGCGCGATCCGCGCCAAGGCGGAAACACCGGCGGAGATCGCCACCCTGTTCGACGGTATTGCTTATGGCAAGGCCGCATCCGTCCTGCGAATGGTGGAAGCGTATGTGGGCCCGGAGGTTTTCCGAAAGGGCGCGAACGCCTATCTGGAAAAGCATGCTTACGGGAACGCGACGGCGGAGGACTTTTGGAACCAGATGGCGGCCACGTCGGAAAAGCCGGTTGACCAGGTCATGGCCAGCTTCACGCAGCAGTCGGGCGCGCCGTTGATTACCGTGAAAACCGCTTGCGCCGGCGGCGGCAGCACCGGTGGTTTCTTCAAGAAAAAAAAGATTAAGGAGATGACGAAAGTGACGCTTTCGCAGGAGCGTTATTTCGCCGATGCCGCCAAACTCGGTTCGGGTTCGCAGGAGATTTGGCAGATACCGGTTAGCCTCCGGCCGGCAGGCTCCGCGGAAACTACCTATGTCTTACTGGCTCAGCGTCAGCAGACTTTTGAACTTCCCGGTTGTTCGCCGTGGGTCTATGCCAATGCGGGAGGGCGTGGATACTATCGCAGCGATTACGATGCAGCCACGCTCGCAAAGATGAGCGCGGAGCTGGAAACCAGTTTTTCGCCCGAAGAGCGCATCCATTTCCTTGGAGATGAGTGGGCCATGGTAAGCGTGGGCCGGTTGAGCCTTGGCGACTATCTCGACACACTAGAAAAAATGAAGAGTGAACGCACTAGGGCGTTGGTAGCCGTAATGACGGGCCGATTTGGAGAAATTCACGACACCATCGCGGCCCCGGCCGATAGGCCGGCGTTCGAAAAGTGGGTGCGCGATTTCCTGGGGCCGATTGCGGCGGAGCTCGGTGCAACGCCCGCTCCGGGCGAATCCGACGACAGGCGAGGGCTTCGCTCTGACGTGTTCGCGACGCTCGCCACCTACGGGCGCGATCCTCAGCTGTTGGCCAGGTCACGCGCGCTCGTGGAGCAGTACATGAAAGATCCGAATTCGGTGGAAGCGGCGCTTGCCGGCAATGCCCTCTCGGTGTCCGCGCTGGAAGGGGATGCGGCTCTTTACGACAAGTATGTGGAGCACATGAAGACGGCGAAAACTCCGGAAGAGTATTACAACTATTTCGGGGCTCTCGGCGAATTCCCGAGTGCCGCGCTCGCCAAGCGCACGTTTGAATTGATCTTGAGTCCCGAGGTGAAAAATCAGGATTTATTTTTTGCTGGCTTGCTGACCAACGTTGACACTCAGGCCGCAGCCTGGGAACTGTTCAAGAGCAACTTTCCCGCAATCAAGGAGAAAGCCGGGGAGTCGCTTTCTGGTGGATTCGCGGCGCTCGCGGGAGTTTTTTGTGATGCGAAACTCAGCGACGATGCCCAGGACTTTTTCGCTTCCCAGAATCTTCCCGGAAGCGAGCGGCCCTTGCAAAACGCCAAGGACGAGGTTAACGCTTGCATCGAGCTGCGGTCGCTTCAACAGGCGAATTTGTCGGGCTATTTGAAAAAGTTGCCAGCGAAGGCTGCGGCTAGCGCTAGCCACTAAGCGTATCCGGAAGTTCGTTCCTTAATACGCACAAGATTCGACGCCGCGGAACTTGATCTGTGTCACCCTGGCTCCGGCAAAAGTCTTGACATTCGGGCCTTTGCTACTTAGTCTCCCCACACAAGAATGCAACAAATGTTTCACGCAGGTTCGGGTCCACGATACGGCTCATGAACTCCCCGTTTGAATGTGCTCCGTACGGGGACCAACTGGAGGAAATATGGCGAAACAAATGAAGCGTGCGGGGCTTTTGTCGCGGGCGTGCGCGGCGGTATTCGGTGGCGTCGTCCTTCTTGCGCAGACACCCAAGTCTGCCGACACCGTTGTGCCTCCCGCTGCCGTAAAAGCAGCTGCTTCCGAGAGTTCAGCGCCGAAGGCCCATGATCTGACTGCCGATGACCTCGGAGCCTTTCTCGACGGGCTTATGCCGCTGGAGATCGAAAATGCGGACATCGCCGGAGCGGTTGTCGCTGTGGTCAAGGATGGCAAGTTGGTGCTCGCAAGGGGCTACGGTTATGCCGACGTGGCAAAGAAAGAGCCCGTGCTGCCGGAGACGACCCTCTTTCGGCCCGGCTCGATTTCGAAGCTGTTTACCTGGACGGCGGTGATGCAGCAGGTCGAACAAGGCAAGTTGGACCTGGATCGCGACGTGAACGACTATCTCGATTTTAAGATTCCTCCAGCGTTTGGCAAGCCGATCACCCTTCGAAACATCATGACGCACAGCACGGGGTTCGAGGAGACGGCAAAGGATTTGTTCGTCGGCTCATCGCAGGATCTGCGCCCCCTCCAGGAATACTTACGCGTGCACATGCCTGCAAGGATTTTCCCGCCGGGGACGACGCCCGCCTATTCGAACTATGCAACCGCCATGGCCGCGTACATCGTCGAGCGTGTTTCGGGTCAAAAGTTTGACGACTATGTGGAGGAGCATTTCTTCAAACCGCTGAATATGACGCACGCAACCTTTCGCCAGCCTCTCCCGGAGGCGCTCAAGCCTTCCATGTCTAATGGATACGCTCTCGGGTCGGGGGAGGCGAAGCCATTTGAATCTGTCCAGGTTGCGCCCGCCGGTTCGCTTTCCGCGTCGGCAGTGGACATGACGCACTTCATGATTATGCACTTGCAGAATGGAAAGTATGGCGATGTCCAAATCCTTAAACCAGAGACTGCTGTCGCGATGCATGCGCGGCAGCCGGGATGGCCGCCGCCGATGAACGCGATGTGCCTCGGCTTTTATGAGGAGTCGCAAAACGGCCATCGCATCATTGGGCATGGCGGAGACACGGTCTACTTTCACAGTGATCTGCACTTGATTTTGGAT
>Ga0209166_10003790_pt1 | contig 10769 bp, 7 predicted proteins | sample Coa_R1_3_FD_187151 | JGI IMG/M metagenome (GOLD analysis project Ga0209166, IMG submission 187151) | Surface soil microbial communities from Centralia Pennsylvania, which are recovering from an underground coalmine fire - Coalmine... | ecosystem: Environmental > Terrestrial > Soil > Unclassified... | reverse complement strand
AATATCAGAGGAAGATTGTTCGCGGAGGGACAGCCTGGAAGTTAGAATCGCACCCGTTAACGGTTGGATCCGACGGGTTATTTGAAGGGGTGTTTCATCGTAGTTGAATTAGGGCCGCTTCGTGCTTTGTTCCGTTCGTTCAAGGAGAGTGCCATGCCAAGAGTGGACGCAGGGATGGTTACATCGGGAGTCGAACTGCCGGGATATCGAATTGTGAGGAATTTTGGGATTGTCCGCGGGATCATCGTACGCTCGCGCAGCATTATCGGGAATCTGGGCGCCGCGCTGCAAACGATCGTCGGGGGAAACATCACCTTGCTTACGAATCTGTGTGAGAAGACACGGGCGGATGCTTTCGAACTGCTCTTGCAGCATGCGGGTGAACACGGGGCCAACGCCGTGATTGCCATGCGTTACGATGCGACCGAGGTGATGCAGGGTGTCACGGAAGTGCTCGCGTATGGCACGGCTGTGCAGGGTGTCACGGAAGTGCTCGCGTATGGCACGGCTGTGCAGGTCGAACGCATTTCCTAATCTGGTTTATTGCTTGGTCTTAACTCGTTCAGGTTCGCGGTCTAGCGCGGACCAATGTTAGAATCTCAAACCTCTCATGTTTTGCCCGACGTGCGGCGCAAAAGCCTCTGCGACGGCGAAGTTCTGCTCGTCCTGCGGCCAGGCGATGGATTCGGACACTGGGACTACGCTGATGGATCATGGCGGCGGGTTCGAGGGTGAAACCATTGCCCCACCGGCCTCCACAACGCGTAAACCGTCAGCAACGCCAACGCCTTCGCGGAGTCCGCGCTCCAGTCCCACTCCCAGTCCGCTGACAAGCTCGGATGCCATTGGCGGCGGCCGGTTCACGCCGGGCCAAATCCTTGCTGAGCGTTATCGGATCGTGGCGCTGGCGGGCCGCGGCGGTATGGGGGAAGTATTTCGCGCGGAGGATCTCACGCTCGGACAGATTGTGGCGATGAAGTTTCTCCCGGAAAGGCTCTCCCAGGACGAAGCAGCGCTTTCGCGTTTCCATGGGGAAGTGCGCAACGCGCGGCAGGTTTCGCATCCGAACGTTTGCCGCGTGTTTGACATCGGCGAAGCCGAGGGGACGCTTTTCCTGACCATGGAGTACGTGGACGGCGAAGACCTCGCTTCCGTCGTTCGCCGCATCGGCCGCCTTTCGCCGGACAAGGCGACCGAGATTGCGCGGCAAATCTGCGCCGGCCTTGCGGCCGCTCACGAGCGCGGTGTGATTCATCGCGACCTGAAGCCCGCCAACGTGATGCTCGACGGGGCGGGAAAAATCCGCATCACGGATTTTGGACTGGCCGGCCTTGCCGCCAGCATGCAGGGTGAAGAAGCCCGAGTGGGAACGCCCGCTTACATGGCCCCCGAGCAGCTTGCCGGCAAGGAAGTCACGACCAAGAGCGACATCTACTCCCTCGGGCTGATTCTCTATGAAATCCTTACGGGGAAGCGGGCTTTCGAAGCTTCGACTCTTCAGGAGTTGGTGAGGCTGCGCGAATCCGGAACCATCACCAATCCTTCGACAATGGTTCGCGATCTCGATCCTTTGATTGAGCGCGTGATTTTACGGTGTCTCGAAGCTGATCCCGACAAACGGCCGACCTCTGCGTTGCAAGTCGCGGCAGCGCTTCCCGGGGGCGATCCGCTCGCGGCCGCACTGGCAGCAGGCGAGACGCCGTCGCCTCAAATGGTTGCTGCGGCGGGGAGTAGCGAAGGGATCAAGCCTTGGCTGGGGCTTACGCTGGTTGCAACTGTACTGCTCGGGCTTGTCGCGCACATGATGCTGGCCGACCGCTACCGGGTGCAAAATCTCACGCCGCTTGAAAAGCCGGCTGACGTGCTTCTCTCTCGTTCCCAGGAAATTGCCCAACAACTTGGATTCTCTGAAGCACAGACGGACAGCGCCCATGGGTTCTTCACGGACTATGACTATCTCAATTACATTCAGGAGCATGACAAGTCCTCATCGCGCTGGCAGCGTCTTGGCTCGGATCGTCCAGCAACGGTAATTTTCTGGTATCGCCAAAGCCCGAGGGAGATGCAATCGGACAATTTCTTCAACTCTTTCGGCTCGGGCGTCATCACGCCCTGGGAGCCGGCGTCCGACGTAACCGGGATGATCAGCATATTCCTGGATACCCAAGGCCGGCTGCTGTTTTTCAAACGCATTCCGCCGGAATACGATCCGCCCAAAGGTCCATCTGCTCCCCCGGACTGGTCCCCACTCTTCTCTGCTGCGGGTCTCGATCCGTCTAGGTTCAATGCCGCGACTCCCGAGTGGTCGGATCTCTTGTATTCCGACACGCGCGCTGCATGGGCTCGCGAAATCACCACGCCAATTCAAGCGACGGAGCGCGTGGAGGCCGCGGCATATCGCGGGAAGCCGGTCTATTTTCGGGTTTTGTTCCCGTGGGCAAACCCGTATCGCGATCGGCTGCATCCTCTGTCGGCCCATCAAAAACTCGCTGGCATCATCGGGATCGTCTTGTTTGGGGCTGTGCTTTTCGGGAGCATTTTGATTGTCAAAAGAAACGTCCGCCAAAAGAAGGGAGACGAAGCCGGTTCCTGGCGTTTGGCCAATTTCCTCTTTTTTGTCTTTCTTGCGATGTGGGCGCTGCAGGCGCACCACCTTGCTTCCATGGGTGAATTCAGGACGATCGTACTCGCGCTGGCCTGGGCCTTCCTCGTTTCCACCTTTGCGCGCATGCTTTATTTCGGGCTGGAGCCATTTGTCCGCAGGAGGGATCCCCATACGTTGATTGGCTGGGTGCGTTTGATTGGCGGGAAGATTCGCGATCCTCTGGTGGGCCGCGACGTTTTGATCGGCATGACTTACGGCGTCTTGCTCGGGGTGTTTGAATACGGAGACGATGTTCTTCTCCCGCTGCTTGGACGTCAGCGGCCTCAGCCGGGTACCCCATCGATGGAATCCCTGCTCGGAATTCGACAAGCGCTCGGTTCGCTGTTCGCCTACACTTGGGTCTTCGTGCTGTACTCCCTGGTGATTTTCTTCGTCCTGTTCTTGCTGCGGCTTTTGGTAAGAAAGGACTGGATCGCAGCCATTGTGATCGTCTTCCTGGGCTCAATTACGAACACGGGGGGCGATTATTTCTGGATGACCTTTCTGTTGGGGGCGGTCATATGGCTCTCCATCTACCTGATCCTTCGGCGCTTTGGGTTGCTCGCCTTGGTCGTCGGGCTCGTCGTGCAGAACATACTAGTGACCTTTCCAACGACCACACATCTCAGCCGCTGGTATGCATCTGGCGCGATCGCTGGCATGATGATCATCATCGCCACTGCCCTTTTTGCGCTGCACAGTGCTTTAGCAGGACAGCCGCTTTTTAGCGCCAAGGTTCTGGACGATTAGTTTTCCACGCCGAATTTATTCACCGGCTTTTCGGGTTCGCATACTTGAGCGGCGAGATTTTCCAACTCCGTTAGAGTACGGCTGGCGGCCACGCGCGCTTGCTCCAGGAACGAAGAGTCCAGTAGAAAGGCGCAGCGATCCACGTAGGGATGATTTGCCGCTTCGAACGGCTTGCGACTGCGCCGCGTTCGCGGAGTTTTGGTGAGCAAATCTTGGTAAAGTAGAAAATCCCGCTGAAAATCGAGGGCTTCGCCCACACTCCAGTTCTGCTGCCGAACCAGCGCCGCCAGAAACTTCTTTCGAAATAAGGCGGCCTCGCGCCGGGGCATGGGCCGTGGCTTGGATTGGCCCTGCGCCCGCGGCTCATCGCAAATGATTTCAAGAGCGCGCACGCTTAACGCCAGCAATGCCTCTCGTTGTAACAACGCGAGCAAGTCGCGATACATTACCGCGTGGACTTGAAGTGCCTGGCGGCTGTTTTCCAGGACATAGGTATCCACAAAGCGAGGTACCACGCGCTCGCGCAGAAGCGCTTCGTGGAGCTGGCGCGCAAGGTCCGTAGCAAGACTTGCCTTCGATTGCCTTCCTGGGGCCATGACTTTGGGGTACATGGTAACAGGACTCCGCTGTGGCCACGCGGGGTGTGCCGCAAAGAAAAAGCCCGGCAAATTGGCCGGGCTTAAACAACGTCAACGATCTTAGCGGATTAGTGGATTGCCCTCGGACTCTCCGGGCCAAGGCGCTTGCCTTTTGGCTCTGGCTCGGGAGCCAGTGGAGTGGCCACCGGCTCCTTTTGCAGCGCGTGTTCGAGCACTTCGTCGAGCGTGTGGACGTAAGTGACTTTGATGTCGGCAAGAATCTCCGGCGTCAAGTCCGCCACCACGTTGGGCTCGTTATCCGCGGGCAGCAGAACTTCTTTGATGCCGGCGCGCTTGGCGCCCAGCACCTTTTCCTTGACGCCGCCAATCGGCAGCACCACGCCGGATAGCGTCATTTCACCGGTCATGGCGAGACGGTCCTTCACCGCCCGCCCACTGAGGAGGCTAACCAGAGCCGTCACCATCGCCGCTCCCGCGGATGGGCCGTCCTTCGGCACCGCGCCCGACGGCACGTGGATGTGGATGTCCTGTTTGCGGAAAAAGTCCGGGTCAATGCCGTAACGGTCCGCGTTGGCGCGTGTCCACGTAAGAGCCGCGGTCATCGACTCCTGCATCACCTCGCCGAGATGCCCGGTCATGGTGAACTGCTTGCCGCCGCGCATGCGCGTTGCTTCGATGAAGATGATGTCGCCGCCCACCGGCGTCCACACCAGCCCCACCGCTACGCCCGGCCGCTTGACGCGCTCCTCGACTTCCTTTTCCGTGCGGAACTTTGGCACGCCGAGGAATTCACGAACCACCTCCGGCGTCACGACCATCTTTTCCGTTTTGCCTTCGGCGATTCGGCGCGCCTGCTTTCGTGTAATGGTGGCAATTTCCCGTTCGAGGTTGCGGACGCCCGCCTCGCGCGTGTAGCTATGAATGATCTCTTGCAGCCCCTCATCGGTGAAATGGATCTGTTCGTCCACTTTCAAACCGTGCTCGGAAGCCTGCTTCGGGATCAGGTACTTGTGCGCGATATGCAATTTTTCTTCGCCGGTGTAGCCGGGAAGCTCGATGATCTCCATGCGGTCGCGCAGCGGTTCCGGAATGGGATCCATCCAGTTGGCTGTGGCGATGAACAGCACCTTGGACAAATCGAAGGGCACATCGAGGTAGTGATCGCGGAACGCGTTGTTCTGCTCCGGATCTAGCACTTCCATCAGCGCCGACGACGGATCGCCGCGGAAGTCGCGTCCCAACTTGTCCACCTCGTCCAGCATCATCACTGGGTCGTTCGTTTCCGCGCGCTTCAATCCTTGAATGACTTGGCCTGGCAACGCGCCGATGTAGGTTCGGCGGTGGCCGCGAATTTCCGCCTCATCGTGCATACCGCCCAGCGCGATGCGCACGAACTTGCGCCCCAACGAACGCGCGATGGATTTGCCAAGCGAAGTTTTGCCAACGCCCGGGGGGCCGACGAAGCACAGGATGGGTCCCTTCATTCCCGGCTGCAGTTTTTTCACTGCCAGGTAATCCAGGATGCGCTCTTTTACCTTTTGCAAGTCGTAGTGATCTTCTTCGAGAATCGCATGCGCCTTGGGAATGTCGATCTCTGTTGCCCCGGAGGATTTGCTCCATGGCAACGAAGTCATCCATTCCAGGTAGGTGCGCGAAACCATGTATTCCGCTGAAGCCGGCGTCATTTTCGCCAGCCGCTTCAGTTCGCGATCGCATTCTTTCTTGGCTTCCGCCGGCATTCCGGCTTCTTCCACTTTCTTGCGCAGCTCGTCAATCTCCTGCGTCGAATCGTCAGATTCGCCCAGTTCCTTCTGAATCGCCTTCATCTGCTCGCGTAGAAGGTATTCGCGCTGGTTCTGGCTGACTTGTTCCTGCACTTGCTCGTGGATCTTCGAGCGCAGTTCGAGAACTTCCAGTTCTTTCGACAATTCACGGATCAGGATTTCCAGCCGTTTGCGGACGCTCGGCGTCTCAATCAATTCCTGGCGTAGCAGCGTGGACAGCGAGGGCAGCATGCCGGCGATGAAATCCGACAGCTCGCCAGGATCCTCGATGCTCATCGCTTTGGATTGCAAGTCGTCAGAGAGCTGCGGTGAGTGGCTCACCACCTCACGGAACAAGTCCTGCGCGTTCCGTTGCAGCGCCTCCAGCTCTGCGTCCACCTCTCCTATGATGTCGGGTTCCGGCTTGACCTGAGCCTTCAAGAACGGTCGCAGGTTCACCAATTCGACGATTTGGATGCGTTGCAGTCCCTCCAGGAAGGCCACCACGTTGCCGTTAGGCATCTTTACGGTCTTGTGCACGCGGGCAATCGTGCCCACCTTGTGGAGGTCGGCGGCGGCGGGATCTTCAATCCGCGGATCGAGCTGCGCGACCACGCCTAGCAGCTTGTCCTCGCCTTGCAACGAACCAACGAGCGCTAGCGAGCTTTCACGTCCTACGGTCAGCGGAAGCATGGCGCCTGGAAAGAGCACCGTGTCGCGCACCGGTAGGATTGGCAGAACGTCCGGTATGAAAAGCTTTTTCTCAGCCATATTGTCCCCAGTCTATCAAAGGGGTGCTTGTAAAACCCCTCTATTGGCGATTAGATGCGGCCTATGTACAAATGTTGCAAAGAGGTGAGAATGTCGCTAGCACTAAATCTTAGTCTAATACACTCACATACTACTCCAAAAACCACTTCGACTTCAAGGCCGCCAATAAGTGTCTTGTTTTCTATGCGTTAAACAAAAATATTTAATCAGTTCGCTTTTTGCTTGTTCCTTGGAAGTTCTTGGCAACGAATTCCCTGGCCTCTTCCCTCGTCCTTAGCTGTCCCTCGAGCTGGGCGTCTTCGACTCCTCTCAGAATCCGAGCAAATTCCGGGCTGGGCTGAAAGCCCATTGCCAGCAAATCGTCACCAGTGAAGAGCCGTTCCGGCCGCACTTGCTCGGGCGGCGTTTCGTCCAGGAAATGCTGGACGAACTCATACGAATCCAAGTGGCGATGGCTGGAAAGGCAGTCCAACCGATGCAGTTCCATGTGCTCGTCAAACCGCGGCAGCCGTACAAACCGCTTCAGCGTGGCTTTCTTCATCGCCTCTACCGCACCAAACCTCATGTGGTTTCCCACCAGCGCGGCAATCTGTTCGGTATCTTCGTTGGAAAAGCGAAGCCTTCGGCAGATTACTTCCGCCATCCGTACACCCACGTCCACGTGATGATTGAACCGGATTCGGTCGCCCGTCTCTTCTGCCGACTGGAAGGTCGGCGGCTTCCCAACGTCGTGCAACAGTACACCCCAGGCCAGCGTGGGGGAAGCGCCTTTTGAAAGTTGTTCCAGCATGAGGCGCGTATGAATCCACACGTCGCCTTCCGGATGAAATTCCGGGGGCTGCCTTACGCCCTTCATTGCTGCAATTTCGGGCAGTACTTGTTCCAGCAGCCCGGTCTCGTCCAATAATTCGAACGCGCGACGCGCGGCTCCTTCGGTAAGCATCTTTGTAAGTTCTTCGCGCAGGCGCTCCGGAGAGACTTGTTGAATCTCTTTGACGTGGCGCTGGACGGCGCGAAAGGCCGCCGGTTCGATCTCGAAGCCGAAGCGAGCGGCAAAACGTACCGCCCGCATCATGCGCAGCTTGTCTTCCGCAAAGCGAAGTTCGGGATCGCCGATGGCGCGAATGACTCCCGCCTTCAAATCATTCTGGCCGCCGACAAAGTCCAATACCTCGCCGTTATCGTGCCGCATCAGCAGTCCGTTGATGGTGAAGTCCCGGCGCTGTACGTCTTCCTGCGGCGTTTTCGAATAAACCACGCGGTCCGGGTGCCGGCCGTCGCTGTAGCCCATGTCGGAGCGGAATGTCGCAACTTCCACTTTCAAGCCGTTCTTCGGGATCAACATCACGCCGAACTGCGCGCCAACGGCCACGCTCTCTGGAAAAAGTCCGGCAACTTCGACTGGTGTGGCATCGGTAGCCACGTCGTAATCCGCCGGCTCGCGTCCCAGCAGAAGGTCGCGCACACATCCGCCGACCAGCAGCGCCTGATGTTGGTTGCGCAGCAGCATCTCGCAAATCGAATTGGCCAGCTCGCGGGCCTTCATACGCTGATTATGCGCCAGTTCCCTTGGAAGAGTCCCGGCTCCGCATCAACTAGCTGATGCTCTACAAAAAAGTACCTCACTCTGTATTGTCTTTAACTTCGAACTTGTAACTGACAACTGAGGTTAATCTACTTGCTGCGGAACACCAGACAGGTAATGTCGTCGGATTGCCGCGTGGCACCAACGAATTCGTCCACGCGCTTCATCAGGAACTGCAGGGTTTCCTGCGCATTCCACTCGGGAAGGCTGCGGATCGCCCCTTGCCAGCGGCTGTTGCCGAATTCTTCTCCCGATTCGTTGAAGGCTTCCACCACCCCATCGGTAAAGAAGATCAGTGCGTCACGCGGCCGCAGTTCTAAGGTAGCGGTTTGGTATTCCGCTCCCAGCTTGATCCCCAGCGGCAAGCCACCAACCTCGAGTTTTTCGAATGTTCCATCTGCACGCCGCAGAATCGGCGCGTTGTGGCCCGCGTTCACATAGGTGAGTTGCCGCGTGGCAGGGTCGTATTCGCACAAAACCGCCGTCGTAAATCGCCGGCCGTCCAGACTGTAGGCTGATGCGTAGCGGTTCAGCCGAGTCACAAGTTCCGCCACGGGCACGCCTTCGCCCGCAATCGTGCGCAGGCTGGCTTGCAGAGTCGCCATCAGCAGCGCTGCCGGAACGCTTTTTCCGGCCACATCCGCAATCACGACGACCAACCGGTCGCGCCGTTCGTCCGGATAAAACGCGTCGTAGTAATCTCCAGCTACAGAATTCTGCGGCCGCGTCGCAAAAGCAATGTCTGCTCCAGAGACTTCCGGGGGCTCGGATGGTACGAGCCACATCTGGATTTCGCGCGCGATTTCCAGGTCGCGCTTCATCGTTACTTTGTCGGCCAATTCAAGCGAAAGCAGCAGCAGGAAGAGCAAGGCCGCAATCCACACGAAATTTACGTCAAATGAAAAATTTCTGCCGAACTGAAACTTGAATCCGGACATCACCAGCATAACCAGCGCGATGAGCAAGAGGACCCGCCGCGCGGGCGTCATCTTCATCAGCATCGACCAGAACAACGTTTTCGCGATGTGCAGGAAGCGGTAAACGCCGTGACGCCGTCCCAGCTCCTCCTCGTCCGCCTCTTTCATGTAAAAGGTGTAGCTCGCGCGCGCGTCGGCGGTGAATTGCGACCATAGTTCATCGATCTGCCGGCCCTCGCTAACACGCTGCCAGAAATTCCTGATGCGCTGGCCGTGCCCATAACCCGGCTGCGAAGAAACACCAGGAGTTGGCGATGCGCTTGAACTCATAAGGGTGCTTGGATGGAAATCAAATTATAGGACATTCAGAGCGGTTCTGCTTGGAAGCGCTATTGCTTCGCTTTCTTTGCTAGTCCTCGCGGTTGTGACCCAGCTCGTCCGCCGAGAGCGACCCTCCGAATTGCACCTTGCCGAAGCCGAAGCGGTCGCGGAGAAGATCTGCGGCGCTCGTGAGCTCCGCGAGCTTCTCGCGGCGTTCTTTTTCCAGCAAATCGAGCTGCTCGTTGCCGTGAGTAAAGCTACTAAGGCTCACTCCCAGCAGACGGACTTTCCTTTCCGGATCGCGATGCTTCCGAAACAGCTCCTGAAATACCGCATAAATATCGGAATCCAGTTGCGTGGGTTCAGCGAGCGTTTTCGCGCGTGTGTGCGTTTCAAATCCGGCGTAGCGAATGGTCAACGTCAGTGTCCGCGTGGCCAGCCCTGCTTCGCGCAGCCGCTTACAGGCTTTTTGTGAAAGGTGGCTGAGAATCGTGGCCATCTCATTCACATTGTCGGTGTCTTCGCCAAAAGTGAGATTGTGCGAAATGGATTTTGGTTCCGCGTCAATTACAAATTCATAGGAGTCGCCGCCGCGCGCCTTGCGATAGAGTGCGTCACCCCACTGGCCAAAAATCTTTTCCAGTGTTTCCTGCGGGACCGCCGCGAGCTGCTCCACGGTTTCAATGCCTAAGGCTCGTAACGCCTTTTCCGTTACTTCGCCGATGCCGGGAATCCTTCGAACGGACAGCGGAGCAAGGAAACGCGCTTCGCAACCGGGCGGAACCCACACAAGGCCTCTAGGCTTTGCTTGATCGGATGCCACCTTCGCCGTAAGCCGCGTCGTGGCCAGTCCGCCAGAGCAGGGAAGCGCCGTCTCTCGCGTAATCGTGCGAAGCAATTTATCGGCAGTCGCAAATGGCGGCCCGTGCAAGCGCTCGGTGCCCGCAAGGTCTAAGTAGGCCTCGTCAATCGAAACGATTTCCACGACCGGTGAAAATTTGGCAAGGATGGTCGCCACCCGGTCGCTCCACTCGCCGTATTTTTCGTGATGGCCATTCAGGAAAATCGCATGCGGGCAAAGCCGACCCGCAGTTCGCAGCGGCATCGCCGAATGAATCCCATATTTCCGCGCCTCGTAGCTCGCCGCAGAAACCACTCCGCGCTGATCCTTCTGTCCGCCAACCACGACGGGCTTGCCGCGCAGTTCAGGCCGGTCCAGCAATTCGACCGACACGAAAAATGCGTCCATGTCCACATGCAGAATGGACGCAACCGCATCCGCGGCCCGTTCCTCCAGCGGTCCATGTTTCGCTCGAAATCGTGCCAACTCCGGCATGGCCCTAGCGTACGCTTGCAATCTGGGAACGACAACGGGACGGATGTGGGGTTACAACTTATCAGCGGCGAGGACGCGGGGGG
>Ga0209166_10003789_pt1 | contig 10769 bp, 8 predicted proteins | sample Coa_R1_3_FD_187151 | JGI IMG/M metagenome (GOLD analysis project Ga0209166, IMG submission 187151) | Surface soil microbial communities from Centralia Pennsylvania, which are recovering from an underground coalmine fire - Coalmine... | ecosystem: Environmental > Terrestrial > Soil > Unclassified... | reverse complement strand
CAGAGGTCAGCATCTTCGTCACTTCCGGATAAGCTCCGCGGTTGTAGGCTTCCGCATGTTCCGCGGTCTCCCAGAGACTGAAGGCATGAACTTCTTTTCCACTTGGGTATAGGAAGGTGATTTCGTCGAGGAACCCCGCCTGCTTGCGCAGCAAGGGGATCACTTCGCCATCAATTTTCTTCCTGAATTCCGCTGCGGCGTCGGCCTTCAAGTGCATTGATACTTTACGTGCAAACATCTCAACCTCCTTGGTTGGCTGATCAATGTGACATTCAGATAACTTGCTGTGGTAAGGACAACCTGAAGACTCTCTCAGTTACTTAACCATAATAGATTAATTCACTTGACCTGTCAAGCACAATTTGAGAGTATTTCTCGGGGTTTAATCAGCCTGAGTTAATCGCATTGGAGGGGCCTTGGATGTCCGTTTGGTGATTAAACAGCGGCTAGAAGAATTGGGGCTTGGGCAAAGAGAGCTGGCAGGGGCCGCCGAGGTTACGGAATCTTACATTTCGCAGTTGCTCACCGGGAAAAAGTTACCTCCGGAACCTAGCCGGTCAAACATTTATGACAAGATTGGGAAGTTCCTGAAACTCCCGAGTAGCAGGCTTTCGAAACTGGCGGATCATCAGCGCAAGGAAGTATTGAAGCGAAGCCTAGAGGACCCGCCTAAGCCGTTGTTCGGAGAAGTTCGAGAGTTGATTCTCAGCAAGTCCGCGCCCGAAAAACAGGAACAGTTGCGGGTGATTTTTGAGAAGCAGCCCTTCGGCGAACTCGAACGTCTCGTTACACAAAAGCTTCTGGACGTTGTGAAGAAAATCGCCAAGAAGGAGCTGCAAAGTGAGAAGTGGCTTCGCTCGGTGGCGCGACTCAGCGGCAAAAGCTACGAAGCGATGCGAGTCGGCATACTCGAGTTTCTGGATACTGACGTGTTCAACATATCGGCTGAGAGCTGCGCTTCCTTTCTGGATCCGTTAGTCGAATCCTGGGATATCGATCTCGCAACTTTCGGTATGGAAATCGTCTTAAACCAGAGACTTGTCCCCGGTTATGCAAAGAAATTTGAATTTGTCGAAAAAGAAGTTGATCACCGTGAGCAAGAGCCAGGCCTCAAGAAGTTCTTGAAGGACTTACCCGCAACCGGTGGTGCAACCCAGGAAGAAATCGAGTTCCTAAAAAAGCTAACCTTCAAGGGGAAGCGTCCCACGCCTCTTTATTACTACCGGGAATTGCAGAACCTGCGAGACCCACTTCATTTTGACGACGCGTCTGTCCCAACGATGCGCAAGCGTCGGGATGCGGGTGACGCGAACAAAAAGGCACAAATTGATTCGAGAAAGAAAGCAATTCGACAGTGGGCATGGAACAGTAGCGCTTCGCAGACAAACAACAAATCCTGAGTTCGCGCCGGTTGCCGACAAGCCCCGATAGGCCGAAAACAATAAGTGATGTTCGCCTGCCACTGACGAAATATCTTGAATCATATCGCAGAGCACCAAGTGACGAATCCATTGCACGACCACGTGAGCGGTTTTCTCTGATCTGTGGTACACTTGGTATGCGCTTGTTACAGCGGTTGTGTTGTGCGGTCCCTCTGGTTGGATTGATTGATCTGAGAATACCCGCCCTCAGTTTCCTCCGTACGTTTTCAGCGTAATTAAAAGAAGCTGTGCCATTGAAAGCAGCACTCACATTTGTGTGCATGATTCAGTGTGCCGGCAAGAAAGCAAAATGGAAAATTTTTCAGAATTCGTAATATCTCCTTCTCTGAAGGAACAACTCGCGCACGCTGGTTTCGTGAAGCCCACGCCCGTGCAAGCCGCGGCGATTCCGCCCGGCGTGGAAGGCAAAGACGTGCTGGCCACGGCCCAAACTGGGACGGGCAAGACGCTGGCTTTCCTGATCCCCATTCTCGAGAGGCTTCAGCGGGAAAACACATGCGGAGTGGCTGCTCTGGTGCTGGTACCCACTCGCGAATTGGCGATGCAGGTGGCGGTGCAGCACGATGCCTTGCGCGGGAAGCTGCCGGTAGCTGCATTGATTGTCGGAGGCTTACCGGAATATCAGCAACTCGAGGCCCTGCGACGCGGCAGCCGAGTGGTGGTGGCCACGCCCGGACGCCTGGAGGACTTCTTAGACCGCCAGCTCATCCAGTTTACCAACTTGAGGACGCTGGTGTTGGATGAGGCGGATCGCATGCTGGACATGGGATTTCGGCCGGCGATTCGCAGGATCGTTGCAGCGCTGCCGAAGGAACGCCAAACGATGTGTTTTTCGGCAACGATGGAAGGCGATACGGCGCGCCTGGTAAAGGACTACACCAAGAACCCCGAGCGGCTGACATTCGGATCAACTTTGAAGCCGTCCGAGAACGTGCGGCTGCAAGCCCTTGAGGTGGCTGCAGAAGGCAAGTCGCAAGCTTTGCGACAACTGCTCAAGAGCGAGACAGGACAGTGCCTGGTCTTTGCCCGAACCAAACGCGGCGCAGAGAAAATCGCAAGCAACCTCAAGCGCGAAGGCATTCAGGCAACGGTGATTCACGGCGACCGATCTCAATCGCAGCGCACCGCGGCACTAAAGGCCTTCCAGCAAGGACGCTATCGAGTTCTCGTGGCGACCGATCTTGCGTCACGAGGAATTCACGTCGAGAACATAGCGCACGTCATCAACTACGATCTGCCGGAAGTGGCCGAGAACTTCATCCATCGGGTCGGGCGCACAGGGCGCGCCGGGCATCGCGGCAAGGCGTCGACACTGTTTGTAAGAGGGCAACGGCCGGATTTGTTGGAGCTTGAGCGACAGCTCGGGATTCGTTTGGAAAGAATGCAAGTGGATGGCTTTCCTTGCGAAGACGTGCGACACATGCTTAAGGAAATCCCGGGTTCACAAACTCGGCGCAAACCCAGCATCGTTCAGCTCCCCGGCGAAGTCTTGCAATTGCAGATGGCTTGACTCTCGAACCGGGATGACCGGGGAGTCCGGCGGTTATTTCAGGCCGATTTTTTGTGGTTTTTGCGCCAGTCTTCCCAATCCTTGAGCGTGGCTTTGTACATGGATTTGGCGGCTTTGTGGAGCCAGCGGCCGCGGCGGGAGGCCAAGTCGCGCTTGACGTTGGGAATGGCTTTGGGGCTGCCGAAGTGCATGTTGGCGGTTTCCCAGCCCATGTCGTAGAGAAGACGCGATTCGTCGCGTTCCTTCGGCACGGACGAGAGTTCGATGCGAGAGCAGTCCGGCGCCAGGCGGCGAACGAGCCAGTGTCCGTGAAATTGGACGCAGGGATCTTTAACGCGGATGGCGGAATTCACCAATTTTTCCCCGTACAGGTCCTCGGCGGAGCTGTTCTTGAACCAGGCCCAGGCTGATGTGCGAATACCTTTGGCTTCGCGCGCGATGAAGGCCCCTTGCCAGGACGAAAGAGCGAGGATTCGGGGATGTCCCAGGCTGCCGAGGCCGGCGATGCGGTGTTTCAGTTGGTAAGCGCGGCAGGGATCCGGGAGCGACTCCTCGATGAGCTTGCGAACTTCGGCCGGCGGCTTGGCCGTGTAGGGCGGGCATTGTTGCATTTTTTCCCAGAAACGCACCGGGTCGCGCAATTTGCCGAGGGCGAGCAAGCGGAGCCATTGATGATGCTCGGCGAGGACGAAGGCTTTGCCACCGGCGGCAATTGCATCACGGTAGCCTGCCTCGATGGCATCGGCAGCTTCTTTTCGCGTGAGGCAGAGATGCTCGATGGAAATGGCGAGATAGGCGCTGGTGGTTAGTCGTACAAGATCCAACGCGTAGGCACAGGGCCAGGCCTCGTCGAGATCATTGACGCCCCAGATGAGGCGGCCTTCTTCGTCGCGCCAGGTGCCGAAATTCTCGATGTGCAAATCTCCTACGGCGAGAACGGGCGGCGCCTTGGCTAAATCCGGGCAGACTTCCGACCATAACTGAAGCCAGCGGTAAAACGTCGCGCGAAAGAAAGGAAATGGCGTCTCGGCCATGTGCTGGTGCTTCAGAGCGATGTCTTGCCGCACGATGGGAAGGCGTTTCGCCAGCCAGCGCTCGAAACCGACGGTCGCGTTGAAGACGTTCATGGGAGCAAGGAAATTCGTGATGCCGCGCTAGGCGCGCGCGTGTTCGGAATGCGCTTTGCCTGCGTGCATTCGCGCTATGTAGACGGGAAATTTCGCGGCCAAGTCGGCGACTTGCTTACGAACGCGCTGCTCGACTTCGGCGTTACCAATGTTGGTGAGGACGTCTGCAATCCAGCCCGCAATTTGCTCCATCTCGGGCTCGCGCATGCCGCGCGTCGTGATGGAAGGGCTGCCCAAGCGGATGCCGCCGGCTTTCATCGGGGGGAGCGGGTCGAAGGGAATCGAGTTTTTGTTCACGGTGATGCCGGCGCGGTCGAGGGCTTTTTCTGCATCGGAACCGGTGATGTTACGAGAGTGGACTTCGATCAAGAACAGGTGATTGTCGGTACCGCTGCTGACGATGCGGAATCCGCGCTTGGCCACGGCTGCGGCCATGGCTTTGGTGTTGGCGACCACCTGTTTCTGGTAGTCCTTGAAGGAAGGCTCCATCGCTTCCTTCAAGCAGACGGCTTTTGCCGCGATGGTGTGGACTAGGGGGCCGCCTTGCGTTCCGGGGAAGGTGAGCTTGTCGAGTTCTTTGGCATAGGTTGCTTTGCAAAGGACCATACCGCCACGTGGGCCGCGTAGGGTCTTGTGGGTTGTGGTGGAGACTATGTCGGCGTGGGGAATCGGGCTGGGATGCACGCCGGCGGCGACCAATCCGGCGATGTGCGCCATGTCCACGAAGAAAAGCGCGCCGACGGCTTTGGCGGCTTTGCCGATGCGCTCGAAATCGATGATGCGCGGGTAGGCGCTGGCTCCCGCGACAATCATTTTGGGCTTGTGTTCGCGCGCGAGGCGTTCGATTTCGTCGTAGTCGATGCGCTCATCTTCCTTGCGTACTCCGTAGGCGACGAATTTGTACATGCGGCCTGAGAAATTCAGCGGGTGGCCATGCGTAAGGTGGCCGCCGTGCGAAAGATTCATGCCCAGAACCGTGTCGCCCGGTTGCAAGAGGGACATATAGACGGCAACGTTCGCGGAAGTGCCGGAGTGCGCTTGCACGTTGGCATGTTCGGCGCCAAAGAGCTCTTTAGCGCGGTCAATGGCGAGTTGTTCGACTTTATCGGCGAATTCGCAGCCGCCGTAGTAACGCTTGCCGGGATAGCCCTCGGCGTACTTGTTGGTGAAAATCGAGCCCATGGCTTCGAGGACTGCTTCGGAGACGAGGTTCTCGGAGGGAATCAGTTCGAGGCCGGTGGCCTGGCGGCGCGCCTCTTCGCGCAGCAAGTCGCCGATTTGCAGGTCGACGGAATCGAGCGGGCGGTTCATGCGCTCCTCAGCGGAGTTGATGGGTGTCATCGCAAATCCTCGTTTCAGTAAGCTGGCATTTTGTAGCAGCCGTGGCGGCGCGGACTGAACAGGGATTTTATCGGATGGAGTTGCGGAAAGCCAACTTTGCGCTAGCTTGCGCTCTTAGCGGCTGCGCTGCGTTCTTCTTTCTCTATGGCGGCGATTTTGTCCAAGCGGCGTTGGTGGCGGCCTCCTAGGTAGGCTGTGGCGAGGAAAACCTTGACCATTTCGATGGCGGCTTCGGCGGTGACAATGCGGCCGCCGAGGGCGAGAACGTTGGCGTCGTTGTGCTCGCGTGCGAGACGCGCGGTGTTTACGTCATGCGCGAGGGCAGCGCGAATGCCGGGCACTTTGTTGGCGGCGATGGAAATGCCGATGCCGCTGCCGCAAATGGCAATACCCAAATCTGCCTGCTTCGAAACTACGCTCTCGCCAACGGCTTTGCCGTAGTCCGGATAATCCACCGATTCTTCGGACGAAGTTCCCAGGTCCCTCACGGCGTAACCGGCGCCCTCCAGATACTTACGAATGGCTTCTTTGACGGAAAATCCGGCGTGATCGGAACCGATGGCAATGTGCGGCTTGGCGGGCGCTGCGGTCATGTGTTTCCTTGGAGGAAATCCGCGGCGATTGTATATGATGAGGCCGCGGTTGCACAGTCCCGGTCAAGTCAGTTCATTCGTCGAGTGCTCAAGGAGAAGCCATGCGCCCACGGAAGAGTCTCCTCATTGTGATTGCCCTTGCGGTTCTGTGTTCGTTCCACAATTTGTCCGCGCAGGAAAAACCGATCGCCATTGTGCATGCCAGGTTGATTGACGGTCTTGGCGGAGCGCCTGTGGAAGACGCCGTGGTGATTCTCCAAGGGAGCAAGATTGCATACGTGGGTCCGGCGAGCGGCGCGAAGGTTCCGCAAGGTGCGCAGGTACTCGAGGCAAAAGGAAAAACGGTCATGCCCGGTTTGGCAGACATGCACGTCCACCTAACCGGAGGGTGGGATGGCATTGGCACGGACCTGCTCGGTTATCAGCGTTATCTCAACGCCATGCTCTATGCCGGGATCACGACGGTGCTGGACACGGGGAATTATCAGCCGTGGGTGCTGCAGTTGCGGCAGGAAGCGGCGAGCGGGCACTTGCTGAGCCCGCGAATCTACTGCACCGGAGCGATGATTGACGCGGCGGATCCGGCATGGCCGGACCTGGCGTATGCGTTGACATCTCGAACGCAGATTCCCGAATTCGTGCAGCGCGACAAGCGCAACGGAGTGGATTTGATTAAAGGCTACGCGAATCTCTCCGACCGTATGCTACGGCGGCTGGTGCAAGAGGCACACAAAGAAAAATTACGTGTCGTCATTGACCAGTGGGAGCGCAACGGCTCACCGGATTTGGTGCAGACAGGAATCGATGGCTTTGCGCATGCACCGACGCGCAAAATGTCTGCCGACGATATTCAGGTCATCAAGGACCACGGGCTTTTTGTCATCACTACGCTGACGGTCGAAGAATACTCCGGCCGCCGCCGGCTTGCCGATTTGAAATTTCTTGAAGAACCTTTCATTGCCGATACGACTCCGCCATGGTTTTTGGCGGACCTGCGCGCGGAGGCGACGCGGAATCTGAGCGATGCAGAGAAAAGCGAAGTGCAACAAGCCGGCGCGGGTTTTGACGAAATGAAGCACAACGTCAAGAAACTGCTGGACGCAGGCGTGCTGGTTGCGGCGGGGACGGACGCTCCTTATCCCGGTGTGTTTCAAGGAGAAGCGCTTCATCGTGAGCTGGAATTGCTGGTGGCAGCGGGATTGACGCCGTTAGAAGCGATTCGATTGGCGACGTCTAATGCGGCGCGCATCATGCATGCGGAGGAAGAATGGGGGAGCTTGCAGGCTGGGCGCACGGCCAACGTTGTGATTGTCGCGGGGAATCCGGCGGAGCAGATTAGGGACACGCGCAAGATCGAAACGGTGATCCTGAATGGGAGGATTCTGGACCGCTCCAGTCTGAAATTTGATCTCAAGCGAGATCCCGGATTTCGCGCAGTGGGGGGAAATTTTTCGTCGCCTCTGCAGTAGGTGCAAGACGCACGACGTTCTATCCTTCGTTGGAGAATGCGAGTGGTATAGTTTCCGGCATCCAACCTGCTTTGTGGAAGGAGCTGAGAATCATGCTTCCAGCGAACCCGTATACGCCGACACTGCGACACAGCTTGAATGTGTTTTGCATTTCCAGTCTGGCTTGTTTGGTTTTCCTCGCGTGCCTGAGCATGGGCCAGCCACTCTTTGCGCAGGAGAAGAATCCGTATGCTGGCGACGCGAAAATCGCCAAGCTGGGCGAATACCAGTTTCGCTTGAACTGCGCGTTTTGCCATGGGCTTGGCGCGCACGGGGGAGGCCGCGGTCCGGATTTGACGAGGGCAAAGCGCCACGGAAGTTCTGATGCCGAGATTTTCCACAACATCCATGACGGAATTGCCGGCACAGCGATGCCCGCAGCGACGAACGGGGGCATCGGCGTGGGTATGAGCGACGAAGAAATATGGCAAGTGGTTACGTACATTCGCAGCTTGGAAGTAAAGGCTCCGGCGCAGCCTATGGGAAATGCGGCGCACGGAAAGGAGCTGTTTAACGGCGCGGCAGGGTGCTCCACTTGCCACATGATGGAAGGGAAGGGAGGCCGCCTGGGTCCCGACCTTACGAGCGTGGGGGCTTCGCGCTCGACCGAATACCTTGTTGAATCACTGCGCAATCCCAGCCGCCGATTGGCGCAAGGCATCTTCGAAGCCATGAAGGAGTTTCCTCAGGAGTATGTGTCGGTGTCGGTGATGACTGCCGATGGAACGAAACTAAGTGGCGTTGTTTTGAACGAAGACCAGTTCACGCTGCAAATGCTGGACACGCAAGAGCAATTGCGTCTCTTCGAGAAAAGCAAATTGCGATCGTTGGAAAAGAAGCGTGAATCGGCGATGCCCGTTTATGACCAGAAGACCTTGAGCGACAAGGACCTGCAGGATCTGATTGCTTATCTGCAAACGGCAGGTGCGCAATGAAACGCCAACTGAGTGATAAGGAATTGAAAAGCGAATTCCTCAACCGCCTGTCTTCGCAGGCAGGCGAAAAGCACGGCCTCGGAATGACAATTTCGGGAAGAGTAGCGGCCGTTTCGTTGGCTGGAATGTTTTGCATTGGGCTGGCTTCTATCGCTTCCGCGCAGGTCACGCCGCAGCGGTTGGTGGACTCGGCTAAGGAACCGCAAAACTGGCTGATGTATTCGGGCGACTATGCGGGTAGGCGCTACAGCACGCTGGATCAAATCAACGCCTCGAATGCTTTCTCGCTCGTTCCCAAGTGGGCGTATCAGACCATGGCTGGCGGAAAGTTTGAGGCGACTTCCCTGGTTGTTGACGGCGTGCTGTATTCAACTGGCGCTGACGACCGCGCGTTTGCGCTCGATGCCCGCTCGGGCCGGCCGATCTGGCAATATCAACGCGCGCTGCCGCCTGATATTCGGCCTTGCTGCGGCCGCGTGAACCGTGGATTAGCGATTCTTGGTGACAAAGTTTTTCTAGGCACGCTCGACGCGCATGTGATCGCGCTCGACACAAAGACGGGAAACGTCGTTTGGGACGTCGAAGCAGCGGCGCACACCACGGGCTACAGCATCACTCTAGCGCCGCTGGTGATCAAAAGCCTTGTTATGGTCGGTGTCTCCGGCGGCGAATATGGCATTCGCGGGTTCATTGACGCGTACGATGCGGCGACCGGCACGCGCAAGTGGCGCTTCTATACGATTCCCGGCCCCGGCGAGCCTGGTCATGAAACTTGGGAAGGCGACTCGTGGAAGATCGGCGGGGCGCCCGCGTGGATCACCGGCACGTTTGATCCTGCGACGGACACGACGTTCTGGACCACGGGGAATCCTGCGCCTTCGAACCGCGGCGAAGGCCGCGCGGGCGACAATCTTTACAGCAATTCGCTCCTCGCGCTGGATCCGGAAACAGGCAAGCTCAAATGGCATTTTCAATTCACCAAGCACGACGAGCACGACTACGATGCGACGCAAGTCCCCGTGCTTGTGGATGAGGGCGATCGCCACCTCATTATGCAGGCGAACCGCAACGGTTTTTTCTACGTGATTGACCGCGCTTCAGGAAAGCTTCTCTCCGCCACTCCCTATGGGCGTGTGACGTGGAGCAATTCGAAAGATGCGAGTGGCGTGCCCATCGAGCGCAAGGAAGCTTCGCCCACTCTGGCAGGCGTGCCAGTGTGTCCCGGCGCGTTGGGTGCGACCAACTGGTTTTCGCCCACATACGATCCGCAGACGAAACTCTTCTACGTCTCCGCGCGCGAACAGTGCGACATTTTCAGTACCGCGCCGCAGCCTTACGAAGCAGGTCACGCCTTTTATGGAAGCGCGTATTTCCCCAATGACGATGCACAGCCGTTCTGGGGCGCGGTGCGCGCTATCGATCCCGCGACAAGCCAGATTAAATGGGAGCTAAAGCATATTTCGCCGTCGTGGTCGGGAGTGCTTTCCACGGCAGGCGGACTCGTTTTCACCGGTGACGCGGAAGGGAATTTCATGGCGCTGGATGCGGCCACAGGCAAAATTCTGTGGCACTTCCAGTGCGGCGCTTCGGTGTACGCTTCGCCGATGACTTACGCGATTGACGGCAAGCAGTATGTCGCTATCGCTGCGGGGTCCACCCTATTTGCCTTCGGCCTCCCCTGAGGCTTGCGAGGGTTTGCTCTGATTGCAGGCCAAGCGAGCGTCGGCGAGCGGCGTCGCAACATGCACTTCTTCTGCGAAGTCTCTTCCCCGCTCCGTCTTTAGCGATCGAACAGGGTGCCGGCAACCGCGGACAAGAAGAACAAATCCACGCTATACTCGGAAGGTTATGCTCACGGTCAACAACGTAACTATGCGCTTCGGCCCGCGCGTTTTGTTCGAGAACGTCACCTCCACGTTCATGGCGGGCCGCCGCTACGCCGTCACCGGTCCCAACGGCGCAGGTAAGTCCACGTTTATGAAGATCTTGACAGGCGAGCTCGACTCGACGCATGGCTCGGTCACGCGCCCAAAAAGGATGGGTGTCCTGCGCCAAGACCAGTTTGCCTTCGACGAGTATCGCGTCATCGACACGGTCATCATGGGCAATGCCACGCTCTGGAAAGCGCTCGTCGAACGTGACGCGCTCTACGGCAAGCCGCACGACGAACTCACGGACGCCGACGGCATGCGTCTCGGCGAGCTCGAAGGCGTTGTTGGCGAAGAAGGCGGTTACACCGCGGAGTCCGATGCCGGCGCGCTCCTCGATGGGCTAGGCGTCGAATCCACACTACATGCGCGCAAGATGGGCGAA
>Ga0209166_10003786_pt1 | contig 10771 bp, 13 predicted proteins | sample Coa_R1_3_FD_187151 | JGI IMG/M metagenome (GOLD analysis project Ga0209166, IMG submission 187151) | Surface soil microbial communities from Centralia Pennsylvania, which are recovering from an underground coalmine fire - Coalmine... | ecosystem: Environmental > Terrestrial > Soil >... | reverse complement strand
CGTCCAGTCCCACCATGATGCGCAGGTTGAGCTCTGCCTCCGTCGCTCGGGTCATAAAGCTGACGGGAAGCCGCGCGAGCGCGTCCGGTAGCATGCAAGCGATCGTTAACAGCATCAGCCGCTTATGATAGTCAGGGCGATGGCGCTGCCAAATCGCAATAGCGACAAAACTTGCAAAAAACAGCATTTGCAGCAAATCCAGACTCGTGATGATGACCTGACTCGCAGCGAAATCCGTGTGACCGCGCACTTCGCGCGCAGCGGCGTGCAGCGTCGTAATTGATCCGAGAAGCACGACCAGCGCGGCCCAAATCGTACCAAATACACCGAGCCGCCGATGCCACTGGAAATGATGAGTGGCAATCAGACTGGTTTGAGCAACCAGCAGCACGACCCATCCAGTCATCACTGCGCCGTGAATCTGTAGCAACGCCGATAAAGGAGGCGTACCGAAGAACGGCCTTAGGTAGAACGTACGCGCGAACGTCCAGAAAACAAGCGCAAAAAAGACAAGACTGGCGCCTAGGTACAGGCGGTCAAAGCGACGTTCCGATCCAACGATGGCGTTCATCGATGATTCCCCACTCTATGCACCGCGGTCTCGTTTCACGATATCAAGCACGGTATTCTCACAGAACCGGAATTTCCTTTTTGACTTCGAAAACGACACCATCGCACACCCGTCTCGCTTTTCTCCGACATCGTAAAACGATTTTTCATCGGAAATGAGCCTGGCAGTGCGGGTGGCTCATTGGATTCTCCAAGAGTTTCCGTTTGACGATGCGGCACGATGAGAGAATACCACTTTCGTAATTCACCGTGGCGTGAAAAACCGCAAGTGCCCACCCTTTCCGCAAGAAAGGGTGGGCTGTTCTGCTCCGATGCCGGGAGATCTCAAACGTCATTACGAAAAAGGCGACCTGCGCTTCATCCCCTTCAGTTGCGACCAGAAAAAAGAGGAAGAGAAAGACCCATCATTTCAAAAACCAAAATCGAAAGGTCGGGCACGCCGACAAGAAAAGACAGTTTCACAATCATCGCGGCGAGCTACGGCTGTGCCACGCGCTACCCTATTTCGCGGAGGAAGCCCGCCACAATTGTCACCTTGTTACCTCCCCGGAAATTCTTGCCCAGATAATACGCAGAATACTCCCAGGTCAAAGTCAAACGAAGTGAGCCCGCTGGCGGGCCTGCCCCTTGCAGGCGGTGAGCGCGAAGGACAAACGATAACGCATGACAAACTTCTGCGGGTGCGGTACTTTTGAGCTATGGAAACCGTGGATGTGAAGTTGCCCTCGGAACTTCTGAGGGCGGCAAATTTGGAGGGGAGTAGCCTCTCCCAGGATGCCGCTCGATTGGTAGCTCTCGAGCTTTATCGCGAAGACAAGATCTCGCTCGGGCGCGCTGCTGAGCTATGCCAGACGCCGTTGGCGGCTTTCATGGATTTTGCGGCGAAGCACGGTGTCCCCCCGCTACGGTACAGCTTTGAGGACCTGGAAGAAGAACGCCGGACTGCTGACCGTCTCAAAGCGTGAGCGTCGTAGCAGATTCGTCGCCGCTTGTTATTCTAACCAAGCTTGGTTGTTTTGACCTCCTCAACCGACTTTTTCCACGCGTTTATATCTCCTCTGAAGTTCACTACGAGGTTGTCATCGCTGGTGCTGGCCTGCCCGGGGCATCGGAGCTGTCGAAAGCGGAATGGATTGAACGGAGAGCAGTTCAGAATCCAGCCGGCCTGCATTCGGCCCAACGAAAATATGGTCTGGGTCCGGGCGAGATGAGTTCAATCCTCCTGGCGAAAGAACTCGGTGCGAATCCTGTGCTGCTCGACGATTACAGGGCGCGCAACTTGGCGAAGGCGGAAGGCCTCGAAATTCTGGGGAGCGTCGGTTTGCTGGAAAGCTTTTACCTGCGGCGCTATTTGACCGACCTTCGGAGCACCTTTCAGCAATTGCTGACGCACAACGTTTATATCGATCAGCGACTGCTGGATCGCCGTCTGCGGTCCCTGGGCCTTTCTCCTCTTTAAGCCGTTTGCGCGGCCATAGAAGCTCAGTGCTTCTCTTACTAAGTCCAGCATATTATTGCGAAGGATCGATTTGGAGTGCGGCAGCCCTGCTGCCGCTTTTCTCATCGACCCGCGCGACTCTATATTTGGCGAGGCTCAATAGGCGGGTGGAAGTTCCTTAACTCTTGGGTGGCCTACCGTTTGCGGTTTTGCTTCTTGGCGGGTGGCTCGCTCGATTCTCCGAGAGCTTCCGGCGGGTGGCAAGCCCACGAAGCCCGTCCTTCCACACGGAACGCCTACCCGGTGCCAATCCGCGCCAACGGGCCTGCTGCTTGACGGGAAGAGACGAACGAAATTTCGTTGGGGATCAAATCGCTCAGAGCTGCATCACGGACAGGCCAGGGGTTCTCTGGAGATCGCGGAAGTTCAACATCGCAACTACAACTCCCGCGGCGTTTTCACGAGTTGAGCGACCGCAGACCCGAGCCTTGTAAAATCGCGGACATTCCAGGTCAGCAAAATATCTGCCCCCGCTTTCAGGGCGCAATGAGCAATGAGTCCATCATAGGCAGCTGCACCGACGATGGCCTCAGAGGAAGCTCGCTCAAGCGCGGAGACATATTCCTGCTCACCGAGCGTAATCAGGGTCAGCCTTTCGCGTATTTGCTTTACGATGCTTATGCCCTCCGGCCCACTGATGCGGGGCCGAAGTGGCAGGCCAGTAAGCGTAGCGTAGACCTCGCCTAGACTGCGAAGCGCGCAGAAGTCGTCTTTCCCCGCTTCAAGGAATAATTTTGTGCTGGATGCGTGCTGCGGATGGTCAGCGTAAAAGACCGGAACCAGAACAGAGCTGTCGAAGAATCGCTTCAAGGACGCTTGCCCAGGATGTGCTGCGCCCTTTCTTCGCGGACTTGGCGGATGGCATCATCGACTACGCGCATTGGCAGCGGCTTGCCGGTACGGTAGACAAATAACCCGTTTTCCCAAACCATGCCACTGCCCTCCGAACGGGTGGCATCTTCCGGCTTGAGCGGCAGCTCTTTTTCCACGAGCTGCTCAAGGTAGTCTTCCACAGACAACCCACTAGCAGAAGCTAGGGCTTCCAGCGCGGCGGCGATTTCGGGTTTCAAATCCAGCGTCACGAGATAACTCTCCAGCTCACTCAAAAAGTCTAAGCTTCGTATTGCTCTCTGTCACGGGGAAAATGCACGTATGCCTCGTGCTGCATACGCCGATCCTGCGTGTGCGCGTTTAGGCCAATCTTCCTGCAGAATGTCCAGGAGATCAGCATCGAAGTTGTCTCTCGTCACTCTCAGGGCCTGAACAAGGATGAACCGCTCGCCATGTTAGACAGGACACTAGAATTTCGGAGACTTGCGCGAGGCGTGCCTCAAGTGGAGAATTTCCACCAAGCTTCTGTCTTCCCGCAGATGGTAATAAACAAGAATGGGGCTATGCGAGAGTTTCCGGACTCGCGACCTTTTGCGGATTGTGCTGCCCATGCGCGGAAATCGAGTCAACAGTTCGATGTGGTCCAGCAAGGAAGTTCCGAAACGCGAAGCAGCTTCAGCGTCGTCCTCAGCAATGTGGCCGATGATTTCTGCGAGATCGTTCAGGCTCTTTGGGCGATGAGGAGGCGGTAATCCACTTTGGCAAGAGCTTGCGGGCTTGCTCTAGTTCAACGCTGCGTCCAGCCTTGGCATCGCGGATGCCCTCGTCGATGGCCGCGAGTGTGGCCTCGTCTTCGTCATCAATCGCGGGAGCCGGCTTTTCGAAGTGGAATTCCTTAGCCTTGGCCATGACGTTATCCTAGCCCTTGTCTGTTCTGAGCGCAATAGCACTCCGAAACGCCACTCCTCGCCGCGGCCAAGGGAGCGGCCCGATCAATCATCCAATCGCGCCCGATACTACGATCCGTCGGGGGGTAGGCTCCTGAAAACGCTGGGTGCCGCATCCCTGCGGTTTTCAGAGTGCGGATTTTGACTTTCTCTCCGGGGGTCTACGTTCTCTTCCCTCAACCTCCGTCTCACTGTCTCACCAAACTGCAAAATTCCCGGCAACTCCTTCCATCTCCTCGGCTTCCCCGCGTCTCATTCGAATGATAAGTACCCAGGTACTGTACCTTGACAGTAATCCATTTCCCTGCTATCATTCCGTATGTTTCCCCTACGGCAAACCCGCCCGTGCCTCGCCCTTCCCCCCGGAAGTGCCCATCCCTCCCCTTCGTCCTCCGGAAACTTTCAAACCTTCCAACATTCCAACCTTTCAACGTTCCGCCAAGGTGTCCACTCATCCCTCGCCACTGCTCCTCTAACTCCTTTCCCTGCCACTCTTACAGGGGAATCGCAACTCATTGAAAATCCAGCTGCTTTAAGTCCAGTAGTTGCCACTCTTACGCGCCAGGTCCACCATAACCCCTTTGTTTGCCACTCTTACAAAAAACACGGGGGGTGGCGGCGTGCCATGGTCAATTTCTTCGTGGCACAGACTTCAGTCTGTGCGCCTTTGGGACACCTTACCTCGGGGAGCTCAGAATCGAAGCAGCCGCAAGAATTCAAAAATCTCGCCGTCCTGCCAGTCACCCGTCACCAATCGCCAGCCACGTCCTCGGTTCCCTCTCTTCCACCAGTCACGAGTCACAAGTCACGAGTCACTAAGTCCTTTACAATCCGCACTTCCACAAAAACCGCCCGTAACCCCTTTAGAATGCGCACTTCCAAAACGCAGGACTTAAAACCCTTTAGAATGAACACTTCCAAAAAAACCGGGGGTGGGACGCCCCCCCGTCATGGCTAGCAAGCTGATGGTTAACCACAAATCCGCTAAACCCGCGCCCATGCCACGATACAATAGACAGATGAGCGTCAGGCTGATCGCTTTGGATATTGACGGCACGCTTTTGGACAGCCGCTGGCAGCTTCCCGAGGCCAACCGCGCGGCCATCGCTGCGGCTACCCGGCGAGGCATCGAAGTCGCTCTGGTTACGGGCCGGCGCTACGACTTTGCCCTGCCCATCGCCCGTCAGATCGAAGCGCCTCTAACCATGATCGTCAGCAACGGAGCGGTCATTCGCACGCAAGACGGCGAAACTCACCTGCGGCACCTGCTCGCAAGGGATACCGCCGCGCGGGTTCTGGAACTTACCCGCCCGTGGCGAGACTCCACGGGAGTCGTCTTTGACCGCCGCCGCGAGAATCAAATCATGCTCGAATCCATGAATTCCGATGACCCCATCCGCACCGCTTACTACACCCGCAATCGAGAGTTCCTGGGAGTGGCCAACCCCCTCGAAAGCTGCCTGACGGAAGACCCCCTCCAAGTGATGCTGAGCGGAGACGTTGCGCGAATGCGAGAAGCGGAAGCAGCGCTTCGCGGCGCGGCGTTTGCGGCGGAGTTTGCCCTGGCCGCAACCGTCTACGAAACTCGAAACTTTTCGATGATCGACGTCATCAATCCGGTTTGTTCCAAAGGCGCGGCACTGGCGGAATGGGCCGCGCTGCGCGGTGTCAAGCGCGAGGAAGTTCTGGCCATCGGCGACAACCATAACGACCTGGAGATGCTCGCGTTCGCGGGTATTCCCGTGGTGATGGGAAACGGCGTGAACGAGTTGAAAGGATTTGGTTGGCACGAAACCGCAAGCAATGACGAAGGTGGCGTGGCCGCGGCCATCGAACAGTTTGCCTTGCGAGAGGCGGCCCCGTGCGCCTGATGCGGCTTTTTCTGCCCTGCGCATTGCTCTTCGCTGCCGCGCCGTCTTTGCGAGCAGAGTACATCGATCTGCGGAATGGCCAGCGGCTGCATGTAACGAGTTATCAGCTTATTGGCGAGAAATACCGGCTGCAAATGGAGGGCGGGGTCGTGGAAGTCGCGGCGGACGAAGTCGTTTCCATCGAACCGGAAGACAAGTTTGCCCCGCTGCCTCCGGAGGCGTCAGCCACAGCGCCATTTCGAGAAATTGTGAAGGCTGCGGCGGCACGTTACAGTTTGGATGCGGATCTGATCTCCAGCGTGATTGCCGCGGAATCGAATTTCGACCCGAAGGCCATCTCGAAACGGAATGCGCGCGGACTGATGCAACTGCTTCCGGAAACAGCAGCGCGCCTCGGAGTTCGCAACATTTTCGATCCGCAAGAGAACATCGACGCAGGCACGCATTATTTGCGCGACCTGCTCCAGAGGTACAACAACGACTTGGCGCTGGCCTTGGCTGCGTACAATGCGGGCCCGGAGCGGGTGCAGCAGTACGGCCGGGTTCCGCCGTATGTCGAGACGGTCTCTTATATTCGCCGCGTGAAGCGCGCCTACGAAAAAAGCAAATCAGGTAACTCGTCCAAGGCCGCGCCAATTCCGCCCGCCAAAAGAGAATCTCCTGCCGCGAGTGCACAGCCGGGCAAGGGCGCGGCGAAACCACAAGCAGACTTCTTGAATTAAAATCCCCTGCGGCAGTGAGCTTCGACGCGAAATCCAACGAACGACTCCAACCCAGGTTCGCGGACCTTCAGCACGATGGAATGTTCAAACTATGGTTGTGGCGGATTGGGATTCGGTGGCTGCAGCGGAGGATTCGGTTGCGGGTTCATCGGGTTCATTGGGTTCATTGGGTTCGCTGGTGCGCTTAACGGATTTTGCGCCGGCGTTCCGGCTGGAGTACCAATGGCCGTCGTCGGCCCACTTACAATGCCCATGTCTTTCGAAGGATCCCAGATGAATTCGAACTGGCGATAATTATGTGCCTGCTCGAAAACCGTAACGGAGGCTTGATTGACCTTACTTCCCACGCCGATGATGTTGCCTCCGATGATGGTCGGGGTATCGCCCATGGGGACATTCTGAGAGTCCGTTCCCGCGCCGCTCGAATCGGTTCCTTGCGCGCCAGTGCCTGTGCCCGTTCCGCTTGCGGGAGTACCGGGAGCGGCTCCGGGGGCGGCCCCGGGAGTGGTTCCAGTTCCAGTCTGCGGTGTGCCGCCAAGCGCGCCAGGAGATGCTCCGGCGGCCGGCGGAGAAGCAACGGGAGCCCCGGCCGCAGGTTGGCCCGCGACGGGAAGCTGGATACCACTCTGGTGCGGCTTGAGGCTGCCGATGAGTTGTCCGGAGGGGCCGACATAAATCAGGCGCCAGGAGCCATCCTCCTTATTCATGGGATCTTTGTAAGCCTGGCGCATGAATCGGAGGTTGCCGATTTTGGGCTTGACCAGATCGTCCATGGAGTTCGGGAAGCGGCCAAACTTGAGGTAGTACAGCTTGATGCCGCGCTCATATTGCTTGCCGCGCCAGATCATCTCCTGCTCTTTTTCGCGCCGGCCTTGCGTAAGGATGCGCAAGCCGATCGACATGGTGGCCACGAGAATGAGAGCGGTAATACAAACAACCAGCAGCAAGGCGTAGCCACCCTGTTTTTTAGCCGCCCTGGTAAGTGTAGGTTTCTTGTTCATGTGTTTAGGCGGACGGCGGCGCAGCCTGCTCTTCGAGGGGCGCCTTGCCCGGAAGCCCGCTCGAAATTTCCTGAAACTCGAGATCGGCGTTGCCAACTTTGAGGATGCGATAGCGGCCCAGCAAAGTGTCTCCCTCAGTTACGATATAAATATCTTCACCATCGGTAATAAACGCGCGGCGCGGCGAGCCGATCGGGACAGTGCCATAGCCAAAATATTTGAGGTTCGGGGGCAGCTTCGCTTCCGTAGGCTGCGGTTGGGGAGACGGAGTAGGCAGCAGCTTTTGCTGTTCGGCGGCCTTCGTTTTTTGCACTTCCGCGGGCGTGGGGGGAACGATCAAACTGAAGGGGTTGCGGCCGCTGCTTTTGTACTCGGTCTTTTGCGCGCGCTCCAGTTCGGGCCAGCGAATTTGCGGGTTCTCCACCGCCAAGACCTTGATTTTCTCGATGGACCTGGCCGATTGCATGGCGGGGGTATGCTGGCTCCGTTCGAAACTCCAAACGATCCCAGCAATCACCAGCAGCACCACCAGGAGGAGCACTTGTTGACGCTGTTTCATGCCGCATTCCGAAAATACGTTCTGACGTGGAGTCCCAAGCGGATGGCGCCCGTACCTGCCTCGTTCCGCGAATCGCTCGCGAGCGCCAATCCATCGACCACGTAAAAGCTCTTGGAGCGCTGCAAGCCGTTCACAAAACGCACAATGCTGCCATAGTCGCCGCTGACGGTCGCCTCGATGCTTACCTCGACCATGCCGCGATCCGGGATTTCCTTCTGCTTGAAAGCACTATTCAGAATCTGAAGGCCGGATTGCTTGGCGATTTGATCGAGCTCGGCAGTCATGGAAGAAGAGCCCGTGCTCGCCGGCGGCAGGGACTGTTCGAACTTCTCACAATCTTTCCGCGTGGCAGGCATATTGTCTTTGATGTCCTGCGCCGACTTGATGTCGCCCCGAAGAACCTTGAGCTGCAAACTTTGGGCGTCGAATTCGGCTTGCGGGGTGTGGGGCGAGGAAGCCAACTGCCAACTGTAGATGGCCAAGCCGAGGTCGGCGGCCAGGAACAATCCAAGCACGGCAAGAATCGTGCGTTTTTGAAATGTAAAGTCCCGCTGCATCAGCTCCTCGAATACTCCGCAGTGAGCGCCACTTCGATCTGGTCTCCACCGGTCGCCGAAGTGGGCTTATGCTCCGTGTTGAGTTGAATGTGGGTAAACGTTTTTGAGTCTTCCAACGCTTTTAAGAACTTGAGTTTGGCTTCATTGCTGGTGGCGCCAACAATAAATTCCACCTCGACGCGGCCCTTATGCTGCTTAGGGGAGATGCTGACAACGCGCACGCCGGCAGGCAGAACTCTTTCGAGGTCCATGAACATGAGCGTCCAGTTAAAACTACGTTCATCGATGAGGTTGTTGATGAAATCCGCGCGCTCGTGGAGCTTGGCATTTTCCGGGAGGGCAAAAAAATGTTCGAGAGCGGCGCGCTGCTGTTCAAGTTCCTGAACCTGCTGAAGCATTTTTTCGGATCTGGCGCGCATCTCGGCATTGGCCTTGCGCGCCAAGTAGACGTGCCAGCCCAAGCCCAAGAACACAATGACGGCGGTGAGGCCCAAGAGAGTCGAACCGGCCAGAAATTTCCGGTGCGTCACAAGAGGCTTGGTCGCCAGATTGAGCCGAATCCTCATTCTTCCCCTTTTACTTCCCTTTCCGAAGCGCGCGGCAGGCCAAGCTAGCCGCGAAGCAACATCCAACCGACCAGACCTTCGAGTTCGCGGTCAGCAAGCGCTCGTGCATCCGCCGGGATGCGTCCGTCAGAGACGGCGTTCTGGAGCAGCGAGTGCACCTCGCAATGAAACTCCTCTTCGAGCGGCGGCACAAATTCGGGCAAACGCGAACCAAGGCCCGCGACACGCACGGACTTAATACCTTCCTGCCAGGTGTCCTGGTAATAGGCAGCGACCGGATAGATGTCTTCCAGCAGCATGTGCGGCGTGAGATCCGCGCCGCGAGCGGGCAACTCCGTGCATCGGTAGCCGAAGAGGACGCCTTCGCGGACGATCGCGGTCGTCAAAGAAGGGCCGGAAACGCGCGCGAGGAGCGTGGGACGATGCTCATCCACCAAAGCAATGGCTGCCAGAGAAGAACTGAGGACGACGCCGGGGTGCAGTTCCGCGGCCTCGACGAGAGATTCATATTCGCGGATGATGCGCAAGCGAGCCAGGGAGGTGACCACGTCCACGCCTGCTTCACGCGCCTCTTGCCGCATGTAGGAGATCAGCGTTTCGTCAACTTCAAAGGGGACGCTCTTCTTCAACTTCCATCGCAACATGGGCTCGGCTTCCGCCCGTGAGCGGGGAAAGTCGTCGAAATGCTGGACAAAGACACGGATGACGGGGTCCGGCAGAATCAATGCCAGGCTCTCATGCTTGGCATGTAAACGGGAGCAGACGCCAGAGATAGCTGTCTTGAGGGCCGCGGCATTCACGATATTGGTTTCCACCGCCGAGGGCACCAGAGCGCCTGGCGGAAGAACCTCGACGGCATAATTGTCCAGCCCTCCGGTCCTCGTCCAGCGGGCACCGGCGACACGATCCAGGCTGATTTCGATGGCCAGCGGCGGATGCGGTGTGGCGTCCAGCCAGTTCGCGACGCGGCGGACGAAGTCGCTTTTGTAAATTCCTCTGCGGAAAGTCGCCGGGCTACTCAACGAAGGTCACCTTGTTAATTTCCTTGAGCGTGGTGATGCCCGCGCGGATTTTGGCCAGGCCGCTTTCGCGCAGGGTAATCATTCCTTCTTCGCGGGCGATGCGCTTGATTTCGGAGGTCGGCCGCCGGTCCACGATCATTTCGCGGATGCGATCCGTCAAATCCAGCAACTCGCAGATCGCCGTGCGACCATGATAACCCGTGCCAGAACATTCCAGGCAGCCAGCGCCCTCGGAAAGGGCGACGGAGGCCCACACCGCGGGATCCAGGCCAGCTTCTTTTAATTCGGCCAGGGAATAATTTTTTTGCCGCTTGCAGTTTGGGCAGATAACGCGAACAAGCCGCTGTGCCATGATGCAATTCAAGGCGGAAACGAAATTATAAGGCTCGACGCCCATGTTGATAAAGCGCCCGATGACATCGGTGACGTTGTTGGCGTGGACGGTGGTGAAGACGAGATGGCCGGTGAGAGCGGACTGAATGGCGATCTGTGCGGTTTCCTGATCGCGGATTTCGCCGACCATGATTTTATCGGGGTCGTGGCGCAAGATGGAACGCAAGCCGCGCGCGAAGGTGAGGCCCTTTTTCTCGTTCACTGGAATCTGAGTGATTCCGCGAAGCTGGTATT
>Ga0209166_10003785_pt1 | contig 10775 bp, 8 predicted proteins | sample Coa_R1_3_FD_187151 | JGI IMG/M metagenome (GOLD analysis project Ga0209166, IMG submission 187151) | Surface soil microbial communities from Centralia Pennsylvania, which are recovering from an underground coalmine fire - Coalmine... | ecosystem: Environmental > Terrestrial > Soil > Unclassified... | reverse complement strand
AGTAGATATACGCCACGTTCATCAGCAGCGCGGGCTCATCCGGAGCGAAGCTCAACGCAGTGCGCTCATCGGAAAGCGCGTGCTCCAAATCGCCTCGCGACAATTCAAACGTCGCGGCCGCGTGATGACCCAGGGCGGCGTTGAAAGTTGCGGTTGCGTTCCCCGACCGCGCTTCGCTTTCAAGCTTCGCGATGTATGGGCGATCGATAGACCCGTCGTGCAATGCGCCGCGCTGAATCTCCTCGAGCCCGCCACCTGCTGGACGCATCTCCGGCGGAGTAATCGTGAGATTGGCCGTGGCATCGCCGGACGGTCCGACGGCTGGCACGAATCCCCCTTTTTCAATGTGGTCCACGATGGATTTGGGCAGACTCAGCTCACCCGCGGAAGTCATGTACCGGACCTTGTCCCCGTCTTCGAAAGCGCTCAGCGCGGCGATGCGGCGGCCATTCTTGAGGACAATGGTGTCCGCGGCCGCTTGGGCGGTGAGGAATAAGAGCGCAACGCCAAGCAGCGGGAGGCGCACAGTGGAGGAGGCCGCCGTTCGAGCCATCCTCTTATCTTAATTCCTATTGGCCACCAGGACCGGCCCGTCTTGTTCTTCCATGCCGAATCTGACTACACTCTTTGTATGTGGGTTGGGGCCAGGGTTTTCACGTTGTCGTGCCTCATTGCGCCGCTGGCGGTTCCGGCTACGGAGCGATCGCCTCACGAATTGTACGATTCGATTAACGCGCTGGCGCTTGATTCCTCCCAGGTTTATCACCTCGTCCCCGAAAATCGCATTGAGTTGCGGCGCGGCGATGCGGTCCTGTCGCTGGATGAAGGAACTTTTGCTTTCTTCTCCCCGTTCGATGGACGGATTACCGGCGCCGTTTTCTCCGGCCGCGGCCACGTGCTGGCCGTTCCCCGCGACCCCGTCGAAAAGCAGCAAATGGGGCGTTTTCTCGGCGCGCCTGTTCTCGACGAATCATTCGCAAGCGCATACTTTCGCTTTACAGACGGGGCCGCAGATGAGCTGTTGTCCCAATTTCGCAAAGCCAAACTTTCACCGCAACCGGATGCGTCTCTTGCCTCCCAATGGGAATCTACTCTTGCCCGCATCAATCGCCTTTACACCCTGCGCATTCTCGTCGACTTCTTGTCACCAGACCCTAGGCCCGCGTTTTACGCCAGCCTTGACGGGACATCGACTGGCCCATTCGATATCGTTGTTGACGGCCGTCGTGAAGAGCAATTCCTGCTGGGACAAACGGTAAAGAACGCTTCCGGAACTTTTTACGACACTTGGACTTCTCACCGCGTTCTTAACCTCCCTGCCCCGGCCGTCGGCTTTCGCGCACTGCACTACTCCCTCGAGCAGTCCATTTTCCCGAACAACTCCCTGGAGGCAACCGCCGCCATCCAGATTCGGGCAGAAACAGGCAAGGCGCGCACCCTGGTGTTTGAGCTGTCCCGCGCTTTGACGGTGGACCGCGTGACGGGAGAGCACGGCGAGCCATTGGAGTTTTTTCAAAACGAAGGAATGACCTTGCAGGAACGCAGTACTCGCGGAAACGATTACTTGTATGTTGTCCTTTCGGCTGTCCCCTCGCAGAATCAGGAATTCACGCTCCAGTTTCACTATCACGGCAACGTGATTGAAGATGCTGGAAACGGCGTCCTGTTCGTTGGCGCCAGAGAAAGCTGGTACCCGCATCTTGGCGATCCAGCAGAATTCGCTCCCTATGACCTGACCATTCGGTGGCCGCGCAAGCTTCGTCTCGTCGCCACGGGATCGAAGCTGGAAGAACGCGAAGAGGGTGAATTTCGCATCGGTCACTGGAAAACGGAAAGGGCCACGGCGGTTGCGGGTTTCAACTTAGGCGAATACGCCACGTCTTCAGTGAGCTCCGGCGGCCATTCCGTTGATGTCTATGCCAACCGCGAACTTGAAGAAAACTTGAGAAGCCGCCTGCAAGCTTCTCCCGCGGATGGGATTGCCATTGCCTCCCCAACTGGCGGCCTACCTTCCGCGCGGCTCGCATTGACGCTTCCCAGGCCCACCCCCAGTCCCGCCGATGCCTTAAAGCAACTCGGAAAGGAGATCGATTCCTCGGTCCATTTTTACGAAACGTTCTCAGGACCATTTCCCTTTCGGAACCTGAGCGTCTCTCAGATTCCCGGAACCTTTGGCCAAGGATGGCCAGGCCTGCTCTACGTTTCCACATTTTCTTTCCTATCCCCGGAAGCACAGCAGCGCGCCGGACTGAGCCCCAGTGGCCAGGAACATTTCACCGAGCTGGTTCCCTATCATGAAGTTGCGCATCAATGGTGGGGCAACGTGGTCGGCTGGTCGAGCTATCGCGACCAGTGGATTGATGAGGCCATCTCCAACTATCTCGCGCTGCTTTTTGCGGACAGCCGAGGGAACCCCGAACATGCGCTTCGTGCATGGCTTTCGCGTTATCGCCATCAGCTCACAGAAAAATCTCGTGATGCCGACGAACCGGCAGGCGATATCGGAGCGCTCACTCTCGGTATTCGCCTGAATTCCTCAAAATCGCCTTCTGCTTATGAGCGCGTCGTTTATAGCAAAGGCTCTTGGATCATTCACATGCTTCGCGAAATGCTTCGACAGCCTGGAAGTAAGCAGCCGGATGCGCGTTTTGTTGCTCTGCTCCAAAAGCTGGTGACCAAGTATGCTTACCGCGCGCTTTCCACGGATGATCTTCAACGCGAAGTGGAAGCCGTGATGACCCCGGGCATGGATCTGGAAAACAGCCGCTCCATGGATTGGTTTTTCGACGAATGGGTACGCGGCACGGGCATTCCGCACTATCGCCTCGAGTTTACGGTGCATCATGACGAAACCGGCTACTCGGTACGCGGGAAGCTCTTTCAAACTGGCGTTCCACGCTCGTTCCTCGCCAGCGTCCCGCTCTACGCGACAAGCACCGGCCGTTTGTTTTTGGGAAACGTGGTTGCCAGCGGCCCGGAAACTTCCTTCCGTTTGCGTGTCTCCGGCCCCCCACACAAAATTCTGATTGACCCCCAAATGACCTTGCTTTGTACCACGGAGTGAGCGCTTGAGCAGCGGTTGGAACAGAGTCTATTTGAATCGTTCGAGAAACAATTGCTTTTCCAATAGAGGACTGTTGAGGTTCAGAACCGCTTTCCCTTTGTCGTCGAAGACGTATTCATAGCCGAGAGGATCCACCGGCGTACCTTGAACCAGTCCAGCCTGTTCCAATTCCTTGACGCGTTCTGGCCGACGCCGAAAACGCTTTTCATATTCGTCCGCCAGTTCGTCCAGTTTTTTACAATCTGCACGGACCCTCAGCAGCAGCAAATGTGTTTTCGCGTTTTCTTTAATCTGTTTATCGGTCGTCGTCGTGTAGATATCGTTCCACAGGAAAAACGAGGTTTCATAGGACTCGCCCTCCGCGGCAATCTTCGCCGCCATAATTTTCATCCAGATCAAGGCCTTTGGATTCTTGCTCCCTTCCAGGAAGGCTTCCGAAGCCTTCTTGTAGTCCCTTAAGTCCATGTAGTAGATGAATCCCAGGTCCTCGTAAAACCGCCAGTAATCCGGATTCGCTTTAATCCCGCGTTGCATGAGCTGTACAGCCAAATCCGGCCGGCCAGCCCCAGCTGGCGCTCGTTGGCTAAGAAAAACAGCTCCGAAGTGGTACGCCGGCAGCAGATTTGGATCCAGCGTCGTTGTGATGTCCAGCAGTGGCCACAGCTCTTCCAGGTTCGCGTCGCCCCGCACGTGCTTGTTTCCGTAGAATTGCACTACCCGCGTCCAGTAAAAGTCAGCCATCAGCGGCGCGTATTCCAGGCTCATGGCCTTCATCAGCTTTGCGGAGCTCAGCAGGACAAAATCCCGCTCCTCTTTTAACGCTGCTTGCTCCCTGTCAATGTTGTGCTGCAGCTTCCAGATTCCGAAAAATCCTCCCTGCAAGATGATCAGAACCAACACAATGACTTTTGCGGATTTCATTTCAGATTCCGCCTGGAAAACACAAGAACCGCAACCGTCAATAAAATCGTGCAATAAATTGCAGCGTACAGAGTATTCTGCGCAATCAACGCGCCTGGAATCGGCCGGCTGTGCGCGGCCTGGGCCATGACGTTGAAATTCTCAAAATTTGGCAGCAAATAGGAAAGCCCTTTTGTAAATGCGGTCATCCCCGGACTCATTACCGCAACCGGCAAATCCCGCAATTCCTGCACATACAAGCCAACAATGTAAATGCCCGCGGTAAATAGAATTGCCAGCAGAGGCGTCGTGAAGCAGGAGAACAGAAGGGCCAAGGCCACCACCAAGGCCAGCTTCAGCCAGATCAAATACACTGCAACAAAAACGGTCGCGTCTCCTCGCTCCAGCGCGGGCTTCACGTAAACCAGCGCGAGAAAAAGCCCCACTCCCATCGCCGCCGTGTTCAGCGCCAGCGTCAGAATCAGCCCCCCAAACTTCCCTAGCAGGAACTCCCACCTCCGGACCGGCTTCGCCAGCAGCGCGTAGAGCGTGCGCTTGTCCATTTCCTTGGACACCAGTCCGACGCCGATGAAGATGGCAATCAGCAAACCGATCAGCGAAATCGCGCTAAGGCCCAACGTCACGATGACCGTTTGTTCGATCCCAATCGAAATCTGCCCCGCGATAATGGACGCCGCCATCATCACCAGCGCGAAAAACAAAAGGTTGTACAGCACACGGTCGCGCACTGCCTCTCGAAACGTGTTCAGTGCCACCACACCAACGCGCTTCATTTCCCGCTCACCTCGACCGCGGCCGCTTGAGCGCGATCCGCTTCCACAAGGTCCATGAAAAACTCTTCCAGCGTTGCCCTTACTTGCGACACGGAAAGGATTTTCGCTCCAGCTCCGCGCAACTGTTCAATGGCTTCGTAAAGTTCCTGTTCGGGCACTTGCAGCCGGTAACGGTCTCCTGTGCGAGTGGCCTTGGCAAGCAACGGTGCGCTGCTTTGCCCCGCCAACTCGAACAGAATTTCCATCCCTTGCGTTTTCATGTCCACCAACTGCTCCGGCGCGCCTATTCCCCGCAGCTTGCCACCTACGATCACGCCCACCCGGTCACACAACATCTCGGCGTCGCTAAGAATGTGCGTAGAAAACATCACCGTCCTTCCGTCGCGCCTCAATTCCAAAATAATGTCGCGCACTTCGCGCCGCCCCACTGGATCCAGCCCGGACATGGGCTCATCCAGAATCACCAGTTTGGGATCGTGCAGAATCGCCTGAGCCATCCCGACGCGCTGCAGCATGCCCTTCGAATATTTGCGAAGCTGGATTTTACCCGCGGTTTCCAGCCCCACTTTCTTGAGCATTTTCTGGACGCGCTCTTTCCGGTCCGCGGCCGTCAGGTCGTGAATGCGCGCAAAATAGTCGAGCAATTCCGCTGCGGTCAGGTAATCGTAAAAGTAGGGCTGCTCCGGCAGGTAACCAATGTCGCGGTGCATTTCGATGTCACTGATCGGTTTACCGAGGATGCGCGCACTTCCCGCGGTCGGGAAAATCAGGCTCATTAGCAACTTGATAGTGGTGGATTTGCCCGCCCCATTTGGGCCAATGAAACCGAAGATCTCGCCTTCCGCCACTTGCATATTCAAACCTTCGAGCGAGGTTCTTTTCTTCAGGTTCAAAAATCCGTGAGGATAAACCTTGGTCAGATTCTCGGTTTCGATCGCTGGGGTGGTCATATATTCATTTTTTTTCAGAATGCACTGCACCGTCAATCAAACGGCGAAGCCAGTGTGCGTGGAGTGAAAACAGGCAGAAAAATGAGAGGGCTCTCGAAATCAGGAATCGCTGCGTGCCGTCCCAATTTGCACAAGTTCCGGCTGGGCCGCGGTAGAGGTCATGGGCAGCGGCTTCAACGGTTGCGGCGCCCGCCAATTGTCCAGCATTCCCACTTGCTGTACGCAAGAAACGGTGCACATCGGCGCGCAAAACTTTTCCGTGTAAAACTCACGATGCCTCATCTCCGGCGTGTATTGCGCCAACGGTATCCCCGGATACCCACGCTGCTGGGAGCACCAGTGAACCAGCCCGTCCTCGCACACATACAAATACCGCGAGCCGGACCGGCACCGCCAGTTGTGTTCTTTTCCGCGCGCCACGTTATGTTGAAAATCGTTGAATCGCGAAAACGAACGCTTGCTCAGGCTCATGATCTCTTCAAAGATTTCGATTTCGCGCGGCCCCAGGGGCTTCAGTTGTCCGTTATGGTCGTGAATGATTCCCACCGTGCTCGTCAGCCCCAGATCCACTGCGCGGCGTGCGATGCGAAGCGCATCTTCGGGGTCCTTCACGCCGCTCCCCAAAACCGAATTGATATTAACGTGAAAATAAGCGTATTTCGCCAGCAGTTCGAGCTTTTGATCCAGTGTCTTCAGGCTCTTTTTCGAGACTTCGTCCGGCATGGTGTTGTCTATGCTGATCTGCAGGTACTCCAGGCCCGCAAGGTTCAATTCCTCGATGCGCTTCTGCGTCAGCAGGAATCCATTCGTGATCATCCCCGCAATCATGCCGCGCCGCCGGATATGCTGGATGATGTCGTCCAGCTCAGGATGCAGCAGCGGCTCGCCGCCGCTGATGGTGATGATGGACGTCCCCATTTCCGCCAGAATGTCCAGCCGCTTCTTCATCTCTTCGAGAGGTACCGGCGGAGAGAAATCGTCGAATTCGTTGCAATACGTGCAGGCCAGGTTGCATCGCCGCGTAGGAATGATGTGCACCAGGAAGGGATGCTTCGTGGAAATCAGCGCCTTCGCAATGGCGCGCAATTCTCTCGCACGGGTGTGGAAGAAGCGCAGCGCGCGCCAGAACCACACCGTCAGCGAGGCGTGAGATTTTCCGTAGCCACTTGGCATGAAACTTTAGGAATCCCCCAGCCGTTCATTATACACAACGCCGCCCCTGCGGTTCCGTGGTGCGCCAAAACATAACGCTTTTCCTCCGCCCGAAGAACCAAAGTCTTCGCATAATTTCAAACTGCAAACCATGCCAACATTGCACTCCTATCTGCCTCAAGCAATTGCGCTCCGACATGGTTCCTTGCTTGATAGTCCCCATCGTCCATGCGAAAATGGTTTCTTGGGCCGAACAATTGTCGGCGTATCTTGTTTAGTTCCTTGGCGATATCGTCTAAGGGTTAGGACGTAGCCCTCTCAAGGCTAAAATCCGGGTTCGAATCCCGGTATCGCTGCCAATTCCATTCAAAGCACAAAAGCAAGGGTAAACCGCCCCTCCAACGGCTCGATGAACCGCCTCGGCCATCGTTCCAATTTGTCTCTATTCCTCAGGATTTTTTCCACAACCTGCACTTTCTTGCATCCATTGCATCAGGTCTTTCGATTGACGCTCGCAACGGGCGCGCGTTACATTATTGTCCGTCTGATGGCTGCGCCTGTCCCCAAAATTGAGACTGAGTTGCTCCCTAATCCAAACATGAGGAGATTCTGATGGCCGCGTCCGCCACAAAGCCAATGCCCGAGCTTGCGTCTGATTCCAACCCGAGGAGATTCATGTCCAACGAACTGCGAAATTTTCTCACTCTTCCTTACGATGAGCTGGAACAGCTGAATCTGAAAGCTAAGGAGCAGCGACAGAATCGCGTGCCAGTGCATAAAGTTCAGGAAGAGCGGCTAAAATATCTCACCGATGAAAAGCGCATCAAGGCGGTCACGGTTTTGTTCAGCGACCTCGAAGGCCGCCTCCACATGCTCGATTACGACAAAAAGTTCCTCATCAAGAGCTGGGACAACCTCACGTTCGACGGCTCCTCCATTCGCGGATTCACGGCGCAGCGTGAAAGCGATCTCCGTCTGGCCATGGATTGGCCTTCTTTTTATTGGGCGCCCTCAGACGTTTTTGGTTCGGGCAAGGTTCTCGTCTTCGGTCACGTCATCGACAAGGATGGCACGCCGTACTCCGCTGACATCCGGGGCGTCTTGAAAGGCTATGCGGACGGCCTCCACGAGAAGAAGGGTTACACGCTCAACGCCGCCAATGAAATCGAGGGATTCCTCTTTAATGGGATCAGTGCCGAGCGCGTCTATCATGAAACGGGCAAATTCGAGTACGTCAACACCGGCGGCTACTACCACTCACTTCCCGGTGATCCTCTGCGCAGTTTCATTGACACGACGGCCGAAGTGCAGCGCTGCATGGCTTTCCAGAATGAGAAAGACCACCCCGAAGTTGCGCCTTCGCAATTTGAAATCAATTACAACTATGGCGAATGTGTGCAAGCGGCCGACCAGATTCAACTTTACAAATTGATCTGCCGCCAGGTTGCCACCAATATGGGCTTCACCGCCAGTTTTCTCCCCAAGCCCATCGTTGGCGTGAACGGCAGCGGCATGCACACCAATGTTTCCGTCAGCAAGGAAGGCAAAAACCTTTTCTGGGACCCCAAGGGCGAGGAAAAGCTCAGCAAGTTCGGCTGGGATTTCGTTGACCGCATTCTCACGCACGGCAACGACATCTGCCTGCTCATCAATTCCAGTGTGAACGCGTACCGCCGCCTCGACCCGCACTTCGAAGCGCCCAATCAGCTCAATGCCTCGCCGACGAACCGCGGCGCAATGGTCCGCATCCCCATCGGCAACGAGCGCAGCATGCGCACCGAAGTGCGCGCCGTGGCTCCGGACTCCAACCCTTATATGGTAATGTACTCGATCTTCAAGACCGGGCTTGACGGCGACACGGCCAAAATCAAGGATCTGCGTTCCGCCAAGCGCTATTTGCCCGACAACATCTACACCGCCATCGATAACTTCGAAAAAGCCGACTGGACTACCACTCTTCTGGGTGCGGACGTCAAGGGACGCTACGCTGAACTCAAGCGCACCGCGGCCGATCGCTGCCCGAAGGCCCTCGGCACCATCGTCAAAGCCCAGGAAGTTCAGTTCCACCACGAGGTCTACAACCAGTTCCTCTGGAACCTCTTCTAACAGCTTCTAAATTTGGTTGTGACTTAAACGGACCTGCTGGCCAACCGGCGATCCATGTTCATAGCCAGGTTTTGGTCGAGGACCACTGCGGCATAACGCGCGCAAAGTTGCATTTCGCGATTCGCCCACGAAGAGAGAGAAGGAAGCTTTTCGAATAAAGCCATAATGCGGTAATACGCGGATACTTCTTTAAGCCACGAGCTAGTCTTTTTCATTTCGGGAGACAAGCCGTCGCAAAAGCCCTTGAGCTTCCCGAAATCCCGAGGCCCAATAGCCGCTCCGTCAATGCCCGTCGAGAATTGAAGTGACTCCGAAAGTTGGTAATCTGCGGCGCTAAGCAAAATGAGACGCCACTGCGCGATGCCGAACTTCGCCAGCGCGAAGAGCGAGAACGCGAGGATGAAGATCGGGATCATTTTCGTGAATCAAGGATGCAATGACGGAAAATCCTTGCCAATAGTTCCGGGGTACCAATCCGATAGGTCTTGAGACAGATTCCCGCTTTGGCAAACCATTGATAATAATTGACTTACGGGGCTGCATTCCTTTCGCCTCCAGCTGTTCTTCTGTTCAGTAACTAAATCAGAAATGCGGTCGGCAAACGCGCTTGACCAATCTACTCGGCCACCCTAAGTTGGACGGATTAGCCATTGTGCCCGACCCATCTGTGACATGAGTGCCCCTCTCATCCCTTCCGGTACAACTTCGCCAAAAGCGAAGGAGCCAAAGCTCGACCGCGGCGTCTCGCAGCCCGAAAACCAGAACTGGTGGCTCTTGGGCCACTCCGTTTTTGTCATTGCCCTGCTGGCGCTTGTGGTTATCCCGTTCAGTATTCCCTCGATCGCCAGAAAAGTGGAAATCGATCTCGGGATTAAAGCCACCGAAGTGGTTCTGGGCCTCGTGATTTTGGTCGTTCTCTTCGATCTGTTCGCGGCCTATCAGCAATTCCTCATTCGACGGCTGCGCCGCCAGTTGGCCGAGAAGCATTGGCATTCCGATCTCCTGCGAAATCTGGCCATGCTGGATCCTCTGACTGGCCTCTACAACCGGCGTTTCGCCGAGCAGCGGCTGGCCGCCGAAGTTTCCCGCTCGGAGCGGAAGGGGCACCCGCTTACCGTGCTCACCTTGGACTTAAACAATTTCAAGGAGATCAACGATACTCACGGTCATGCGGCGGGCGACCAGGTGCTGCAGGAATTTGCGGTCCAGCTCAATAAGGTCATCCGCGGATCCGACCTGGCCGTGCGCCTGGGAGGCGACGAGTTTCTCGTGTTACTCCCGGAGTGCACCATGGAACAACTGGAACTTGTCGTCGGGCGCCTCGGTGTTTTGGAAGTGGATTGGCAAGGGCGAAAAATCCCCGTCACTTTCTCTGCTGGATGGAAGCAGTATCAGCCGGGGGAAAGCCCCGGCGAAATGCTGGCCCGCGCAGACGAAATCCTTTACACGCGCAAGCGAGCGAGCAAGAAGGTTCGAGAGAGCTCTCATAACAAGGCAAAGTTTGAGCCTGATCTGCATGTAGAAGCGAAACAGTTGCCGCTGCACGCTTTGGTGGATCTCACGTGCCCTCACTGCCAGAGAAGAAATGCCTTCGCGATAATCCAGGACGCCGGACCCAGCCAGGCTCGGCAGGAAGCCGTGCTTTGCGCTCATTGCAAGAAGTCCTGGGAACCCGTCATTCCCGGACCCGTCATGGCCGGGCCTTTTCCAAAATGAACGCTTCTTCGTCTTTGGGCCGCAGACAGTCGCCACATCTTGGCAACCCGGACACGCTAACCCTAATGCTGCCTATTTTCGTGAGACACTGAA
>Ga0209166_10003784_pt1 | contig 10777 bp, 7 predicted proteins | sample Coa_R1_3_FD_187151 | JGI IMG/M metagenome (GOLD analysis project Ga0209166, IMG submission 187151) | Surface soil microbial communities from Centralia Pennsylvania, which are recovering from an underground coalmine fire - Coalmine... | ecosystem: Environmental > Terrestrial > Soil > Unclassified... | reverse complement strand
TATCGGGTTCGCGCGGCGCTTCGCGCCGTACAAGCGGGCGGACCTGCTGCTGCAGGATCGGGTGCACCTCGCCAAGCTGCTCCAGAACGCCAAGCGGCCCGTGCAGTTCCTGTTCGCGGGCAAGTCGCATCCGGCGGACCAGCCGGGCAAGGAGATCCTGTCCGGCGTCGTGCGCCTGGCGCGCGAAGAGCCCCGCGTCGTCTTCCTCAAGGACTACGACATCGAGCTCGCCGGCCATCTCGTGCACGGCGCGGACGTCTGGCTGAACAATCCGAGGCGGTTCCTGGAGGCGAGCGGCACGAGCGGGATGAAAGCCGCGGCCAACGGCGTCCTCAACGTGAGCGTGCTCGACGGCTGGTGGGACGAGGGCTACCGCCCCGAGCTGGGCTGGGCGATCCCCTCGGGCGCGACCATCGACCGTCCCGCGACCGACGATCGAGCCGAGGCCGAGGGCCTGTACCGGCTGCTCGAGCGCGAGGTCGTCCCCGCCTTCTTCGATCGCGACACCAACGGTCTGCCGCAGCGCTGGATCCAGATGATGCGGTCTTCGATCCGGCATGTGGCCACCGACTTTTCGGCCCGGCGTATGGTGCTCGACTACTTCGACAGCGCGTACGCGCCGGGCGCGCGCCGGGTGGAGCAGTTGAGACTGCTCCCGGACTGGGGCGGCTAGTCCTGCAGCGTCGCCATGCCGCGCCGCTCGCGGTGGTTGCCGATCGCCGAGCGGTACAGCTGCAGGTACTTCTGGGCTGAGCGCGACCAGGACACGTCCTCGGTCATCGCGCGGCGGACGAGCCATGACCACACCGAGTGGTGGCGGTACGTCTCCCACGCGCGCACGACCGCGGCGAAGAAGTGCCACGGGTCGTACAGCTCGAAGGTGAATCCGTCGCCGGCGCTGGCCACGGGGTCGTAATCCTTGATCGTGTCGGCAAGGCCGCCTGTCGCGCGCACCACCGGGATGGTGCCGTAGCGCAGAGCGATCAGCTGGGCCAGACCGCACGGCTCGAACCTCGAGGGCATCCACAGCATGTCCGCGCCGGCGTAGATCTTCTGGGCCATCGCCGGGTCAAAGCCGATGATCGCCGCGACCATCCCGGGCTTCTCGGCCGCGTACCGCCTGAACATGTCCTCGTACCGGCGGTCGCCCGTGCCGATCACCACCAGCTGCAGACCGAGCTGCAGCACCGCCGGCAGCGCCTGCTCGACGAGGTCGAGGCCTTTCACGTCGTAGAACCGGGAGACGATCGCGCACAGCGGCCGGTCCGCGGGATCGAGGCCGAGCTCGGTGCGCAGCTCGGCGCGGCACAGGGCCTTGGCCTCGGGCGCGGTCGCCGAGTAGTGGTGCGGGATGTTTGGATCGCGCTCGGGATCGAACTGGTCGTAGTCGATGCCGTTGACGATGCCGTACAGCTTGTGAGCCTCGCCGCGGATCACCTCGTCCAGACCCTCGCCGTACTCCGGCTGCTGGATCTCGGACGCGTAGCGCTCGCTCACCGTGTTGACCACGTCGGCGTAGTGGATTCCCCTCCCGAGGACGTTGACGACATCGTCGAGGCCGGGAATACCCACCCGCATCAACCCCCACTTCTCGAGTCCGGCAAGCGTCAGCGCGCCGAACCCGTAGCTCCCCTGTGCCGAGAGGTTGTGGATGGTGAGGGTCGTCGCCACGTCCGCCAGCGTGCCGTCGGCGTACAGGCGATCGAGCATGTTCGGGATGAGCGCGGCCTGCCAGTCGTGGATGTGGATCACGTCCGGCAGGAAGGACACGGCCCCGAGCATCTCGAGCACCGCGCGCGAGAAGTAGATGAAGCGGGCGTCGTCGTCCCCAAACCCGTACATGCCATCCCGGTCGTACAGCTGAGGGCAGTCGACGAAGTACACGGGCATGTCGCCCGCGCGGTCCTCGTATATCGTGCACTCGATCATCTGCGAACCCAGCGGCACCTGGAGGCCGCGGACGATGGCGCTCAGGCCCCCGACGTCCACGCGGCGGTAGCGGGGCAGCACCGCGCGCACGTCGTGTCCCAGGCGGCGCAGTTCCTTCGACAGGGCCGCGGCCACGTCGGCGATGCCGCCTGATTTCGCGAAGGGCGCGAGCTCCGCGGTGACGACCAACACCTTCAGCGGACGTGACAGCTCGACCTCGACGACGGGCGCGGTCCCGGGAACGCGCAAACCCAGCGAGCCGTTCGGTGGAACCTGCTCGATGTCGTGGCCGTCGCGGCTGACGATGAGTGCCAGCTCGATCGGGTCGCCGGCTCTGCGGCCGAGCTGTGCGAACGGTATGGATAGGAAGAAGGCGTCCTGCGCGTCCCATTCCGCTTCCGGCTCAGCCTTCAGCGCCGGATCGGCGACCCGCGCCAGGGTGAAGTGGGCACCGCGCCCGCGAGGCTCGATGCGGATCACGTGCGACGGCTCGAAGCCGAAGTCGGCAGCGGCCGCGGCGGGCAGCGCCAGCTCGATGCTCCCGTCCTTGCCGTTCGTCGTGGCGCCCGAGCAGTACAGCCACAGGTTGATGCCCTGCGCCTCGAGCTCGGCCGAAGTGCGCGGCGTGTCGATGCGGAAGTACAGCCGCTCGGCGTCGTTGCCGTAGAACACGCGCTCCACCACTCCGGCCGGACGGTGCAGCGCGCCGAAGCCGGATCCGACCTGATAGTAGCCGGCCTTGCTCCACGCCTTGTCGTCCCGCGAGCGCGGGCTGATCTCAACCGCGGGCAGGCCCCGTTCCGGGCTCGGCGCCTTCTGGATGATCGGCTGGAACAAACGCGCTGGGGCGCGCTGCCCCATGACCTTGTAGACGTTGCGGAGGTGGAGGCGGAACTGGTTGTCCCAGATCTGGTCCATCCCCGAGTCGTGCTTGCGGCTGAACCACCAGAACCAGTCGCTGCCCTCGGTGATCAGGATCTCCCTCCACGCGAGCGCGGCCTGGCTCGACTCCTTGGGGCGCTGGCGCGACTGCTCCTCGAGCCACGTGCGCGTCTCGGCCAGCAGGTCCCAGGCCGTGTTGTGGTCGGGATCGCCGATCCAGGTGTCGAGGCTGGCGCCGATCCAGCTCCCCGTGTGGAGGCGGTGAAGCTGCTGCTGGGACGGATGCTCCTTCAGGAAGTCGCCGACCGTGGTGGTGATGATGTCGGGCGTCGCCTCGAGCTCTCCGTACAGCGCGTTCAGGAAGTCGTGGCCGTCGCGCGGATAGAACTCCCACGCGTTCTCCCCGTCGAGCGCCACCACGGCGAGAAAGTCGTCGTTGTCCTGCTGCTCGCGGATCCGCTTGAGGCGGTTGACGAGGTCGCGCGCCGCGTCTGCCGACGGCATGCGCTGGTAGTCGAAGCTGACGAGGTTCGAGAGCAGCGAGTCGCGGAAAACCAGGGAAAGCGACTTACCCTCGCGGTCCATCTTGTGCGGGCGGTAGAGCTGGGCGGGGAAGTTGACGCGGCCCTCGCCGTCCCTGGATATGTGGACGTCGATCGAGCGCGCGAGGACCTCCTCGTCGCTGATCATCCAGTCCACACCCGCGCGGCCCGCGAGCTCCACGACGCTCTCGCCCACTGCCATCTCTGACGGCCACATGCCGGACGGCCGGTGGCCGATCAGGCGCTCGAACAGGCCCTGGCCGAGGTTGATCTGGCGCTCGGCGTCTTCGCGGTGCGAGAAGTGGCGCTCGGGCAGCCTGATCTGCGGCGAGGCGGTGCGCGCCGAGTCGACGTGGGCCAGGAGCGGGAGGATCGGGTGGTAGTAGGGCGAGAAGGTCAGCTCCGCCTGCCCGCGCTCGGCGAGCTCGCGGTACTTGGGGATGACCTTCGCCATCATCTCGTGCTGAGCCTCGAAGAGGGGCAGCTTGTCCTGCTCGGCGAAGTCGCGGTCCTTGCGCTTGAGCTCCGAGAGGCGGGAATCGGCGTCGACCCACACCGGATCGCACCACGCCAGGTTGAACCAGACCTGGAGGTCGCGCATCTCCTGCGTCGTGAACTGGGCGTCCGGCGGACGGGACGCCAGCTCGAGGTAGCGCGGCGACTGCTGAACGCGAAGCGCTCTCGGCGATTCGCGCATCCAGCGCAGGATAAAGTCCCGCTCCTCGGGCGACAGCTCGGCGGCGTCGCGGCTGCTCAGGTTGAGGAATAGGTCGACCGAGTCGTCACGCCCGTAGTCCTCGATCTGCGCGAGCAGTGACGGCACCAGGTTGAAGGTCGCCCTCACGCCGGGGTACCCGTCGAGCAGCGCCGGCATCTTGTAGTAGTCCTTGGCGCAGCGGAGGCGCACCCAGGGCAGCAGATAAGTGCTGGTGAGGTCGTCCTTGTAATAGGGCTGGTGCATATGCCAGACAAAGGCGACGTGGAGAGGCTTCATCTAAATCAAAAAGTCCGATCCCGGGGAAAGAGAGCAGCGCCGCTTGCCCGGCCCGCAGGGCTGGGTCGGCTTTGCCGACGGCGCGATGAGAGGGAACCGCCGACGTTCCCTCTCATATTTGGCTGATGCATGTGCCACACGAAGGCGACGTGGAGGGGCTTCATCGGCTGACTAGCGTATTGGTTCAGAGCGTCGCGCCACAGGGCGGCGGACGCGCACCGGCCGGCGAGAGGCTGGCATGTCCGCGGACGCAAGCCTCACGGCTTGCTGCGCGGCGGCGAACTCGAGGCGCATCAGCAGCTGGTCGACGACGGTCTCCCAAACGTGGTCGCGCGCGGTCGCGCGTCCGTGCTTGCGAATCGACACGGCCAGCGCCGGCCGGTCCTTGATGAGGCGGAGCATCGTCACGAGCTCGATCGGGTCCTCGGTCTCCAGCACGAGAGCGTTGCGAAAGCCCTGCGCGTAGTCTTCGCCGGTGGAGCCGGTGACGGCGAGCCCTCCGGCGGCCATGACCTCGAGGCCCACGAGTCCGAAAGGCTCGTGCGCGGAGTTGCCGAGCACGGCGTCGGCCGACACGTAGATCAGCGCCAGGAGCGCGTCGCTGATGTAGCTCGTGAGGTTGACGACCTCGAACCTCGAATTGGCGCGCAGCGCAGCCACTAACCCGGAAGCGGTCTCCGGCGTCCTGAGGTCCGCCACCTGCATGCCCTGCGCGCGGGCGAAGCTCAGCACCTCGACGCCGTGCGGCTCGCGCCCTCCGCGGATCAGCAGGCGGACGCGCCCGCCGGTGCGCTTCAGGTGCCCCATCGCAGCCACCGCCATGATCCATCGCTTGTCCGGATCGAACCGGCCGATCTTGAAGCAAAAGGTGTCGGCCGCGGCGGCGTCGCGAAGCTCGGCGACCGCTTGCGCGTCCGGGTCCGCGATGGACGAGCGTGGAATCCCGTTAGGGACGACCACCGGGTTCTGTCCCTGCTCCCACATCCGGAACTTCATGTACCGGCTGACGGTCGTGATCGTCGAGGCGAAGGACAGGGCGCTCCAGTTGATGCGGTTGAAGCCGAACGTGTTGTTGGCGTTCCACATCATCACCACCCGGTCGCGCAGCCCTCGGTAGTAAAGCGAGTCGGAGATCAGGTTCATGGAGGTCGCCGTCTGCCACTCCTCGCCCATGACGACGACGGAGCGGCCGGCCTCGATGGCCGGAGTGATCAGGTCATCGACGACCGCGGCCGGCAGGCTGCGGTTCCAGTCTCGGAGCTTGTTCTCCTCGCCGTCGTAGACGCCGCCCCGATGGTGCGCCGAGATCCACTGGCCCCAGCGGTGGTAAACGAGGCGGCCCGACTCCAGCACCTCGAGGCTCGGCAGGTCCGGATCGCCGCAGAAGAAGAGGTGCGTCTCGTATCCGAGCTGGGCCAGCGTGCGCGACAGGCCCTTGACGCGCACGCCGAGGCCGCCCGCCTGGCTGTAGACGTCGGGCCCCTCGAAGCTGAGAAGCACGAACGTCACGTGCTTCGGGGTGATGCGCATTCAGTCGAGAAACGCTTGCAGCGCGAGCGCATGGCGCTCGCGGTCGGGCGCGCACAGCAGAGTCGTCCGCGTCTTGAGCGTGCATTCGAGGCCGTCCAGCGACTGGCCGTTGACGTCCGTGGCCACACCGCCCGCCTCCGAGATGAGCAGCAAGCCGGCCGTCATGTCGAACACGCGCATCGGCACCGGAGCGCAGAAGGCGTCGAGGCCCCCGGCCGCCGTGTGCGCCATCGAAAGCGCCATCGCGCCGAGGATGCGGACTTTGTTGGCGCGCTCCATCAGCGACGCCGCCGCTTTCAGCGAGCGCGTCGAGCTCTCGAGCCCGAGGAGGCTGATTCGGCCGTCATGTGCGCCCGGCAGGGCGTGCAGCGGCCGGTCCTCGCGCGCGGCGCCCCGGCCCTTGATGGCGGTCCAGCGCTCGCCGTTGGCGATGTTGACGACGCTGGCGGCGACGGTCGTGCCGAGCGTGGAGCCCTCGAGGACGGCGAGCATGACGTTGAAGAACGGGATGCCCTGCTTGGCGTTGAGGCTGCCGTCGACCGGGTCGACGACGACGAGGGGATGGGGAGCGCCGAAGCTGCGCAGGCCCACCTCCTCCGAAAGGACTGAGAAGCGCTCGCCACGATCCGCCAGCACCTGGAGCTCGTCGAGGACGATCGATTCGGCGACGCGGTCGAGCTCCATCGTGCGATCGCCGCCCGCCCCCATCTCCAGCGGCTTCCGCCCGGCCTCGGTGCCGGCGAGCGGAGCGACGGCCGCCCGCACGTCCGCGCTGACCCGGAGGAAGAGGTCGAGCCAGTCGGCGGGACTAAGCGCCAGCGGCTTCAGGCATCCGCCGGGGTGGCGCTGGGGTCGACGCGCCGCCGGCGGCGCCGCCGCCGCTCGACGACGATCGTGATCAGGTAGGGCTGCTGCATAGCCCATACCTTCTCGATCAGCTGGGGCACGGGAATGCTGTGCGGCCGCTCGATCCCGAGCAGGATGAGGCGCTCGGCAAGGTTGTCGCTGAGCTCGGTACGGTCGTGAAGGTTCATCTGCTCGAGTGTTTCGAGGATGTCGTCCAGGCGCCGCAGCGTGCCCCGGCGCTCCTGATCCTCTGCGTGGATCACAGCGATAAGAGCTTATAGCGTGGCGGCTTCGGAGAGGGAACGACCTATTTCGGCTGGGCGCTCGAACTGGAGCCAGTGGCCGGCGCCGGGAAGGACTTCGAGGCGGTAGCGCCCCTCGACCCTGGCTCCCGTGTCCTCGACCGCCCGGCGGCCGAGGGCGGGGTCCTGGTCGCCCCAGATCAGCTGAGTTGGCGACGTGATCGCACCGATGCGGCCGAGCCGCTCCCACGCGGCGCCGCCCGTTTTCAGGTTCGCCCGGTAGTAGTTGAGTCCCGCGGTCAGCCGCCCCGGCCGGCTCAACGATTTGGTGAACCCTTCGACGACCGCGGGCGGGATCGCGTCCGGGTTGGGCCCGAGCCTGTACATCGCGCGCAGGCGCTGATAGCCGTCGGCCGCGAGCACCTCCTCCGCCTTACCCGGGATGACGAACAGGCCGACGTACTTCGAGCGTTCCTGCTGGTCCGGATCCTCGCGGCTGGCGGCGGCGAGGGCGGCGGGATGCCCGACGGAGAGGACGCTCAGCGTCCTGGTCATGTCGGGATGCGCGCCGCCGAAGTACCAGGCGACCACCGCGCCCCAATCGTGGCCGGCGACATGCGCGGAGGAGCGGCCGAAGGATTCGATCAGCGCCTTGGTGTCGGCGACGAGATGATCGACCGCGTAGTTTTCCACACCCTCGGGCGCGTCGGTCATCCCGTAGCCCCGCATGTCCGGCGCGACCGCGAGAAATCCGGCGGCAGCCAGCACGGGCAGCTGGCGCGACCAGGACTCGGCGCCCTCGGGGAACCCATGCATGAGGATGAAGAGCTCTCCGTCGGGCGGCCCGTCGACCAGCGTGCGGAAGCGCAAGCCGTTGGCTTTCACCATGTGAGTGGAAACGCTCACTTCAAGGACTTGACGAAATCCGCGGCGACGTCCAGCGCCTGGTCCAGCACCGCGAGGAGGCCATGTCCCTGTCCGGGGAAGATCTCGAGCCGCGCGTCGGGCACCACCTTCACCCATTTCTTCAGCAGGTCCAGACGGGCGAAGGGGTCGCGGTCACCGCTCAGGAAAAGCACGGGGCAGCGGAGGCGCGGCCAGTGCTCGGTGCGAAGTTGATCGGGAAAACCGGGCCTGTGGAGCGGATAGGAGAAGAGGACGAGGCCTCCGAAGTCCGCTTCGATGGCGGCCATGCTCGCGACCCTGCCCCCAAACGACTGGCCGCCGCCCACCACCTCATGGCCTCGGCCCGACGCTTTGATGAAGACCGGGACCGCGCGTTCGGCGCCGCCGCGCGGCAGGTCGACGGCCATCGCGTCGACGCCGCGCGCCTTGAAGCCGACGACGTAGGGCTTCATGGACGCGGCGTTGCCGGACGCACCGTGACCGAGCACGACTTTCATGTGTCGACGCTCCTCAGTTGAGCTGCGCAGCGCGCTGCTGGGCCAGCCATTCTTGAGAAATCTTCACCTCGACACGCGCAATGCAGACGGCACACCAGATCCTCTCGCAGTGTTCGCATGCGATGTGTTGATGGTCCTTCGAGAGGTCGAGAGACATCGTGTACGTCCCGCACTCGAAGCATTTCACCGGACAGCGCACGAAAAAAAATCTTAGCTACCCATTGACGTGAGCGATGCACTCGATGTATCAAGACAACTTGTATGGAGCTGCTGCTCGTGGTTGCCACCACAGAGGCGACGGACCCGACTCGAGACAGCGACCCATTTCGCACAGCCGCCAACGTCGCGAGTGCTCTGTCAGTAGGGCCTCTCGGCGCACCCATGGGGTTGCAGAGGTGGTGCGTGCACAACCAGACGCAGAGCGCGTCTCAGCAAAACATGCTGATGTCCGAACCAATGAACCCATCGGGTCCTTATCACTAGGAGAAGGAGGTAAACCATCATGGCTGCTAAGAAGAAGGCCGCGAAGAAGCCGGCTGCCAAGAAGAAGGCCGCGAAGAAGAAGTAACGACTTCTTCAATCGTTCGTTAGTTAGTCCGTTGACGCGCCGGGGTTCTGTGGAGCCCCGGCGTTTCTTTTCCCTCAATGCAATGCCCTCACCCCAACCCTGCGCGCCAGGCGCGAGTAGGTTCGGACTTATTGATCGCTCCCACTGGCGCGGGAGAGGGACTTAGGCAATCAAGGTTCTTGACTCACCGAACATCCGTTCGCTAAGCTAGAACCCGCCTCCTTCTCTCCTGCGTCTCAACCCCGGAGGCTAAAAAAGATGCAGGCAGAGGCACGAGATCTCGATCACGCCATCGAAGCGATTCGAGTCCGCTTCGGAAGCCAGGCGCTGACGCGGGCGGCGGAGCTTCCGCCCCCGCCGGCCTGGCCAAGTCAAACCCCCCTCGACCGGCTGACCGGGATCGGCGGCCTGCCCCGCGGACGCCTCAGCCTGCTGACGGGTGGCGGAACGTGCGGCAAGCTCACTCTTGGGCTGGCGCTGCTCGCGGGCGCCACCCACGAGTTCGCGCATGCGGTGGTGATCGATCCCGCGCGCGGCTTCGACCCCTGGACCCTCCTCCCCTTTGATCCTGATCTCGGCGCCCTCACGGTGGTGCGGCCCCCCACCGCCGATGCGGCCGGAGAGGCAGCCTCCACGCTGGCCCGCGCCGGCGCCGGCTTCATCCTTTTAATAGGGGAGGTTCCGGAGCCGTGGCTGGGACCGATTGAATCGGGCGCCAACCGCTCCGGGTCGGTGATGGTCGGCGTGGTGGAATCACCCGGGCGTGCGTTCGCCCACGCCTCCAGCCTAAGCCTCGGCTTCATGCGCACGGGCTGGGTGTGGGATCGCGGCCAGCTGGTCGGCCTGCGCACGCTCGCACGCTGCACCAAAAACCGGGTGGCGCCGCCGCTTGGAGAGACCGAGCTCGAGATCCGCTACCCGATCGGAGCAGTCATAAGTCCCACTCCGCTGCGCGAGGAGGTGTTGGTGATGGAGACGGAATGCTCGTCTGCTGTGGTCTGAGCGAGCACCTGGAGCTCAATCAGCGGCGAGATCTCCACGGGACGCCGGTGGTGGTCGGCCACTGGGACGATCACGTCGTCGCGGCGTCGGAGGAGGCGGTCGCGTTCGGGGTCGCGCCCGGCATGCCGCTGCGCCAGGCCGAGCACCTGTGCCCGCAGGCGACCTTTCTGCAGCCGGACCCGCAAGCGGCTGAGCGACTGCGCGAGCTGATCGCCTCCGCGCTCTACGACGTCGCGCCGGTGGTCGAGGTCCGCGTCGATGGAATCGCATGGCTCGATCTCGACGGCGTGCCCTCGGCCTCCGAGTCGGTTCGCGAAATCAGGAGGAGGTTGCGCACGGCGACCGGACGCGAGCCACGTCTCGGCCTGGCGCCGGGGCCGTTCACCGCGCGGCTCGCCGCCACGCAGGCGAGGCCGGGCCGGCTGATGCGGATCGGTGACGCCCGCGGCTTCCTCGCTCCGCTCCCATCGCGCGTGCTGTCGCTCGACGAGGAGCAGATGAAACGGCTCGACCTGCTGGGCCTGCGCACGCTGGGCGCGGTGGCGGCCATCGGCCCCCGCGAGCTCGAGAGCCAGCTCGGGCGCGATGGGCGGCGCGCAGTCATGCTCGCTCGCGGCGCGGAGCCGGACCAGCTGGAGCCATGGCGCCCACCACTCTTTTCCAGCGCGCACCGCCAGTTCGAGCCACCTGTCGAAGATCGCGAGGCGCTGCTGTTCGTCGCCCGTGCGCTGTGTGGAGACCTCGCCGAAGAGCTCGGCCTACGCGGCGCGGGGGCCAAGCAGGTCCGGGTGCGCCTGCGGTTCGAAGCCGGTGAGGCCGACTCGCGCGACTCGTTGGTG
>Ga0209166_10003783_pt1 | contig 10778 bp, 8 predicted proteins | sample Coa_R1_3_FD_187151 | JGI IMG/M metagenome (GOLD analysis project Ga0209166, IMG submission 187151) | Surface soil microbial communities from Centralia Pennsylvania, which are recovering from an underground coalmine fire - Coalmine... | ecosystem: Environmental > Terrestrial > Soil > Unclassified... | reverse complement strand
CTACGAGGACCAGGTGGCCATCGGTGTGCTCGTGGGAGCCGTCAGCTGTGCGGCCCAGTTGCTCGGCGCCGGGCAGTCGTACCTGCTCCTGGGTCTGCTGGTCGGCAACCTCGCGCTGGCCTGCCGACGGCTAGTCCTCGCCCGCCAGCGAACGGTAGTAGCGCCAGTTGGCGAGCGTGCCGGCGTCACCGCCGGCTGATCCGCGGCGCCGGTTCGGATCCGGGGGCCGCGCGAAAGCCTGGATATCCTCGTCTGGAATTGGTCGCGGCGTGCCGAGCAGATACGCCTTGTACGTCATCGTCACCAGCTGGTTCAGCTCCATGACCCGCACGGTGGCGTCCTCCACGCTACTGCCGACGACACTGACCCCGTGGCCGCGCATGAGCGCGGCTTGCTTCGACCCCATGAATCTGGCGAACTCCTCGCCGAGGCGATCGTCGCTGATGGTGACGCTGCGCGGGTAGGTCGGGATGCCGTCGATCGCCAGGCGCACGCCACCGCCGTACGCGCCGTAGATCGGCAGAATCGGCGTGTCGCAGATGGTCAGCAGCACCGCGTGCTCCGGATGGACGTGGATGACGCTGCGGACCTCCGGGTTGAGTTTGTACAGCCAGATGTGTAGGAAGCTCTCACTCGGCGGCTGCAGGTCGGCCGGGCCGGACTTCTGGTCCGCGTTGAAGTCGACTTCGATGATGTCGTTCGGGCGCGTGTAGCGCAAACCGACCTCAGCTGGCCCTTTGCCCTTGATCAGCATCGTCTCGGAATCGCCGCGCCGATAGCTCACGTGGCCCAGCGCCCCATGCGTCAACTCGAGCTTTCCCAGGATGCGACACGCCCTGGCGACGAGGTCGATGGTGTCAGTGGTCGTCATCTCAACAGCTTAGAATCCGACGGCTCTCAGCTTGAGCTGACGCAGTCGGGCCGGAGGGGCCAGGCGCTGCGGACGCGGCTGCGCTGGATCAGCAGGCGCGCGTACTCGTGAGTTGAGAATGGGAAGGGCGCGAGTGCCGAGGGCATGCGGCCGAACCGGTACGGCAGGTCGTGGTCGCCAGCCCCGACTCCGTCGTGCGAGCCGCGGTCTCCACCCGTGCGACCATGCCGAGGCGCTGCGCGAACTGTCGTAGAGACTCGCAAGCAGCGCGCGAAGCGAGGTGGGGATAGCGCTTCCGGCAACGACCAGGGGTATCCTGTCGGCGCCATGAGCGTGCGCGTCGTGCTGGCCGAAGACAACTTGCTGGTGCGCGAGGGCGTGCGGCGGCTCCTCGAGACGCGCCGTGCGGACGGCATTGAGGTGGTCGCCGCGTGCGGCGACCTGCCGGCCTTGTTCGAAGCCGTCGACACCCACAGGCCAGACGTCGTGCTCACCGACATTCGCATGCCCCCGACCCATACGGACGAAGGCCTGCAAGCCGCGGCGCAGCTGCGCAAGAGCCACCCGCACGTTGGCGTGGTGCTCCTGAGCCAGTTCGACGCGCCGGTCTACGCCCGCGCGCTGCTCGAGGAGGGCTCGGCCGGGCGCGCCTACCTGCTCAAGGAACGCGTCTCCGACCCGGAGCAGCTCGTCGCCGCCATCCGCGAAGTGGCGCGTGGCGGCTCAGTGATCGATCCCAAGGTCGTCGAAGCGCTGGTGGCGGCACTGGGCGGACTGATACCCGAGCAGTCACCGGTACCCACGCCGGCGCGTGAGCAACCGGCCCGCGGTGCAAGCTTTGAGCCGCTCACGGATCGCGAGCTGGAGGTCCTGCAGCTCATCGCTGAGGGCGACTCCAACCCGGAAATCGCCCGCCGACTGGTGGTCACCCTGGCGACCGTGAAGACGCATGTCAATCACGTTTTTGCCAAGCTTGACGCCGAGAGCCGTGTGCAGGTGGTGGCTCGCGCGCGAGCACTGGGGTTGCTCAAGACGTAGTTGAGTCAACCCGCGGGTTGACGGCAGTTCAACCCGTCGATCAACCACCGGGCTGAAGCCGCTCCAACCGTGCCCGCCCGAGACTGGCGAGCATGAACTTACCAACGCACCGAGCCCGCACGGGCATTTTTGTCAGCGGCGCCGTCATCAGCGCCGCCTTCCTCGCGGCGTGCGGTCAGGCCCCGGCGGTGGCGCCGCCACCAGCTGCACCCGCCGTGGCGGTGTCCGCCGGGACTGCCCATCGCGGCGACATTCAACAGACCCTGACGTTCAGCGGTGAGATCCGCGCGCGGCAGCAGATCAGCGTGCTGCCCAAGGCGTCGGGGCGGGTCGAGCAGGTACTGGTCGACGTCGGCGGCCAGGTCAAAGCCGGCGATACTCTGGTGGTTCTCGATCAGGACACTCCACAGATGCAGGTGCTGCAGGCCCGCGCCGCCCTGGCGCAGGCGCAAGCGCATCTCACAACCTTGCAGGCCGGCCCCCGCGACGAAGACGTGGCCACGGCTCGAGCGGCACTCGCGCAACAGCAGACACGTCTGCACAGCATGCGCAACGGGGGCCGAGTCGAAGACGTCAAGATTGGGGAAAGCGGCCTGGCGGCAGCTCAGGCACGACTCCAGTCGCTGTTGAACGGACCCGACGACGGCGTCCGACAAGCCGCGCGAAGCGCCGTCGATGCAGACGGTGATGCCCTGGCCAGTGCGCAGGCCGCATTTGCCGCGCTGGGCGCACAGAACGCCGCCAGTCTGCAGAGCGCGCAGAGTCAAGCGGACACCTTCCAGGCTCAGGTCGAGAGCGCGCAGGCACAGACCGACTCAGCCGAAGCCGCGCTGGCCAGCCTGGCAGGATCGTCGGCGGCGGATCTCCAGGCAGCCCGCAGCGCCTTCGACGCGGCCGCGGCCCAACTCGCAACCGCTCAGGCGGCGCTCAAGCAGAACGACAGCCCGCCCCAGGCGGCGATTGCCCAGGCCGAAGCGGCTGTCGAAGCGGCCCGCGGCCAGCGTAGCGCGGCGCAGGCGCAGCAGACCGCGCTCGAGCAGAAAGCCGCTGGCGCGTGCGCCGATCTACCCGGTGCGCCCCACAACAGCACCGCCTGCGGCAGTGCCAGGTCCGCCGCCGACGCGGCGGTGACCGCTGCCGACGCGGCCGTCGAAGCGGCCCAGGGCCAACTCGATCTGCTCAAGCGCGGTGGTTCTCCCGCCCAGCGGACCCAGCTTCAGGCAGCGGCCGACCAGGCCCAGGCCCAGGTCAACGCTGCCAGGGCACGGCTGGACGCGCTTGGCAATGGCGGCGTCGCCGCGGCGCGCGCGCAGGCGGCTGCCGACGTACAGCGAGCTCGGGGTCAACTCGTCCAGGCCCAGGCGAACCTCAAGGTCGCTCAGGCCAACCTGAATGCCATCAAGAGCGGCAGTCTGGACGTCCAGGTCAAGAGCGCGCAGGCTCAGGTGACGGCCGCGAGCGAACGGCTCAAGAGTGACCAGGCCAGGCTCGACACGGTCGAGCGAGGCGCGACTGACGAAGACGTGCGGCAGGCCGAGGCGGCCGTTGACCAGGCTCAGCAAGGCTTGCTCAAGGCCCGCCAGCCGTACACCGACGACGACCTCCAACAGCAAGAACAGGCCGTCGCGCAAGCCGAGGCCCAGCTGGCGAAAGCCGAGAACCCGTTCACCGAGCAGGACCTCGGCAGCGCCCAGGCGGCCGTGGACCAGGCTCAGGCACAACTCGATATCGCCCAGCTCGGACTGAGCGAAACCCGGGTGCGGGCGCCGGTGGATGGAGCAATCGCCGAGCGCACCGTGGCACCGGGCGCCCTGGTGAGCCCACAAACGGCGCTGCTGACACTCATTCCGCCGTCGCTCGAAGTCGTGGTCAATGCGCCCGAGAGCCAGCTTGGCCAGCTTGCCGCCGGTCAGCCGGTTCAGCTGGAGCTCGCCGCTTTTCCGGGCGAGCCTTTCGGAGCCGAAGTCACGTCGATCTCGCCCACGCTGGATAGCAAGAGCCGCACGGCGGCCGTACACATCTCACCCAGAGACGATGCCCACCGGCTGCGTGCGGGCATGTTCGCCCAGTTGAACATCGTGACCGCCGAGCGACACGACGCGCTGCTGGTTCCGCTCGCGGCGCTCGACACCTCAAACGGTCAGCCACGGGTGGCCACGATTGACTCCGCCAACACGGTTGGACTGACCGGGGTCCAGCTGGGAATCCAGAATGACAGTTTCGCCGAGATCACCAGCGGTATTGACGATGGTCAGCTCATCGCGATGACCGGCGCAGGCAACCTCCACGACGGTCAGGCGGTGGCGCCCCAGTTGCCCGGTGTGGCGTTGGCCCGCTAGGCCGAAGGGATTGTGTTTCCATGTTTCTCACTACTCTTTCGATACGCCGCCCGCTGATCGTCCTGATCGGTATCGGCGCGTTGCTGGCGTTCGGCGTGCTGGCTTTGACGCGGCTGGGCGTGGAACTGTTTCCGAGCATCGACGTGCCGGTCGTGGTCGTGACCACGCCGTACCCGGGCGCCGGCCCGGACGCGGTCGACACGCTGGTGACGCAGAAGATCGAAGACGCGGTCAGCAGCGTGAGCGAGATCGACTCGATCGAGTCGACATCGGTCGAGGGCCTGTCCACGGTGGCTATCAAGTTCACCGACACGGCCAAAGACAGCCCTCACCTGGTCGAACAGAAGGTGAATGCCATCCGGAATGACCTGCCGACCGATACCAAAACGCCGACCGTCACCATGGTCGACGGCAACTCCAACTCGATCATGCAGCTGACGCTCGGCGGCGACGAGGATCTCGGCCAACTCCAACAGCGCGCCGAGGACGTCTTGAAGAAGGCGGTTGTACGCCCACGCGCTGCGTGTGTCGCTCGGGCTCCGCTGGGTGGTGGTGGCGTTCGCTGTCCTCTCGTTCGTGGGCGGCATCATGCTCGTCACCACCGGTGTGCTGTCGTCGGAGTACCTGCCGTCGGACGACTCAGGCCGCCTCGCCCTCGACATCGAGATGCCCGCGGGCACACCCCTCGCCGCGACGAGCGACGCGACCGCCCAGATTGAAGCGCGGCTCATGCGCGTGCCCGAAGTCGACAAGGTGTTCACCACCGTCGGCGGCTCGGGTAGTCGTTTCGCTCAGGTACACGTCATTCTCGCGGACAAGACACATCGGCAGCGTAGCTCGCAGGCAATCGCCGACGAGGCGCGCACGTTCGGCTCGGACATTCCGGGCATGACGCTCAAAGCGACACCGCAGAGCAGCCTGTCCGGCGGCGGGGGCGGCGCGGCAGTCCAGGTCCGCATCCAGGGTGACGACCAGCAAGTCCTGGCCTCCCTGGCCGGGCAGGTGGCCGACATCGTTCGGCGCGTGCCGGGCGCGGTCGACGTCAGCGACGGCGGTGTCGTCGGCCAGCCGGAGTTGATGGTGACGATTGACCGCGACCGTGCCGCCGACCTCGGTCTGACCGCCGGTCAGATCGGCAGCGTGTTGCGAACTGGTCTGACGGGGAGCACCGTCGGGACGTACCGACCGGCGGGCAGCAAAGGCTGGGACATCGACGTCATCCTCAATCCAGATGACCGCGCGCGGGTTGCGCAGATCACCGAAATTCCCATCCTCACGCCCGGCGGCGCCACGATCCGACTCGGCGACGTTGCACAGGTCAACGCGGTCAGCGGGCCGACGCAGGTCGACCGCCGCGATCGGCAGCGCGCGTACACCGTCAGCGCCGGCGTCTCCGGCCGTACGACCGGCGCCGTGTCCGCCGACGTACAGGCCGGCATCGACAAACTCAACGTGCCGGCGGGTTACCAGGTTTCTCAGGGTGGCGACGTCAAAGACCAGAACGACTCGTTCTTGCAGATCATCGAGGCGCTGGGCCTGAGCATTGTGCTGATGTATGTGGTCATGGCGCTGCTTTTCGAGAGCGTGTTGTTCCCGCTCATCGTCATGCTCAGCCTGCCGCTGGCTCTGGTCGGCGCGTTCGGGCTCCTGACGCTGACGGGCAACACCCTCAACATCATGAGCATGATCGGCATGATCCTGCTGACTGGACTGGTTGGCAAGAATGCCATCCTGATGGTCGACTTCACCAACCATCTGTGGCGCGCGGGGCTCGACCGCACCGCCGCACTGCTCCGGGCTGGCCCCACGCGCTTGCGGCCGATCCTGATGACGAGCGCCGCGCTGATCCTGGCGATGCTGCCGCTGGCAGCCAGGCTCGGCAATGGGGGCGAGTGGCGCGCACCGCTGGCCACCACCGTCATCGGTGGGCTGCTGACCAGCACGCTGCTCACGCTGCGGGTCATCCCCTCCGTGTACACCATTTTCGACGACGCCCAGCAGTTCCTGGCCCGGTTGCCGCGCCGCGCGCGGCGCCTGGCCGGGCGCGTCAGGATGCCGCGGGTCGCCACCGGTCCCATCCGCCTCCGACCTGAACTTAACCTTTAAGTTGGTCCGCCACGTGTGGGGCGCCCGGAACATCATCGTGAAGAATGGGAAGGCGAACCATAGCCCGCCGCCGGCCCAGCCGCCGAGGCCGAAACTCTCCGGCTCGCCGTGGCCAGCTGGATCCGCGTACGCGTGCAAGGGTTTCCAAACTGGGCTGCGCGCCCAGTGCGACACTGAGCGGATGGTGACGATCGAGGACGTGCGGGCGCTGGCGGTCTCGCTGCCGCTCTCGTATGAGGCGCTTGTGCGCGGCCGGGTCAAGTTCCGCGTGGGCCGGATCGTCTACCTGGCGTTCTCCCGCGACCAGCGCGTCATGGGTTTCGGGTTCCCCAAGGAATGGCGCGATGTCGCGGTCGCCGCTGAGCCCGCCAAATTCATGCTGCCCGGCAAAGCGGACATGCGCTACAACTGGCTGCACGTCAATCTGGCCGCCATCGACGAGGCCGAGATGCGCGAGCTCGTCGTCGATGCCTGGCTCATGTGCGTGCCGAAGCGGGTTGGCGCCGCCTACCATCAGGCCAGACCAGATGAAACGTAGCATCGGCCGCGTGCTGACAACGCACACCGGGAGCCTGCCGCGCCCGCCGGCGATCCTGGAAGTCATGCGCGCCAGAGAGTCCGGCGCGGCCATCGACGAGACCGCTTTCGAGGTCGACCTGCAGCGTGCTGTGGCCGGCATGGTCCGCAAGCAAGCCGAGGCCGGGATCGCCGTGGTCAACGACGGGGAGTGCGGCAAGCCGAGCTTTGGCGGCTACGTGCTGGCGCGGTTGACCGGCTTTGAGGCCCGCATGCCCGCGGGTGGCTTACCGGTGCCGACCGGTGCACTTGCTCCGGATGGCCGGGACGCGCGGATGTTTCCCGACTACTACAGCTGGGTCCTCCAGCATAACCCGTTCGCGAACGTGATCCGCGTCGCGCCGCGGGTGTGTGTGGGGCCGATCACATACGTCGGCCACACGCAGCTGGCGCGCGATATCGGCAACCTCCAGAGCGCGCTGGCTGGGCTCAGCATCGACGAGGTGTTCCTGCCGGCGGCAGCGCCATTTCCTCGCAATTGGGCGAACGAGTACTACCCGTCAGCCGAGGAGTACGCGACCGCTTTCGCCGACGCGATGCGCGAGGAGTACCGGGCGATTCTCGACGCCGGGCTGCTGGTCCAGATCGACGATCCCACCATGGTCAGCGCCTGGGACGGCCGACCGGAGCTGACGCTCGACGAGTACCGTCGATTGGCCGAACAACGCGTCGAAGTGCTCAACTACGCGCTGCGCGGATTACCCGAGGACCGGATCCGGTATCACACGTGCTACGGCGTCAATTTTGGGCCGCGCGTCAGTGACCTCCAGCTCAAGGATGTGCTCGACATCCTCTTCAAGATCCACGCCGGCTCGTATTCGTTTGAAGCCGCCAATCCGCGCCATGAGCACGAGTGGCGGCTGTTCGAGACCGTGCCGCTGCCCGAGGGCAAAGTGCTGATCCCGGGCATGGTGACGCACTCCAACGTCATGATCGAGCATCCGGAGGTGGTGGCGGATCGGATCGTCCGGTGGGCGCAGGTGGTCGGACGCGAGAACGTCATGGCGGGCAACGACTGCGGGTTCGCGTCCACCGCCGGCAACGCCGAGATCCCGCCAACCGTCGCCTGGGCAAAGCTCGAAGCCCTCGCCGAGGGCGCGCGCCTTGCGACCAGGCGACTCTGGACCTGAGGTCACCTCAGGTAGCGCCAGTTGGCTGGAGAGTGAAGAGCGTCTTCATCAGCTCCTGTTGCCAGGAGTGCGGGAACCCATACGGCTTCTCCTTCGACGGCCACCCGGTCCAATACGTGGTGTTCATCGGGTAGCGGATGATCAGTTGCGAGACGTAGACCATTGGCATGTCCTTGAACCAGAGGTCCATGGCCTGCGTGAAGTAGTCCAGCGTCTTCGGGTCGTCGACCGACAGGGGGCTGATGTTCTCGACGATGGCGTCGTACGCCGGGTTGCGGTAGCGCGAGGTCGCCCAGGAGATTGGCGCTGGTTGGCCGGTTGGCCGGTAGTACTGCGAGGTGAAGATCGACAGCATGAAGTACGGGTCCATGCCCTTGACACCCGCCGGTCCCTGACAGCCGAAGTACAGCGCTTGCTCGCCCGTCTGCACCTGCGTGTCCAACCCCGGTGACGTGTCGAACGTGGCATCAAAGCCGGCGTCCTGCAGCTGCTGGCTGAGTGGCGGCCCGTAGTTCTTCAACCAGTCCGGAACGGCGATCTTCATATTGGGCTTCTGGCCAGTGCCGTCGACCCACTTGCCATCGCTGCCCTTGGTGTAGCCGAGCTGGCCCATGAGCTGGCTGACCTTGTCAGGATGCGCGGTGGCGTCCAGCCCGTATTTCTGCTCCGCGGGCTGAATCGCCTGGTCGAACTTCTGGAACCAGACGTACGGCGTGAACTGGTGGTAGGCCAGCACGCCAGCGCCGGACTCGGCCAGGTTGACCAGCTTGGTGCGATCGATCGCGAAATTGATCGCCTGGCGCATCTCGGGTTTGTCGAATGGCGCCGCGCTGTCGTTGAAGCCCAGCGAAATAGGGCACCAGTCGGTGTAGCCGTACGGGGTGTCCTGACCACTGTAGGTGATGATCTTCGCGTTCTGCGCGAACGCGCTTTTCAGCGTCGGAACCGGCACGATCTTGCACATGTCGAGCTCGTTACTGATCAAGCGCTGCGTGGCGAGCGTGTCGTCCTGGCTGGGCAGGAAGATGACCCGCTGGATCTTGGGCAACGGTTTGAAGCCGGTCTTGGCGCCCCAGTAATTCGGGTTCAGGTCGAACACCTTCTGCTGGGCGGTCGCCTGCACCAGCTTGTACGGACCGGTGCCGATTGGCCAGCCCTTGGCCGGGTCGTAGAACGTGAACGTCGTTGGATCCTGACCCTGGAACGCGCTCGCGGGGTAGAACTGTTCGACGACCCCGTGGTTGCTGGTCAGCGTGGTCGCCCACCAGCGCGGGTTCGGCTTGTTGAGCACGAACTTGACCGTCAGATCGTCGACGGCCTGCGCCTCTTTGAGGAAGTTGATCTCGGCGGTGTGGACCATCGTGTCCTGGTGGTCGCGAACGGTGTTAAAGGTGAAGACGACGTCCTTGGACGTGAACGGCGTTCCGTCGGTCCACTCGATGCCTTTGCGCAGCTTGGTGGTGAGCTCGGTGAAGTCGGCGTTGTACTGCCATGACTCGGCGAGCCAGTTTTCGTACTCGCCGGTCAGCACGTCGAACATGATCAGTGGCTCGGCCATCGTTTGCAGCGGGCCACTGTGCCAGCCGTTGACCGATCCCCCAGTCGTGCGGATGTTCATGTTGGCGAAGTCGGGATTCTGGCCATTGGCCCCGCCCTGCATGACGATCAACGTCTGGTTGCGCGGAACGGTGCTCAACTGCCCACCCGCGGCCGCCTGCGGCGCAGCGGTCGGCGCGGCCGCCTGGGCTGGTGCCTGAGTCGGCGCCGCCGCGGGCGCGGTGGTCGGCTTTGGCGCGGCCGCCGCGGCCGTCGGTGCTGCCGCGGGCGGCGCGGCAGGCGCGGCAGGTGCGGTGGTTGGCGCGGCCGCCGGCGGCGGGGCACTCGGCCCGCAGGCGATGGCGAGCACGCCGACGCCGAGTCCGGCCAGGCCGAATCGGGTGAGCAGCTGGCGACGATTGAGGCGGAATGTGGACGAGCCGCGCGATGCGTTCATGGGACGCCTCCTCCCGAGCGGTCTCGACCTGGTTTAGCCGCCGCTCGGTCTCGACACGATTGCGGCCTTCCCCCCCACCCGGCCGCAGACGGGACCACTCTATTGGCCCTCCGAAATCGGTGTCAAACGCGTCACGCAATTGACACGGCTCGAACCGAAAGGGTAGCGTCGCGGCGCAAGCCGGGTCTTGGTCATGGCACTCGAGTACGTTCTGCGCCGGGTTGGCGTCTTTTTCGTCGTTGTCTGGGCGGCAGCCACCGTCAATTTCGCGATCCCGCGGCTGTCGCCGGCCGATCCGATCAAGGAAGCGCTGCTGAAAGTGACCTCCATGGGCGCGGCTCAGGCAGGCATGGACGTCCTGACGCGCACCTTCTCGGAGCGCTTCGGCCTCGATCAGCCGGTCTGGAAGCAGTACCTGAACTACCTGGTCGACCTGGCGCAGGGCAACCTCGGCTTCTCCATCAGCTTCTTCCCGGCCCGCGTCGGGCAGATGATCCTGGTGGCGCTGCCCTGGACGATCGTCCTGGTCGGCCTGGCGACGCTGATCACCTTCGCGCTGGGGACAGTCTTGGGCGCGTTCATGGCGTGGTCGAACGTCCCCGGGGTGATCCGGGTGCTGGCTCCGCCCCTGCTGACGCTCTCCGCGATCCCGTACTACCTGCTCGGGCTGATCCTGATCTACCTGTTCGCTTTTGTGATCAAGGCCTTCCCGCTCGGCGGCGGAT
>Ga0209166_10003782_pt1 | contig 10779 bp, 8 predicted proteins | sample Coa_R1_3_FD_187151 | JGI IMG/M metagenome (GOLD analysis project Ga0209166, IMG submission 187151) | Surface soil microbial communities from Centralia Pennsylvania, which are recovering from an underground coalmine fire - Coalmine... | ecosystem: Environmental > Terrestrial > Soil > Unclassified... | reverse complement strand
CTTCGCTTCTTGCTCCGGAGCGTCTTGAGTAATTATCAGACTGATCTTGAGCGGCTTAATCTCCTCTGCAATCTCGAGGTCCGTCCGACCAAACACGCTAATGGCCAGCTCCGGCCCTTGAAGGTCCACCAATTCTTGCGCTAAACGCTGCTGTTTGCTCAACTCGTCTAAGAGTTGCTGCTGCAATAAGTGATTGGCAGGATCTTGCCGGAGCCTCGCCCGTAAATCCTTCTCGTTTGTCCGCTTGTATTTCGGGCCTGGTTCACTTGAACTAGTAGGTCGGGGAGGTACCGGCTCGACGGGAGGGAAACTGAAACTAGGAGCATTGAGTCCAGGTGCTGAGATAAAGACTTTGAGGGCATTGGCCTCGGTGGGTATCGTCTGCTCTGACCAGCGCTTGAGGACGTCGGAATATATGCGATTTACGGAGGAGACTCGCCGTGTTGCTTCTGTCGCTTGCGGCAGGCTCGCAAATGCTCGGTCAAGCAATCTCATTGCCCGGTCATCAACACCAAATGCCTGGCGCAAAAAAGCCAAAATATCTTCGAGGATGAAATGGTAGAGTGCATTCGACCACACAGCCCAAATGAAGTCACCTGTCTTTTCACCGCCCTGTGCGGCCCATTGATCGCAATAAATTTTATAAACACGATCGACCCACTCATTGGCACGCTCTTCTTGGATAACCTCAAATGAATGGAAAAGCCGGTGCGAACGGAAGGTCCCTATATTTCCTGACTCACCAATTGGCGTGAGGTGATCACCTGATGTTATTTCGGTCCTAATTTCTCTCTTAAGTGCGCTCAACTTCCTCTCGATTGTCGCATGATCGAGAGCACCCCATCGAAAGCTACTGATCACGGCGGACCCGCTGAAATTCAGGGAAGCTGCTAGGTCGATTCGAGTTTGACCAACCCATCGGGTGAGATTTGGAAGTCATAATCCGCGAATTTAAAGGGGGTAGAGCTCCTGATAAAAGTATAGCCGAACAGCAAGAGAGAGGGCTGGCAGGCAAATCTAGTCACATTAGACTGTTTTGGCTGTGCTTTAAGCACAAAAATGGGTGCAGTTCGCGTAAACAGGTGTTGAGCTGTTCCGAGTTCCGCTCCCATCCGTCGGACATGAGTTAGATCGAGGCAGGACGAGTAGCCGGCAGTCCGGTTGCTCTCTGCCATCGTCTTTTCTTACCGGAAAACGGTTTAGCAAATGTACCACCCTCCGCTCTCATTCGAAACAATGACTTATACGCTTGCCAAGCGTGTCTAAAACGGATCGATTAACTCTCATTCGGCAGGCTGCTGTGCAACAGTCCGCCGATTTTTTACGCCACTTCGCTGGAGGGCGAAGTCAACGCGGCGGCGGCCCGCGAAGAGAGCACCTTGGACAGCAGCGCAAATCCAAACTTTAACTAACGGGCAGTGTCCGGTGCGTCAAAACGCATTATGACTACAAACGGACCTTGACAGGACGTTAGAGCTATCTGTTAAACTTCACCATAATGTCTAATTACTCCACCAATCAGGCCGCCAAAAAGCTCGGTATCGCTGTTACCAGTTTGGACAGATACATTGCGGCCAAGAAGGTGCCGGCTCCGAAGCCGACGAAAATCGGCAGGTGGAATGTGCGTGCCTGGACGGAAGAAGATATTGAAAAGGTTCGGGTCCTACTACCCAAAATTGCCAACGGCAGAAAGACCCGGTATCAGAAACAACGAAAGAAACAAACGGGACGCAAGTCCAAACCTTAACTAACGGGCAACGCCCGGTGTAATGAGCACCGAACGCCGCCCTAACCAAAGCACCTGAATAAGAGGCGACAATGGCTACCTTCGATGTTACCCAAAAGACAGAGGTTTATGAAACTCCGTCATCTCTCAACATGGCCTTTGCTGGAATCGTCCAGCACCTTCAAACCCTTCAACGAACCGGGCTGTTCAAATCGAAAACGGCGAAGCTTTTCCGAGTTTTACCCAAGAGCTTCAAGCGGAATTCAACCAGGAATTTCTCGAAGACCTGCACCAGCTTGAGCTTGACGATTGGGGCCGCTACGGGAAAGCTCGACAACGCTGGGAAAAGGAACTCCGCGACCCTGACGATGTATTTATTCATGCTGAAGAACGCAAAAAGCAGCTTGCCAAACAACGCAAGAAAACAACTAAGTAGAAGTCCTGCAAAATTAGGAAGGCACTCTACATATCACGTTAAGGGGCATCTCCTCGGTGCCCTTTTTTCTTTGTAGCTGAGGCGCAGCCCTGATGCAACAGAGAGCGTAGGATCTCCTGTGCATATTACGCGATTTGCGGTTTCAGGTGGCGGGGCCCAACGCATCTGCTGACCGGTGGAATCGAGAAGGGGATTCCGTCCGGTCATTTGTCCGAGGGACTCCCCGGAGACGATTGTCTTTTTGGGGGAAGGGATGGGGCGGGCGGGGGAGACAGACCGGGGCAACAAAGACTGGGCGATAGCTGATTACTAGTAAGAGCCCCCTTTTCCGACGCCTGGACGGTCGAGGTGGATCGCTCGCCATCCAAGGACCACCGGGTATGCGAACGCGTTATGGCGGAAAATGGAATCAAGGTTACGGACAAGAGCATCTCCTGTGCCAAGCCATTGCCGTATGCGACCGTTCTTGCAATCTGCGAACTGGCCCCGGAATGGTATTCCCTTCTCCGCAGGCTGCATGCGATAACGTGGACGCTTTCTGCCCGGGCAATAGAGACTCCTGAAATGCGCCAACTCGGCGAGCACCTCATAAAAGACGCGATTACAATCCGCGATGACACCGGCACCGTGCATTGGGAGACTGGTCAGTCCCGCATCAAGGAGTTCCGCAAGCTAATAGCGTCGGCCAATATATCCCAGAAACGGCGCAAGATCATCGATAATTTGCTTACGGAAGCATGGATAATTCAAGAGATTAAAAAATTAAAATCTTGGATTGTCACATCAAGAAATCCAGTAAAGGCGGAACAGTACAGAGGATACCTCGCTGAAAAAGAACGAGCATTGTTGCTCTTGAGGGCTAAAAAAGAAGATTTTTCGTGAACGCTGCTGTCAAGAGCAGAGTTAACCTTCGCGAATTGATGCGAAGACAGAACCGGGCGCTCTTTGTTCGTAATAGCCAACCTCGCACACACGCGAAGATCTCATCAGGAGATCGTTGGCAAGATGCCTCGCGAGCACAAGAGGTTTCTGGTTTCGGTAAAGAAGCGCAAGCCCAATTGGACACTGCTCGGGCTGCCTGGCCGCCAATGACCTGCTGGCCGTACGCTGGAAACTGGAAAACCTCACGACGCTGCCGGGCGACAGGCTGGCCCAACTCCTCAAAGGGCTGAATGTAGCGCTCGGAGTACGGGTGATGCGTTAAGCATTCGTCACGAACCCGTCCTGAAGCTTACTGAAACTGCATTTGGGACGATCCGTGCTGGGTAGTTTCATACGTTACGGACCTATCGATCCCTTTCACGGCGTAACACGCGGTTTTCAACGGAAGAGGTCTGATCCAGACAGCTGTGCCGTAAGTTACCTCTTGGAAAAGTTCCATCATTTGCTGTTGCGAGGAAGAAAACAATTCTGATACCCTCGGAGCGTCTTGGAAAGGACCGAGGAAGTCATGATAAAAGGCACAGCGGCGGAGTGCGAATCGCGTGTCATGGCCGGGTTCAAGTCAAAGTGTAAGAAAAGTGTAAGAAAGATTCGCCGTTTTCGCCAATTGTGCCAATTTCGCGCATTGCAGAATCAATAACTTAAGTCGAATCAACGCGGGACTGGGGTTCAAATCCACCCCCCCGCAACCAACCTTAAGTTGTTGATCCTGCAAGCCTTCTCTTCGCAACTCTTACAAAGTGTAGGAAAGATTTGCCTTTTCTGCCAATTGCGCCACTGTAGCGTATTGCAAGATCAATAACTTACGCGAAATCAATGCGGCGCTGGAGAACAAATTTGCCTCTGTAGGCAAATTTGTAGGCTGCGGACGCCGCTGGCGCGGCGTGATGCGGTCTATTTTGGCTCCGGCGTTTACAACAAGACTGCAGCACTAAGGAGACACCCGATTGATGTCGCGTGGAAAGAGTGTAGCTTCCCGTACATTCGACAGTCCCAGCAATTGTGATACGAACCTTTCCAATCCGATCGCGAATCCTCCATGCGGAGGCATGCCATAACGGAATGAGTCTAAATAGCCGCTGAATGGCTCAAGAGGCAGGTTGCGCGCGTTAAGAGCCTCCACATAGTCCTGATAGAGGTGCAAACGCTGTCCTCCGGTCACCAATTCCATGCCGCGAAACAGCAGATCAAAACCATTTGCGTATTCTGGGGCATTGGGATCGGGATGGGTATAAAATGGCCGCTTGGACATCGGGAAGCCGGTGACAAAAACAAAGTCGGATTGGCCGGTCTCTCGTGCCCATTCTCCCAACCAGCGCTCATGCTGGGGGCTCAAGTCCGGTTCATGAGAGCAATCTTCGCCGTGCCGCTCCGCAATCAACTGCTGTGCCTGGCGAAAATCGATGGCAGGAAACGCTTCTGGTGCGAGCGGCATCGTCACATTGAGAGTTTTGAGTTCCTGACCCGCAAACTTCTCAAGATGGGCGAGAATCGCCCGGATCAGCACGGTGAGCAGGTTCATAACAGTGGTGTGGTCTTGAATGAACCCGAACTCAACATCCAAGCTGACATACTCGTTCAAATGCCGGCTGGTGGAATGGGGTTCCGCTCGGAAAACCGGACCAACCTCATAGACCCGCTCGAACACGGAAACCATCATTTGTTTGTAAAACTGGGGACTTTGCGCGAGGTAAGCCTCCCGGTCAAAATAATTCAATCGAAAAACATTAGCCCCGCTCTCCGTGGCGGAGGCTACTATTTTCGGCGTGGCCACCTCGGTGAATCCCTGGTCGCTGAGGTGATTGCGGAAACCACGCATGATTTCCGCGGCAATTCTAAAGATCGCCCGTTTATCCGGATGGCGCAGCCCGTACGCCGCGTAATCGAGAAACGTATCCAGGGTTACGTTCAACGACCCTTTGTTAATGGGGAAAGGGACCGCTTCCTTGACCTCCGAAATAACACGGATTTCCGGAGCGTGGATCTCAAAACCGCCGGGTGCGCTTTTCTCCGCAACAACTTTGCCTTGCACTTCGATCACGCTCTCGACGTGCAGCTTACTCAGCATCTGCATCTGGGGTTTGCTGTCAACAACGATTTGCGCAAACCCGGTGGCGTCTCGGACGGATAAGAAGTTCACTTTGCTGAGTTGGCGTATGCTGTGCACCCAGCCAGCAATCTTGACTCTCTCGTTGATGTGTTGCGCCAATTCCCGGGTCAATACTCGTTGCATCAATCCTCTTTCGCACGCCTCGTTTTTGACGACTTCTCTCGCTGCAAGAACGTTCGCAAAGCACGCTCCGACGCACTACACCTGCTGGAGTGGAGAAAATACCTAGAGCAAAACCTGAAGCAGCGGTGTTAGTCTTGGCGGCGAGCCACACCCATACACTGCGATTCGGGATCACAAGCAATCGTCTGTCATAAAAACGAATGTTTGGCTTCGCCCCGGTCTGCGCTTGTCCTGGAAAGACCGTCAGAGGATTATATCCCAAGTCAGGCTTGCGCCGCTCGCACTTGGCAGTGCGCGGCAGGGCAATCGCATGAAAGATTATGCGAGCCCCAAGATCTCGGCCCTATAGCTGTCGCTGGTGGCAGTGCGCGGCGAGTGTTTGTCTCGAGGCGAGTGTCTGTCTTCTGATAAAGGATGGATTCCAAGACGTGGACTCGTTTTCCCGGTATGCGTGCTCATGGCAAGATGCACGGTACCAGATGACAGCGCACCAAGGGACCGGGGTGCGCTTGCAGGTTTCACTGACCTTGTGCGGGATGTTTCAGGAACCTTCCCCCCACCTTTTCAGACTCGCGAGTTGTTGCTCTTAAAGGGGGACAATATTGACCGACTGCTCAGTCAAGGTGAGTTCAACACTATAAGACCGTCCCTTCTTGACGCTCAGGGGCTGACAGAAAGTACTGAACGCTTGTGTCCAGTGACTCGCAGGCTGGTCGAGGCCGTTGCTGAGAGTCACACCCGGGGCCAGCGTCACTTCAAACCAGAACGCCACTCCATGGACCGTGCCGTTTTCCGTAGCCTCGAACTCGATGGTGCGCCTGATGGATTCCGGAGTGAACGCGTAGAGGTTCTCTTCCACCAGGATCCTTATGTCGGACAGGATCCTGTGCGGATACGTGCCAAGGCGGACCGGGAAATAGCTGCGGGAAAACTCATTAAGTGCGCTGACATCGAAACCTTGTGAACAACTCACATGGTTCATGTAATGAATTTTGGAGCTCTCAATCAAAACTCCACAGAGCTTCATTCCACAAGGAATGAGCGTGGCATCTGGTTCGAGCAAATTCTTCTTTGCGTGCCTAAGGCTGGACAGAAAGCCTTCACCAACGAACCCATAATCCAGGGTCTCCGACACCATCACCTGCGCTCGTTCCGGCATCTCTTCACCGACCCTAGCTTCAAAGGAGCTCTTGGGAATGATCGTAATCCTGTCCGCCATGCCATTTTGCCGTACGATTTCCTTTGCCTTTTCGGCAATGGGCTGCACCATTTCACAGGCGTACACGTGCCGCGCGCCACAGCGAACCGCGATCATCGATAAGAGCCCGCTGCCCGCGCCGATATCCAGCACCGTTCTATCTCTTACGTCTATGAGAGACAACGCGTCAGCATATACCTGGCCGCGTTTGACGTCATTCAGCATATTGAAATGCCAGCCCGGAACGGATTGCTGATGGATGCTGCGTAGGCGCTCCTCAACCCACTGCCTTTTCGCTTGCGACTGCAGGATTTTGAGCAGGCGATAGGCGACCGCCTGCTCGCCATCGTTCAAGAGTGAATCAATCGGTTCAAGAAAAGCATCGATTCGATCCTCTGCTTCACTCTTCAGTATTTGCTGGGATAGTGTGCTGGACATGAATTACCTCAGGGCAGGAGGATGGGCAAGCTTTTCAAGAAATGAAACCGCCACCCATCGGGGTTGACTCAAAAATCGTACTTCCTTGGCGGAGAAACCATCGCTAGCTTGTCTGAGTGCAAAAGCATGACTTCCAATTGGGAACAATATGAAAACGAAGGCGGCCTTCATCGTTGCTCGCAGCTGGCACGGGAAAAAGAAAATGCGTTCCGTCAGAACTTACAGCCCACTGCGATGTGACGCCAACGCTCTGCGGTGGCGCCTGAAAAAGAACTTTTTCGGCTCCCTTCCGGAATTGCGGCCCCGGGCTCACATCCACTGCCACCACTTTTCGCTCCGGCGTAAGGTAATACAATTGCTTTCCGTCTTTTTGCCACCGCGGTCCGATTCCACCGCCGTTGGAAAGCGCATGACTTACGGAACCGGCCCGTGCGCCCGGGATGTCAGGAAAGAATTGCCGCACGTAGACCTCGTATTGTCCGGACTTGTCCGACATATATGCCACCCAATTCCCGCAAGGAGAAAAATGGCCGTGGCACTCATTGAATTCGGTTTGTAGAAAAACTTCAGGCCGCCCACCGTGGCCGAGTAAAAGCGTCCACAAATCGTATTTTGTGCCGGGCGTCAGCACCGTATACAGGAGAAACCGACCGTCGGGAGAGCAATTCGACGGGAATTTGTCTTCGGCAGATATCAACAGTGCTTCGGTCTCTGCATTCATTGATCTCGGCAACCGCTGCCGATAAAGGTTGAAATTCCCCTCGCGATTGGACGAAAAAAACAGGCTGTCTCCCGCAGGAGACCATGTCGGGTACACCGAGACTCCAGCATCACAGATCACCTGTGTACTGGCGCGGGACGAGCGGTCGATAGAGCAGATGCCCTGCCCCGGGCTAATTCGCGAAACGGCAATCTGTTTCTCATCAGGAGACACGGCCAGCATAAGGTAGGGCGCGATCTGCGCTTCGCGGGCCAGCGGAGTGCCCTCGCGATCAAACCAGATGAGCTGAGATTCTTCTTTCCCGCTGCTCTTGTAAGAGAGAGTACCGGTCTGAGACGCTGAAAACAGTGCAAAATCTCTGACCAGCCCAACGTGTTCGACCAGCGTATGACGCTCCCCTGCAAATTCCATTCGCTGAAGATCAAAGAGTTGAGCCATCAGTGGACCGTCGCTGACGAAAAGCAAACAGCACTGGCCCGTGCTGCAAGGTATGCACGTGGCCCCGAATTCCGTTGCCAGCAGCCGGCTCGAGCTTTGCTGTTCGCTGGTTGCAGACAGTGCCCCCAGATAGAGGCCCGAGTCTGCCGGATTACCGCACACGCGGAGATAAACAAAATGTTGTCCATCGGGCAAAAAAGATGGAAGCACGTGACGGATCTCTCCACGCGAAGACTCCACGGTGGTAAGGGGAGATGGCACTCCGCCGTCCGCTGAAATCTTCATCAATCCCGGCCCAGGATCCTGTCCGAAAATGATTACGCCCTGCTGGTTCCATGAACCGCCCACTGCATTTCCCCGCAAAGAACACAGGGTGCGAACCGAGCCGTCCGTGACATCGATGGCTTTGAGCTTGCCTCCGGAGTCAAACGCTATGAACCGGCTGTCCGGAGACCAGAAGAAGGGCGAGCAGAAGGGTGATTCCGAGCCATGTAGAACCTGGATTTCGGATGAATCCAGAGCACAAATCCATAGACGGCCCCGACCATCGGGGCACACGGCGCAAAATGCGAGCCGTTTTGCATCCGGGGACAGGGCAAAGACTTGGTTCGAGGCCAAGACTACATCTTCAGGAACCGGAACTTCAAAAGGTGTGGACGCAACGGGCCATCGAACGTCAGCCAATTCAGCATAGTTTGCTCGGTGAACGTCGGCTGCGCCAATGAATGGCGCTTTTTTCTTGTTTGCCAGAATCATCGTCCCGTTCCGTTGGTATTCTTCGCGTGATTGGGCATTGCATTGTAAGCGGCCGTGCTCTCATAAGTGCCGTCCGGCATCTGGCGCAACTTGAAACTGATTGCCCCTACCTCCAGGGAGCGCGCGAAAAGAACCCGGCAGAACATCGGCTCTGGTGGCAGGTCGCTCGGAACTTGAAATGAAAAGTTGCCATCGAGAGAAGGGTTCCCCGCAAATGCGCAAAAGAGCGTGCCCCAGAATCTGACGATACAGACCAGCAATTGGGTTCCGGATGGTATGCCGGAGAGCGAAAAACTGCCGAGCTTCACTTTCGTCAAATCCAGCGCGATCTCCCAGTTCACAGGCATATCCCGGACATCACCACAACTCGAGCAGGATGTCAGATCTCTCCGCTGTCGGGCGTGCCTGGGAAAGATCAAATGAGAGATGCGCGACGGCGCGGAACACGCCGGGCATGGGACGTTTTCAGTGATCCCTTCGATCCAGCCCAGGTGTTGGAAAAAACCGGGTAACCAGGGGAATCCACTCAGGAATTCCAGCAATCTGTGGTCGATAGGAGAAAGCGCATCGTCTGGAGGGCCAGCGGCTGCTCCGGTTTGAGCGTATTCAGCTAACTCTAGAGCCAGCTTTTCACCCTTCGACAAATCATAGGCGGGGTTCGAGTGGAGAGAGTGCAAGATTGCATCTCTGACTAGACGCGCCCGGGATGTTTCTTTGGTTTCGCCCGCGCTGGGCTCCGGCAGGGCAGTTATTGCCGGTTTTGTCATCACTGGAAGTTGCGGATAGTCGCCGTCTCCGGCCAGAGCGAAGCAAGGATCCCCAACGATGCAATACCTGGCGCCGAATCTTTCACAAAAGGGAGAGCGATTCAGCGCAGCTGTCGCCACACCGACGTTAACTCCGGCCGAGAGGTCATTGATCAGGCCGTTAAGGTGACCGCCGTCGGCACTGCTCGGCTCCTTGCGCCATGTTGTTACAATCGCGCCGAAATCGGCTTGATGCAATAATGCGGCGGCGAGCCCGTAGGCCGGGTCAACCACCCCATCGCGCAGCCTGACTGCTGCACAGGTTCCGATGACGCCGATCGTGGCCCGCAAGAGCTTCAACGGAAGAATCCAACCAGCGCTCTTTGCTTCCCTGACACGAGGCATCATGGGAAATTTCGTGCATCTCTCCATCACCTGGCAGCTGGGCCAAAGCCCTCGGTCCGGGTCTGGCGGCAGATCGATAAAAGGACACAATACTTTGGCGTGTGATATGTCCAGCGAAATTCCATCGCTGTGCCCAAAGATCGACAAGATAGCAGCCCCGGCTGACAACAACGGGTACAAGGTCTCAGCCGGTTCTTGGCCGCTGACGAATGAATCGGTGCCTCGGGTCCTGGCGGCAAAATTCAATTTCGTATGGAGAAATATGCGCCTCGGGTTTGGTCTCCCGCTGCGCAGCAGCTTGGCTGCCTGGCTCTTGCAGACGCTCTCAAGTAATGCTGGCGTGCCCGCAAAGATAAGCCCCGGCAGCCCGCTGGACTGCTCGCGGACGTAAAGTTGGTACATCAGGTGAGGACTTAGTTCGCTGGTAATGCAAATGACGACGTCATTCAGCGAGGCTGCTACGTCGGTCGCAGTTTTGCATATTCGGCAAGGTCGTCCCGTGAGCAGCGCGTAGAGCCGCGCCGCCGCTTCCGCTTCACTGCCCAGAGCGAAAACCGTTCCGGGCAGAGCGAGAGTCTGCTGCATGCGGTCTTGTTCAATTTCCGGCGACCGATAACTTGTTGATTCAACCATCAGCGTCGCATTCCATTGTTGCGACAAAAGTTCCCGGGGGCTCGTGAGAAATGCTCAGGGCGCGCTAGGCGGACGAGAACGTCTTCATTACCGAGGCGTCCATAACA
>Ga0209166_10003779_pt1 | contig 10785 bp, 9 predicted proteins | sample Coa_R1_3_FD_187151 | JGI IMG/M metagenome (GOLD analysis project Ga0209166, IMG submission 187151) | Surface soil microbial communities from Centralia Pennsylvania, which are recovering from an underground coalmine fire - Coalmine... | ecosystem: Environmental > Terrestrial > Soil > Unclassified... | reverse complement strand
GCTAAAGTAAGATATTTCGGGAAGCACAACGTTACCGCCATGATTTTTAGCTCCAAACTTGCTCCAGACCGCGCGGGCGCGTTATCGTGCTAGCACCGCTCCCATGGCCGACCCCATTTCCCCACCGCTTCGCTTGGCCCTCATTGGCATGTCGGGATCCGGCAAGACCTTCTGGAGCAAACGTTTAGCCCAGGCTGGTCGCCCGGCGTTCTGTTGTGATGATCGCATCGAGCAGCGCTTGCGCTCACGCCTGCAAGCCGGCGGTTATGCAGGCATAAACGGTGTGGCGTCCTGGATGGGCTGGCCGGACAGCCTGGCCTACGCCCAGCGCGAAGCCGATTATCTGGCCGAGGAAGTCGCTACCCTCGGCGAGATTCTTACCGAACTCGAACGCAATCCCCAACAGCAGCTGATTCTCGATACCACCGGCAGCGTCATTTATACCGGCAACCATCTCCTGCTGCGTTTGCGCCGCCAGATGACCATCCTCTATCTGGAAGCCTCGCCTGCGGAACAGCAGTTGCTGATCGAGCGTTACCTCAGTGACCCCAAGCCCGTCCTGTGGCGCGGCGCGTTTCAGCCCAAAAAAGGCGAGACCCCGCGGGACACCGTGGCGCGCTGTTACCCTGCGTTGATGAATGCTCGCCGCCTAAGTTATGAGGCACTCGCCCATTGCCGTCTGCCGTTGGCCGATCTACGCGAGGCGGTCCTGGACGCCGCCGGTTTTTTGCAAAAAGTCGCCACTCAATTGGAAAAAACCAGGTGAACGCCTACCAGTGAGGTATCGCAGCACATCCCGGCAAGCGCCGCTGACTTCGTTGCGCGGCGCGGTCCTTCGCGGCCTCGCACCGGACGGCGGCCTGTACATGCCTGTCGAAATCGCCCGCCGCTCGCCGCAAGAGCTCGAAGAGTTCCGCCGCTTGCCGTTCACCGAGGTCTGTTTTCGCGTCGTCAAGCCTTTCGCTGGGCCTGAGTTGCCTGGAGAAATTCTGTGGCAAGTGGTCAGCGAAGCCATTAATTTTCCGGTGAAGCTGATCTCCCTCTCTCCGGCCTTGCACATCTTGGAACTGTTCCACGGTCCGACTCTCGCCTTCAAGGATTTTGGCGCGCGCTTCATGGCTCGTTTGATGGGTTATTTTGTGCGCGGCGAGACCCGCCCGCTCACGGTGCTGGTGGCCACTTCGGGAGATACCGGCAGTGCCGTGGCCCATGGCTTTCTCGGCGTCCCCGGAATCCGCGTGGTTATCCTCTACCCCTCCAAGCGCATCAGTGAAGCACAGGAAAAGCAATTTACTACGCTCGGCGAAAATATCGCCGCGTTGGAAGTCAGCGGCACCTTTGACGATTGCCAGCGCCTGGTGAAGCAGGCTTTTTCCGATGCCGAGCTCAACAAACGAGCCTTCCTGACCTCCGCGAACTCCATCAACATCGGCCGCTTGCTGCCGCAAATGTTCTATCACGTCGCGGCTTATCGCCAGCTTCCCGTAGCGTCCGTTCCGCTCATCGTGTCGGTGCCCAGCGGGAATTTCGGCAACCTCACCGCCGGAATTTTCGCCAAACGCCTGGGCTTGCCGGTCACCCGCTTCATCGCTTCCACCAATTGCAACGACGTCGTGCCCGAATACCTGCGCACCGGCGAATTCCATTCGCGCCCGGCCAAGCCCACCTTCTCCAATGCCATGGATGTCGGAAACCCCAACAATTTTCCGCGCCTGCTGGATCTTTGCCGTAACCGCCTCGAATATCTGCAACGCGAAATTTGGGGGCATGCCGCAACCGATGAAGAGACGCTTGCTGCTATGCAATCTGTCCACCAGCGATTCGATTACATCGCCGATCCGCACACCGCTGTGGGAATTCTCGGTTGGGAAGCTTATCGCCGCGAACATCCCGAGTTGGCCCAGGGGTTAGTTCTGGCCACCGCCCACCCCGCAAAATTTGCGGACGTAGTCACCCGCGCCATCGGCGCCGCGCCGCCTCTGCCCGATCGCTTGGCCGCGTATCTACAGCGCCCCAAACTCGTGCAACCAATCTCCGTCCTGTACGACGACTTTAAGCAGTTTTTACTCGCACACTAGATGCATCAGGCGGGTATTTTTTCCAGGTGCTACGTCTTGCGCAGCCGGTCTAGCAGGGCAAACACCAGCACCGCCACCACCGCATTCACCGCCGCCGCAATCGCCAGGTGTAGCGTGAACCACGCCTCCGGTTCCGCCAGCAGTATGCGCCGCGTCAGCGCGATGAATCCTTGGTGTGCCACAAAGAAGATCATCGTCAGCGCAAACCGCGCCGCCGGATGCTCGGTGTCCAGCCGCGCCCCGATCGATGATGCCAGATAGCCGATGATCGTTTTCGCTATCCCGTACAAACCCAGCGGTATCGTCGGACCGCTCAAGCTGTCTTGCAACAGACCAATCACCATGCCCAGTAGCAATCCCGTCGAAGGATTGCGCCGGCTCAAACCAAAATAGATCACCACCAGCATCGGCAAATCCAGAGCCGCGAATTTCGGGATGTACACCGGCACAAACGCCTGCAGTATCAGGGCCAGGAAGGTCGCGCCCACAATCGCGCCAGAGCGGAACTTGTGTACTTCAATGTGCGTTTCCGCCAGCCGTAGGTCGAAAGCGTCGTCCATCATGGATGCACCGCCGCCGTCCCGCCCACGCTTTTCTCCCCAGGGTCCGTTGCCGGTGCCCGCATTTCCTTCTTTTGCTCCAGCGGATGCAGCGTCAACAGCACGATCACCTCTTCAAGCCGTTGTAGATTGGCCGCCGGCCGCACCCGCACTTGCTGAAACGGCCGACCCGTCTTGATTTCCGCTACCACTCCCACCGGCAGATCGCGCGGAAAAATCCGGTCCATCCCGCTGGTCACCACCTGTTCGCCCACGTTCACCGTATCGTCGGTTGGAATATATTTCATCGAGAGCAGAGGTTCGCCCGTGCCTCCCACTGGACTCTGAATGCGGGAATCCGCCAGCATTGCACCCACGCCGCTGTCCTTGTCCGTGAGTAGCAGCACCTGCGCGGTGTCTCGATAGGATTCGACCACCTTTCCCACCACTCCATCCGGCGTGATCACTCCCATGTTGCGTCGAATCCCGTCGCGCTCGCCGCGGTCCAGATAAACTGTCTGGCTGGCGGTATCCGCGCTCGTGCCTATTACCCGTGCTGCCAGCATCGGAACGCTGCGCTGCGTCTGCCGGAAATTCAGCAGCCCCGCCAGGCGATCCGCTTCCGCTGCTTTGCTTTGCAGCTCATTTACCTGCAGCTTGAGTTCATCGTTTTCCCGCCGCAGTTGGTCGTTTTCGCGCGAGGTGTTTTGTAGCGCGAAGTAATGGCTCCACGTCCCGCGAATATTGCCGATGCCTTTCGCCCCAGCGCGCTGAAATGGCGACACCGCGCCCACCGTCCACACCCGCAGCAATCGTCCTTGCGAGTCGCGCTTGATCTGCACCGCCAGCAGTATTACCTGCAGGATGATTACGCCCGCCAGCAGCACCAGAGATCTATGTCGAGAGGGGACGCCCGCCATTTTTCTTCGCAGCCCGTTCCGTTTCTTGCTTCAGCGCTCGGTCATCGGCTCCCGTCAACCGTAAAGCCGCAAGTCTCGCTGGGGCAGAGAGCCGCGAGCTTCTGCGGAGCTCTGGAGCGATTACCAAGCCGTTCTAATCGATGCAAACCTGCCGCAAAAGCCGGAAATCGCTCAGCATTTTTCCGGTGCCCAGCACCACCGAAGCCAGCGGATCATCGGCAATCGACACCGGCAAACCGGTTTCCTCCCGGATACGCTTGTCCAGATTCTTCAGCAGCGCCCCGCCACCGGTCAAAACAATGCCGCGGTCGCTGATATCCGCGGAAAGTTCGGGAGGCGTCCGCTCCAGCGCCACGCGAATCGCATTTAGTATGGTAGCCACGCACTCCGCCAGCGATTCGCGTATTTCGCTGTCATCGATCGTCACCGTCCGCGGCACGCCTTCAATCAGGTTTCGCCCTTTCACTTCCATGGTCAGCGGCTTTTCCAGCGGATATGCCGAGCCGATTTCCATCTTGATCTGTTCCGCGGTGCGCTCGCCCACCAGCAAGTTGTACTTGCGCTTCAAATATTGCATTACCGCCTCGTCCATCTCGTTGCCCGCCACCCGCACCGACCGCGAGTACACGATGCCGCTCATCGATATCACCGCGATATCAGTGGTTCCCCCGCCGATGTCCACCACCATGTTGCCCGAGGGCTCTTCAATCGGCAGCCCCGCGCCAATCGCCGCCGCCATCGCTTGCTCCACCAGGTAAACTTCGCTCGCTCGCGCTCGATACGCCGAGTCCTGCACCGCCCGCTTTTCCACCGGCGTGATTTCGCTGGGCACCCCAATCACGATCCGCGGGTGCACCAGCACTCGCCGGTTGTGCGCCTTCTGAATAAAGTAGGTCAGCATTTTTTCGGTGACCTTGAAGTCCGCGATTACGCCGTCTTTCATCGGCTTGATGGCCACCACGTTTCCCGGCGTGCGTCCCAGCATGTCCTTCGCTTCCCGCCCCACCGCCACCACTTCGCCGCTTGTCTTGTTGATCGCCACGATCGACGGCTCGTTCACCACGATGCCCTTGCCGTGCGAAAACACCAGCGTATTCGCCGTGCCCAAGTCGATCGCCAGGTCGGACGAAAACAGGCTGAACACCGACCTGAGGTTGTAACCGTTCTTATTCATTCCCCGATCCCCCTGCGGAAAGCTGGCCCCGCCACCGTCCGAAGCCATCTATTCTCTCCGGACCTTGACTCCAGCGCAAAAAATTCGCGCGCTCTGATTGTCACGTGATCGTCAAGGAGCGGCGTGGATGCCCGGTTGCCAACCGTTCCGCTTCGCAATTACGCTGCAGGCGATTCGCGCAATCTACTTCGGTACCACGATGGACACTTGCTGCTGCCTCGTTCCTCCCCGGCGATTCTGTCCGATCACCACTATCGTATGCTCTCCGGGCAGCAGCGGCTCCGTAAAGTGCCGGAATGTTCCATCCTTTGCGATATTCGACACTGGCTGGCCGTTGATGATCAGCGCTGCTCCCGGTTCCGTTCGCCCGATGATTTCCACCACCCGGCCGACCAGATGCGTATCTTGAATCTCCAGCAGCATCTCCTGGGCTTTGCCCTGCGCCACCAGCGTGAACTTATAGGTTTCGCTTACGTCGCTTGATAATTTCTTTGCACTCGTCGCCGTCACGTTCCAGAAATAATCCCCGGGATCCAATCCCGAAATGTCCACGCTCGTTCCCGTCACCTTCGGGGCTTCCTTCACAATCTTCGTGAACATGCTGGTGGTGCTGATGCGTAGCGAATAGGAAGCCGCTTCCGGCACCCCTTTCCATTCAAAGTGTACCGCCGCCGTCCGCGGATTTTCCGCGATAATCGGTGTCAGGTTAATCGGCTGCAGCAGCTCCGGTGGTGCCAGCACATCGGACTTGGACAGCGGCCCTCCCGGCGGAATGTTCACCCGCTGGTACTGCGTCAATTCGATTTGATCCTGGCCCCGCTGCACTTCCGCGCTTCCGCTCGACACTACGATTTCGCTCTCCTTGGTATCCTTGTCGGACTTCACCGCCGCTCGGCTGTTTGGCCGCAATTCGGCCTTGGCGTCTTCTACGCTAACCGCCGCCTTCGATCCCGGCGACGTCCAGTTCGGCGTCGACAAGTCTACCGCGCCGGTGTTGATGCGCACCGCCACGCTAGTCGGCTTGTTGCTGGACATCGAATTTTCTTCCACCGTGATCAGCGTTCCCGGCTTTACCGTATAGAACGTTCCGTCCGCGAACGTCACGCGCGCGTAACCGTCCGCGCCCGTTTGCACCAGGTCGCCTTTATCCAGCGTGGTGCGGTAATCGGCATCCGCCCATTGCACCGAGCTAACCTTCTTCACCTGCACCCGCCCGTCCAGGTTCACGAATTTCGCCTGCGTTTGCGAGCCTTGCACTCCTTCGCCGTCATTGCTCGCTATCGCCGTCGAAATCTTCCGCGTGATCGTCGAATACAAACTCGGAAACAAAATAAACGTTCCGGCCAGCACAATGGCGGCGATCAATATCCCGTATACCAGCACGGTCTTGTAGGTGACCGCATGCCACTCCACCTCCACGCGATGTATCTTCGGCGGTGCAGCGGGCTCCATCGGGCGTTGCGGTTCCGTAGGTGTCTGTGTGGGCACGGTTCAGGCGCACTCGTAGCGCCATTTTCGCAATGTAACACGGCGTTTTCTTCGCCGCCTGAACCGCGTGTCTTCGCGTAGTCAATTTGCAAATAGCACTTGCGCCGCTTTTTTGAGTGGGTGCGCACCAGGCTCAATGCCGCAGGAAATACCCGCGTTTGTCCAGGTCTGCTTTTACCGCTACGTCAAAGAACCCTATCATCATCTCGTCGTACGTCTGCTCGCCCCAGCGCACCGCCGCGTCGGGATCCGGGTTGTGCGGATTCTTCGCGGAATTGTCGTACCAGGCCACCGCTTGCAGCTCCGTGCCCGCCCTTAACAGCCGCGGTTCTGCCAGCCGGTAGCTCATCTGCCAGTGAAAGTGATAATTCACCCGCAGCAGCGTTTCCACCTTTGCTTCTTCGTTCGCACCCCGCTTCACCAGGTTGTACACAAACCGTTTTCCGCGCAGGTGCATATGCGGAAAGAAACTCAGCAGCAGAGCATCGTTGGGCAGCGTGCCTCGCGCTTCCACCCGAAAATTGTCCGCCCCGGGGGGTATCACAAAATGATCGTTGGTGAGTTGCAGCGTTAGCACCCGTTGCGGCGGCGGCCGCTTCGAAAAAACCAATCCCACCCTGGTTTGGTCGCTCACCGCTTTCCCATTCGTGGTGTAGTGCATCTGAAACACCAGATCCGATCCCGCCGGAACGAATTTCGCCATCGTCTCCGGCCACTCGTCTGGCGAACTTCCCGGCGCGTACACCAGCAGGATGTCGCTGTCCGTCCAACGCGCCCCTCTTCGGTCCTCTGCATTCTTTAGTGTCTCGGCCGTAAACGCTTCGCCCACCGGTGCATGGCGCAGCCACTCCGAACCGGGTGGCCGCACATACACCACCGCATGGTGTACATTGGCCCGCGCCGATGGCAGCACTTCCGCCATTTGCACCCAGCGATCCTCCGCAAAATGGGTTGGCACGATTTCGTACGTGTAATCGACATCCCCGCCCGCCGGCAGCGAAACCGCATGAATCATCTTCACCACCAGGTCCGGACGCGGAATGCTCCAGCCCTCCGCCCAATGCGCCTTCGGCGGTGCCTCACTCGGATCTCCGGCCGGCGCCTTGCCCGCTGCCCACCTCGCCAGCGTCGCGATCTCCCCTTCGCTCAGCGAAGGATCGTTGCTGAACCGCCCAATTCCCGCCACCGCGAACCAGGGCGGCATCGACTTGTTTTGCGTCGCTAGCCGAATCGCCCCCGCGTATTGCGCAGCTTGCTCATAGTCCTCGAACGAAATCGGCGCAATCCCTCCGGTCCGATGACAAACCTCGCAATGTTTCTGAAGAATAGGCACAACGTCCCGGTAAAACGTCGGCGCTTCCGGCTTCAATTCCCGCGGCGGGGATTCTGGCTTTTCAGCACCACGCGGGCCACCCCACCCGGCCCCATAAGCCGTGCTCACGATTAGCCCGATCATCAGTAGGGACCGGACTTGTCCCGCATACCTCATCGACGTCACTTCGGACCGGCCTCGCAACGCCATCTCCCATCGCCTTTACCGGCCAAGAACACGGTCGCAACCCTTCCGGCTCTTGCGCACCGGAATCAATCGAATCGCGATCCTGACACGATTCCATTTGAGCCGCCAGCCCGCATCTCCTATAATCTACGTTTATCTGTCACTGGAGGATTCCGCAGTATGGCTGTAGCCAAAGACAGTCGCAAAACCGGCATTCGCATTCTCTTGGGAGCCGTCGTCCTTGTCCTCGGCGGCAGCATGCTCCTCTATCTTGTCCCGCAAACGCCCGGTACCGGCGAAGCCTCGTCCACCGACACCGTCGCCCGAGTCGGCGATGAAACCGTCAGCGCCGCCGAAGTCCGCCAGCAACTTTCCGAAGTCGAGCAGCGCAATCAGGTTCCCAAGCAGCTGGAGTCTCTCTACGCCCGCCAGATCTTGAATCAACTGGTCTTTCAAAAGGAAATGGATTACGAAGCCAAGCGCCTCGGCATTCGCGTTTCCGACCAGGAGCGCGCCGACCGCATCCGTCAGTTTCTCCCCACCGCCTACAATGGCGACACCTTCGTCGGCTTGGATCGCTACGCCGCCGAAGTCCAGGCCCGCTTCCAGTTGACCGTCCCGGTCTTCGAGGAACTCATTCGCCAGGGCCTGCTGCAAGACAAGTTTCGTAAACTCGTCACCGACGGCATCAGCGTCGGTCCCTCCGAACTCCAGGACGAGTTCAAATACAAAAACGAAAAAGTGAAGCTCGATTACGTCTTCATCAAGCCCGAGGATCTGGAAGCCAAGATCACCCCCGACGATGCCGAAATCAAAGCCGCCTACGAGAAGAACAAAAGCCGTTACCAGATTCCAGAAAAGCGTGTCGCCCAATTCGGTCTTATCGATCTGAATCAACTGCGCCAAAACACCCACATATCCGACGACGAGCTCAAGGCTCAATATCAGCGCGATATCCAGCAATACCAGGTGCCCAACCGCGTCCACGCCGAACACATTCTCTTGATGACCGTGGGCAAGACCGATGCCGAGGTCGAGGAAATCCGCCAGAAAGCCGAGGACATCCTCAAGCAAGCCAGGAAGGGCGCCAATTTCGAGGATCTCGCCAAGAAATATTCCGAAGATCCCGGCAGCAAGGATAAAGGCGGCGATTTAGGCTGGATCACCCAAGGCCAAACCGTCCCCGAGTTTGAGAAAACCGCTTTCAGCCTCGACAAGGGCAAGATTTCCGACCTGGTAAAGACCCAGTACGGTTTCCACGTCATCAAGGTCCTCGACAAGGAAACCGCGCATACCAAGCCCTTTGACGAAGTGAAGGACTCCATCAAGGTTCCTTTGCTCCTTTCCAAGGTCGATAAGCTGGCCAGCGATCAGGCCGATCAAATGTCGGCCGCCATCCGCCGCTCCAACAAGCTCTCCCTCGACGACCTCGCCAAGCAGTTCCACCTCACCCTTGGCGAAACCCGCCCGGTCTCCGCCAATGACCCGATTCTCGAGCTCGGCAACTCCAAAGAGGCCAAGGAAGCCATCTTCCGCCTACGGCAGGGAGAGCTCAGCCTCCCGGTCCGCACCGACCGCGGCTATCTGGTCCTCTCCGTGAAGCAGATTTTGCCCGCGCATCCAGGCTCCCTCGAAGAAGTTCGCGACAGGATCGTCACCGAGTTGAAACAGCAAAAGGCCATGGAACTCGCCCACACCAAGGCCGACGACCTCGCCAAGCGCGCCAAGGCCGGCGAAAAGTTTGACGCCGCCGCCAAATCTCTAGGCCTCGACGCCAAAACCAGCGATCTTTTGGCCCGTGATGGCTCAATCACCGGCGCGGTCAGCGGTAAGCAGGCCGCCGCCGCCTTCCAGTTGAAGGCCGGCGACGTCGGCGCACCTCTAAACGTTGGCGCCAACTGGTTTGTCTATCGTGTCGCCGAAAAGCAGGAACCTAATCCCGCCGATTTCGAGAAACAGAAGAAGGATTTGACCGACCAGGTCCTGCAAGCCAAACGGAATCTTGCCTTTGAAGCCTTCCGCACCTCGCTCGAGGCACGCCTGCGCCAGGAAGGAAAACTCCAGATTATGTCCGACAAGTTGAAGGGGTTTGGCGACCTAAGCTGACATAACTCATTAAAAACAAGCCACTTATTAATTTACACCGACCCTATTGTGTTCCTCCCCGCATATCTCTACCCTATTTGTGTAGTAGAAAGCCTTGATTCCGCCTGACGCCGTTGCCAAACGGTTCTGCTTTCCCCGGGGGCTCGGTTGGAATCCGTAGAATCAGATGGCCACCCAGCGCCACAACCTTCAAGGATTGGTGAGCACCATGCCAGGCCGCTTGTCCGCTGTCCGCAACGATTACCGCTGCTCCATCGAGCGCAACCAAGCCGGAAAATATTGCGTGCGCATTCGTGTTCGTTATCCTCGCCACGCTTGGCTCCTCGGGGTCTTTTTCCTGGCGTCCAATTTCGATAAAGCCATGAAAAAGCTCGAGGAATCCCTCGATTTCCTCCAGCGTCACGAAGAAAAACTTTGGTTTTGGGGCGTCGATCGTGCCGAAGACATGGGTTTTTCCGCCGAATTCCTTCGCGAAGCCGGTCTGCGCCTCGACCGCCGCCTCGAATTTCCTCCTAAAGCCGCCAATCTTGCCTTGGCTCCGGAACGCAACGTCCCCGCCTTCGTGCTCGGACCGGTTCGCCGCGGTCTGGCCGAATCCATGGAAGCCACCCGTCCGGTCTACGCGGGCGACTAACCATCTCTTGTTTGCGGCAGGGCACTACTGACCTCCGCAAGCCTCTCGATCAACGATCGCCTTAGCCTGAAAAAAGATTTCGATCTGCGCCCCTGCCCGGCATTCCTTGTATTGACTCCGCACTCCTTTCTCCTCACCATCGCTGCCACAAACCCAGGTTGTACGCAGACTTACAAGGAGAGCACCGCATGATGAGCAAAACATCCAAGACGCACTCTACGCGTCTGATTCTATTGGTTTTGGCTTGCCTCTTGAGCCTGGGCGTGGCCATCTCGCGCACGGTCGCAAATCCCAATCCAGCGTCGCCGCAAGCCGCGTCCAAACAGGCCGCCACACCCAAAGCCGGCC
>Ga0209166_10003777_pt1 | contig 10788 bp, 4 predicted proteins | sample Coa_R1_3_FD_187151 | JGI IMG/M metagenome (GOLD analysis project Ga0209166, IMG submission 187151) | Surface soil microbial communities from Centralia Pennsylvania, which are recovering from an underground coalmine fire - Coalmine... | ecosystem: Environmental > Terrestrial > Soil > Unclassified... | reverse complement strand
TGGTCCCGCCGCAGGCACATCGCAGGCGGTTAACATTCCTTTGCCCAATGGACAAAGTACATTGATCCTGCAGATTAACGGCACCACATCCAGCGGCCAGATTGCGACCGATACACAAACCCTGCTGTTTGACGTGGGAGGCACGGCTCCTGCCGCCCCCAGCGGATTGACTGCCCTGGCGGTAAGCCCCACCGAGATCAACTTAACCTGGACCGCAAGCCCTTCCAGCGGGATTACCTACAGCGTATTTCGCAGCACCACCCGAGGATTCACACCGTCGGCCAGCAATCAGGTTGCGAGCGGCATCACCACGACTTCCTACTCTGATGGCGGGCTGAATGTTTTCACCAAGTACTTCTACGTGGTCGAGGCGGTTGACCCGTTCGCAACCTCGCCGGCATCCAATCAAGCTACGGCGAGAACGCAACCCATCGTCTCCGGAGGCGGAACTGTCAGCAGCATCACTGCGAATTTCAACGGCACGGCAATTGCCGGCGGCGATACCATCTGGTTCAGCGGCGTCTTCCAGCCCAAGGGCCTGGTGAACGCTCCGGTAGTGATCTTTGTTCGCAATTCAACTATCACCTTCACCGCGAACGGAACCAATTACCGCATCCCGGCGCCGGACGCAAACATTACCTTCGACCCAAGCACAACCACGGCAACCACCAGTTTCGACGGACAGTGGCAGACATTCGCGCCATCCGGCGGCTTCGCTGGCAACACTCTTCTCGACGCTGTGGAGTTTCCTGTGCCCGCCGGCGGCCTGCCCGGTGGCATCAAGAACGTGACCTGGACGGCCAGTTTCTCGACCGATACACCCGGAATCAGCCTGCAATGGCAGTGGGCATCGGCAGTCTACGGCGCCTTTAACACTTCCTATAACGCTTTAGGCGTCAAGCCCGTGGATGACAACAAAGTGAGTCAATACCAGAATTCCGATCACGCAGGTACGCCGGAGAACTATAAGACCAACGTCACCGGCGGCGCCATGGGCGGAGGCGGCTCGAACTTTACCGGAAGCAACAGCGGTACTACATCGGTCAACCCGGCTGTAGTGACGTCTAGCGGCGGTGGAGGACCTTCGTAGGGAACAACTCCCTGCTTTTCGTTTGCAGGATATCCGGTTTTACCACGGGGTTCGCGGAGGGGACAGACCAGCCGCGAATCGACGCGGGTTGGCGCGGAGTTGTGAGATCGATCATGAAAAAAGTGCAGGACGCGCCACCCGGCCAACTCAAGAATGAGGCCTCGACATTCTTGCCGAGTTCGTGAGTGCAGCTTCCATCTGCTGTTCAAATGCCTGGTGTAACCAGAGCTGAAGCTTCTTCGTGCATGATGGAGGAATATCAACGAATTGTAAGCCTGCATCCCCGGAATCCCCGACCCACACAACCTCGGCCTTGCATTCGATGTTGGCGTCGGGTTGTGGAAGCTGAAAGCTCATGGAAACAAGCTCCTGCGGTTTCAGAAGGCGGCGAATGCTACTCAGTCGAATGCCGGTTTCACTGACGTTCTGACTGCGCACACGATGACTGCCTTGCGCTCCATTCACGGTAACCTCGGTATCCAGTGTGTGCCGGAACGAGTGCCGCCGCTGAGCCAGCATGAAACCGATTCCCACTTTCAACGCGCGCAACACTAAATTGGCAGAAAGAGGTTTTTCCAAAACGAAGCTGGCGCCCATCGCAAAAGCATCCTGTACGCTGGTGCCGCCATTGACAAGGGCGAAGCTTATGGCGGTGCGGTTTGATTTGCCTTGTCGAATATCCTGAAGGAATTGTTTGCCAGACTCCAAATCATCGCAGTCTGCAACCACGGCGTCGAAGTGAGCAGTCTTGAGCAAATGTGCAGCTTCCGCCGCTTCAACGCATATCTCACGGCAGATCTCGTACTTGTCTAACACAGGGCACAACACCGAGAGCGACTTGAGTTCGTCGCAGAGAACGAGGCACCTGAGTTTCATTGCTTCTTTGCCTTTATCGCCGGCGCGAGTGGCCGACGAACCATGGATTGCGCTTGTTGATGCTCCTGGCTTTTGCGCCCTTCCCCCTTTGCTTAGCCAAGCCTGACTTAGTTGCCGATCGGCGATAATCCAATGCAGATAGAGCTAACTCCTCAAGAGAAAAATCGGCTCCGGGGCCAACAGGGGCAAGTCTCGTGCCAAAGAGGAAAATCAACAACAATGACATATAAGCTATCTCGAGAGAGGTTTCAAGTGAGTTGAAAAGGAACAGCCCAGTAACGATGGAATACATTAGGTTAGGGCTAAGCTTTTTTCGTTATCGTTACTCGTGAGGGGCAACGTTGAAATGAATATCATCAAGAAACTGTAAGACGGGTCCACCCCGCCCACCAGGGGAATGACCTGGAGCGAACACCAACCACGAAATTATTTATTAACAATTAACTTGTTAGTTAATGTTATCCACCATGGCAGTGTTCCATTCCGGGAACATTATTGAAATTTTTACCTTAGATCTCTTGACATTGCGGGAAAGAGGCGTATTGTGAGGTGTCGTTTTTTGAATGTAGCTGGGTTGCCGAAACTTAAGTTGAAGGTGGCCGGGCCAGATTTTGCAGCCGTCCCATCTTTGTAGAGTCTGTACCACTGTTAAACCCGGGAAGTATCCTGCCAATTTTTTCCACGCATCGGCCAATGCGTGAAAAATTAATTTTTCACATTTGAATGAAATGCTTTTTGATCTTATCCAGATTTTTGTGAGCAGATTGGCTGAGTGAGTCTTCATTTTTTAAGGGTATCAACTGTCTTTCAAATCGCAGAAAAAAGAATGGCCTCATAAAAGTCTGAAAGGAGTCAAGAATGTCCCCATTGACACGTGGTCTAACGTTGTTTCTATGCCTCTTTCTGATTTCCGCAACCCTGCCGGTATTGGCGCAAGTGTCAAATACTGCAGCGAACGGAATTGATGTCCAACCCCAGCAGGCGGCTGGAAATCCGGCTCCCGCTTTTCCCACCGAGACCAGGCACCACGGTGTTCCGTGGCGAAATCCCCATGCACCTGTCGTATTCGCCGCGCCTGCCGGGGCGCACCTCTCCTACTTTGGGGGGCCGGTGATTTCGAACGTTCACATTGTGCAAGTGCTCTGGGGAAACGGCGCCTATCTTCCAGAGGTCAGTTCAACTTCGACGCCCAGCATTGCCAGCTTCTACGGTGACATCACGAGCAGCGGGTTCATCACTTTGCTGAGCCAGTACAGCACACCCGCGTCTGGAGGCACCAATCAGACGATTGGGAATGGCACATTCGACGGACAATTTACTATTATCCCGTCAGCAGCCAACAGCGGTACCACCGTAGACGATACGCAGATCCAATCGGAACTTCTGTCGCAAATCAATGCCGGGCACCTTCCATCGCCGATGCTGGATGCCGCCGGCAACGTAAACACCGTTTATATGTTCTTCTTTCCCCCGGGAATCACCATCACCCAGGGTGGATCTTCAAGCTGCGTCTCCGGCGGTTTCTGCGCATATCACGGCACCACATCCAGTACCTTTAACGGGAACAACATTCTTTACGGAGTGCATCCGGACATGCAAGCCGGCAGCGGTTGCGATGTGGGATGCGGCTCATCCTCGACGTTCAACAATTACACATCGGTTGCCAGCCATGAACTGGCGGAAGCGATGACGGATGCGGACGTCGGCATTGCCACCACCTTTTCCGCCCCGCTGGCATGGTATGACATGAACAATGGCGAAATCGGCGACATCTGCAATGCCCAGCAGGGTTCTTACGCCGCCAACGGCACCACGTACACGATCCAGTTGGAATTTTCCAATTCTGCGAATGATTGCGTCTTGCCGCCGGCCACGGCCACGCCTAACTTCTCGCTGTCGGCATCACCTTCGAGTTTGAGCGTTACGCAAGGCAGCAGCGGGAGCAGCACGATCACTGTTACTGCTTCGGGCGGCTTCACGGGAAGCGTGAACTTGTCGGCGTCAGGGTTGCCGGCAGGGGTTAGCGCCAGCTTCGGAACGAATCCCACCACGTCGAACAGTTCTGTGACGTTCACCGCCAGTCCCACTGCGGCCACGGGAACGGCGACGGTGACCATCACGGGAACCTCCGGCTCGCTCACTCATACCACCACCATCTCGCTCACGGTGAATGCGTCGGCAACTCCCGACTTTTCGCTCTCGGCCTCGCCTGCAAGCTTGACGGTCGAGCAGGGCTCGAGTGGCAGCAGCACGATCACGGTAACGCCGTCGGGTGGCTTCGCCGGATCGGTATCGCTGTCTACCTCCGCGCTGCCCAGCGGCGTGACGGCTTCGTTCGGAACCAATCCAGCCACATCCACCAGCGTTCTGACCTTCACCGCCAGCAGCACCGCTACCACCGGCGCCAGCACCATCACGGTCACGGGAACATCAGGAGCGCTGAGCCACACTACAACCGTAGCGCTGACCATCAGCTCGGGGGCGGCGCAGCAGCTCATTGGTAATCCTGGCTTTGAGAATGGGACCAATACCGCTCCGTGGGCGCTGACTGCCGGCGTGATCAACAACTCCTCGCAAGAGCCGCCTCACAGCGGAGCATGGGATGCCTGGCTCGACGGTTACGGTACCACCCATACCGATACGGCAACTCAGACAGTGACCATTCCGTCGTCTGTGACAACCGCGACGTTGAGTTTCTGGCTGCACATTGACACCGCGGAAACCACAACCACGAGCATGTTTGACACTCTCCGGGTCCAGGTGTTGAACAGTTCGAACACTGTGCTGGCGACGCTGGGAGTGTTCTCTAACCTGAATCAGGCTGCCGGATACCAGCAGCACTCCTTCAGCATGATCAATTTCAAGGGGCAGACCGTTAAGATCCGCTTCCTTGGCATGGAGGATTCAAGCCTGCAAACCTCATTCGTGATTGACGATGTAGCGTTGAACGTCCAATAGCGTCTGAGTAAATCGTGAATCGGCCGGGGCCTGTAATCGGCCCCGGTTTTTTTGTTCGCAGCTTAAGAGCAGTTGCCAGCCACCAGTTGCCGGTTTTCAGAAAACAAACGGTGGTTTCGAGTTGAAGAGCCCGTATCCCACACGGCCAGTTCGTGCGAATTTGGCCTGGAATCGAGTAGACGGCCGGCGAAGGAGCTTGAGTTTCATGCTTCTTTGCCTTTAACGCCGGCACGAGTGGCGGCCCAAGGCATCGAGTGCCAATTCTTTCTATGCTCCTGGCCGTGTATCCCTTGGCTTTGTGTCCCCTTACTCCGGGCGCTTCGTCCAAGCTTAAACGAATAACGAATTTAGTTTCCAATCGGCGATAAGGCAACGCAGGCCGCTCCGGTTGTTAGCGCAGCCCCGGTAATGTCCTGGTGCACGACGCCGTCTTCAATCGCGCAGAATGACTTGTTTCCGGTCCTTCCCAGAGTGACCGGTACGCCGCCTTCCAAAAAGCTCTGTCCGGAGTTGGTGGATGACGCTTGAAATGTATATCCGCTCTTGGGGGTCGTAGCTGAGTTCCCAATTGCAAAATCAATCAAGCATGCTGCCGAGCTGGGTGGGACACCAGTTCCGCAGCCGGTCTGGGGTGTTTCCAAAGAAGGGAGGTCAGTGGAATACGAGCCAAACGAGCTCTGATACTGAATGTCAGCGGTGGCAATGGTGCGTGTACCCGCCGCGGCCGAAGACTCGTTGGCCGAGATTCTGGCGCGAATCAAGTTAGGAATTGCGATGGCTGCAATGATCAGAATGATCGCCACAACAATCAGCAATTCAATCAATGAAAAGCCTTTTTGTTTACGCATAGCCTTTTTCACCCCAAATTTATATTTACTTACATTGAAACTTTTGTGTTTTGTAACCTTAGCTTCTAAATAAACCCGTACAGCTAAATAAACCCGTACAGCCAGCGCGAACACTGCCTTGCAGTACAAGCTTATAACCACCGTGTTTCCAAAGAGTTACACAACTAAAAGCGCAATGCCAAAAGGGGGAGGTGTTTCCGTTGGAAATCAGAAAACGGATTCCTTCCAGAAACCTACACTCTCGTATAGCTATTCATGCGCTTATTTGTCAAGTCCCGGAAGGACATGGTCCCAAGGCCCAAGGTGCCGCGTTCTTGGACTGTGCTGAGACCCCTCTCTTAGTTCCTTTGTAGCTTGCAGCCTCCAGCGACTTTCTCCATAACTTGGTTAAGCTTTCGAGATTCTGCTCATTGCGTTCCAAAATGAAACTCGTTACTAAAGTGCGACAATAATCAGATCTACCTTAGTTAGTTCTAAATCGGCGTCACGCGGACCGGAGAGGATAGCATGTGCAAGTAACGTGTTGGAGCCGCATATTCTCTTCGTGGTCCGCCAGCCGCTCTACGTTTGGTTAACTCCACAAAACAAAACCCGGCTCCGGATAATTAGTTGCAAGTCTGGGGCCAAGAGGAACCACAAGAAAATCAATAACATGACACATGTATATCGCAAGGGAAGAGGTTCAAGTGAGTTGAGAAGGTACAGCCAGTAACGATGGAACACAGCAAGTACGATTTACGATTCTTGAAGGACAATTTTGAGAATCGGGTGGGCGACATGCGGAGTAGTATGTATGAGACGATATGCGGTAAAGAACAAAGACAAGACATGAGGCAGGGACGAACCCCCTTGAGAAGCAGGTGACGAGAAGCAATTCACCTCCGATGACACAGCAGCCTCTTGGCCGCCCGGCTTGTTTTGCCTGCGGTAAGATTTTTTGTGTCTCAGTCATGCAGAAAGAACACATCTGGCTGCTTGCTACATTCGCGCTGATGGTTTGCGCGAGCGTGGCATCTATCGCACAGGAGCCACCAGCAGCGCAGCAGCCATTAGCCACGCTGCATTCCCAATCGAACGTCGTGCTGGTTCCCACGCTGGCGACGGACAAATCCGGCGAAATTGTCTTCGGGCTGTCGGCAAAAGACTTCATTGTCGAAGATGACGGAGTAGAGCAGCCCATCAATCTTGATGATGCTCCCGTGGCGGAACCGATCTCGCTGGTCGTGGCGGTGCAGGTTGGAGGCAGCGCGGGCCTGGAATTCCTGGGACACAACGATCCTGACGATCCCTTCCTCTCAGAGGCCGAGCGTAAAGATTGCCGTCTCAAGCGATACGCGTGTCCTACCATCATGAGCGGTCTGGGCACGATGGCGGAAGAGATCCTGGGCGCGAACAAGGGCGAAATCGCGGTGGTCACATTCGACAGCGAGGTGCATTTGTTCCAGGACTTTACGGAAGACCTTGCGCCGCTGTCGAAACGCCTGAAGTTTCTGGCTCCCGGCGATCATGGCGCGGCAATCGTTGATGCTCTCCGTCGCTCCCTCGATATGCTCGAAAGCCGCCCCAAAGACCATCGCCGGGTTTTGCTGCTCATCAGCGAGAACCACGATCATGGCAGCCATGCGGATACGTTTGAAGATGTGCGGCAGCGGGTCATGCTGGGCAACACGCTGCTTTATAGTTTGTCGTTTTCGCCATCGCGTTCAGAATTTATGCGGGATTTGAAAGGCCAGCAGCCGGCTGACGCCAAGATCGATATCACGGCGCCGGTTCGCATGGCTGTGCACGGCATGGGTAAAAATGTGCCCGCAAGCCTGGCACAGTTGAGCGGCGGAGAATACCAGACATTTGGAAATAAGGGCAGCTTTGACTTCAGTTTAGGCAGGGTCGCCAATCACGTACATAATTGTTACCTGCTCAGCTTCCAGCCCAGGGAGCCAAAAGCGGGTCCGCACACGATCCGGGTGCGTCTGCGAAATCCACAACGCGACGTTACGTTAATTGCCCGCAATACTTATTGGGCGGTACAAGCGCAGCGGTAGCAGGGAACAGTCCTCAGTTAAATCAACTCGATAGGAATCGCTCAGCTTGCTTTGGCGTCAGCAATTCGAATAATGGAGATGGTTGAGATTTTTCAGAGAATGCCTTGCGGCTGTATTTTAGAATCACAGATCCTCGGATCCTTCGACTCGGGCGTTCGCCCTCGCTCAGGATGACAGACTAAAAAGCGGCTCCGAACTGCAAAAGCACTAGCAGTTTTTTCTCCGCGTCTCAGCGCCTCCGCGGTTAAATCGTTCTCAACTGCGAGGTGTTCTAATCTCGCTCCCACCGTTCATGGCCACTGCCGCCGCCCGGCGCGCCTTGGGCGGAATCGCTGTTGGCTTTTTCCCAGTCGCAGCGGGTGAGCGGTGTGATGGCTTCGAGCTTCTTGCCGGCAAGGGACTTGTTCACTTGCGGCAGCTCTTTGGCGGCAAAGGCGTCAAATTCCTGGACCACATCGTTCAATTCGTGGGTCAGGGAATCGATGCGCGCGATCTGGTAGTCGCCGGGGCGGCCTTCGTAATCCACCAGGTAGCCATACAGTTGCGTGGTCTTTTCCCGGATACGCTCTTCGCCGGTGATGGCGCCGCCCTCGGTGGTGGCCACAATTTTCTTGCGTATGACGTTGACCTTGTCGGCAAGCTGATCGAGCTGCCGGCGCAAGGCATCGTTGGCGTCGAGCTTGGCGGCGCGGTCGGCGAAAGCGTCGCGCACGCTGTTGATGCGCTCCACGTCAAAGCTCATCTCGCCGAGCAGATTGTAGACGCGCATGGTGGTGTCGAATTGCAATTTGCGGTCTTCGGGCGTATAGGTGGCGCGCGCATCCGGACCAACGGTAAGCTGCGTGGTGTAGACGTCTTTGCCGCGCGTCATCTTCACGGTATAAGTTCCAGGCAGCACGCGCGGGCCTTCGCTGGCTTCAAAGGCCACGCTGGCCGCGGGCGGGACTTTGGGCGGCTTGAGGCGCATGAGCCACTGCACCCGGCTGATGCCGCGCCGGCTGTTGGCGGGGACGGTATCCACGAACTTGCCCTGCTGGTCGAAAATTTCAATCTTCATCTTGCCGAAGATGTGCCGCTTTTTCTGATAATAGGTAATCACGGCTGCGTTGGGAGGATTGGTTCCCACAAAGGTCGCGTTGCCTTCGGGCCAGCTATTGTCGGCGATGAAGCGCTGTTGCGTGGGTTTGCCTTCGAGGAACACCGCATCCTGCGCCAGGACTTCTGGGGTAAGTTTGCGCAGCGGGCTGATGTCATCAACAATCCAGATGCCGCGGCCGTGGGTGGCCAGCACTAAATCAGACTCGCGCGGCTGGACGACAATATCGCGCACGGCAACGTTGGGGAATTCGTTGCCTTTATACTGCGCCCACTGTTTGCCGCCATCGAACGAGATCCACAGGCCGAACTCGGTGCCGGCGAACAGCAGATTGGGCGAGACTGTGTCTTCTTTGATCACGTGCGCGTATCCGCGCACGCCGCTGTCTTTGCCGATGACCGGCGTCCAGGTTTTGCCGTAGTCGGTGGTCTTGAAGACGTAAGGATCCATGTCGCCGAATGTGTGCCGGTCGAAGACCGCGTAGGCGGTGGCTTCGTCATAGAGGCTGGCCTCGACCCACGAGACCCAGGAAAACTTGGGCAGGTTAGGAACGTTGCCGACGACGTTGGTCCAGCTCTTGCCGCCGTCGCGGGTCACCTGCACGTTGCCGTCATCGGTCCCCACCCAGATGATCTGTCCGTTGCGCGGAGACTCGCTGATGGAATAAATGGTGGTGTGCATCTCGGCGGCGGAGTTATCCACGGTGATGCCGCCAGACTGCTCCTGCTTCTGCTTTTCGGGATCGTTGGTGGTAAGGTCAGGCGAGATGCGGTCCCAGGTCTGGCCGTGATCGCGCGAGCGGAAGAGGAATTGCGCTCCGATATAAATCGTGCCTTTTTCGTTCGGGCTCATGTGGATGGGCGTGTTCCAGTTGAAGCGCAGCTTGCCTTCGCCATAGTTGGGCTGGGGTTTGATGAAGCGCGTATCCATGGTGAGGCGGTTGACACGCCCAACCTCACCGCCCTGGGCCTCGGCGTAGACGAAGGCCGGGTCCGCAGGATCGGCGAACGTCCAGAACCCATCGCCGCCAAAAATATTTTCCCAGCGGCTGTTGCTGATGCCCGCCGGATACGCCGAATCGCCGATCCATGCGCTGTTATCCTGCAAGCCGCCGTAGACGTGGTAGGGATCGTTGCTATCGATGCTTACGTGGTAGAACTGCGAGATCGGCAGGTTATAAGCCTTCCACCATTTGTTGCCGCTGTCATACGAATACCAAACGCCGCCGTCATCGCCGGTGATGACGTGGTTGGTATCGTCGGGATCGATCCAAACGTCGTGAAAGTCGCCGTGCGCGGCGTTCGATATATTGCTGAAACTGCCGCCGCCGTCTGTGCTCTGGATGAGCCTGAGATCGGTCTTATAGATTTTGTTTTCGTCTTTGGGATCAACGATGAGGTTGGCAAAATAAAAAGGACGCCACACCATCATCTGGCTGCGGTCGCGCTCCTGCCAGGTCTTGCCGCCATCATCGGAGCGGAACAGCGCGCTGCGATTCGATTCGATGAGAGCGTAAACCACTTTGGGATTCGACGGCGCGATGGTTACGGCAACACGGCCCCAGGGTTTGGGGGGAAGCCCGGCGGCGCTTTTTGCATCGAGCTCGCTCCAGGTGGCCCCGCCATCGGTTGATTTGAACAATCCGCTGCCGCTGAACGCGGTAGCGTTTTCGCCGCCGGAGCGGAAGGTCCAGCCCTTGCGGCGAAAGTCCCACAGGCCGGCGTAGAGCGTCTTGGGCTCTTTAGGATTCATGGACATCATCGAGCAGCCGGTCGAGGGGTTCGCGCCCTTCAGGATCTTGGTCCAGCTCTTGCCGCCGTCGGTGGTCTTGTAGACGCCGCGATCGTCGCTGTCGCTCCACAACTTGCCGGGCACGCA
>Ga0209166_10003776_pt1 | contig 10789 bp, 10 predicted proteins | sample Coa_R1_3_FD_187151 | JGI IMG/M metagenome (GOLD analysis project Ga0209166, IMG submission 187151) | Surface soil microbial communities from Centralia Pennsylvania, which are recovering from an underground coalmine fire - Coalmine... | ecosystem: Environmental > Terrestrial > Soil >... | reverse complement strand
CATCGTGACGCTGGCGCTCTTCGACATTGTCAATTCCGTCGCGGGCTTTGTCTGGGGCTACACGCCCAGGTCGTTTCCGTCGCCTTTTCCGGCCAAACCAGTGGACGTGGGCGGCATTCTGATTGGTGTCCAGGACGCGGCCATCATCGGCGTCAGCATGCTGACGCTCGGGTTGCTGTACCTGCTCTTCAATCGCACGAAGCTGGGCCTGGCCATGCGCGCCGCGGCGCTCTACCCGGAGGTCAGCCAGATGCTCGGCGTGCGGACCGGTGTGATGCTGGGACTCGGTTGGGGCCTGGCCTCGGCGGTGGGCGCGGTCTCGGGCATTCTTGTAGCGCCCAAGATCCTGCTCGAGCCAAACATGATGCAGGGCGTGATCATCTACGCGTTCGCGGCGGCCGTCCTGGGCGGGATCGACAGCCCGGTCGGCGCGGTCGTGGGTGGCCTGGTGCTCGGCGTGTTGCTGGCCTTGATCGGCGCGTATTTGCCAAGCCTGGCGGATCTACGCCTGGCACTCTCGCTCCTGTTGATCGTCGTGCTCCTGGTCGTGCGCCCGTCGGGACTCTTTGGCCAGGTGCAGGCCCGCAGGGTGTAGCGTTCAACCGGAGGACACGTCAGCGGTGTACGAATTCAGTCCTACCCCCGAGCAAGAGCGGGTGCTGCAGCGGGTTCGAGCTCTCATGGACGAGCTCGTGTATCCGAATGAATCACAGTCTGTCCCGCATCGCGGACTGCCGCGCGATCTGCTTCGCCAGCTCCAGGCGCGAGTGAAGGCGGAACGGCTCTGGGCGGCCCACCTCCCGGCGGCGGCCGGCGGCCTGGGCATGGGCAACGTCACGCTGGGTCTGATCAACGAGCAGCTTGGTCGGAGTCCAATCGGCCCGCGTGTCTTCGGGACGTCGGCGCCAGATACGGGCAATACCGAGATCCTGTGGCTGGCCGCCACGCCTGAACAGAAGCGCAAGTATCTCGAACCACTGGTCGCCGACGATGTGCGGTCGTGCATCGCGATGACCGAGCCGGAGGTCTCGGGCTCCGACCCGACCCAGATCCGCACCACGGCGGTCCGGGACGGAGACGCGTGGATCATCAACGGCCACAAGTGGTTCATCACCAACGCCAACGGGGCCGCGTTCGCCATCGTGTTCGCCATCACCGACCCGTCGGCGGCGCCGCATCGGCGCGCGAGCATGTTCATCGTCGACACCGACACGCCCGGCTACGAGTTCGTGCGCGAGGTGCCAGTGATGGGCGATCAGAGCGAGGGCGGCCACTGCGAGCTGCGCTTCGTCAACTGCCGCGTACCGGCCAAGAACCTGCTGGGCGAGGTGGGCGGCGGCTTCGCGCTCGCGCAGGCGCGCCTCGGCCCGGGCAGGATAACCCACTGCATGCGCTGGATCGGCGTCGCGCAGCGCGCGTTCGAGCTGATGCTGGCCCGCGCCACGGAGCGTGAAACACGCGGTCAGAAGCTGGCGGATCTGCAGACGATCCAGAACTGGATCGCCGACTCGGCGGCCGAGATCCATGGCTTCCGCTTGATGACGCTGCACGCGGCCTGGTTGATGGACTGCGAGGCCGATGCGCGGACCGAGATCTCGATGATCAAGTTCATCGGCGCGCGTGTGCTGCACGACGTCCTGGACCGCGCCATCCAGGTGCACGGCGCGCTCGGGTTTTCTCACGATTCGCCGCTCGAGGGCTGGTATCGCGAAGCGCGCGCGGCGCGTATTTACGATGGCCCCGACGAAGTACACCGCATGGTCGTGGCGCGGCAGATCTTGCGGGCGTTCCGCGCGCGGCCGGCGGGGTCGAATGGGGTGACGTTGGCGTCGAACGAGGCGGGCTTCGTCGCCTCACCCATGCCGCAGCCCGTGCACTGACGCCTGCCCGCTCGCATGCTCGAGACGATCCCCGTCCGCCCCGACGAGGGCTTTTCCGGCGCGCTGGTCGGCGAGTTTTTGACCGCGGCTGGACTGCGCGGCTTCGATCCGGCCGGACTGGAGGTGCGGCAATTCCCGGCGGGGCATTCGAACCTGACGTATCTGCTCCGCTCCGGCGACTGGGAGGCCGTGTTGCGGCGGCCCCCGCTTGGCCCCGTCGCGCCGCGGGCGCACGACATGGCGCGCGAGTTTCACATCCTCCAGCGACTGCACCCCAGCTTTCCGCTCGCGCCCGAACCGTACGCGCTGTGCGAGGACGCGGCGCTCATTGGCGCGCCGTTTTACGTCATGGAGCGGCGACGTGGGCTGGTGCTCGATCAGGATCTGCCCGCCGACTGGCTCCCCGACACGGCGCTGCATGGTGCGATTGCCGAGTCGCTCGTGCAGGTGCTCGTCGATCTACACGCGGTGGACTGGCGCGCCGCGGGGCTCGGCGAAATCGGCCGGCCAGAGGGCTACCTGCAGCGCCAGGTCAGTGGCTGGATCGAGCGCTACGTGCGTGCTCGGACGGACGATCTGCCGGAGTTCGAGCGGCTCGCCAGCTGGTTCTCGGCGCGGTTGCCGGCATCTCCGCCGGCCACGGTCGTCCACAACGACTACAAGCTCAACAACGTCCTGCTCGACGCGCGGGATCCGCGTCGCCTGACCGCGGTGCTCGACTGGGAGATGGCCACCGTCGGCGATCCGCTGTCCGACGTGGCGTCGCTGCTGGTGTACTGGACCGCGCCAGACGAGATCGAGCTCATGGGCGGCCTGAAATCGGTCACGGCCGAGCCCGGCTTTCCGAGCCGTTCCGAGATCAAGGCGCTGTACGCGCGGCTCAGCGGACGCGACCTGTCAGGGCTGGATTTTTACGTCGCGTTTGCGTACTTCAAGATCGGGGTGATCCTGCAGCAGATCTACTACCGCTGGCACGCTGGGCAAACGCACGACGCGCGCTTCGCCGGGCACGGGCAAGTGGCCACCAACTTGATACGGCGCGCTGACGTCGTGAGCCGTTACGGGTAAGACCATCCGCCCCGAATACCCAGGCCCACGGTCCCGACAGCAGCTTGTTCGTGGTCGACGACCACACGCTGTTCCAGTTCAGCATCCAGCACTAGACGCGGGTGCTGGCGAGCAGCAGAAACAGCGGGATGCGCGAGCGTCGCTGGAACTCGTCGGTCGAGACGAACAAGTCTGGCCGAGGCCGAGCCTCGCGCAGGCTGTCCAGGCGAAAGCCGGCCTGCTGGACCAGGCCAATATAGTCCTCGACGGTCCGGTGGTATTTCTGGACGCGTGCCCCGAGCCACCGCATCTCGCGCTTGCCAGTTCGAAAGTAGTCGTCGACCACCCAGCTGCCACGCGGGCCGGACTGATCCCACCCGCGATCGCAGGACGTGATAATCGGGTGCTCAACCGAGAAGACGAGGCGACCGCCCGGCACCAGCGCCCGGTGCACGCGCTGCAGCACGGCGGCGAGATCGTCGACGTAGTGCAGCGCCAGCCGCGAGACGACCAGGTCGAGGGTCCCGCTCTCGAGGAGAAAGCTTTCGAGACGCTCCTGCCGCACCAGGCCAGCCGTCCCACGCAGCGTCCGCTTGGCAGCCTCGGCCATGTTTTGCGACGCGTCCACGCCGGTATAGCTCTGGCACCCCGCCGCCAGGAGCTGCCGCCCGAACCCCGCGTCCCCGCACCCCAGCTCGACAATCCTCAAGCCGCGGGCGGGCCCAAGTAGCTCGAGGAACGTAGGCCCCTCCATGAGGTCGTTCGGATTGTTGGCGCTCAGACGATGCTCTGAGTAGATCTCGAACACGCTCGGCTGGTCGTAAAACGCGGCCCCCTCGAGCGCCTCCTCATCCCCTGGGCTCGCTTCGCTTGCCACGCCCCAACTAGCCTACGGCGCTGCCTCGGCCGGCGCATCGGTGGGAGGCGCGCGGCGCAGACTGAGCAGCTACAAAGCCCGGCCGGTGAGCTCGCGCGCGATCACCAGGCGCTGGATCTCGGCGGTGCCTTCCCAGATTTGATAGATCTTGGCGTCGCGGTGCCATTTTTCCACCGGGTAATCGCGGATGTAGCCGTAGCCGCCGAGGATCTGGATGGCGTCTTCGGTGACGCGCATCGCCACGTCGCCGGCTTTGAGCTTGGCCATGCTGGCGGCGCGGGCGAACGGGACGCCCTGATTGGCGGTCCAGGCCGCTTTCCAGATCAGGAGGCGGACGGCTTCCACTTCGGTCGCCATGTCGGCCAGCTTGAAGGCGATGGCCTGGTGGCCGGCGATGACTTTGCCGAAGGTCTTGCGCTGCAGGGCGTACTCGAGGGCGTACTCTGACGCCGCCCGAGCGATGCCGAGCGCGCCCGCGGCCACGCCGGGGCGGGTCGACTCCAGCGTCTTCAGGACGCCGATGCCGCCCTTGCCACGCTCCCCGCCGAGCAGGTTCTCGATCGGCACGAAGCAGTCCTCGAGGATGACCTCGCCGGTGTGCGAGGCGCGCACGCCCATCTTGCGTTCCTTCTTGCCCGGCTTCAGACCTGGATTGCCCTTGTCGACCACGAACGCCTGGATGCCGCCCCAACCGGCCGCGGGATCGGTGGTCGCGAAAATGACGTGCACGTCGGCGATGCCGCCGTTGGTGATGAAGCGCTTCGAGCCGTTGAGCAGGTAGCCCCCTTCAACTCGCTTAGCGCTGGTGCGCATCGCCGACACGTCGGAACCGGCCTCTGCCTCGGTCAGCCCCATCGCCCCGAGCACAACGGCCTTGGGATCGCAGAACATCGGCATGTAGCGGGCCTTTTGCTCCGGCGTGCCGCACTGCTGGATCGCCGTCGCGCACAAGCCGGTCGCGTTGATGGCGACGGCGATGCCCGCGCAGCCCCACGACAGCTCCTCGGTGACGATCATTTGCGTCACCATGTCGGTCACGCCGCCGCCGCCGTACTCCTCGGCAAACAGGTAGGTATCCAGACCCAGCTCATGGGCCTGCTTCATGATCGGCCAGGGAGTTTCTTCCTTCTCGTCATACTCGGCCGCCGCGGGCCGAATCACGTCGCGGGCGAACTCGTGCACGCTGTCGCGCAGATCCTTCTGCTCCTGGGTGAGATCGAAACCGATCACTTTCTTTCTACCTCCCGCCGGCTCAGCTGCTGGGGTGCTGCATCCACCACTCGGTAGATTCCGTGCAGCCGCCCGCGTCGTCGAGGCGGACTAGCCAAAGATTACTGTAGGTCGCCGGTGGAGTCGCGTACGTTGTGGTGCCGTTTCGATTCCTCAAAAGAGCTCGCGGAAGAACGACGGTCGATCGTTGAGAAAATCGCGCGTGAGCTTGAAGTGCTCGGTGTCTTCGTACGCGACGGTCTGGATGCCGGCCTCCGCAGACAGCTGGTAGATGGTCGCGTCTGGATACGCCATCAGGATCGGCGAATGCGTGGCCACGACGAATTGCGAGCCACGCTGCTGGACGTGGTCGTCGATGAGCGCCAGCAGCGCGAGCTGCCGGGTAGGTGACAACGCCGCCTCGGGCTCATCCAGAAAATACAGCCCCTCTGGTCCGAATCGATTCACGGCCAGAGCCAGGAATGACTCGCCGTGCGACTGGGCGTGTAAAGATCGCCCGCCGTATGGGTCGACAACCTCGAGGTCATCAATCGTTGTCGCCACGTTGTAGAGGCTCTCGGCGCGTAGGAAGAACCCGGTGCGTTGGCGCCGCGGGCTGCGGATCAGGCGCAGCGCCTGATGCAAGTCAGACTCCGTCCGACGGGTCGCGAAATTGAAGTGGCGGCTGCCGCCCTCCGCGTTGAAGCCCGCCGCGACCGCCATCGCTTCGATGAGCGTCGACTTTCCGGCGCCGTTTTCCCCAATGAGAAAGGTCACCTTGTCGTGCAGCGGCAGGGTCTCGAGCGATCGAACCGCCGGGAGGCAGTACGGGTAGATGTCGAACGACGGCACTCGATCGCGCAGGAGCACCACCGAGCGGACGAACCCGCCGGCGGCGATGTCGTCGACTCTGGGCTGCCGCGATCGGCTCCGGGCCACGGACTAGATCGCCGTCGCCCCTCCGTCGACGGCGATGACCTGGCCCGTGATAAATGCCGAAGCGGCCGAAGCGAACAGCACCGCAATGCCCTTGAGGTCCTGGTCGCCGCCGACGCGGCGCAGCGGAGTCGCGGCGACGATACGCTCGCCCGAGCGCTCGAGGGTGACCGCGGTCATCCTGGTCGGGAAGAACCCCGGGCAGATGCAGTTGACCGTGATGTTGTGCTCCGCCAGCGTGGCTGCCAGCGCGCGGGTGAAGTTGACCACCGCGCCTTTGCTCGTGTTGTACGGCAAGGTCGGCATCACCGCCGGGTCGCTCCCGAGCAACCCCGCGACCGAAGCGATGTTGATGATCCGCCCGCCCTGCCCGCGCTCGATCATGTGCAGCCCGACCGCGCGGCTGACGAAATACGTGCCATCAACATTTACGCGGATCACCCGGTCCCAAGCCTCGAAGGGGATCTCCTTGAAAGGCGCTCCCCAGGTCGCACCTGCATTGTTCACCAGCACGTCGATGTGTTGAAACTGCTCCAAGACCTGTCTGACCGCAGCTTCGACCTGGTCGTTCTTTGAGATGTCGCAGACAACGGAAATTGCCTTGATGCCGCGCTGAGCAAGGTGCTCTACGGCTTTCAGCAACCCCTCCTCGCGGCGAGCAGTTATAGCAACGGCTGCTCCGGCCTCGCCAAGCCCCTCGGCGATCTGCAGTCCAAGCCCTCGGCTGCCGCCAGTAACGAGGGCCACCTGGCCGTCCAGACGAAAGGTATCGAGTACACCCATCGGCCGTTCAGTCTAGACCGCAATGGTGAGACTCGGCAGCCAGACGGTTCAGTTCCCAGGCCACGACCTGCACTTTGCGGCCGTTCCCATGTCCAGTCCCCTCCAGTTCAATCTTTTTGAACAGAGCGCGCGCAAGAAATCCTTGATCCGCAGTCCCGAGCATGGAAACCGTCGCGATTGGATCAGCAGTCAGTTGCGGCGCCCGCGTGATGAGTCCACCAGCCAGGCGAGCTGTCCGCCGCGCTTGCTCGAGCTGGGTTTCCAGTCGCGAGTTCTCAACAGCAAGGGCGGTCTCCTCTTCCAAAACCCAATCGGGCACGCTTGTCTTCTGGCTCGTCCAGTTGTTCGCCAGGCAGCGCTTCCGATCCTCGAGCTCGTTGAGACGGGTTAGGATCGGCGCGACGTCGAGTTCGGCGGAGGCGGCCTTAAGCGCCGCGACGATGTCCGGGCACAGCCCGATCGCGTTGGGTATAACCACTTCAATCGCCCGCCAACTCAGTTTTCTCCGTCACAGTTAATCCGCGTGCGCAGCGTTGTCGCTCAGTCCGGCACCGATACCCAAGTTTTCCGTATCTGACTAGCAGTTGGTGGCAGCCAGCACAGGCGACCAGACCTGCGAACTGATGTATGTGGACTCCCCGCACAAACAATGGCGACTTGCCCAGAAACTTCCCTCGCCATCCCGTCATCTGCGCCGGCGAGTACCACGCGAGTTCGGGCACCCGATGCTCGGCTACGGCCGGATTGAAGCCGACATCATCCGTCGCCGGTTTTCGTGCGAACTGCGCCCAGAAGGAGTTCCCAGCACCGCCCGAGCTGAACCTCCAGACTCCTTCGTACAAAGAGTCGCCCAGGATACTCCGCAGGCGAGCCGACCGCCATTTATAGCCGCCTACGATGGGCCTCCACGGTGCTTCCCAGCCGCCGCGATTCATGGCGCGGCACACTGAGGTCAGGTCGGGCTGAACATCGAACTGGCGCGCCAACTCGGTCATCACAGCGGCGACGCGGAGATCCTTTTCGATCACTGTTCTCACCTTGCGGTACCGATCAACTTCGACCAACCCGTCAGCATTGTAAATCGGAACTCGGACATAACCGAGCCCGCAGAGACCGCGGAACACCGGTCCACATTCAAAACCTTTGGCGAGTCCGCTCGCGAGAGCGCGAGTGAGTTCGCGCGCTTGCCAGGCAGCAGCGGTTACCAATCTCTCGTACTCATTCCAGTCTTCGATTCGCCGAAGATCATAGACCTTCTCATACGTAATGAGCTTGCCCCGGGCATGCTCTACCAGGCATTCCCTCAAGTAGCGTGCATCGAAACCGCGATCGTCTCGTGTCAAGCGCGACAACTCAGCAACCGCTAAACACGTGACAGCACCTGCCTTTATATCTGCAATCATCTGGGCGGCAACGTGGCGTCCCGTCAGTCGCGCTCCCGAAACGCCCTGTTCGTTGTATATCTTTACCGCATAACCCATTCCAAGGAGATAGGACGCAAGATCCAGTTGCCAATGCGATCGGTTATTGCCGCGCTGGACCGGCGTACTGTTGCGGACATAAACCGCAGCAACTTCACCGTTCCACCGAACACCTGACGGTTTGTCAGGGTCTGATGTCCCGACACTTCCATCGACTTGCGGAAACGTCACCTTTGAGACACGGTTGCCTGAAGCCTGTAAAACACTCATACACTGAGTCTCGAATGTATGGCGTCACGCCAAGCGTCACACGTAACGCAAGGACCGTCACGCGGGCATCACAGAAGCATAACAGTCTAGCGCAAATCTCGTAACATTGACAGCGTTTGTTGTGCGATAATTCAACAACCCCGGGGTCATCTGCCACAGACTTTGGATCGATTGACCGCACACGCAACGCGGCTATAAGAATTCCAAGAAGACTCGGGTCGCGCGCGAGGTCGTTGGCCAGACCAAGACGATTACTTCAAGGTTGTTCCGACTGTTCGCCGGGTACGATCGCGGGCGGACGTGAGCCGGCTCTTGGACGCGGGGCAGTTCAGGCTGGGCCGGGGGTGCGGGCGCGTGCCCCGCTTCAAAAGAGGCCGCGCCCGCAGGCGCGTACCGCAATGTGCGAGCGCAGCGCGGGCCACACCCGAAGGGGGCGCGTTCGCAGCCAGGAGGGCGCAGCCGTCAAAGGCGCAAGGGGGAATTGGCTGCCAGCCCGAAGCCGCGAAGCGGCGCCGCAGGCGCGGCTGGCGGCCAAGGAGGAATCGTGCCAGGCTGCACCAGCCCTCATGGCGTCCGCGAACGCGCCAGGCCCCGGGAGCGAGCCTCGCCCGCCGGACATACGACGGCGCCGTCTCGCCGTCCACGTCGAGGCCGCATGCGCCGTCGCGTCACCCGGAACCCGCGAAAATCAGGACGTCGAATTCAGGACCACGTTGATCGGCGGGGCAAGCAAGTCGCGCCGGCGGTGCTCACCCACTGGCCGGTGGAGAGAGTGCTCGCCGAGACAAGCGGCGTCACGAGCGTGAGCGCAAGGAATCCCATCAGGATTCCGATAAGGATCTTCAAGATCAGTTCCTTTCCATAAGCGAGTCAGACCCGGCCGTGTCGGGCTGTACAGCGTTTGAGCGGCCACACAATAGACGGCGCGTTGATCGCGTGCGGCCTTCGAGTCAGCGAGCGTGGGAATCAAACGGAAATACAACAAGTGGATCTGCGGCGTCCGCGCGTGAAGCTTGTGGTCAATGCCAGATTCGCTGGCTCTAGCTGTGAAAGTCAGACGAGGTCGCATGAAGCAGAGCCAAGTGATAGGGCGCCTCGGACGCCGCGGCGCTGAGCGTGGTCGTGTGATACGGACCGTATTGGTCGGACAGATGGGTGTACAGCTTCACGCCAGGCGCAGGCCCGTAGTGGGCGTTGACCTAGCCAATCGACGCACTCCGCCCGCCGACAGGGAACTGTTGGGCATCTGAGGACGACGTGGTGCCTTCGCCCCGGTGAGCGGCGAATGGGTGCCGATGCTGGGCGTAGATGATGGATGCCAGTCCCTGACGACACGTCTCATCGCGCACATACCAGTCGGCGATGCAGGCCAGCTGGCGGTAGGTGTAGTCCGGGCAGGCCTGGGCCGTCTTGGCCAGGCCCAGGTTGGTCGCCTCCGCCAGCAGCACCGTGTAGAGCGCTCGCGCGGTCATCTCGTCGACCTCGACCAACAGGTCGGTGATCCTGACCCAGCGGAGCAGTTCGTAGGCGCGCCGGCCAAGCTCCTCCGCCTCTCGCGGGACCGTGGTTCGCAGTGGCGTGATCGTCAGCCGCCCATTGCGCAGGCGCACATCGGGGAGTTGGTCGTTGGCCAACAGGTCGGCCACCTTCCGCATCTGCTGATCGACCCGCTCACGCTGTTGCTCGAGATAGGTCTCGCACGTGGTCTCGACGGCGACCGGAACCGGCTGGGTCTCGCGTAGTGCACGCCAGGCGGGCTGGGGCAGGAGGCACTCATCGAAGGCCGGATACTGACGGCTGCCGGCCACCCAGACATCACCCGCACGCAGTCCGATCGCGCAGGGTACTCAGGGCACGGAGCTCGTAGAAAGGGCGGTCGATGGCGCCAGTCACCGACACGACGTGCGGCTCCCAGCGGGGGGACACGAACTCGGTGGGTGCGTTCGACGGGACCCGCTTCAAGCGTTCGGAGGTATTCAGCTCCTGTCGGACGGGTTGGTCTTGTGGCGGTTTCGGAAGGGTGGGCTGGCTGGTTTATGAGACTTCCGAAGGGTGGGGAGGTGAAAGTAGCGAGGGGGATGTCTGCGGACGCCATCGCCGACGTGGTTTCTACCTACGCACGACCCTTGGGCTGGGATTTGAGCCCGCATGACTTGCGGAGGACGTTCGCCAAACTTGCTCGCAGCGGCCTGGCGCCGCTCGAGCAGATCCAGCTCGGTTCCGAACTCGACCTGGTCGACGCCGCGTGCGATCGGTTCGGCATCCGGCTGAGCAGTAGCAGTTGACAGCCAGGGACCGCATTCCGGTGAACTCGGCGGAGGCCGGAAAAGGCGCGGGAATAGCCGCATGAACCGTCCCGTGAAAGT
>Ga0209166_10003773_pt1 | contig 10790 bp, 11 predicted proteins | sample Coa_R1_3_FD_187151 | JGI IMG/M metagenome (GOLD analysis project Ga0209166, IMG submission 187151) | Surface soil microbial communities from Centralia Pennsylvania, which are recovering from an underground coalmine fire - Coalmine... | ecosystem: Environmental > Terrestrial > Soil >... | reverse complement strand
CCGCGCTTCTCATAGAAACGAATGGCATCGACGCTCATCGCCGCACGGCTCGCAAGTTCGCCAATCCGCAACCTCTGGCTCGTGCCGGCCTGGAACCCCTGTCCCACAGAGAAATTCTACAATCTGGGAGCGCAGTCCAGAGTCAAGCCTTGATTTCACAAAAGAGTGAAATCGGATTGGGCTGGGCCCTCAAAGTGTTCAATGAGTCTCAGAATTGGAGATTACTTTATCCAGGAAGCCGTGCAAGCGGTCGCTGAATCCGGCTGGAATCTCGAAGACCTTCTCGTCCCCGGTGATCACCAGCATCTTGCGCGTGCTGTCGTAAACTGCCGTGCAGCGATGGCAACGGCGCAAATGCTTCTCGATCTTCTCACGCATCTCAGGCGTGGCGTCTCCATCGAGATAGCCTGAGAGATTCGCGATTATCGTTTTGCAGCTAACCATGGATTCATCCCCTTCCAGCGCTCCCAAATCGAGGTCTTCGGCTTCGCGAACATGGGTGTCAGCGATTCGCGCATCATGAGGCGTGCCCGATGCAACCGCGTCTTCACCGCCGATTCTCCGATCCCCAGTACCTGCGCAGTCTCGGCTACATCCAAGTGCTCGATATCCCGCAAGACGAACACTTCTCGATAGATGTCAGGCAGTTCTCCCAATGCCTTCCAGATCGCGATTCGCACTTCTTTTTGCTCGACGATATCGCTTGGCAGATCCCGCCAGTCGGCGAACTGCCGGGGCCGGAACGCATTCTCTTCTACAGGTTCAGGACTCGAGGCGTCGATTGATTCGTACAGGTTTTGCCGGCGCTTTCGCCAATACATCTTGGCTTCATTTTCGACCACACGCATCGCCCACTGCTTGAACTTATCCAGCTCGTCCAGTTGGGACAGCCGAGAAAAAATGTTGAGCATGGCTTGCTGGACCGCTTCCTCCGCATCTTCCTGGTTACGGAGAATCGAGTAGGCCAGAACGAACGCCCCGCGCTCGTAAGGCCGAATCAATTCGTGAAAGAGTTCGCGTTCTCCAGCAAGGATCCGAGGAATGAGCATCCGTTCTGTCGTTCCTCGCTGTTCGACCTTCTCGGCCTTCTCTTCCATTGGCAGGATCATGCACGAGCCCTAAAGGTAACGATTCTCGAAGATGACAATCGTTACAAGGATGGATCTCACGGGGCCTGTTGTGCGGAATCACGGGTGTGCTGATTCCCGGCCATACAGACCTGCAGAGCGGCGCGCACCGGGCTTGCCTCGAATCCCAGCCACCTTGCTGCTAACCAGCCCAGCATAGTGCCAAAAGCGGCATGAGCCAGAGTCACGGTGACAGGAAAGCCTTTGGAGAATTCCAGCCCAAGAAATCCTACTCCCAAGGCCGAGACCACCGGACTCAGCATGAATCCCAATCCGAGAAACACGCCATAGATCGCGCCAGCCCAGCGCCGGCAGGTTCCGAACAGCAGCACGTAGATAAGCCCGAAGCTCGCCCCGTTCCAGAAGTGATAGGCCCAGCCCGCGATGTCAGACACCAGCGTCGGGCCTGTCGCGAACTGGTTGAGCAAAAGGACACCCATCAACCGGGGGAGATTTCCGGGCATGAACCCGAGCCAGAATCCGGGCAGCCGCACAGCCTCCAGCGCGATCGTCGCTACGGCCCCCGCGGCAAGACCGACGACTACGGATCTTGCAAGTGGGTCGTCGCGGCGATGGAGGAGTCCCCAGATCGCCGCGATCAACGCGATCGCCGGCAGCATAGCCACCTTGGCCAGCACATCCATGGTGCTGCGCCCCGATTCGGCCAAGGGAAAGGTGAGCGGTGACACCGACGCTGCCAGGAGCAGTACGAGAATTATCATCATCTTTTTCATGAAAGCTCTCCAGAGGGAGGAATCCGCGTTCCTCCCTTCACGAAGATTTCTCTACTGCGCGACCATGTGTGTCAGCATGTCGAGCTTCTGATCAAGCATGCCGGCCGTCTGGTCGATGCTCGAATTGTTGAAGGGCTTGAGCACCACGGAGGGCTTGTCATAGCTCAGATACGCTTTGCCGTCCGAGTCCTGATAGATGTACACACGCAAGGGCAGGTACAGTCCCGCGGCGGGGTTGTGCTCGAAGACCTGCTTGCCCACCGTCGGATTGCCGACCAGGAAGAGTGTCCCTTTCAATTCCAGCCCGGTCATCTTCAGCATGTTCCCCTGATCGACGGTGCTCATGACCATCATCCCGCCCTTGCTGACAGCCATCTTGAAGGCGTCCACGGTTTGTTCGAAGGATTTGTTGCTCGGAATGTTCACCCGTGCTTCTTGTGCCAAGGCAGATGTGGCTGCAAGCCCGGCAAACAGAGCGGTGAGCATTACGACTCGACGTGCGTAGCTAAGTGTTTTCATTGATTCTCCAATCGTTTGATCTCACGGTGCACCCACGGCCTGAAGCGATCAGCCGCCCAATGTGAGCAGTGGAAGCACTCTCCAGCAACGATTCGGCGGTTTGAAATGCGTTACAAGGAACGGAATCGCGTTCGCCTGACTCTTGTAACCTCTGTCAGAGTGAGGAATCATGCATGCAAGGGCAATAGTGGGGAGACTGGAGACAATTACGGCAACGATGCAGCAACATCTCACTCATCCTTCCCATCGTGCATGGGCGATGGGACTGGCCGCAGCGAGCATGGCCGCGATGCTCTATGTGGGGCTTTACCAGAGTCGGGCGGTGCGGCATATCTGGTGCCCAGTCTTTGCCAAGGGCTGTGAGGCGGTGGCTGATGCTGCTTTCGCAAAGCCGTTCGGCATCCCGGACGGATACATAGCGGCGGTTCTCTATGCGGTAATCTTGCTGCTGTTAATGGCACCGAGTGTGGCACGGGCAAGACGTTGATCTCGCTTGGGGCGATCCACGTCCACAGCGAAGGCAAACTCTTCACCGCGCTCGCGATGGTCCCTCCCCATCTGGTGGAAAAGTGGGCGCGGGAAGCCTTTCTGACCCTGCCAGGACTGCGCGTGTTCCTGATCGATGATCTGCGCAATGGCGGAGACGGCAACAAAGCGCATGGGGTCAATGAAGTCCGGATCCGGCAAGGCCGCATCGTGCGGGAAGGCTTCCAAACGAGTCTCAGTGACCTGCGTTTGCGGAAGGCATCTTCCAGTCCACGTAAGCGGTGGTTGTCACTGTGTGCAAGACCTTCTTTGTTCATCGTGGGACGGGAGAGGGCGAAGCTCGGCTATTTCTGGCGCCACGCTTACCGCGTGCCGCGCTCAGGACCATACCTCGGTTGCGTGGTGAATTCTGACACGGGCAAACCCATCATTGTTGATGAGAGCCGCTTGACCGTCGCCGAGTTTGAGAAGGTCAAGATTGCCGAGACCGTCGAAGCCAGAGGTGACAAACGATGCCGGCCGTTTCATAGTCCCTTATGGCAGGCCGACGCGGACAGGATCCGCCGCATGGCGCCGATCGATTTCATCGGACGCTACATGCCGGGATGGTTCGATTACACGATTTGTGACGAGATTCATCAATTGGCCGGCGACACGGCACAAGGAAACGCACTTGGGACTTTGGCGTCCTGTACGGACCGGATTGTGGGGCTGACCGGAACCCTGTTAGGCGGTTACGCGGACGACCTCTTCAACACCTTGTTCCGGCTGGAAGCCGCGAGGATGAAGGAGCACGGCTACGAATGGGGTATGACCGGACGAAGCTCGTTCACCCAGGACTACGGTGTTCTCGAAACCATCACCAAGATTGAGCCTGAGGACAATCGCTGCTCGAAAGCGAAGGCGACGAGCACGGTTCGCCGGAAGCCGGGTGCATCTCCGTTGCTGTTCGGCGAATTCCTGATGCAGTTGTGCGCCTTCGTATTCCTCGAAGACATCTCGGGAGAGCTGCCGCCGTATGAGGAGAGCTACGTCAGCGTTCCCATGGATGCGCTGATGATGAGCGCATATCGAGAGCTAGAAGATGCGATTCGCAAAGCTCTAAAAGAGCACAGAGGCAACAGGTCCGTGTTGAGCACGATGCTCAATACGCTATTGCTCTATCCGGACCACCCGTATGGCTTGGGAACCCTGTACGGAACGGAGTTTGATTCGGAACTGAAGCGCAATGTTCGCTTCGTCATCGCCGAGACACGAGATCTTCCAGAAGAGCAACTCTATTCCAAGGAAAGAAAACTCATCGAAGAGATCAGAAAAGAGCTGGCCGAAGGGCGACGATGCCAGGTATTCGCCGTTTACACGCAGAAGCATGACGTGACAGCCAGACTCCATCGCATTTTGACGAATGAAGGAATTCGCACGGCAGTTTTACGAGCAAGCGTGGACACCTCGAAACGCGAGGCCTGGTACGCACGGCAGATCAAGGAAGGAGTGCAGGTCGTAATCTCCCATCCCAAGCTCGTGGAAACCGGTTTGGATTTACTGGATTTTCCGACCATCCTGTTCTATGAATCTGGTTATTCCTTGCATACGCTCCGTCAAGCAAGCCGGCGCTCCTGGCGCATTGGCCAAAGGCGGCCGGTCCGGGTGAAGTTTCTCTGTTATGAAGGGACCATGCAGACGGCCTGCTTGCGCTTGATGGGAAAGAAACTTCTGGTAGCCCTCACCATGGAAGGCAAGTTTGCCGGCGAGGGACTGCAAAACATCGACGAGGACGATGACATGCTTTCGGCGATGGCGCGAGAACTGGTCGAGCGGAATGGCATCGGGGAAAGCGCCGATTCCGTCTGGAAAGCGCTCAGCGCAGAACACCAGAAGCTGTTTCCGACACAGGTCCGGTCAGACAACGATGTCATGCCCATCGAAACCCCAGGCAGTCTGCTGACCACTGAGTCCGATCCTGCCAGTCTCGTCCAGGAAGCTCTCGACAGTAGCTCGGTCTTGATCTTCGGGCAGCGCCCGCAATCGCTCTCAAGCAGCAGGCGGCGCGGGAGGCCATCTGTTCCGGAGCAGGCGTCGCTATTTAACTTCAGTTGATGAAATCAAGAGAAGACATGAATTGACGTCCTACAGCGCCCAGTCTTCAGGTGGCGACTGGATGCCCCATACATTGCCCGGTTGATCCAGCGCCAATGCTAGGAGCCAAAGCTTCTCGTACTGGCCCATCGAGATGCAATTCACGACTCGCGCAGTGACGCTCCCGCCTGCGGGAAGTCGCTCTAAACGCACTGTCGTCCCAATTGCCAGCGGCTGACCGAATCGAACGGCACAGCCCTGAGGGTTTACCAGAATCACCAAGCATGTATCGGAAAGCGGCGGATCCGGGCTGACGAGAGTGATTGGAATCTCGCAAGGAATTCGAGTACCGCGGCGGCCCCCTGACTTTTTGGCTATCGAACCCACATTCAAGTTTACCGGTTCACGACACCACCTGAAGATGCCGCGCCCGGCGTTCCGATTTCGTAACTAGAGTTCGGATTTCAACCCGAAATGAAGGAGGAAAGCAGTATGTCAGAAACAAGTACGCTCATTGGCTATAGCGGCCGAACCATCGGCCGCGAAGAACTGGTGCTGGTGCCCACGCCACCAGCGACCGAAACGCACCGCCCGATCCCGCATCACGAGATCATCGGTGCATTGATCGAAACTCTCGGGTTTCGCCACATCGGAGTGGTCCACGACGAATACGCCGTCTCTCCCGACGGCATGAAGATGTTCGGAGCACTCGACCTCGAAACCGAAATGAACGGGTGCCGCTTCTCAATCGGAGTGAGAAATTCGCACGACAAGAGCATGCGATTGGCGATGACCTGTGGCTATCGCGTGTTCGTGTGTTCGAATATGGCATTCTCGGGAGACTTTACTCCGGTGCTCGCAAAACACTCGAAGTCGTTCTCACTCATCGATTGCATCTCGGTCGGTGTGGATCGAATGCAGCGCAACTTTGAGCCTATGCGAAAGCAGGTCGAAGCCTGGCAGAAAAGTGAGTTGACGGACGTCACCGCCAAGGTGGTCATCTACGAGGCATTCGTCGAGGGCAGACTCGAAGCTCCCAAACACCTCGCCCGGACCGTGCATGATCTGTACTTCGAACCGAAGTACGAGGAATTTCAGTCGCGGACAATCTGGAGTCTCTCGAATGCATTCACTTCCGCGTTCAAGGAACTGGAGCCCATTCCGCAGTTCAGGGCGACAGCCAAGCTTGGAGAATTCCTGGAATCGCGGTTCTCGCGATCGTTCTAGGCGCTTTGTGGCGGTACCGGCCGGACCGCCGCCCTGTTCCACGCTCTTCGCCAGTACCCTGGGAACCATCACTTAGCGCATGCGTGTATCGGGAGTGGGCCGCGCACGTGGATTTCTCATTCGCACTATGATTCCAACATGCAAAGCCAGAAATCGTATAGATTGGGAGGAGACCTGCCTCCCAATTCTCGGGCGAAGAATTGCCCGGAGCGTCGATGGTGTGAGGGGTTATGAATTTTCGCAACCGTTATCTGGTGATTGCTATCCGAATATTGCTAGGCCTGATCATGCTCGCAAGCGGCATTAGCGGGCTGCTGATGGGCAACTCAACGCAAGGCGTACCGCCCAAGATGGTCGCCTTCACGCAAGTATTTTGGGCTTCAGGCATTTTCCAGATGGTGAAGGTTACTGAGATCGTTGCCGGGTTCATGCTGCTGGTTGGTATCTTCCCGGCATTAGCAACATTATTTCTTGCACCCGATGTTTTAGGAATTGTTATAGTCAACGCCCGATTGATGCCCTCATTCTTATGGCTTGGTGCGGTTGTCTTTGTGTTGACCGCTTATTTGGGGTACGCCTACTGGGACAGGTACAAATCAATTTTCTCCCGCAATTAATAGGAAAAAAGCAGACCGTTGGGACGAGTTATTTTGCTCTCGAGTCGGTGTTGCCGGGTAGTAGTGTTGCCTTCGGCGTCGTCGTTGATACCAGCACCATGCCATCGATGATGAGCGTGTAGTAGTGAAAGCCGGGCACGAGGGGTGGAGTCGTGACGGTCCGCTATCCGTCCGGCTGTTTCTCCATATCCACTTTCGGCCCGCTCCAGAAATTCAATCTGACCTTCACGGCGTCGGGAGCCTTCACGCGAATTTGTACTCTCCCGGCGCTGTCAACTGGCGGATACTCCGCTCCCCAAACGTTGGTGGAGGAAGGCTGAAAATCGCCTGCCTCTTGTGCACAGCATAGACTTGCGAAAATAGTGATTGCGATTCCGACGTGCTTCATCTTTGCCCTCCTTGTTCAAGTTTCACGGAATCATGGCTGAACTTGTCCGACTCAGCGGCACTCGAAGGAATTTGCGTCCTCGGGATTACCGTTGCCTTTATATTGTGCGTGCTTCGGATACGCACACAGCGGTCGGCTGCGCCCAGGGAAAGCTTTTCCAGTCGCGATCACCGATGCAGGCGCCGTTCCCTTCTCGACCCAGTTGACGATCGCGCCCAATAAATCAAACTGATCCAGCGCCTGGCCTCCGCCACAGTGGCTCATTCCTGGAACGAAATAGAACTGACTCCAATTGGACACGGCATCGAGGCCACCGTTCGCCGCTGCCATCTCCTTGTAATAGCCGAACGTGTCGAGCGGCGAAAACCACGGGTCGCTATCCCCGTGGTAGAAGATGAGCTTCCCTCCATGCGCGGAGAAACTCGTCAAGTTCGTGGACATCGAGTCCACCAGCGGCTGAATGTCCTTCAGAGCTTCCTTATCAACATCCATCGTCATATCAGTCGTCGCCGGTCCGAAAACACCAGGCCCAGGTGAAAGCAATCCTCGAAACGGCGGGCCATTAGTAATGCCTGTGTCATAAAGAAAGCCGGCATAGACTTGGGTTCCAGTCGAGGTCTTCGTCCCGCCCATGGCCTTGTTGATGGCGGCGGCTTTCTCTCGCGCCAGGCATGAGTCATTCTTCTCGGCCTTGCATGCCAACATCTCAGGATCGAAGTCGCACGCAAGAGGATCGGAGATCAAACCGTCGGCGATGCCATCCTTGGCATCGCACTGCTTCATGAGGGCATCTTTGATCAGCTTGCGGTCGCTGTCAGTAATAGATTGCTCGATGATTGGTTTCCCATTCGCATCTTTCGGAGCAATTTGATTGAAGGCGATGGGAATCCATCGGCCGATCGCGAGATTGGAAAGCCCGGTGCGCATGGCGGGATCACCCGAGATGATTCCATTGAAAACTGTGGGATAGCGCTGCGAGAGGATCATCCCTTCGCGCCCGCCCGTCGAACAGCCCGAGAAATACGAAAAGGCTGCCGGCTTTCCGTAGTGTTGCGCGATCAGTTGTTTAGAGACGGCAGCGACCTCAGCATTGGCGAGATAAGCAAAATCCAGATACGCCTGCTGATCTCTCCTGAAATCAAAATCAAATCCTGGATGGTGGCTCTTGTGACCGGTATCGGTACTCACTACGGCGAATCCGCGCATCAGTCCAGGCGTCTGGCCGGCAGCGTTTAACCCGAGTGGTGGAAGCACAACGCCGTTGCTGCCGCCTCCACCTTGCATCAGGAAGTCGCCATTCCATTTCTCAGGCATGGCCAGCAAGAAGATAATCCCGAACTCCTCGCCGCCAACTCCAGTCCGCCGATTCATGATTCCTTCGACTCGGCAATATGAGGGAAGAGGGGCGCTGCGACTTGGTTCCACGGAATTGGCTCGGTGGTTCCCGCCTCGACGTGAGCGGCTTTCGTGATCTCGACACCTGCAATCTTGGCGTCCATCAGATTGGTGCATGAATCCTTTTGTTGGGCGGACAGAGATCCGGTAAACGCAACGATGAAAAAGGAGATTGCCCACAAGGCTTCCGAACGCATTCGTGCCTCCCTGAATGAATGTCGGCCGCACGGACAACCCCGAAATGAATCGTAGGGTACTTCCACTTACCGGCCGATCACTACCACAGCTGCCTTATCCAGCGCACTCGATCCTGACGCACCCTCGTGCCTTAGCTGATGCGAGGCATCGTCCCAAGTCAACGTTGTGACTGAGCCACCACCGTTCTCGTAGGCGTAGGTCTTCCCATCATCTTCGAAAAGAGTGAAGCTGCCATTGGCTCCTGGATAAACGCGGACGGACGCAATCGCCTGCTTCTGCTGCGTGCTGTCCACTTCGGACCCGAGCGGCACAATGCTTCCCGCCCTCACGAACAGCGGCAGCGTATCAATGGGAGCGTCGGCCACGATGGACTGTCCACCGTGCAGCCGCTCATTTGTCCAATAGTTGTACCAATCGCAACCAGCCGGAAGATACACGGTGCGGTGAGTCGCGCCTTGCTCAGTCACCGGAGCCACCAGAAACGCCGGTCCATACATATATTCATCCGGAATGTCGGCGACCTTCGGATCGCTCGGGAAATCCATGAAGAGCGCCCGCATATAGGGAGCGACAGTCTGATAGCTGCGATATGCCGCCGAGTACGTGTAGGGCAGCAGCTGATATCGCAGCTTTAGATACTTCGCGAGAATCGGTTCCGCCTGCTTGCCGTACGACCATATTTCGTTGTGAGCTCGTTCCCCGTGCGCCCGCATGACTGGCTGAAACGCCCCCCATTCAAACCACCGCACAAACAGCTCGGGATAGTCCTCATAATTCGCAATCGTGTCGCGCGCATCCGAGCCATCGATCAGCGGTTTGTGCTCTGCGTGATAGTCCGTGGGAATCGCGGGCGAGAAGAAGCCGGCGATATCCGTATCCCAGTACGGTAGCCCGGTGGCTGTAAAATTCAGGCCCGCCGGAATCGAGCGTTTCAGCATGTCCCACGTCGAAACAATGTCGCTCGACCAGAAAACCGTGCCGTTGCGCTGCGCCCCCAGGTACGCCGCACGCGCCAGGATCATCACCCTCCTGCTATCTCCAAAATCCCGCCGAAAACCTTCATACACCGACGCCGTATGAAACAGGGGATAGACGTTGTAAAAACGTATCCCTGGTCCGACCGCGAACATGTCTCCCGCCGGATCGATGTCCGGCTCGGTCTCATCCAGCCAGAGATAATCGAATCCGTACGGCTTTATGTACCGGTCGCGGATCTTCTCCCAGAACCACTTCGCCGCATCAGGATTCGTTGTATCGAGGTTCGGTCCGATGGCTTCCTTGGTCCATCCCGGATCCGGAGTTCCGTCCGGCTTATGGATCAGCCATCCGTTCTTCTGCAGCAGGTCGTAGAACTGACTGGCATGCGAAAAATGCGGCCACACGCTCAACAAGGTATTCACGCCCATCGCATGCAGCTCACGATTCATTCCTGCCGGATCCGGCCAACGCGCTGGCTCGAGATCGAGTTCTCCCTGCTTCGTCATGTTCAGGAAGTCCACGACGATTCCATCCAGCGGCAGCTTCTTTTCACGATACTTCTTCGCCACATCCAGAATCTGTTCCTGGGTTGGATAGATTGCTTTGCTCTGAATATATCCGTACGCCGCCTTGGGCAGCATGTGCGTCACACCGGTCAGTTGGCGATAACCCTCGTAAATTTCATCGCTGGTGTCTCCCGCAATCACGAAATACGAAACGCGATTTCCGACCTCCGACGACCACGTATTCCGTCCGTTGAACCCAAAGTCCATCGTTGTTTTAGAAGGGTTGTCCCAGACCAGTCCGTAGCCGCGGCTTGACAACATGAACGGCACGCAAACGTCCTCGCCGCCAATCGCTCCATAGTCATGCCAGCAGCGGATCTCGTGATCCCGCAAATCCATCCAGCCCTTTTGCTGCTGCCCCAGCCCGTAGTAATGCTCGTCCGAGGGCGAATCGAAGGTGGCTGCTACCGCGTACCCCTTTGCGCCGATGTCCTGCTCAGCAACGTCCGCGCGTTCCGGCGCCATGGTCCAGGTGCGCA
>Ga0209166_10003772_pt1 | contig 10791 bp, 5 predicted proteins | sample Coa_R1_3_FD_187151 | JGI IMG/M metagenome (GOLD analysis project Ga0209166, IMG submission 187151) | Surface soil microbial communities from Centralia Pennsylvania, which are recovering from an underground coalmine fire - Coalmine... | ecosystem: Environmental > Terrestrial > Soil > Unclassified... | reverse complement strand
AAGCATGTTTTCTCACTTCCGGTCGAAGGACAACCACTGAAGTCACTAGACCATAGTGTGAACAGGCGAGTCCGTGGCCATTGTCACGAAGGGCTGTGATGACGGTCACCCCCCGCGCGGACGATGGGATGTGGCGACCGTTTACGCTGTGTTTATGCGGTCCGGCGGTGGTTGGGCCGCTATACCACCGTTCGCCGCCGCCAGTTATCGCGCTTTTTCTGTTTCCAGACGTCCCCCGGGCGCGACCAGATTCATCCCGAGGTACAAGTCTTTCCAGAATCTGCGGCACGGTTACTGGCATGTGGCGCACGGGATGCCAACGAGAAGCATCGAACTCCGCTGTGGATACGGTTGCGTTCAGTCCTTGCGCCTGGTTCGCGGAGGCGAGCTTCCATCCATCCCCAAGTTCAATCCAGTGCTTGTTGCAGTCTTTGTGTCGGCGACCTCTTTGCTTACAGACAAAGTTTCCCTGTATATTTACGATCTGTTACTTTTAGTTTCGAGATAGTGCGTTTATCAAGAGAAGCGTGCAGTACGAAAACGCGTGATGCAGTCGCAGTTTGTTGTGTTTCGGGCATGGCCGAAGAGGTGAAAAATGAAAAGCAATCGGAAGCTGTTCCTAAGTCTTCTCGTACTTTTCGCGCTGCAGACGGCAGGCCTGTTCGGGCAGCGAGTGAAAGCCAGGAAGCCGTCCGTTGAAAGCCTCCAGGAAAAGACGATTGGCGTTTCCGTGAATCCCGCCGATGGCTCTTACTCGGTGTTCGATCCGGTTTCGCGCAAGGTCATGTTGCACTCCCGCGTGGCCGTTGAAATTGATCATCATTGGACGAGCACGAGCGACTACCCGCAACATGCAACGTCACGCGATCGCACCACCGATGATCTTGGATCGGGAACGCAACTCACGGTTTCGAATACGGGACTGCGCAGCCAGCCAGACTTGATCTACTCTTTGCGAACCCATTCCGATCCCGATTATGTGACTGTGACAGTCAGGATTCATAACAGCGCCCCAAACCCGGTCACCGTGCAGGCTCTGCGCAGCGTGGATGCGAATGGTCCACCGGTCTTGGACCTCGGCGGTCCGAATGTGTCGGACCGCGTTTTGTCCGACAGCTTCAGTGAAGATCGGCCTGGCATTGTAATCCACGACCTGGCCGATGCCGAGAATGGAATGCACCGCGCCGTCGGCAGCCAACTTATTTACAATCGCGAAACCAAACGAAATCTCTTCCTGGGCGCGCTTACGTCGGAAAAATTCCTTACCATTCTTCGACTGCATATCTCCAAGGACAAGATCTCATCCTACGAAGTCGATTCGGCCGGGACCACCGAACTCCTCAAGGAAAACTCGCTCAAGCGCTCCTCTTCGGAAGATCAGATTGAGTTGAGTCTCCCGGTAGCGCCCAATGCCGATTTGTCTTCCGAGCCTTTGCTGATCAGCACCGGCAGCGATTATCACCATCAATTAGAAGACTACGGCGGCATCATCCGGAAATTGCATCATGCACGCGTCACGGCTCCCAGTTTTGCCGGCTGGTGGAGCTGGACTGCTTACTATTTCGGTCTCAATCAAGGAACCGCGCTTACCAACGCCCAATGGCTCTCCGATAATTTGAAGGATCTCGGCTATACCTTCTTCCATATCGACGAGGGATACCAGTACGCTCGCGGCGAGTACACCACACCAGACGCCACACTCTTTCCTGGCGGCATGAACCTGCTCGAAAGTAAAGTTCGCGCTCTGGGACTGACCCCGGGAATCTGGACCGCCCCCTTTGAAGTATCCGAACGTTCCTGGCTATTTGAGAACCACAAAGATTGGCTCGTCCACAATGCTGCTGGAAATCCGATTCATGCCGGCTCGGTCACCGGCGGTGAGCAGAGGCTCGATCCGCTCTACATCCTCGACTCTACCAATCCCGGCGCCCAGGACTATCTTCGCAAGACCTACACGACTCTGAGCAAGATTTGGGGCATTCGTTACATCAAGCTCGACTTCATGGACGACAGTGCCATTGAAGGCTTCTATTACAAGCCCAACACCACGGCTCTCGAGGCGCAACGCGTCGGCCTGAAGGTTATTCGCGAAGCCGTGGGAGAGGATGTTGTTCTCGACAAAGACGGCAGCCCCATGCTGAATCCTGTCGGCATCGTCGACACCGGCCGCACTTCGGTCGACACCGGGCACAAATTCGAGGCGAGCAAGGAAGCGGCGCCTGGAATTGCCGCTCGCTACTACATGAATCGAAACTTTTACATCGCGGATCCCGATGCGTTCACCGTCTCGCGCCAGACCTTAAGTGAGCAGGCGTGGCACGGAGGCAAGCACCCGCTCAGTCTGGATGAAGCCAAGGTCTCAATTGCCCTGGCTGCGATCGCCGGCGGAATGTACGAAATTGGCGACGATCTGCCGATTCTCGGCGCCGACCCCGACCGCGTGGCTCTGGTCAAGAATGAAGATCTTTTGAATATGACCCGCTTGGGCCGGGCGTCGCGGCCCTTGGATTTGATGAGCTACACGCCGGAAGACGAAATGCCCAGCACGTTTCTGCTGCAAGAAAGCAAGCGCGTCTCCGTACTCACAGTCTTTAATTGGACGGAAAAGCCGCGGGAACGAAAAATAGACTTGGTCCATGACTTAGGATTGCAGTCGAGCAGGCACAATCAGGTTTCCGATGTACTGGACTCTTCTGGCTCGCCAGGAAGCAATCTCGAGAGTATTGAACTGCAGTTGCCGCCGCATTCCGTGAAGCTGCTCAAAATCATTGATAGTTCGATCGCAGCCGCGGCTCCCGGGGTGACTGTTCGCGTTCCGGAAAAAGCAGAGACGGGAACGGCAATCCAATTTTCCGCCGAATCTGATCCTGCAGGCGTGCCAGTGCTGTCGTATCGATGGGACTTCGGAGACGGCACACACGCGGAGGGCGCGGCTGCAACTCACAGCTACACTTATGCCGGCGATTTTACCGTGCGGTTGGCGGCGAAAGGTCTGGATGGCATTCCTTTCGAGAAATCGATGTCAATTACAGTCGAGGGAAAAATCGGAACCCGGTTTGTTCCGGCAAAGAAAGTGCGGCTAGGTCGACCCGACTGATTTCGAATGGTGCGTCGTCGATTGCGAACACGCGCCTACTGCGGCGTGGTCCTGAAATCTGCCGTCCCCAGCTTGATCACTGTGCCCTTAGGCTGCTTTGGCTCCTCCTTTTGTTTTTCAGGATTTGCCTTTTGCTCCGCAGGAGTCTGCTCAGGGACGGGCGGTGGCACAGGCTTCTCAGTCCAGACACCATACACGCGACCGCCGTAAGCCGCTAATCCGTTGTAATCGCCGAAGAACAAACCTCCGGCCTCGAACGGTTCATCGGTCCATGCATAATTGCTGAATGTGCGCCCGCCATCGGTCGAGCGCGCCAGTACCACGATTTGTTTGCGATTCCGCGGGTCCCTGCGCCGATCGTAAAAAACCACATTGACGGAGCCGTCCGTCGGATCCACAGCTAACCACTGGTAGAACTGTTCCGCGCCGTCGTGAACTGGATCATTGTTCACGCGCACGGGAGCGCTCCAATGCTTGCCTCGGTCGTCCGAGGTTGCAAGGAAAACATCCAGATCGCCATTTCGATAATCGCTCCAGGTCACATACAGGCGCTTGCTTTTCGAGTCGATGCCAATCTGAGGAAATCCGTTCGCCCGATCGAGCGTTTCAATCGCAAACATAATGGGCGCGGTATGAATGATCGCGCGGGCGCGCGAAAATGTCTTACCGCCGTCGCGCGACGAGGTCAGCATGAGGTCATCGTTTTGGCTCCAGATTGCGTAGAGGGTCCCGTCGGGAGCTACCGCGCCATCGAACCCTTCGGCGGCGCCATTGTCATCCCGCGGCAGACCCGGATGCGCATCGATCTCAACCGGGGCCGACCACGTTTTCCCATCATCGGTGGAGCGCGAAATCACCATCTGCGAGTCGGTGAGGCGCCAGCGCGTCCATCCCACGTAAAGATTGCCCGCGTACTTGCCGTTCGTATTGTCCGCGACGATATAGGGCTTGTCCTCGAAGGGAATCCCCGGGCGAGTAGGCTGCTCGGCCACGGGAGCGTGCTCCGGTTCCCACGTCTTGCCACCATCCAGGGAGCGGCGCACAAAAATCCCGTTTCGCGTCGCACCGTGCGCCCAGTAGTTGAATGTGCCCAGTTTGTCGAACGCGATGTAGCAGATAAACGCGTGTCCCTGGTTATCGAATGCCACCGACACATCGCCCGAAACCAGGTAGTTTTTCGGATCGACTCCTTCCGCCAACTGCCAGCTTCGGCCGCCGTCCTGCGAATAGGCAGCGTGTGCATTGTCCTGAAACACCGCGACCACTTGCTCGGGATTCGCAGGATTCACAGCAATGGCAGGCTCCGTAAAATATCCCGGCGTTGGAGTGAGATTAAAGATGTGCGCCTGGGGAGCTTTCGGCAATTCCTGCGCCCACAAGAACTCTTTTGTGAAGGGAATAACCAGGAAAAGAAGGGCAAGCCGCACTTGCTTCAAACGTCGTACCACGCACATGCACAGTCCTTTTGGTTTGCGAACCAAATCATCAGAAATGTTTTATAGCAGAGCCGCGCCGCCCGCGATTCCCGATTCTGCCCCATAATGCGCCATCAGCAGCGGAATGTCAGAGGCACGCGGATTCACGCACCAGCCCGGTAGACGCTTTTTGATTTCATCGAAAAATGGTTTGAGCATGGCTGCCACTCCGCCCCCCATGACAACAACGTCGGGATCGAGCAAGTCAACGATGTTGCCCAGCCACGCCGTCAGCAATTCAACCGTTTCCAGCAGGACCTCCCGCGCCAATGGGTCTCCGGAAGCGTTCGCTTGACCTACCATTTCGGTGGTCACCGACGCAATGTTGCCCTTGGCCAGATCAACCATCGCCGATGATCGCTTCGGGTCGGCTTTGAGCTTGGCGCGTGCTCGTGCCCCAATCGCGGGCCCGGCGGCCATTACCTCAATACAACCGCGTTTTCCGCAGCTACAAACCGGACCTTCATAATCAATGGTCACGTGCCCGCCTTCCCCAGCTGAGCCCGTGTGGCCATGATAAATAGCCCCGTCGAAGACGATGCCCGTTCCAATCCCGGTGCCAATGGTGGCATAGAAAACGTACCGAAAGCCGCGAGCCGCGCCCCACCGGGTCTCCGCCAGGGCGGCAGCGTTGGCGTCATTATCGACTTTCACCGGCACGCGATATTTGGCCGCGATTCTGTCGGCGAGCGGAAAATTTCGCCAGCAAGGCAGGTTGGGAGGATTGAGGACAACCCCAGTTTTCGGATCGAGGGGGCCCGGGGCGCAAATCCCGATGCTTTGAACGGCAGAGTTCGCCTGCGAAAGTATGGAATCAATTGCGCCGGTTACAGCCGCGAGAGCCGCGTCAGCCGTGCCGTTCGCAACCATCGGCTTGCGCCCCTGTTGCAGGATATTGCCTTCCCGATCTACCAGTCCCACTGCGACCTTAGTGCCCCCAATGTCAACGCCTAAAATCGGAGCGCTCATCGCTTCTCCGTGTCCGCCTGCTGAGACATCCCCGAGAATTGCACCTTAATGGTTTTTATCTCATAGGGCTTCGTGGGAACTCTTACTGCGCCACTGCTGACCTGCAAGGTGGAGGTCGGTTTCTCCATCAGATTCGTCTCCGACGCTGATTGTGCTCCTGCGGGTAATTGCACCGTGACCTCTGCTTGCTTGCCCGCCCATTCGTAATAGCGCAACACAAGTGCGTTCTCATCCTCCGCCTTCTTCAGCGCAGTCACGATCACGTTGTCGGCTTGGACCTGCACAAAGGAATGTTCGGGTGCGAGCGCTCCCTGGTGTTTTCCAAAAGGAAGGGCGATCAATTTGTAATTCAATTCATAGCCGCGGCGAATCGTGAGCGCCTCTTTCCAACCTCCACCGTGGGGATACAAAGAGTAAGTGAACTCATGATGCCCTTCGTCGGCGTGAGGGTCGGGCCACTCCGGCGACCGCAGCAACGAGAGGCGCAGCACGTTGCCCTTGGCATCGTATCCATATTTGCAATCATTGAGCAGGCTCAGCCCATGCTTATCGTCAGAAATGTCGGCAAAGCGTTGTGCCGGAACCTCAAACTGTGCCTGTTCCGCCGGAGTATTGCGCGTGGTTGGACGTTGTACAGAGCCGTAAGGAATTTCGTAAGTGGCCTTATCGCTATGCGCGCTGACGGGAAACGCAACCTTGAGCAGGATGTGCTTCTCATGCCATTCCGCCTTCATCTTCACATCAACCCGCGGAACGCCCGCATAAAGAGTAATGTCGCGCACGAAAGTCGAATTCTGAAAATGATTCTTAACTTCAATGACTGCTCGCAGCGGCCCGCTTTCTACCAGCTTCACCTCGTCCGCCTTATCGAGATCCCAATGCTGCTTCTCGAAATCGGCATCGATATTCCATGCGTCCCATTGCTTGGGTTTGTCCACAAAGGTCTGCAGCAGATTACCGCAGATCGCGTTCTTGGGCCCGCCAGTGTCGGTTTCCGCGGGAGCCACCGACTCAGTGCCACTGCGCTTATCGAACAAGCTGGTCATGCACCCGGTTTGCGGATCGATCTTCACACGGATGAATTCATTCTCCAGCGTGTCAGCCGATGCCTTCAGCATCGAATGGAGCGCTGGGGCGGTACCCGAGGCGCGCACAAAGTAGGTCTGGAATCCCAGCGAAGGTGTCGCGGACAGCAAGAGGAATTTCGCGCGATGAGTCTCACTGTCGATGGATAACAACTGCGTTTCTGCCGGTTTTCCGTGCGAGTCCGTGACTTGGATTTGTCGCGCTGGTTCCGGCAGTTGCGTTTCCAGTTCTGTCACCTCGGTGCGCGGCCACGAAAGCGAATTGAACAGAAGCACCGGCACGCCCTCTCCCTCGGTATTTACGTGCGCTGCAATCTCCCGCAGAGAGGCGAACGTGACATCGTTCGCGGCTCGGTCCACAGTCTCAAGATTGCGCTTAGCATCGAGATAGTTCACTGCAATGCCCGAGCCCGGCATGATGTCGTGGAAGTGGTCGAACAGCAATTTCTTCCAGGCCTGCTCCATTCCATCTTGCGGGTAAGGCTGCCCGTATAGCGCTGCTAACGACGCAAACTTCTCCGCATTCAGCACATTTTCTTCAGATCGGCGGATTCTGCGCTTGGTCTCCGCCTGGGTCGTGAACACTCCGCGGTGATACTGGAAATAGAGTTCGCCATCCCAGGTCGGCACCTGCATGGTAGGAAGCTTCTTCTCCATATCCTTGAAAAAGTCGCTGGCAAAACTCAGCTCCAGCTTCGGATAAACCGTGCCCTGAGCCCTAAGTTGTTCGGCATGGTCAAGCATGTTGCGGGTCGGCCCGCCGCCGTGGTCGCCCACGCCGTACAAGTACATCATTTCTGGCTGGTCCGTCACTTTCTTCCCGTAAATAGCGGGCATCCAGATCGAAGCATCGGTCGCAACATGGTCTGCATCGATCGCCTCTGCGTAGTCGTGAGGAAAGTAGGTGAGCAGGCGGCTTCCATCCGGTGATTGCCACCAGAAAAATTTGTACGGAAACGTCGTGAATTCGTGCGCCCACTGCAGCTTTTGGGTAACGAAATAGTCCATGCCTGATCGCTTGTAAATCTGCGGAAGCTGGTAGTTGTATCCGAACGAATCCGGATTCCATCCGATCTTTACATCAACGCCGAAATTCTTCTGGAAGTACCGCTTGCCGACCAGGATCTGCCGCACCAGCGACTCGCCGTCCGGCATATTCAGGTCAGGCTCAACCCACATTCCGCCAATGATCTCCCAACGTCCTTCTTTCACGCGTTGTTCAATCTGCTTGAACAAGTCAGGATATTTTTCCTGCATCCACTCGTAAGTGCGTGCCGAAGACATGGTGAATTTGAAGTCCGGATATTCGCGCATTAAATCCAAAACGCTTTGAAATGTGGTGCGCACCACTTCGACGGTTTCTGTCCACGGCCACAGCCAGGCCATATCAATGTGCGAATTGCCCACGGCGCGAATCGTGAATTGCTGCAGCCATGGCTTCAGTTCTTCCAGTTTGGCGTGTGCTGCTCTCAGCGATGCGTCGAAGCCAGCCTGGTCGCCTTTGTCCAAAGGCGAGAAATCGATCGCTTTCACCGCGGCATTCAGTTGTTGCTCACGTTCGGCTTTTCCATCTTCATAGGCGTCGATCATGGGGCGGGCCGAGAGAACTTCCAGGCGCAGCAGAACAGGATTTGGCCGCGAACGGGGCGGCTCGATCGTCATCTCGCTATGAACGAATTCTGATTGGACGTCATCTCCTGTGACGATCCGCACCGCTACCAGGAATTTCTGGCCCGCCTGCGCGTTCTCGGTCAGCAGAACCGGCTGAATGTTGTCATCATCGCCGCGGTAGAGAATTGCGCCATTGGAAAATACCGTGATCATCAAACTTCCCGGGCTGCCAAATCGCAGATCCAGCGACACACGCGAACCCTCAGTCGCATATCCGTGGATCTTCTCTGGAATCTGAATCCATCTGCGGAACACCCGGGTACCGTTCCAGTGTTGTTCGCCGGCGTTTTGTCCTCCGGGCCCAGATACGTTCTTCACCGTCCACGTGCCCCAGTCTGCATCACTCAGCCCCGGGTCTTCCGGGTGCGGGACGTCGGCATGGAACCGCCACTCGGGTTCTGCTTGTTGAGTCAGAGATTCGAGACGATCAAGCACCAGCTTGTTAGGGTCGGTAGTGTTCTGCGAGAACCCTAGCGATGCACAGAACAGAATGGAAAATATTAAAGAGGCGGAACGCTTCATAAATGAACGCACCTTTCTCGGTGGATGATGAAACAGCAGATCTCGGGAGCAACGAAAGATTACCATTCAACAATTGTTTCTAGAGCTAAGTTGCTGATTCTACAGCTTGGCGCGAAAAATCTGGGACGAATGAAAAAAACTGATTCCTTTTATTCAAACTTTGAGTCTAAGTCGTTACCTAAGGATGTTGACGGGCGTTCGTGGCCCACTTAGAATCGAGCCTCAATGTTGGATAGCTGCAATCTTCGCGCTATGTGCTGCTGCACTTGTTGTTGTTGCGCATGCGTGCGCTCTGGCGCGGGGAGGCTGCTGACCTAAGATTTATTTCTTAATTCCGGCACTCATCAACCCACCGCCAGGCCACACCTGGCGGTGGGTTTTTTATTTTTCAGGACCATGACAATGACGACAACGGCAACGAAAGAAACCAAGGCACAGCGTGCCGAGCGCCTCAAGCGAGCGAAAAATCCGTGGGAAGGATTGGACGAGATTCGCCGCTTTGCCCGCGAAGGATTCAACTCGATCCCGCAGGAATGGATTGGCACTTATTTCCGCTGGTGGGGCGTTTACACCCAAGGCGACGGCGCGGGCGTAACGGGTGGGCAGGGCGGGGAAGGCCGCGCTTTGCAACGGTTCATGGTTCGCATCCGGATTCCTAACGGCATGATGACTTCTCATCAACTGCGCACCATCGCCGATCTCACGCGCCGCCATGCCAACGGACTTGCCGACCTCACCGTTCGTCAGAATATTCAACTGCATTGGGTCACGATCGAGTCTCTGCCGGAGGTTCTCGACGGTTTATGGCAGGTGGGGCTGAATACCACGGGCGCTTGCGGCGACGTTGTCCGAAACGTGACGGGATGCCCGGTTGCCGGGGTGGATGCCGACGAGGTAGTCGACGCGTCGCCTCTCGTTCTGCAGACTTCGCAGTTGCTCGCCGGCAATGCCGAATTTTATAACCTGCCGCGCAAATTCAAGATCTCGATTGCCGGATGCCACTCGTGGTGCTCGTACCCTGAAATTAACGACATTGGCCTGACCGCGCTCTCCCGCACTGTAGGAGGAAAGCCCGAGGTTGGATTTTCCCTGCGAGTTGCGGGAGGCCTGTCGGCCGAACCTTATCTCGGCGCCCGCCTCAACGCCTTTGTTCAGTGGAACCAAGTGCTCCCGCTGGTCAAGGGCATTGCGCAATTGTTCCGCGACTCCGATGTCCTGCGCGAGCATCGTGAACGCGCCCGCTTGAAATTTCTTTTCCTGCGTCACGGATGGACGGCCGATCGTTTTCTGGACGAACTGCAGCAGCGGATTGGATTTCGCCTCGACCCTGCCGTCGAAGAGCATGCGCCCGACGACGTCTACCGCGACCACGTCGGCATTCATCCTCAAAAGCAGCTTGGCATGTCCTACGTAGGAGCAGTGGTTCTGCGCGGGCGAATCACTGCGGATCAGATGCAATCCGCCGCAGAACTCGCCGGGCGATTTGCCCAAGGGGAACTGCGTGCCACCAACATGCAGAACCTGCTCGTAGTCAACGTTCCCACCGTTAATGCGGACGCATTGGCCAAAGAGCTTGACCAGATTGGCCTGCGCGTTGGCGGTTCTTCCTTCTCGCGTGGAACCGTTGCCTGCAGCGGCACGGAATTCTGCAAGCTGGCCATCACTGAAACCAAGAGCTTCTCGCGCTGGCTGGTCGAAGAACTGGAAGAGCGGCTCCCCGGATTTGATCAGCACCTGAAGCTGCACGTCACTGGATGCCCCAACAGTTGCGGCCAGCATTGGATTGCCGACGTCGGGATCGAAGGCAAGAAGATCAAAGTCCATGACCGCCTGGTGGACGCGTACTACTTCTGTGTTGGCGGAGCGCTTGGACTGAATCAGGTGACAGCTCGGCCCGTCGGCTATCGCTGCCCGGCAACCGAAGTGCCCGATGCACTTGAGCGGTTGCTGGGCACTTATCTGGGGCAGCGCG